>ENA-OFCE01001750-OFCE01001750.1-metagenomes-genome-assembly--contig:-NODE-1750-length-10393-cov-7.391759_pt1 | contig 10393 bp, 7 predicted proteins | sample MGYA00153388_OFCE01 | MGnify analysis MGYA00153388
CGGTACCCGCCACCTATAGAGGTGGGGCGGGGGCCCATCTTATGCCTCGTTATAATCTCCAGTGGTAAAAGTGCCCGGGTTTTGGGGAGATTTTGTCACTGGATCAATTCAAGTCTAAAGTTGGATATCTATATATATTTTGCGCTTTTACTTTTGAATAAACAAGGAGAGTGAAAATATTACTTCACCGACCCCCGAACGCCAAAAAAACCAGAGCTAGTTCTGGTTTTTCACTTCCGTAATACACATTTCCAACACCTGCAGCAAACGTTCATACTGCCGTTTGAGATACAGATATCCGATGAGAGATTCAAATCCTGTGGCGTATTTGTACTCCGTTACATCCGCATTTTTAGGAATTGTCCCCGACTTCGCATTGCGTCCCCGCCGGACTACATCCTGTTCCTCCTGGGTTAGGGTTTCCAGAATCCTGTGTATGATATCCGACTGGGCCTTCGCTTTTACAAAGCTGATGGACTCCTTATGGAGTTTGTTTACCGGAGAATTCCCTTTGCTTATGATCAGAGTACGGATAAACACCTCGTAAACCGCATCGCCAATATAGGCCAAAACCAAAGGGGAAAGCTGGTCCACGTCTCTCTCATTTATATTGAATTTACTTGAAACACTGTCAAATAAGTCTGTTATCATCAAAACCTCATTAAAGCTCTATCGCTTACCGCCAGCCTCAGCCACCGGTATTGGAAAAAACTTTTCCCAATACCGGTGGCTAACAGCCAGCAATTCCGTAACGAAATTATTTCATCTTTAGTACTTCCCTTGCCTTGGCTGCAATATTCTTCGCTGTCAATCCGTACAATTCGAGCAGTGGAGCAGGCTTTCCGGATCTGCCGAATACATCTTCCACTCCGACCCTCTTCATAGGCACAGGTGAATTTTCTACCAGCACCTCAGCAACTGCACTTCCAAGACCACCGATCACATTGTGCTCTTCTGCCGTTACGATGGCACCGGTTTCCTTGGCCGCCTTAACGATGATATCCGCATCAATGGGCTTGATGGTATGTATGTCGATGATTCTCGCATTGATACCTTCCTCTGCCAGGATTTTTCTGGCTTCCAGGGCTTCAAACACCATTAAGCCGTTGGCGATGATGGTTACATCCTTGCCATCTTCCAGCTCAATTCCTTTTCCGATCTCGAACTTGTAAGTTGCTTTATCATAAAGCACAGGAACGGAAAGTCTTCCGAACCGCAGATAAACAGGTCCGTAATGCTTGATGGCAGCTTCAACAGCCGCTCTTGCTTCAACAGCATCCGCCGGGCTGATGACGACCATGCCTGGGATGGTCCTCATGAGTCCGATATCTTCCAGACACTGGTGGGACGCACCGTCTTCTCCTACGGAGATACCTGCATGGGTTGCACCGATTTTAACGTTCAATCCCGGATATCCGATGGAGTTTCTTACCTGTTCAAAAGCCCTGCCGGCAGCGAACATGGCAAAGGAACTGGCAAATACGATTTTACCACAGCTTGCCAAACCTGCTGCTGTTGACATCATGTTGGCTTCTGCAATACCCATATTGATAAATCTTTCAGGATATTTCTTCTTAAAGGTGTCGGTTTTGGTTGACTTTGAGAGGTCAGCATCCAGAACCACGATATCATATTCTCCGCCGAATTCAGCCAGGGCAGCGCCGTAGGCTTCTCTTGTAGCTATCTTTTCCGCCATTTATTCCACCTCCAGTTTCGCGAGCTGTTCATTTAATTCTTTGATCGCCTGTTCGTATTGTTCCTTATTGGGTGCCGTGCCATGCCATCCAGCCTGGTTTTCCATATAGGAAACGCCCTTACCTTTTACGGATTTGGCAATAATCATGGTTGGCTTGCCTTTTGTATTTTTTGCCTGGTTGATGGCATCTTCGATCTGGTTGTAATCATGGGCATCGATGACAATGACGTTCCAGCCGAAAGCTTTGAACTTCTCATCGATGGGCAGCGGTGACATAACCTGGGAAATATCACCGTCAATCTGTAAACCGTTAAAGTCTACAAAAGCAGTCAGGTTATCCAGCTTATAGTGAGCGGCAAACATGGCAGCTTCCCACACTTGTCCTTCCTGGAGCTCTCCGTCTCCGAGGATGGAATATACCCTGTACTCCTTGTTATCCAGCTTCGCAGCCAGGGCCATACCGTTTGCAGCACAGATTCCCTGTCCCAAAGAGCCTGTAGACATATCTACGCCAGGAACCCCTTTCATATCCGGGTGTCCCTGAAGGAAACTGTCAACCTGACGGAAAGTCGTAACCGCTTCAGCAGGGAAGAAACCCTTTTCAGCCAATGCACCGTAGAGTGCAGGGGAACAATGTCCCTTTGACAGCACAAACCGGTCTCTGTCAGACCAGTGTGGATTCTTCGGATCTACCTTCATTACATCGAAATACAGTACAGATAAGATATCTGCGATGGATAGAGAACCGCCCGGATGTCCGGCAGCAGCGTTGTAAACGCCTTCAATTGCATGTTTTCTGATTTTTGTAGCAGTTATGGAGAGCTGCTTTATCTTCGTTTTATCCATACAATTCTTCCTTTCATTTATAGTTTTTAACGCGGTGCAGTCAGATCATTCCTTCCTGCATTATCCTGTGACTGCAAAGCGCACTTCATACTTTACCTTCTTGTTTATTAATCCCGACAGGGAGATATACAACAAAAATTCATTTCTACTTTAATAATAGACCCATCATTAGTATGTCGTAAGATCATTAATTAGTATACCATTATATTCTTTAGCAAACAATAGCCAGGGAGTTAATTTTTGCTTTCTAAAAACAGACAAATTCTCTCAGAATGGACAAACCCTTTATGTCGTATTAAATCATACCAGCTATTTTTTCGTTGATATCTGACCGATTCCGACAAACTTGTCGAAGCCGCAGTTTAGCTACATTGTACAATCTCGCTACTGTCCAGGCCGGTTTTTTATTAAATTTGCACATTGACTTTATCGGTCAAAAAAACCTATAATATTATCGTACACTGATACTTTTTAACATACTTTTACCTCCTTTCTTTATATAGATCGGAGAATCTGCGACCTACTCGGTCGCAGTTTTTTTATTGTCTAGGAAAGTTCTCTTTCCTAGACAATAAAAAAACTTTGAATTTATGCGCGTACCAGCTTTTCCTCATGCTTCGGAAAGGCACATGCGCAAACAAAAGTGGCAAAGCCACCTTTGTTCTATCCAAAAACACCGTATAATGAACGCCTTCTGCTTTTTATGAATCACTTTCCGCAAAAATGGACAAAGTATATTACGCAATTTTTACCGCAGGAAGGGTATCAATATGCTAAAGCAGATGGTAAATCCTGATTTGTACCATAAGAAAGTTCTATGGAACCTTTTTGAGGGATGGTACTTTAAGATCACAGACCCTCGGAATGCTCTTGTCTTTATCCCTGGAATCTTTCATGGAGATAAAAAAGGCATGGATGCCCATGGATTTATTCAGGTTCTGGATGGCAGGTCTGTTCTTTATGATTATGTATCTTTCCCTGCGGATGCCTTCTCAAGCAAAGGTGGCAAAAATGGGTTCGAAATCACTATTGCAAAAAACAGTTTTTCCCTCTCCGGGTTCCATGTGGATTTCCCCAGTGCTCTGGGAAGAATCGTGGCAGATATCGAACTTTCTCACACCTTGAAATGGAACAACGGCAGCCGATTCCACAGAAGTATGGGATTCTATAATTTCATTCCTTTTATGGAATGCTACAGCCAGGTATGCCTGATGGATGCACAGGTCCGTGGGTCCATTCATATCGATGGCCGGCATATTTCGCTTTCATCGGCCAAGGGATATGTGGAGAAAAACTGGGGCAGGCAGTTTCCCTATTCCTGGGTCTGGGTCCAGTCCAATAGTTTTTCCACCCCCGGGGTTTCCCTGACCGCCTCCATTGCTCATATTCCTTTTCCTCTCGGTAGTTTCCGGGGTTTTCTTATGGGGCTGCAGTTAGGCAGCGAGTTCCATGAATTCACCAGCATGAATCACTCGAAAATCAACATCGAACAGCATCAGAAAGATGTTGTCATTACCGCTTTCAACCCAACCCATACCCTGGAAATCCGAACCGAGTCCCAGCCGGATCAGTTTATTCTCTGCCGGGGACCCAAAGAGGGTAGGATGCAGCCTCTGGTGAAGGAAACTCTTACCGCCCGTGTACATATCAAGCTGACGAATATTCGGGATAAAAAAGTGGCCTATGAGGGGTTCGGTGAAAATGCCGGAATCGAGTATGGCGGGGATCGGATGCATTTGCTGGATAGCTCTGATTCCTTTAAAAGTTAAGAGGCTGTCTCAAAAAGCGGATTGCCCATTGGGCAATTCCTACAAACCGGGTTGTTTACAACCAACATATCCGACCTGTAGGGGCGCGCACTGCGCGTCCATGTATTTTGAGACAGCCTCTTAACTTTTTCAAACAAATAGCTTTAATTTATGCCTTTTTCCATTTTACACCCTGCGGTGTATCCTCGAGAATAATATCCATCGCTTTCAGCTTATCCCGGATTTCGTCCGCAAGCTTAAAGTTTTTCTCTTTTCGAGCCTGTTGCCTCTGGTTAACCAGTTCCTGGATTTCAGTGTCAAGTTCCTGGTATTCCTCTTTCTTAGGGGCGGCTGCCAGAATATCCAGTCCTAAAATGGTATCCATCTCCACCAGCAAGTCAAAAAGCTGTTTTGACTTTTTGCTGTAACGAACCACATTCCATACGATCCCTAATGCTTTGGGAATGTTAAGATCGTCATTGATACACTCTATAAACTCTCCACGGAATCCGTCCACGACTTCATCCTCCACTCGGTCTGTTCCGGCCTTATGGACTAAAGCACCCTCTTTCAACCTATCATAAGAAACTTGAGCAGCCTGCATGGCATCCCAGGTAAAGTTCAGCTTATTACGGTAATGGGCATTCAGACAAAAGTAACGGAAGGCCAGCGGGTCAAATCCTTTTGCCCTGAGGTCTGCCACCGTATAGGTATTACCCAGACTCTTAGACATCTTACCATTGTTAACCATCATAAATTCGCCGTGGAGCCAGTAGTTAACTGTTGGCTCGCCAATGAGTGCTTCAGATTGAGCAATCTCGTTTTCATGGTGTACCGGAATGTGGTCGACACCCCCGGTATGGATGTCAAATATATCTCCCAAATATTTCTTTCCCATAGCTGAGCATTCAATGTGCCAGCCAGGATATCCCATCCCCCATGGACTAGGCCATTGCATGATATGCTCCTTTGGCGCCTTTTTCCATAAAGCAAAGTCTGCCGGATGCCTCTTTTCCTCATTGACTTCAACCCTGGCTCCAGCGATTTGCTCCTCCAGATTCAGTCTGGACAGCTTGCCATAGTCATCAAATTTCTGGATATCAAAATAGATTCCATCCCCGGTTTCATAGCCAAAACCTTTTTCCACCAGGCCTTCAACGAATTTCAACATCTCACTGATATTGTCGGTTGCCTTGGCTACAATCTCTGGTGTTTCTATGTTTAACGCCTTAATATCCTCAAAGAATACACCCGTGTAATACTCAGCGATTTCCCATGGCGATTTTTGCTGCTTCCGGGCCGCTGTCATCATTTTGTCTTCACCCTCATCCCCATCAGAAACCAGGTGTCCTACATCAGTGATGTTCATAACATGCTTGAGTGTATACCCGTTATATTTAAGTACTCTTCTCAACACGTCCATAAAAACATAGGTTCGCAGGTTTCCAATATGGGCAAAATTATACACTGTAGGTCCGCAGGAATACATCCTGACCTTGTTCTCTTCCAGGGGAACAAAATCTTCCTTTTTTCTCGTCAGTGTGTTAAACAGTTTCATAGTAAACTCCTCCAATTTTATCGGTCAGATATGATATTCTATGTCAAAAAATTCATCCGATGGCTTATATCGTCCATTACTTTCAAAAGAAACTCCTTCTTTTTCCGCCAGCAGGGCCTCTACCTTCCCGACCCTTGCCAGCAGCTTACAGAGCTCCTGCGCAACCGGGTCCGGGTTGTGAATCTGATCTAGTTCCTCCGAAGCGATAACCTTCCTGTTGCCTCTCTTTACGATTCTTCCAGGCACTCCCACCACCGTTGTGTTAGGCTCTACCTCTCGTAAAACCACCGAGTTGGCACCAATGTTGGAATTGTCCCCTACTTTAAAAGGTCCCAGCACTTTTGCCCCTGTACTTATCAATACATTATTCCCAATGGTAGGATGCCTCTTTCCTGTATCCTTCCCAGTTCCTCCCAGGGTTACTCCGTGATAGATGGTACAGTTGTCGCCGATTTCAGCCGTCTCTCCGATCACTACACCCATACCATGGTCTATAAACAGCCCGCTGCCGATAACAGCACCCGGATGAATCTCGATGCCTGTTATAAATCGGCTGATCTGCGAAATCATCCGGGCTATAAAAAACATCTGCCTTTCATAAAACCAATGAGCCAAGCGGTGAAAACATACTGCATGGAACCCCGGATACAAGAGTATTACTTCTAAAACACCTTTTGCCGCCGGGTCTCTCTGGGCAATGGATTCCGCATCTCGCAGCCATTCCTTTAGCATACACCAAACCTCGCTTTCAAATTCCTTTATTCTTTACTACCCTCTTTTTGCCGTAAGAATCGATTATTGCAGTATTTAAAGGAGAGTGAAAATATTACTTCATCTTTTTTGCGGGCCCGCCATGGTATCCATGAAGGGTATAGCAAAATTATAGATGAAGTTATATTTTCACCGACCCAAATAAAAAACCCCGTCTCTATAAAAGTTTATAGAGACGGGGTTCACCGTGGTTCCACTCTAATTACACCGGCCAAATACTAGCTGCCGGTTTATCTTAATCGCATAACGGAGCGTCTCCGTGAAAACCTACTAAGTAAACTTCGGCCTTCCGATTCATGGGTGCACTTCTTCCGACGATAGCCCGGAATTGCTCACAGCCGCTGACAATTCCTCTCTGAAGGGATGGACGGAATACTCTACCCAATCAATATCTTTGCATTATTTAAAGGTGTACTTATTTTACCAGATTTATTTGTTGAAGTAAATACAAAAAAACTTTTTATTCGAGAGTATACGCAAACATTACGTTCTGCACAAAATAGTATATTCCGGAACTATTAAAGGAGTGCCTGCTTTTTTTAAAACAGCCTGGGGATAGGAGTTATCCGGAAGTATAATCAGTTACAGCCTGAGCAAAGGACTGACAGAACAACAAAGCCGGTCCTGCATAGACCGGCTTTGTTGTTATTGCAAAAGGGCACATGAAATTTCTCATTTATAATAATACTCTATCATTGTGAATTTTTTGTGTGGTATTTGTAAACATTTTATTAACGAATGCCCCTGTCATCCTTTCAAGGCCTATACCGTCATGTTCAGGGTAAAGCTATTTTCAGTACCTGAAAACACTGGAAGCACGCCCTCTGTATATGGATAAGCTTCGGGTAAATCCATTTATATAAGCTGAAAACTGCTTGCTTCGTCTTTCCAACGAATCAAGCAGTTTTACTCTTAGGATATTGGCTTCAATATATACTTCATGCCCGGTGCAGTATGGAAAACTGCCAGGCTTTCCGCCTGCCTGTCCGCCGGCACCTCTGTCCCATCACAGGAAACAGTGATCCTCTCTTTTGTTTGGACCTTACATACACCGTCTCCGGAGGAATGAACAACAGCCTTTTTCAGCTTGCCGTCCTCCCATTCAATATCCACAACATAGCCGCCCCGTGCCTTCAAGCCTTTTATGCAGCCGCTGTCCCAGGCTTTGGGAAGCGCCGGCAGCAAGTGTATTTCGCCTGCATGTGACTGAAGCAGCATTTCAGCGATTCCTGCGGTACATCCGAAATTCCCGTCAATCTGGAACGGAGGATGATTGTCAAAGAGATTCGGCAGTGTCGAATGCCGCAGCAGTTCGGTGACATTTTCATAAGCCCGTTCTCCGTCCTGCAGCCTCGCCCAGAAGTTAATAATCCAGGCACGGCTCCATCCCGTATGTCCTCCTCCGTTTGTCAGCCTGGTTTCGAGAGTTTTCCTCGCTGCCTTCACCAGCTCCGGTGTGTCCTTCGGGTTGATCTGTTCTCCCGGGTGCAGTGCAAAAAGGTGGGAAATGTGCCTGTGTCCCGGTTCAACCTCTTCATACTCTTCCGCCCATTCCAGCAACCGCCCCTGTTTTCCGATCCTTGGCTTCGGAAGCCTTTCTTTGATCTCGTTCAAGCGGGTGCAGAATTCGGAATCTGTACCGAGGATTTCACCCGCCTTGATACAGGCATCAAATAAAGCGTATACGATCTGGGTATCCATGGAGGGCCCCATGCACATGCTTCCTTCCGTGCCGTCAGGCAGTCTGTACCTGTTTTCCGGTGATACCGACGGCCCTGTAACCAATGTCCCATCGGGAGCTTCCGTGAGATAGTCGATAAAAAACTCCGCCGCCTCTTTCAGTGCGGGGTATGCGCGTGAAGCTAGGAATTCCTTATCTCCGTTGAACATATAGTGCTCCCAGAAATGCAAAGTAAGCCATGCTCCGCCCATGGGCCAGACAACGCAGGTTAAAAAGATCCCTTCCGGTACGGTTTCCGCCCATATGTTGGTATTGTGATGAGCGACAAAGCCCTTGCAGCCGTATAGCTCTTTCGCCGTTTTCCTGCCATTTACCCTCATTCTGTCTACCAGGTCAAAAAGAGGCAGATGGCATTCCGACAGGTTACATATCTCCGCAGGCCAATAATTCATTTGTGTATTGATATTGATGGTGTATTTGGACTCCCATGAGGGCGTATAGCTTTCATTCCATATTCCCTGAAGGTTTGCAGGCAGGCTTCCCGGTCTGGAGCTGGCCATCAGAAGGTATCTTCCAAACTGGAAAAACAATTCAATAAGTCCCGGGTCTTCTTTTCCATCCTTCACTCGCTGCAGCCGCTCATCCGTGGGAATCCCCTGCAGATCTTCACCCTTTTGGCTTATGTGGAAGCACACCCTTTTGTAGAGGGCCAAATGGTCCTTAACATGTCTGGCCTTAAGCTCTTCATAAGACATGGATGCAGCTTTGGCGATCTGCTCTTCACTGGCCTCATAGGGGTTTTCATACCGGAAGGTACTGTTGGCAGCCAGCAGCAAAGTGACCTCATCTGCATTCTCTATGGATATAAAATCGCCGATGGTGGATGTTTTTCCACCTGCAGCTATAGCTTTAAGCATACAGGAAAACCTGACTCCATCCTCCCCGCAGTTGCCGTTCATTACTATGCTATCCTGTGATACCGCCAGACTTCCGCCATCATACGGCCTTTTCATGAGATTGCAGCAGAAGGTAAGCATTCCCGGCTTATCACAGGTAAGCCGTATGGCCATTACCTGATCGGTAAAGCTCGTAAATATTTCACGTTTATACACGGCGTCCCCGATTCTGTAGCTCACAGAGGTAATCCCGGTGCTGATATCCAGCTCTCTCCTGTAATCGCTGAAGCTGCTGCCGGCACCCGATGTATATACCGGAATTCCATCGCTGCCCCGTTGGATTGTAGACACCGATAGACCATTGTTTTTATATGCATAAAACAGGTTCAGATCACAAAGAGGAATGTATGGCTGATAGTACTTTGGTAAAGAGGTCATGGCCATACGTGCAAGATATTTTGCCTCTTCCGGCTTCCCTTCAAAAAGGAGCTTGCGGATCACAGGTAGGTATTTCAACGTATCGGGATTGTGCCGATCCTTCGGCCCTCCCTGCCAGATTGAATCTTCATTGAGCTGAATCCGTTCTTCTCCCGTCTTTCCGAAAATCATGCCTCCCAGCCGTCCATTGCCTGTTGGTAAGGCCTCATTCCAATTGTTTGCAGGCTTGTTGTACCACAATCGATTGTTCCTGATTTCCTCCGTATGTATTTCTTCCACTTTATTCGCTCCCATCTTATAAATATCCTCAGTAGTTGCGCGGCAGCCCGGATCACTGTAAAATACCTGTGGGCTTTATTTTTCCCTGCCTGCACACTGCGCGCGCGCATGTCGTGCGAAGCATTCCGGACGTCCGGACATAATAAATAGAGGAAAGATCAAGGCTATTTGCCCTGTTCTATCAACCCGGAGCAGCTTACAGATATTCTTCTATTCACTCTGCCACACATAGTTTGCAAAGCATGCCCTAACGCTGTTTTCCGACAGATTTACTCTATCAGCATTCCAGGCTAATGTCAACTCGGCACTCGATTTTGGCGCAAAAATAAAAGCGAAGATTCAACCCTCATCCCCTGGCCCCTTCTCCCAAGCTTGGTAGAAGAGGGAAATCGGATCACTTCCATTCTCTCCCTCTACCAATTCTGCTATGCATTACCCACATCGTTGGAAAAAGATTGGGAATCAACCCTCACCCATCTA
>ENA-OFCE01001751-OFCE01001751.1-metagenomes-genome-assembly--contig:-NODE-1751-length-10386-cov-2.066402_pt1 | contig 10386 bp, 10 predicted proteins | sample MGYA00153388_OFCE01 | MGnify analysis MGYA00153388
CAGTGACTGCGTAGTTATCGCGAGGGGCGCGGAAGGCTTGGTGACGGCAGTGGCCGGGACAACAGACGTTGCCGCGGGTGCGTTTCGGGCGTGGTCGAAGTCGTCGTCATCGCTGGAATAGGCGGCCGCAACGGGGTGCCTTGCGCCCACGCGGTAGACGACATCAACGCGGCGCACAGGGCGGAGGAGAAAACAGTCAACGCGCGACGAGTCAACAGCTTCGTCGCGCAGATTGTTGCGTTCGACATGGCGGATCCTTTGAGGAAATGGGGTCACACCAAATCAGACGCAGTCGGCAGCAGAATTGCGACAAGGACGTGAAAAATTACCAAGCACCAGCAACGACGGTCGTTGTCAGCCACTTTTGCTCCGGGAAGCACGCCAGTGCTTGAGTTTGCCTTTTTTTGAAACGCCTATCGGCGTTTCGTCACAACCCGAACCAGTTCGGCGCCAACGGCAGCCGCGCTACTCGTCCAGCGCTCGCCTCAAGCGCGCGCAGCGCACCCGCGCCATCGTTGGGCCGGGCAATAAGTGCATCGACATAATCGATGACGTGGTAAACAGGATGTGCATCCTTGTAGCGCAGCTTCGCCAGCTTCCTCACGTCCTGCATTTCGGCGCGCGCGGCTTCGAGCTGACCGTCTAGCGCGAGAAAATAGGCATGCTGCGTTTTTGCGCTGGGTAAATTCGCAAGCGTCGGTACTTTTGCGGCGAGCGCATCCATCGCTCGCAGCGCCGCCTTGAAGTCGCCCGCCCGTGCCGCCATGCACGCCTCAACAGCAACAATCCACAACGATTCCGGTGTCGCCGCAGGAAGATTGAGCGCAAGTACCAGCGCCTTTGAACGCGCAAGCAATGCCGGCGTTTGTGGTGAATCCGCGCGATCCAGCGTCACGAATTGCAACGTGAGCAAAGTGCGCAACACGGTACGTTGCGGCGGCTGATCCGACACCGGCAATCCAGCCAACGCGCGCGCAGCGAACCTGGTCGCGAGCGGTTCATTGCCGGCCAACTGCGCGCAGGCGGCCGCTTTTGAGAACACGTCAATCGTGAGCGGGTGCGTTTCGCCGGTGGCACGCACGCGAAGCTCGGCCAACCGTTCGTACTGCGTCGCGCACTCTGCATAGCGGCCGGCCTGACGGCGAAGGTCACCGGAAAACCACATTACCTTCATGGTGAGTTCAGCCTCAGCACCAAGGTGCGAAATAAACCCGGCAACCACGCCATCCACGCGCGGAATGGCTTCTGCGAGATTGCCGGTCCGCGCCAGCGAAACGGCAAGGTTATTGCGGATCGTCAGTGCATCGGAACGTTTGCCAGGCGGGGGTGAATTCAGCAGCGGTTCAATCTTGAGCAAAATTTCCTGCTCTTCCTTGACCTTACTCTGCGCCGCTGCTGCAACCGCGCGTGCGTTTTCGATCTCGGCGAATAGCCAGTCTTTCTCGCCGCGCTGCGCGATGACTGCCGCACGCACCGGGGCAATCAAGGGATCAATCTCGGCGAACTTTCCTTGCTTTTGCAGCGCATAGGCCAAATTAACTTTGCCGATCACGATGGTCTCGCTGGCGATGCCGTCAACTTTTTCCAATATATCCAGTGACGCCCTGTAATATTTTTCCGTGGCGGGAAAATTTTCGGTTTCCATTTGTGCGCGGGCAAGCGGATAAAGAATCCGTGCATGCTCAATCGAGCGCGGTCCGTATTTTTTTGACACCGTCGCTGCCGCCTCGGTGAGCAACGGGATCGCGGTTTGCGGTAGCGAAAGACCGACGTAAGTTCTCCCCAACACGGCCTGCAATTCAGCCATCGTTTCCGGGTCCTTCGCGAACTGTGCGGCCAGCGATTTGGCACCGGTATCGAGCACCTCGCGCGCGGTGAGTTTTTCACCTTTGGTGTGTTCAGGGTCGGCACTTTCAAACAAGGTCACCAGATATTGGTTTACCGCTTTGGCTTTTGAAGTCTCCGTTTGCGCTGATTTGCTCGACGCGGCCGCCGCAGCCTCTGACTGTCGTGCCAATACGGCGTTGCGATCAGCTTGTTGTTCCGCTTGCAACGCGGCACCTTTGGCCCGATCACTTTCGGCCAGTGCGGCTGTGGCTTGAGCGGTGGCGATCTCCGCGCGCCGCCGCTGCTCAACAGCAACTTCTTTTTCCTGATCTGCACGCTGGGCTTCATCACTGGCGCGCTCGGCCTGCCATAAGGCGGCCATCATGCCGGCACTGACTGCAATGAATGCGGCAGTGGCAACGATGGCCAGTGCGCGATTGCGTTTGAACCACAGCACGGTCATGTATTGCCAGTTGCCACGACGCGCCAGCACCGGCATATTGCCCAGCCAGCGATCAAGATCATCGGCGAATGCGCTCACTGTCGGGTAACGATCCGCTGGGTTCTTTCGAAGCGCTTTGGCGACAATAGCCTCCAGATCGCCACGCGCTTTATCGGCGTCAATCGGACGCTGCCGAGTCGGTGTGCTATGCCGCTCCTCCAGTGCACGTCCCAGACTGCGGGCATCGGTGTGCAGGAGGGCATACTCGATCGCGGCGCGCCCTTCGCGTCCGGGCTCCGGCTTGAACGGCAACAAGCCGGTCAGCAACTCAAACAACAACACACCAATTGAAAACACATCAGCTGCCACGCCGGTGGGCTCGCCGGTAATCTGCTCTGGCGCGCAGTAGCCGAGCGTGAATCCCCGCCCGGTCATACGCGTGAGCGCCGTGCCGTAATCATCGTCGGTGCTATCGTCGATCAGTTTGGCGATACCGAAATCAAGCAACGATGGTTCGCCCTTGTCGTTAACCAACACGTTCGACGGCTTGAGGTCACGGTGTACGATCAATTGCCCATGCGCGTGTTCGGCTGCGCGACAAACTTTGAGTATCAGCGCAACGCGATCCGCGACCGTCGCCGCATGCGCAGCTGCCCAGGCCGTGATGGGCGCGCCATCGATATATTCCATTACCAGATATGGCTCATTTTTATACGTACCCGCATCGAGCAGCCGCGCGATACCAGGGTGCGTCAGGCGCGCGAGCAAACGACGCTCTCGCAAGAAACGCTCGACGACATCGGTCTTGCCCAACCCAGTCCGCAGGAATTTAATCGCAGCGTGGCCTTCAAAATGGCCGTCTCGCCGCGCCGCTAACCACACCGCGCCCATGCCACCTTCGCCGATTTTCTTCTCGATGCGCCACGCGCCGACCTCGTCGCCCGCCTGCAATTGCAATTCGTCTGCGGTCGCGGCGTCTAACGTGGCTTCAAATTCTGCAGTGCCGACACCCATCAGCACGGGCGCCAATTGTTTTTGCGAATTGGTCTGCTCGAGATCAAATTGCGCCAACATTTTTGTCAGCGATTTCGCTAGCAACGAGCCATCCGCAGGCTCACTAGTTTCAAGCGCAGCCAGCCACGCCGTACGTGCGGCGATGGGCAATTCGATCGCTTCGCTAAACAACGCCGAGCGGCGCTGCCATTCTGTTTTGTTCAAATAAAGATCCTGATGATGGGGGCTTGCTGACTACTGCCGAGCGCGCGGTTAGGGCGTCCCCTCGTTCTATATGTCATTGCATTTATTGTTCAGACGCAATCGACGGCAAGTCTGCGACATGTGCTACGCAAATCACGGCGCCGCTTCTACCATTTCCTCAAGCAAGGTCTTGGCCTTTACCCAATCGCGGTCGATGGTGCGGCTCGATACATTACGTAATATCGCAATGTCGGCAACGGTCATGCCAACAAAATAACGCAGCTCGACCAATTCATAGAGCCCGGCGTCAATCTCTTTCAATTGCTCCAGCGCGCTATCGAGCAAGAACCAGTTATCGCGACCCGACGCAGCGATAGACTCAGCTTGCGACAGCGTGACATGTACCTGATCGCCGCCGCGCTTCTCGGCGCTTTCGGCGCGCAGATGATCTAGCACCACCGAACGCAATACCTTGCCCACGTAGGCAAAAAACTGGGCGCGCGATTCGCCCGCCATTCCCTCGCGCTCGGCCATGCGCAGGAAGCCTTCATTCACGAGCGCGGTGGTATTGAGGCTGGTTACGCCGCCAGCTGCGTACAGGCGCGAGCGTGCGAGGCGTTTGATTTCCGGATAAAGCACCGAATAGAGCCGGGCCGAAGCGCCTTCGTCCCCATGACGCAGATTGGCGAGCAATTGGGTGATCGGGCTCAACGATTCCGTGTCGGACACCGGCGGCTTGAGAGGGTTAGACATTGGGCAAATTGTAGCTGAACGCAAAGCTGTTCTGGATAGACACTGCGTTCAAACCGTAACGGTTTCACCAAAATTACCCATTGCCTCAGAACGGCGATGGGATTGGGGAGGCGGGTCGTTTGTAGGAATGAAACTTCCTCTTTAAACGACCCGCGATGCATTGGTGACGAGCCCGGGCAGAAAATTTGCCGTCGGTATCTATAACGCCAGTATCGGCAGACCTCGCTGAACATAAGGGCCCTGAAACTTTCGCCAACGCTGGTGTTTCAATATTTCACCGCCATGCGCCTTCTAACGGCCGCGCACTAATCACACCACCGTCAAGCGCACATCGATGTTGTTACGCGTGGCATTTGAGTACGGACAGACGTGGTGCGCGGCATCGACGATGGTCTGCACAGCCGCCTTATCCATACCTGGTGCGCTGATTTGCAGATCTACTTCGATACCGAAGCCGCCGGGAATCTGGCCAATGCCCACGGTGGAATTGATCGAAAGATCATCAGGTAGTTTGGTTTCGCTCTGGCCTGCGACAAATTTCATCGCACCGATAAAGCACGCCGCATATCCTGCTGCAAATAATTGTTCCGGATTGGCACCTGCGGCGCCGGCTCCGCCGAGTTCCTTGGGCGTTGTGAGTTTGACATCAACAACCTTATCCGGGGTAGTAGCTTGGCCTTCGCGCCCACCGGTAGCTGTTGCGTGTGCGCGGTAGAGCACTTTTTCGATCGACATGGGGTTTCCTTTTTTCGTGGGTTAGTGGGACAGTGAACTATTTATTGGTTTCGGTGTTGCCTGTACTACGAAGAAGCGCCGCGCGCAGCTTGCCCAATTGTTTGGTGAGCGTCTCGAGTTCGGGCAATGAACATTCAGTGGCGCACGAAATATTCTGTGGCACGGTCAACGATTGTTTATGGAGGCGCTTGCCTGTCGTGGTCAGCGCAACGATCACCCGGCGTTCATCTGTAGCGTCGCGCGAGCGAGTAATGAACGCGAGCGTTTCAAGACGTTTGAGTAAAGGCGTCAGGGTGCGGTGCCGCCCTTGATCGGTTTAAAAAGTGTGTTCACCACCAGCAAAAGGCTATTTGATTCGCCGCTTCTGGTAATCCTCTTCGATAGTGTCTTTGAAGAAGCTTCCCACCGTTGATGACGTCGAGAATCGCCGCCACACTTCAGCCGACACATTCGCGTACTCGAACGTGCCCGACGATTGCTCAACCACAAGCACGCGACGCTTATCGTCATAGCCGATGGCGCGCAGATTCGCAGCGTTTATTTTTTTCATCTCCATATTCAAAAGCACCATGCTTGATCTGGGCGTCGATCCCTATCGCAGGTCGGACTACTACGGTTGGGCGTCCGTACTTGGTGTCTCGACGAGTGCGATCCTGACATCATCGGATCCACACTCATCAGGGCTTGTCTTCAAAAATGGCGTGAATGCGTGCCATCACCTCCGGTGTCAGTTGCGCTGCCACCGCCAACGCTTTCATGTTTTCAGCGACTTGCTCAATCCGCGAAGCACCGGTGATGACAGTTGAAACGTTCGGATTCTTCAGGCACCACGCAATTGCCAATTGCGCAGTCGTACATCCAAGCTCGTTCGCGAAGGCGCCAAGTTTGGCGACGATGGCGTTTTTCGCCGGATCGAGCAGACTCTCGTGCATCCACGCCATGCTTTTCAGGCTGCCGCGGCTGCTCGCAGGTACACCATTGGCGTATTTTCCGGTCAATAAGCCCGATGCGAGCGGGCTCCAGATGGTGGTGCCCAGACCAATCTCTGCATACAGACGCGCGTACTCATGTTCGACTTTCCGACGATTGAATAAATTGTATTCGGGCTGCTCCACAATGGGCTTATGCAAATGATGCTTATCAGCGATGTGCCAGGCACCCATGATGTCGGCTGCACTCCACTCCGACGTACCCCAATACGTCGCCTTGCCGCGCGCGACCATGTCGTGCATCGCGAATACCGTTTCTTCCAGCGGTGTGTTGGGATCGGGCCGGTGGCAATAGGCAATATCAACGTAATCGAGTTGCAAACGCTTTAGCGACGCATCGATGGCCTGCATCAGATACTTGCGGTTGAGGGTGTTTTTTTCATTCACGCCTTCACCGAATTTAGGTGGCAGACCCCAGAAGAATTTAGTCGTTACAACATAGGTCAATCTGTCCCAGCCGAGTTTCTTCAACGCCAAGCCCATCAATTCTTCCGACTTGCCACTTGCGTAGACTTCAGCGTTGTCAAAGAAATTTACACCGTGATCACGGGCCGCAGCCATCAGATTGAGCGCGGCCGATTCATCGAGCTGGTTGCCATAAGTAATCCAGCTACCGAAAGACAGCGCAGATACGCGCAGGCCCGCGCGCCCCAAACGTCGATATTCCATTTTCATTTATCCTTTTCTGAGTCAATATCCTGATAAGGGTTGGCGATAATGACCCGGGTCCGCTTCGTCCCCGACGCAAATCCCTCCAGCTTCACCAGCACCGGAAACAACTCCTCCAGTTTGGCGCGCGCCAGTCCCTCGTCCTGAAACAATAGTAGCTGCCCGCTTTCGGATTTCACGTCATGCCAGATTGCGGCATTTACATCGTCGTCTTGCACTTGCAGTTTGTAGGTTGGCATAGATGTGTCTCCGGTTGGTTGGGCACGCCTGCAAATTCGCGCAGCGCAATTACATACGTTTAGCTACTTGCGGTATTCAGCAACTTCCTCTTTCAGCGCGATCCACCACACTTTACCTTTTTCAGCATGTTTGCCGCAGGGTGTTACGGTTGAAAAGCCAGGGTAGCGTTTGCCCAGATTGTTGGGGTCTTCGCGACGCGTGCGAGGCGGTGCGACCAAGCCTTTGTCGTCGGACGACAACGGAAATAACCAGCAACCCATGGGTTTATATTTCCATTTGTGGACGCCCTGTTTCACCGCTAGCGTCTGCAGTGAACACTTGCCATCAGGTTCGGTAAACACACAGCGGGTGTTTTTGAAATGGTCAGGCTTGTCCCGATAAACATGCTTCCGTGTATTGGTCTGGGGGCCAGTCTCGCCTTCCCACTCGCCTGCAATGATGTAGTTCTTCGGCAGGAGTGAAAAGTGTGCCGGGTACTTCTTGACTACCTTGTGAATCAGCTGCACTTCTTCTTCCAGCAGAAACGCGCCGTCCGAGCAGCAAATGCCCTCGCAGACGTTGATGTCGCAATAATGTAGCTTGGTGTGTTTGCGTGGTTTTGCGGGGCCAGCCGTCGTCATTGTGTCAATTCCCTGATATCAAAATTACCGCCATTAGTGAGTTTCCCGCTTGTTATCAGGGCAACAATGTCCCTGGCCACGTCGTGTGCATCACGCAGTACGCCGTCTGTTTTCATCGCACGAAATCTTGCCACGTCGGGAAATTGCTTTTCATTGACGCTTCTAATGAATCCCTGCATATGCGTGTCCACCACGCCGGGCGCCAGCGAGCACACCGCAAGCGTCGGATCGGTGGCCGCCGCTTCAAGTGCCGCGACGCGTGTAGCCATTTCGAGGGCAGCCTTGGCGGCGCAGTAGGCAGACCATCCGGCAACAGGACGTTTAGCGGCGCCGGAAGAAATATTGACGACCAGCCGCTGTCTGGCAATGCCGCGCGTAGCCAACGCAAAAAGTCGCGTGAGCGCCATCGGCGCTGCCACATTCACGATAAGGTTGTGGCCGGTATCGGCCGCGCTGATCTCATCGAAAGCACCGACCGGCGACACCACACCGGCATTATTAATCAGCACTGCATGGTCGAAATGCTTGCCAGCGACGCGTGTCATCACGTCAGCAAATGCGGGCGCGATCGCGTCAAGCGCGCCGACATCCAGATTCACATTGGCAGGCGATATTGTCGTCGGCGCCCGCGATAGCGTGACAATGAGATTGTTCGGGTCTGCCGCGAACACGTCGCGCAATGCCGCGCCGATGCCCTTTGTCGTGCCCGTCACGATGGCAAGATTCATGACAGTACTGTCCTCATATCCATGGGCGTCATTTCAACTATTCGACCAGAGTGCTAGCACCGCACCAATGCCCACTTCGACGAGGTCCGTCAGCCTGTCAGCAGGTCGAGGCTCGTTTAACCAATCGGCTGGGCTGTGTTGCATGCCTTTGTGAATGCGGGCGCGGCGTGCGGCGGTGTCAGTTGCAAGTAGCGCTTCGTTCATTCGCGACGGATCGATCGTGGTGCGCTGAACCTCCCTGGCTTGAAGCGACAACAGCGCCTTTTCCACTGCCGCCTCATCGAGAACCGAAATGGCGGCGCCGCAATGCGTGCACGCTTTGTCTTCCTCCAGATTGATAGGGCCGCCACAACTTGAGCAACGAATCTGTTTTACTTTCACCGACAAGGCAGAAATTTCATGTGGCTGCAAGCTACGGACAAAATTCTTCTCGCGAAGGAATTGCGAAAAACTGATGAGACGTCCGTGACCGTTGGCGCACCGCGAGTAAGAGAACCGACCCCCCTTCGCAAGGTCCGTGGTGCTCTTGAGCGAAGAATGACAATGCGGACAAGCTACAACGACTTTTAGCAGGCTTCGCTCATTGTTTCGCGCAGCATGGATGCGCTTGAATAGCTCGATCACCGAACCGGGGGAGAGCGAGGTGCTCTCCATTTGGTCAAACCAGATTACATGACAAGGCCCACATACGTCGACGTCGACAGCCGTGCCGGAGTGTGACGCCAGCGCCACGCTCTCCATTGCAGCGCTGCAACTGGGGCAATGCATTTCTAGCCGAGTAGTGCGTTGATACCCGCTTCCGCGATGAGCGCATCGTCTGAAGACTTGACACCCGAAACACCGACGGCACCCACGGTGTCGCCATCAACGACAATCGGCACACCGCCCTCAAGAAAGGTGATGCCGGGCATGGATAAAGCGGAGACACGTCCATTGTTGACCATGTCTTCATCGCTCTTGGTTGGCCGCCGACGCATCGCGGCACTGCGGGCTTTGCCCTGTGCAATCAACACACTCGAAGGCGCGCAAGCATCAAGGCGAAGGAACCCCAGCAAATGGCCGCCGTCGTCAACGATGGCAATGGTGACGGCCCAGTTGTATTTCAGGGCTTCAGCCTCAGCGGCGGCGGCAATGGCTTTGACATCCAGAGATTCGAGGGTGGCTTTTGATTTCATGGTTTAAGTTTGTGTTGTCAAAGATTTCGAGCATACGCAAAAAATGACAACAAATACGTATTCCCCTGCGTTTTTCTGACAAACACTTCTGTAAATCCTTACGAAAAATAGGAGGTCGCGTTCACAAAACCATTGAAATTGAGCCGCCGCACCTTAAAATAGCGCTTGTCAGCATTTGCTGGCTTTATGGAGATAACTCTCATGTCTGAAAACGTTCAAACTGCACAAACAATCGGCTACGGCACAACATCGCCAGCCGAGCGCAACAAGGTTTTGCGCAACACTTATTGGCTGCTGGCCTTGAGCCTGCTGCCAACCGTATTGGGCGCCTATATCGGCGTGGCCACCGGCATCACCGCCGGGCTGACGGGTTTCATGGGTCTGATCGTCTTCATGGCAGGTGCGTTCGGCTTCATCTACGCGATAGAGAAAACCAAAAATTCAGCCATGGGCGTGCCTGTGCTGCTGGGTTTTACCTTCTTCATGGGTTTGATGCTGTCACGCATGATCGGCATGGTGCTGGGCTTTAGCAACGGTGCGTCACTGGTCATGACAGCGTTTGCTGGCACAGCAGGCGTGATGGTTGTGATGGCCAGCCTGGCCACTGTTATCAAGCGTGACTTGAGCGGTATGAGCAAATGGTTGTTTGCTGGTGCGCTGGTCATCATGGTGGCAGCCATCATCAATGTGTTTATTGGCTCAACCGTCATGATGGCCGTCATCAGCACGCTGGCCATCGCGGTTTTCAGCGCCTTCTTGCTGTATGACCTGAAGCAGGTGATGGACGGTGGCGAGACCAACTACATCAGCGCCACACTGGCCATTTACCTGGACTTGTTCAACATTTTCCAGAGCATGCTGGCATTGCTTGGCATTTTTGGTGGCGACCGCGACTGAGCTTGCATCGATTAACAAAAAAGAGCCTTCGGGCTCTTTTTTTATGCCCTGTCGAAAACCGCAATCGATTCCACATGCGCAGTGTGCGGGAACATGTTGACCACCCCAGCTGAC
>ENA-OFCE01001752-OFCE01001752.1-metagenomes-genome-assembly--contig:-NODE-1752-length-10383-cov-3.131875_pt1 | contig 10383 bp, 9 predicted proteins | sample MGYA00153388_OFCE01 | MGnify analysis MGYA00153388
TGGCGAAGCAAGAAAAGTGACTCGCCCACAGGCGAAACAGGTGCTCGGCATACGAACCAATCCTGCGAAGAACAACCTTGGTTGGTATCAATTTGTGGTGGGTTGAAACCCACCCTACGGGGTTTACGAAGAGGGGCCTGCGGCCTCAATCCGCTTTAAACCCCGAAGCCGCAATCACCGGTCGCCATTTCTCAATCTCGGCCAGTCGAAACTTCTCCAGCCCTTCCGGCGTGCTCGTGGCTGGCTCGGTGCCGGTGCGGGCGAGTTTTTCTTTTACGTCGGCGTTGGCGAGCGCGACGTTGAGTGCTTTGTTGAGCGCGGCAATCGTCGCGGCGGGCGTTTTTGCGGGGGCCCACAGGCTGTACCAGCCGCTGCCGGTGGCGTCCTTGAAGCCTAGCTCGGCCATGGTCGGCACCTCGGGAATCAGCGCGCTGCGTTTCTCTGCGAACGAGGCAAGGATGCGAACCTTGCCCGCTTTGTGCAGCTCGATCAATTCAATATGCGTGTCCATGCCGCAGGCGATCTGGCCACCCATCAGGTCGTTCAGCATCGGCGCGCCGCCCTTGTAGGCCACATGCACCATCTCAACACCAATGGCGCGGCCCAGCATGATGCCAAAGAAGTGCGGCAGACTGCCTGGGCTGGGGCTGCCGAAGTTGGCTTTGTCTTTGTTGCCTTTAAGCCAGGTGACGAACTCCGCCATGTTTTTGGCCGGATGATTCGGCGGCACCGCGAGCGCGAACTGGAAATGACCGACCATGCCGATGGGTGTCATGTCGGTGGCGGGGTTGTAGCCGGGATTCTTGAACGTGAGCTGCGAGAGCACCGGTGTGACCAGCGGCGCGAGCAGCAGGGTGCCGCCGTCGGCGGGCGACGCGCGCAATGCATCCACTGCAATCTTGCCGCCGGCACCGGTCTTGTTTTCGACGACGATTTGCGTGCCGGGCGCGAGCCCCTCCCGCATTTTGTCGGCAAGCATGCGCGCAATGAGGTCGGCGCCGCCGCCTGCTGCGAAACCGACGATGATTTTTGATTGCTGCGGCACTTGCGCGAGTGCCGTGCGCGGCAGCGTCGCGAGTGCGGGTGCTGCTAGCGCGCCGAGCAGCATCTGGCGACGGATGGTGGAAAGTTTTTGCATGACGTCCTCCTTTGTTGTTGGTGGGTGGATTATGAACGCAGGTTGCGATCTTTGTCCTTGTGGGAGCGGTTTCACCGCGATAGGCGTCTGCGAGAGCTTTCGCGGTGGAACCGCTCCCACAGGCAGCCGACCGGAACCGACCATTGACGCGCACGTCAACCCGCGCGTCATTCCGCTAGCATCAAAGCAATGAATACTGCACTCACCTTCCCGCACGACGCGCCACCCGCTCCGGGCGAATTCACCGACCTCGCGGATGGCACGATAGGCATCAAGTGGATTCGCATGCCGCTGCCGTTTGCGCTGGATCACATCAATTTGTGGCTGATTGAGGAAGAGAACGGCTGGGCCGTTGTCGACACCGGTTTCGGCGTGGAGGCAACGCGTGCGCTGTGGGAAAAGCACTTTGTGGAAACGATGGCTGGCCGCCCGATCACGCGCATCATCTGCACGCACTATCACCCCGACCATCTGGGCAATGCGCAGTGGCTGGCCGAGCGCTTCGCCACGCGCGAAGGGCCGCTGGTGGTCGAGATGAGCCTCATGGAATTGCTTGCGGCTCACAGCGTGGCCGAGGGCAGCGGCGCATACCAGCGCACTACTCTTGCAAAATTTTTCCATTCGCATGGATTGACTCAGGAACAGGTCGACGTGACTGCCAATCGCGGCAACACCTACAGCGGCGGCGTGCCGACGCGACCGCCCTCCTGCCAGCGCATTTCACCGGGCGACACGGTAGAAATCGGCGGCAAATTCTGGAGCGTGATCGGCGGCTACGGCCACACCACCGAGCACCTGAGTTTTTACTGTGAAGAGATCAAAGTGCTGATCTCGGGCGACATGCTCCTACCAAAAATTTCCACCAACATCAGCGTGTGGCCGGTGACGCCGCTGGCCGACCCTGTGAGCGACTACGTGAACTCGTTGCAAGCCTACAAATACTGCGAACCGGACACCCTCGTGCTGCCGTCACATGGCCTGCCGTTCCGCGGCATCGCGGCCCGCGTCGAAGCGCTGGAAACGCATCACGAAGACCGCATGAATGATCTTTACGGCGCGGTGCTAGAGAGCCCAAAGACGGCGGCGGAACTCATCCCCACGCTGTTCCGTCGCAAGCTCGACAACCACCAACTCTTCTTCGCCATCGTTGAGGCGGTCGCCCACGTGAATCACGGCTGGCGTATTGGGCGGTTGTCGCGGGACGTGGGCGAAGATGGGTTGATACGGTTTGGGCTTTTGGCGGGTTGACTCTGTTTGGATCGTGATTAAGGCGGTAGCAGCTTTTAGCTAGATCCCAACCTTTGCTTGGTCTGACGGGCAATAATGTTTTTAGTCGATAAATGGTCTTATTGCGATATAGCCCAAGTAGAACGACAGTTTCGGCGAAATGTTGCTACTTCCCATTCGTCGTTCCTGCGGAGGCAGGAACCCAGCGACTTGAAGGCGTGCATTGCCCCCATGCCAAACCGCAAGACGCTAGGCCCCTGCCTGCGCAGGGGCGACGGGGAATTGAGACCTTTGCGTCGACTCACCCGACCACTAAACTCGCCGCCCGTTGATAGTCAAAGTCGCCCGTCACCTTCCATTCCTCATGGCAGGCGTAGACGAGTTTGATGACGTGCTCGTCGTCCGATGCGGTGGCCGCGCGCAACGCCTCCGGCCACGGCAATATGTTCACGGCCATGATCGGCGCATCAATCTTCACACCGCTCGCGGCCACGCCCGCTGAGTAAGCGCGCGCGTAGTGACGGGTAGCCGTGAGCGGCGCGTCAAGCCACGGCATCAGCAGGCGCAACGCGTGCGCACTGGTGACCAAGTGCAGCACCGTGAAATTTTTGGTGCGCAGATACATCGACAGCGCTTGTGAGGCCAATTCGCGTAGCGTGCCGTCGTGCACGGCAAGGCGATCCGCGCCGTCGTGAAAGGCTGCCGTCTGCGCAAACGCGGTCATGCGCCATGTGATCAGGCCGGCCTCGCTGCGCCAGCCCGTTGCCTGTGCATCAATGCTCACTAGCCACGAGAGTACATCTAAGTTGGCAACAGTTTGCGCCGCGACAAAGGGCGCGAGCTGCACGTACCAGCAAGCCCAATGCGCGAGCCCGGACGCCAGCTCGTCCTCATGCTCGGCAACCACGGCGCTGGCGGTGCGCAGCAAACCATGAAACGCCGCGGCGCCGACGCCATCTATGAGCAGCGGCAAGGTCTGACGCAACGTCGCATCGCGTCCCTCCGACGCCATTGCATCGGCGAAATGCGACCGCAGCGAAGCAAACGCTGTCAGATCGCCGCGCTTTGCGGTTCAGTCCTTGCAAGCAGGTGCGACCGGCGGCGCGGGATCGAGCTTGGCGCTGTAAATGCTGAGGAAAGACGCCATGCGCGCTGCACCCGCACCCAGCGAATTTAGCGCCACCAGCGCCATCGGCAGGTGGTTGCTCAGATTGCCGTGATACTCCGGCGCGAATGCCTGCGCACGGTCCAGCAATGCGCTCAAAACGGTTGGAGTTTCGGTGCTAATCATCGCCTGCCCAGTTTGGTGAATGGTAGAAGTGAGCCATGCTAAAAGCTCAAGTAAGCTTGAGGTCAAGCACTTTTTTTCAGGACAACGAAAGCAATGAGCGCACTGAGCGAACCCGTGATCAGCATTGGTGAACTCGCTAAGCGCGCGGGCGTGCCGCACAGCGCGCTGCGTTTTTATGAGGCGCAGGGCCTGCTCAAAAGCGTGCGTACTGCAGGCGGTCAACGCCGCTACGCCCGCGACATGCTGCGCCGCGTTGCCTTCATCCGCAGCGCGCAAAACTGTGGACTGCGGTTGGAGGACATCGCCACCGCCCTCGCGCAACTGCCCGAATCACGCACGCCCACCAAGAGCGACTGGACGCGTCTGTCCAAACGCTGGCGAACCGTGCTCGACGAGCGCATCCGCACGCTCGAAGCGTTGCGCGATCAGCTCGATCAATGCATCGGCTGCGGCTGTTTGTCGCTCACCGCATGCCGTCTGTACAACCCGAGCGACGCGGCAGGTGCGCGCGGTAGCGGGCCACGCTATCTACTCGGTGACCCACGCCCCGCTAGTGGCCGCGCGTGATTCGCGATAAATTTGCAAGTATGACGACCGAAATCACCCACCTGTTTCACCGCGCGCAACACACGCACGCCGTCGCGCAGCTGATTTACAACGAGTTCTGGATCGACGTGGTCGACGGCTTGACGGTTGACTTCCTCGACGCGCATTTGCAGAGCACGCACGATCCGTCGCGCATTCCGCTCTCACTGATTGCGTTGGTTGACGGCCAGCTCGTCGGCACCGTCAACCTGATCGAAAACGACGATAGCAAACGCATGCACCTGCGCCCGTGGCTCGCCGCGATGGTTGTCGCGCAAAAAGTTCGCGGGCAGGGGATTGGTACACAACTCGTACGTGCGCTACTGGTCGAGGCGAGGCGGCCAGGTTTTGCAACGGTGTACTTCGGTACCGACGGGCCGGGTTTCTATGAGCGCATTGGCGCGGTGAACCATGAACACGTCAAAGACGATTTCTGCATCATGCGATTTGAGTTGGCGGGGCAGAGCGTGGATTGATGACGATTTGTGCGGTGTTCTGCGACCTGAAAATCACATCCGCTTTTGGACGAGAATGAGTCTGCATAGCATTTGTAGGGTGTGCGCCAGGGCGCGCACCTATCGTGGCGGTTCTTGCCACGCGGCTCGGTCAAACCGACGGTGCGCACTGTGGTGCACACCCTACCTCGCTGCTGACCGCGATTGGTCGCTCCAGCACTCATCCTCGCAGAATAAGCTTTTCGCGTTAAGGCCCGTTCAATAGGGGATGGAGCTACGTTTAAGAAAAAGTCAACTTATCGCGCTTTTATGCGAAAAGCCCAAGTAGTGCAGTCTTTTCAGCAAAAAGCTGTTGCTCGATTTCGCCGCGATCCCCCAACGGTGTTGATGGTGCCCTTGATTGTCACGAGTCAAGACTCATCAGCACGTCGCAGCAGCCGCGACGCTTGGGCGGGCGTCGCGATCACGGTCAAAACGTGCGCTACTTTGCGAACGGGCAGCTTTTGCCTTTGGCGATGGCAAAGAGGTTCTTCTGGCGCTCTTTGGCCGCTTCAATGGCGTCCTCTGTGTTCTTGTACGTGCCCAGGAGCCCGAGGGGAAACAGCGCGACCGCCGCAACGTTGGTTCCGGTCATGCCGCGCTCTTTGCGTGCCTTCACCTCAAAGTCCTCAGCCTCCCTGATCTGATCCTTGAGCTGGGCACAGGACAGGTCGCCGTCGGAGGCCTTTCTGGTTTGCACCACAGTCGGTGTCGCACAGCCCGCCAGCAGCGTGATGGTCAAAATCGAAGTGACAATTGCATACTTCCCGGTAATCATGGAACCCCTCGTTGATTTGGTTAAGCAAAGTGAACAGTACATGCATGGGCTGAACACAACGCAAGTTCCCTGCGTATCAAATTAGCGGCTTAGCGTGGGCACAATTTGTGCGTACTGACCGCCAAAGCAACCCCGCCGCCAGCAACGACATCGTTGCACTCACCACAAACGCTGTCGTCGGATTGACGCGTGTCCACAGCCAGCCGAATAGTGCGGAGGCGGGCAGCAGCATGAGTCCGCTCACGAGATGAAACCAGCCGAACGCGGTGCCTAGTTGCGCTTTGGGGGCCAGCTCGGCGATCATGGCTTTTTCTGCGCCTTCGGTCGCGGCGATGAAAATGGCGTAGCCGACGAACAGCGCAATGGTGGTGGCCAGCGTTTGCGGCAACAGCCCGAACGAGGCGAACAGCACCGCGTAAATCACCCACGCAACGCACAGCATGCGCGAGCGATTCAAACTGTCCGACCATGCAGAAAGCGGGGTCGACAGCAGCATCGCCAGTGCTGAAAATCCGGCCCACAACAGCGGAATCTGGGCGTCGCTGAAGCCTGTTTCTTTCGCTCGCAACAGCAGGAACATATTGCTCGCCTGCGACAGCGTGAACACGGCGAGCGCAACGAGATAGCGCTTGAGCGGCGCGGGCAAACTTCTCCATTGCCAATCGATTGTGTTGTTGTCGATGGTTACACCCGGCGGTTCGCGCAGCAGGGCAACGAGCAGCACGCACAACACGCCGGGCACGATCGTCATCAAAATCACATCACGCACGCTCCAGCCCGCGGCCAGCAGCGCCGCCGCCGCGAGCGGGCCGACCACCGCGCCCGCGTGATCCATGCTGCGATGAAAACCGAAGGCGAGTCCGCGCCGGTTGGGCTCGACGCTAGCGGCGAGCAGCGCGTCACGCGGGCTTGAGCGCAGGCCCTTGCCAATGCGGTCGCCCATGCGCAGCAGCAGGATGATCGGTGTGCTGCTGGCGAACGCGATCAACGGGCGGGCGAGCGCGGGCAAGGTGTAGCCCAAAATCAGCCAGCCCTTGGCCCGCTGCGTGCGGTCGTAGAAATAACCGGACACCAGTTTCATCAGCGCGGCGGTGGCGTTGGCAGCACCTTCAATGATGCCGAGCGCTTGCGCGCCGACGGCAAAGGTCGCCGCAAAAAACAGGGGCAGCAATGGGTAAATCGCGTCAGACGCCGCGTCGTTTAAGAAGCTCACCGCGCCCAAAAACCAGACGGTGCGCGGCAGTTTGAAGATGGCGTTGAGCATGCGCCGTTGTTTGCCGCTGTCGCACGTGGCCTGAGACGAGCCGCGCGTGACGTAGTCACGGCGACTGTCCGTTTGCGTCAGTCAGCGAAAAATTAGGGCTGCTGCGGAGCGGGTGCGCGATCTTTTTCGCGAGGACCGCGCGGCGCGTCCGGTGCTGGTGCCGACACTGGTGCAGGCGCGGAGCGAGGTTGTTCGCGTCTCTGCTCAACGACTGGCTCCGGTGCGGGTTGCGGCTCGACCACGCGTGACGGCGGCACGACGGGTGCGGCGGGCGCACCACGTTGCTCAACCCCACGCGGCGGTACGGACGGCATGTACGGTGCAGGCGCGACGTAGTTTTGCGGCAGTTCGCCACGCTGTAGCGCACGTTCACGCGGGTCTTTCGACATCGGAATCGGCGGCGCCCGCAGGCCCGGATTTTCTGAAACGACGCCCGGACGTTGCCGCTGCGGGGCCGCTTCAACCGGCGCGGCTTGCTGACGATTCACAATCGGATTCGGGTCTTGCCACACGCGCGGTTGCGCAACATTGGTGTTCGGCGCGAGCGGCACGGCAGCCGCTGAAGGTGCTGCCGGTTGCACCACGCCCGGCCCCATCGAACGTTCACGCACTAGCGCGGGAGATGGCGTTGGCGCTTGTGAAGGACGGCCTACGACTGGGTTCGGATCAAAAGAACGCGGGGTAACCGCGTTGCCCCGCCCTGGCTGAAATTGCGGCAACACTTCGCCCATTCGGGCCGGTGGCGCGCTGAGAATGTCGCGCTCAGAGATGTTGCGTACCAAGTTTTGCGCGACAGGTCGACCGCCGATAAAGGCCGCGCCCGCCACGGCCGTGATTGCGCCCGGCACGGCGGCATGCATGTAGTTGCGCGGACGCCACGGCTCTTCGGCAATATTTCGCACATAAGGCCGATTGACTTGCCGCCAATAGTTGGGTGAGTAGGTGTACCAAGGCAGGTACGGCTCATTCCAGCCAAGCGGCACCCATGAATAGGTCGGGCCGACGTTCGCGCTCACGCTCCAGCCGCTGCCACCGAAAAATGTGACCAATGCCGGTGCATACACAGGCCGTCCGACGTAGCTGCCGGGGCTCCATGCCCAACGCGGGCCTATGCGCACCCAGCGACCGTAGTGAAACGGCGCAAAGCCCCAAGCCGCATCATCCACCCACGTCCAGCCCCACGGTTGCACCCAGCTCCAGCGGCCATTGCGGTACGGTGCCCAATTGGCGGCGACGTTGGTGGGATACCAGATACGACCGTACTCGTAATCGTTGTCCCAGCTGCCGTATTCGTCGAGGTCGCGCGCGCCGACCATCCACGGGCTCAACTGACCCGCGTTGCGCGATTCCCAGTGATCGTTGCGACGGTCGCGCGACACGGCCCATGCTTCAAATCCGCCGTGTGCGTTGTTCGCGTAATTGTCGTTGCGATCAAAGCGCACGCCGTTACCGTCCAGCACCACGCTGTCACCCCGATTGACGATGAGGCCCGGGCCGTTGGTCAACACTTCGGCCTGTCCGCTGCGCACATTCAGCGCTGCGGGCGCGTACTGCGAGGGCGCGTTCACGACATAAAAACCGGGGCGCAGAAACGCGATTTCGCCGTTGGCCGTCAACACGCGCATTGCGTCTTGCTGCTCCCACGCGCGAATGCGAACCGCGATTGCGCCTTGTGACACCCGTGCGATCAGGCTTTGATCGTCGAGCCGCTCAAAATTCACGTTAGTGCCGCCCGCGAGCCACACCTGCACCGGCCCGACATCCAGCTCGGCGCGACCGCCTTCGCTCACCCAGAGGTCGTCGCCCGCCGTGACCGCATAGTTGCGCGGAATGGGCCGCCAGTCTTCACGCTCATTGGCCAGCTGCACCTCGCCCGCGAAGCTCGACAAGCGCGCCACACGTCCGGGCGCATCGGCCCACGAGGCAAGCGTTGCAGCGCTGGCGAGAAGCGCAGCCAACAGTCCGCGCCATTGATTTTTTCGAATATTCATGCTGTTTCTCCTAAAAGGAGATGTGTTGCCGAAGCAACTTAACGTCCGGCGCGGCGCACCGTTGACTGGGGCCGTAATCGTAGCTGACATAGGTGACCTATGTGACGAGCGACATGTCGCCGGTGTCGCTCAAGTCACCTACGTCACCTGAAAAAGAACTTCTCCACAAATGACGAGCGAAAACAATGCGTCGCGTATTGCTGTATATTAAAACAGCTAATCGCCGCCAATCCTATATTTAAAACGTGTCTCTCGCCATCACCTACAGCCGCGCGCTCGCCGGATTGCACGCCGAACTGGTCACCGTGGAGGTACACCTGGCCAACGGTTTGCCCGCGTTCAATCTGGTCGGCCTGCCTGACGTTGAGGTGAGGGAAAGTCGTGACCGGGTTCGCGCTGCCATTCAGACCGGCGGGTTTGAGTTTCCAATGCGCAAGCTCACAGTGAATCTTGCACCCGCAGAATTTCCGAAGGAATCGGGGCGCTTCGATTTGCCCATAGCGATTGGGATTTTGGTGGCCAGCGGGCAGCTTCCTGCGGCGCGATTGAAGGGGCTGGAATTTGCGGGAGAACTTGGCTTAAATGGCGATCTGCGCCCGGTTCGCGGCGCGCTGGCGATGGCAATGGCTGCGGCCAAGTCAGGCAACACGTTGGTGCTGCCACAATCGTCGGCGGTTGAGGCTTCGCGCATCAAAAGTTGCAACGTGCTGGGCGCGAAGACACTGCTCGAAGTCGCCGCATTTATGGCGGGCAAACACACGCTGGAAACGCCAGTGGCAGAGGTTCGAAACGAGATCGAAACCTATCTCGATTTGATCGATGTCAAAGGCCAGGCGCAAGCCAAACGAGCACTAGAAATTGCCGCGGCGGGGCGGCATAGTCTTCTGTTGATGGGCCCTCCGGGCACCGGCAAAAGCATGCTCGCGCAGCGCTTGCCGGGCATCTTGCCGCCGATGACCGAGACCGAAGCGACTGAGAGCGCGGCGATTCTGTCGCTGGTGGGCAAGTTTAAGGTGGAGGAATTTGGCCAGCGGCAAGTGCGATCTCCGCATCATACGGCCAGTGCTGTTGCGTTGGTCGGAGGCGGCAGTGACCCTCGACCGGGTGAAATTTCATTGGCGCATCATGGGGTCTTGTTCCTCGACGAATTGCCCGAGTTTGATCGACGCGTTTTGGAAGTTTTGCGAGAGCCTCTGGAGAGCCGAATCATCAACATTTCGCGTGCCGCACGGCAAGTGTCCTACCCCAGCCATTTTCAGTTGGTGGCTGCGATGAACCCGTGCCCGGATGGCTATTTGGGTAGCAACATTTCTGCCAAACCGTGCCGATGTACGCCGGATCAGATTGCGCGGTATCGAGGCAAGATTTCCGGGCCGTTGCTGGATCGGATTGATCTGCAAATCACCGTGCCATCGGTGCCGTCAGAATCGCTACGCGGCGCGCCGGATGGTGAGCCGTCCGCCGTGGTGCGGCAACGCGTGATGGCTGCATCAGAGCGACAACAGGTGCGCCAGCTCAAAGCTAACGCCGACTTGAGTTCAAGCGAGGTGGATTTGCATTGCGGGTTGGACGAGCACGGCGAAACGTTGCTGCGGCAGGCAACCGCGCGCCTAGG
>ENA-OFCE01001753-OFCE01001753.1-metagenomes-genome-assembly--contig:-NODE-1753-length-10376-cov-5.862901_pt1 | contig 10376 bp, 10 predicted proteins | sample MGYA00153388_OFCE01 | MGnify analysis MGYA00153388
GCAAGACCTTCATCACCGAACAGCTGGCCTCGGCCAAGCGCAATTTCGAGGTCGGCACCGCCACCATCACCGACACCCGCGAGGCCCAGGCGCGTTTTGACCTGGGCACCGCACAAGAGATCGCCGCCGACAACGACCTGCGCACCAAACGCATCGCGCTGGACCAACTGGTGGGCCGCCCGGGCGTGGTGCCCAAGCTGCTGCTGGTGCCGGTGGTGCTGCCAGCGCCCATGCCGGCGAATGCCGAAGAATGGGTCGGACTGTCCGACACCCAGCACCCCAGCGTGCGCCGCGCGCGCGTCGCGCTGGACGTGGCGCAACTTGAAACCTCCAAGGCCCGCGCCGGCGACCTGCCCACGGTGGATGCCGTGGGCTCGTTGACCAGCGGCTACGCCCGCGGCAGCGCAGTGCCCGCATCCGGCTTTTCAAACAACGCCAGCCTGGGCGTGCAGATGACCTGGCCGCTGTATACCGGCGGCTCCACGCAAAACCGCATCAAGGAAACGCTGTTGCTCGAAGAGCGCTCTCGCAACGATGTCGATGCGGCGCGCCGCGGTGTGGCTCAAGCCACGCGCGTGGCCTATTTCGGCATGCAGTCGGGCCTGGCGCAGGTGCGGGCGCTGGAAGCCGCCGAAGTGTCGTCCCAGCTCGCGCTGGAAGCCACCCAGCTGGGCTACCGGGTGGGCGTGCGTGTCAACCTGGACGTGCTGAATTCACAAGCCCAGCTCTTCAGCACCCAGCGAGACTTGGCGAAGGCGCGTTACGACGTACTGGTGGGTAGCCTGCGCCTGCGCCAGGCCTCGGGCCAACTGGCCGCCGGCGACTTGCAGGCCATCAACGCATTGCTGGCCCGGTAGGCGGCCGGGCCGCAGGCCCCAAAAAACCTTGCTGCGGGGTTTTAACCGGCCTTCTTCACATAAGCGCTGCACCAGCCGGCAGCCAGCACATGCTTGCCTGCAAATAGCGGACAAGGGCCGTGGCTTTCGCCGGTCTTCGCGCCGTACAGCGAGCAATTGCTGCAGGCCTGCCCGGGCACGTAGTTCTTGAACTTGGTCTTGTCAGCCTGGCTGGCCACGGCGACATAGCCCAGGCTGACGGCCACCGGGTCGGCAGGGTCAAGCATCGGTAGCTTCGCAGCGGCCGGGCCCGGTTCGGCCGCGGCGGTGGCCGGTGCGGGCGTCACTGGCGCAGGTGCCGGTGCGGGTGTCGGCGTGGGAGTGGCAACAGGTGCAGCGCCGGAGGTCGATGTCTCCTTTGAACAAGCTGCCAGCAGGGCTGCGCCGGCAAAGGGCACCAGGGTGATGAAACGTCTGCGGGTCTTCATGGGGGGTCTCCTTGGGGCCTGAAGTTGGCGGGGAGCGCCGAGTCTGCCTCAAGCGGCCGCCAAGCGTGTGGGGCTGCGGCTGAATTGCCACATCACATAGGCCGTACCACAGGCACGCCCGCCAAGGTCAGCGCATCCAACGCGCCAGCAGCGCACAGACCTTGCGCTCGCAGTGCGGCTGCCCGCCGAAGAGGGGCCCTCGCGCGTGATGCACAGCGTGCCGTTTTCGACCGCGCCAGGCCAGTGGCAGGAGTTTGGCGTTGGCCTGGTGTTGGTGGAAAAGGACAACGGCGGGATGCGCGAGGCCATCGCCGCCATCGCCAAGCTGGTGCAGGACAGATTGAATGCCGAGCTTGCCAGCGGCCAGCGGCCACCGGTCACGCGCTCGGCGCTACTGCAGGTTTTGAAGTGGGCGCTGGCCGTGATCGGCCCGTGGTTGGCCACAGAGGTCAAACGCCGCATCATTTCGGCCTACGACGACGACATTTTCCAGCCGCAGCACGCGACGCAGGCGGTGCGCTCGCCGAACTCAGCTTTGCAGGCAGCCCCAGCTCGGCCCGGCAGACGCTGAGTTTCCGCGACCACGATGGCGAGTACGCCCTGGTTTACGACTGGCACGTAGTTGATGCTCCCGTGGTCGGCTAGTCGGCAGCAAGCGTGCTGCCTCGGTCTGGCGCCGCCGGCGCGGCGCGCGCAGGCGCCCACACAACTCTTCACACGGCAGGCACACCGCTTCACCAGCGCTGCACGAAACTGCGGTCATGGCGCAACGACCATGAGCCGCAGCATCCCCGCTTCCATCAACGCAGAGCAGGCCGCCGCCCTGGCCGCGTCCCGATTCGACTTGGGCGAGCCCACACTGCAAGCCGTGGGCGGCGACGACACCGGCTGGCTGCTGTCGCAGCTCGGCCCGGCCGAAGCCCAGCGTGGCCAGGACCTGGCCAGCGGTGTCGAGGCCGTCAAGCGCTATGCCAAATTTCTGCGGCTTCAGCGTGTAGGGGCCGCCGCCGTGCAGGCAAGGGCCGCCGGCAGCGACACCGACCAGTCCGCCGGGCCGCAGTCGGCCATCGTGCAACGCCTGGCCTGCCGTGCGCCTGGCGACGGCGAGCGCCCGCCGCGCATCAGCGGCTTGAACGAAAACTTGGCGCGCGAGGTGCTGGAACTGCACACCCTGGGCGTGGCGAATGGCGGCGCGGCTTATGGCGGCTGGGGCGGCTACACGCAGGCTGATGTGACCGCATTGGCGCGCGTGCTGACCGGCTGGCGCGTGCCGCAAGCCGGTCAGGCCGCACAGGCCGCCAACATTTTTGACGGCGCAAACAACTACGCCAGCCGATTCGGCCCCGCTTGGCACGAGCCTGGCAGCAAGACCGTGTTCGGCCGCAACTATCCGGCCGGGCTCGAGGCGCTGAATGCGGTGCTGGCCGACTTGGCGCGCTACCCATCCACCGCGCGCTTTCTGTCGCTCAAGATTGACCGCCATTTCGTGGCTGACCAGCCGCCCCCTGCCCAGGTGGAGCGGCTGGAAACGGCCCACCTGCACAACGGCGGCCAGTTGCTGGCGCTGTACCGTGCCTCGATCGACCCGCCCGCGGCTTGGTCGGTGCAGCCGGTCCAGTTAGAGACGCCGGAAAAATTCGTCATCAGCACGGTGCGGCGGCTGGGCCTGGGTGCGCAGGCTTTGGAGCGCCCGGCTGGCCACGATGTACCGCAATGACCCGGCCCTGGCTCGCGCGCGCGGCCAGCGCGACGACTCCGACATAGCCGGCATGGCCGGCACGGCCAGCGTGACCGGCGGCATGACCGGCGGCGCAGGCCGCGGTGTGGCCGTGGCGCTGGCCCGCAAGGCCGCCGAGTTCCTGCACAAAGGCTCCCAAGTGGCGGTGCTGGAAATGGGCGGCTGGGACAGCCACGCCAACCAGGCCACGCCGCAGGGCGCGATGTCGAACAACCTGCGCACACTGGACGCCACGCTGGCCGCCCTGCGCGAGGGCCTGACCGCGCCCGAGGCCGCCAACGCCTGGGCCCGCACCGTCGTGCTGGTGGCCACCGAGTTCGGCCGCGAGGTGGCGATGAACGGCACCCAGGGCACCGACCACGGCAGCGGTGGCGTGGCTTTCGTGCTGGGGGGCGCCGTCAAGGGCGGCCGCGTGCTGGCCGACTGGCCGGGGCTGGCGCGGCATCAACGCCACGAAGGCCGCGACCTGCTCGTCACCACCGACCTGCGCGCCGCGCTGCGCCCTATCCTTGCCGACCACCTGGGCGTGTCGCGCGCAGCGCTGGACAGCTCCGTGCTGCCCGGCAGCGCCGGCATCCGCCCGCTCGACCTGCTGGCCTGAGCAAGGCGCGGGGGCGCGCCAGCGCGGGCGAGCGCAACGCGTCGCCCGTGATGCGGCGGGCATGCACAGCGGCGGTTGGCGCGCCCCTGGTGCTGCGTGCGGTACCGAACCGACCTCCCAGCGGTTGCCGGTCACATTGACCGACGACCCTTGCCCCTCGAGATAACTCGGCGATGCCACGGAGTCGCAGCACGTTTCAGCAACGCCTCGAACGCAAGAAGGGTCAACAAATGCCTGCCACCAAGAAGAGACCGACCGCTGCAACCAATGGCAACCGACTGCAGAAATCGCCTACCGGCATCAAGGGGTTCGACGAGATCACGGAGGGCGGGTTACCCAAAGGCAGGGTCACGTTGATCAGCGGCGGACCCGGCTCGGGCAAGACGCTTCTGGGGCTCGATTTTCTGGTCAACGGCGTGATCCAGTTCAAAGAAGCGGGCGTCTTCATGTCCTTCGAAGAAACCGAAGAAGAAATCTTCCAGGACGTCGCTTCGCTGAACCTGGATTTTCAGGCACTTGTATCGAGGAATGCGATTCGCTTCGAGCATGTCATTCTCGAACGCAACGACATCCTCGAAAAAGGCGAATTCAATCTCGAGGGACTGTTCATCCGTCTGGAATTGGCCATCGACGCCATCGGCGCCCAGCGCGTCGTGCTCGATTCGATTGAATCGTTGTTCGCCGGAATCACCGACACCGGCATCATTCGGCTTGAAATAAAGCGCCTTTTCCGGTGGCTGAAGAGCAAGCGGATGACGGCGGTCATCACCGGTGAGCAAGGGCAGGATTCATTCACCCGTCACGGGCTGGAAGAATTCATCTCCGATTGCATCATTCTTCTGGACAACCGGGTGCGCCAACAAGTCGCAACGCGCCGGATCCGCGTCATCAAATACCGCGGTTCGAACCACGGCGCCAACGAATACCCCTTCGTCATCGATAAAGACGGACTGTCAGTCATTCCGATCACTTCGACGGGTCTGGATCATCCCGGCACGGCTGAAAAAGTATCTACCGGCATTCCTTCGCTGGACAAGCTGTTTGCGGGCGGCGGTTACGCCAGGGGAAGCACCATACTCATTTCAGGCACTGCCGGGACGGGCAAGACCAGCATCGCGACAGCCTTCGCGGACGAAGCCTGCAGGCGTGGCGAACGCTGTTTGTACCTGTCCTACGAAGAATCGCCTGGGCAACTGATTCAAAACATGCGTTCCATAGGCTTCGATCTGGAACAATGGTCCAAAAAAGGGAAGCTGAGAATCGTTTCCACCCGACCTGCCTTCTTCGGGCTGGAGACGCATTTGCTCGATCTGTACAAGGTGCTTGCAGAATTCAAACCGACGTCGGTCGTGATAGACCCGATCACCAGCCTCATTGGGCAGGCCGAAACAACAGAGATCCAGTCGATGATGACCCGCATGATCGACGCGCTCAAATCGCGCGGCATTACCGGCCTGTTTACGAGTCTCGTCTCTTCTGCCGCCCAGAATGACACCAGCGGTGAAATCGGCGTTTCCTCTCTCATCGACACCTGGATCGTGGTCAGGGAACTGGAAGAAGACGAAAGCAAGCGACGCACTCGGGGCCTGTACATCGTCAAATCCCGGGGCACGGGCCACTCCAGCGATGTCCAGAAATTGACGGTCAAGGATGACGGCTTGCATCTCCAGCCCATGCAGGCTGACGCCAAGGTCACCACGAAACAGAAAATGAAAATCGGCAAAACCGCCAGTACCAAGACATAGTCGGGAACGTCGGCTCGCTCCAATTACTTCGCATGGAAACACCGGCTCCCCCCATCGTCGTCGGTATCGGTGCGTCAGCGGGCGGACTCAAAGCTTACAAGGCGTTTTTTTCTGCGCTGCCACCAGATACAGGCATGGCGTTCGTGGTGATCTCCCACCTCAATCCTTCAGCACACAGCCAGTTGGCGCAAATCTTGGCACGGCATACAAAAATGCCCGTGACGCTCGCTGCTTCGGGAATGCAGGTGCGGGCCAACGAGGTCTATGTGATTCCCAGTGATGCCGACCTGCTGCTGGAAAGTGGGGCCCTGAAGGTCATCTCCCCCCGCAGCAAACGAAACGTACAAATCGACTTGTTCTTCGAGTCGCTGGCCAATGCAATGGGCGCCGGTGCGGTCGGTATTATTTTTTCAGGCTATTGCGGCGATGGCTCGAAGGGCTGCAAGCGCATCAAGGCCGTGGGGGGGACGACCTTCGCACAAGACAGTTCTGCTGAAGTCAGCGGCATGCCTGTCAGCGCTCGGGCCACCGGTTGTGTCGACTTCGTTCTACCGCCTGAGAAGATACCGGCGCAATTGAACAGATTGCGCGGCAGATCAGCCGGTCAACGCGGCAGCCCGCAGGTGTGAGGCGCTGCGGCGATCTGTGGTGGGCCCGCGCTGGTGGCGGCCTGACCTTCGCCATGCCTTTGCCAATGTCTTAGCCGCTGCCTTCGCCCATGCCTTCGCCGATGCTTTTGCGTGCCGGCCGCCATGCCGCGACAATGGGCTCGGCAGACTCCAGGAGCCCCCATGACCAACACTTTGCAAATCGCGGCCCGCGTGTTCTTGATCGCTGCGGTGTGTGCCACTGCGACCCCGCTGTGGGCCGCGCCGGGCGACAAGCCCGTGGCGCCGTTGCCAGCCAGCAAGAACGCAGACGACAAGTCACGCGTGCGCAAGACCTCGATCCCGGCGAAGGGCCTGTTCGTCGGCGACAAACTCAGCGAATCGACGAAAGCCAAGCTCACCGAGCTGATCATGGATTCGATCGGCATGCGCATCGAAATGGCGCTGCTGGTACCCACCGGCAACTGGAAGATCGACGGCGCCGGCAAGGGCGACAACGACCTCAACACGGCCCGCCTGAACGCGCTGCGCCGCTTCCTGACCGACCGCGGCGTGGACCCGAAGAAGATCTACGTCGAAAGCCGCATCGACCCCAAGGTCAAGACGCCGCGGCTCGAAGTGCAGTTGGTCGTCGCGCCTTCGAACGAGTAAAGCCGCGAGTCGGGCCGCGAGCGGAGTCGCCAGTGCGGCAGCTCAGGGCGGCGCGCTGCGGCCAATCTGCGCGTAGAGGTCTGACGCCGGTACCACCCGCCCGTGCAGCGGCAGGATGAGCCGGGGCGCGATGCCCAGGCGTTCGAGGTTCTGCACCAGGTTCAGGTGGTTGGGGTCCGGCGTTGCAGGCAACGGCGCATCGGGCGCACCCGGCGTGTAGGCGCCGGCCTCGATCAGCAAGCGCTCGCGCGGCAGCCACACCATCAGCAGGCCACGGGCGTGGATGTTGCCCTGAAGCTCGTGGATCTCGATCTGGCGGGTGGCATCGTCCAACACTGCGCGGCCCTCGACGGCGACGAAACCGGTCGCACGGCCGGCGGGTGCTGCCGCGGCGCCACCGCGTGCGGGTGACGGCAAAAGCGGTGACGGTGAAACAGATGACGGCGCACCAGGTGTCGGCGAAATGACGGCCTCGAGATACGGCCGCGCCAACGCGCTGGTGTAGATGGTGGCCCCCGTGGCGGCGGCCGCGCGCAGGCCGCCGGCGTGGTCGAAATGATGGTGCGTGGCGATGACCACCCTGGCCTGCTTGCCCGCCACCAGTTTGTTGGCCGCGTCGAGCACGGCCCGGGCCCGCGCCGCGTGCAGGGGCGCCTCGACCAGTACGATCTGCCCCGCCTGCTCGATGGCCACGCTGTTGTGCGTGCCGCCGGCGAGGAACCACACGCCATCGGCTACCCTGTCGACGGTGACGGTGTCGGTGGCCGCGCGCACATCGTCCGGGACGGTGATCTCGACCGCTTCGTCGGCCGCGGCACGGGTGACCTGCAGGTCCAGCGCCGCGTAACCGCCCTGCATCTGCACGATGCGCGACGGCAGCATCAGTCCGGCCTGCGGTTGGTAGTCAATGAAGCGCGTCACCACAAGCATCTGGCCGAGCAGCGCATGCGACACGTTCGATTCGATGCTCGATATCAGCCCGGTGTCCTCGAACACCAGCGTGGCGCTGAACTGGCCCGGCAGCTCGAAGCTCAACGTGTCCCAGCGCCGCAAGAAGTCGCGCCGCACGCCAGCGCGCGCGCGCTGGCGTGCGGCGGCCTTGACGGCGCCCTGCGGCGTGCTCGTCCACAGGTCGTGCAGCCGCTCCGGCAGCGCAGCCGGGGCGGCGACGGTGGCCACGCCGACGACATCCCAGGCAAAGGCTTCACGCGCCAGCACCACGCCGCGCGCCTCGCCGCTGCCCATCGACGGCAGCGCGCCGCCACCGAGCGGCTCGCTGCGGCTGCGGATGAATTCCTCACGGAAGGCGGCGGTTTCGAAGTTGAGCGAACGCGACAGCGCCCGCACCTGCAGGGCCGGCCAGGGCATGCCCGGCGCATGGGCCTGGCCGACGCTGGCGCCGGTGCCACGCCCGGTCACGGTCAGGGTCTTCAGCGTGGCGCTGCCCATCGCCGACTCGGCGCGCGCGATGAGCGCGGCGGTCTGCGCCTCGGGGCTGATCGTCGTGCAGCCTGCCAGGCTCAACACGCTGGCGACCAGGAAACACACACGAAAACTCGGGCTCATGGTTGTCCAATCGAGGTGTCAGGTGGTTGGGGAAGGGGTGGGAGAGACGAACATATTTTGCACGGGCCGCAGCCTTGCGCGGACAACTTCAGCCCGCTAGCGCCGCCTCGGTCACCTGGTATGGCTCGGCTTTCTTGGCCACGTCGGCCAGCGCCGTCAAGCAGGCCGATACCGGAATGGCGTCGCTGAGGAGCCGGGCGTGGATCTGGATGACTTTCCACTCATCGGGCGTGAGCTTGCCGGAGTTGCCGGTCCCGGGGTCGCGCCGCGCAGCCCCGCAAGCCCATCGAAACGGCGGGATCGTTGCGTCGCGAGATCAGAGTACGGGCGAGCGCTCACCAAAAAAACATGCCATTCGCCCAACTTGGCGCCGTCAGCATGCGCCGCCAGCTGTTTGAAGCATCGCCAGTCAGCGGTTTGTTTCAACACGCACGGCGCCCACAGGTAGTCCTGCGCCGACAGACTCATGCCCTGTCGTCCGATGCCGCGCCTGCCACCGGCGTCCTAAGGTTTGTCTCAGGCTGACAGCAAACCCCGCTGCGGCCACCACCCCCCACCCTAGGAGTCAATGCATGAATCCCAACCAGATCAAGGGCAGTGTCAAGGACGCGGCAGGTGCAGTGCGCCGCAAGGCGGGCGAAGCTGTGGGTAGCACCGAACAGCAAATCAAGGGCGCCGCCAAACAGGTCGAAGGAAAGGCGCAGAAAGCCGTGGGCAATGCGCAGGAAGCTGTGCGCTCTTCGCGCAAGGCTTGAGGCCCGGGGCCGCGCCGGGGGTGCCAGCGACGCTGGATTGCGGCGTCCACCGTGGCGCCTCGAGCACCCCGGCCTGCCCGGCGGCTGCCGGGTAGGTCCGCATTGAACTGACCCCATCGGCTCTGTAGTCTTCCCCGTATTGACGGTGGGATTGCAGGGTGGCATCGGGTGGCTGAGCTGTTTGTGGGACTGATGTCTGGCACCAGCCTGGATGGCGTGGATGCCGTGTTGGTCGAGATCAGCGCGGGGCCGGACAAGGAGTCGCGTGAATCACGCAAACCGCGCATCGTTCACGCCGTCGCGCTGCCCTACCCCGCCGATTTGAAGGCCGCCGTGTTGGCGGTGTGCCGTGACCAGGCGGCACCGTTGCGCGTTCTTGGCCGCATCGACGTGGAACTGGCACGCTGGTACAGCCGCGCGGTGCAGCAGCTGTTGGACGAGGTCGGTGTGGCGGCGTCGTCGGTGCGCGCCATCGGCTCCCATGGCCAGACGGTGCATCACGAACCGGGCGGCGACGCGCCATTCACGATGCAACTGGGCGACCCGAATCTGCTGGCCGCACACACAGGCATCACCGTGGTGGCTGATTTTCGCCGCCGCGACATGGCACTCGGCGGCCAAGGCGCGCCGCTGGCGCCGGGTTTTCACGACGCCGTGTTTCGCCACCCCGCGCGCTGCCGCGTGGTGCTCAATTGCGGCGGCATCGCCAACATCAGCGTGCTGGCGCCGGGGCGGGAATGCATCGGCTACGACACCGGGCCGGCCAACATCCTGCTGGATGCCTGGATGCAAGCCCGCGCCGGCCTGCCGTTCGACAAAAATGGAACGTGGGCAATGCAGGGCCACGTCCACACCGCCCTGCTCGACCGCATGCGCTCCGACCCGTATTTCGCGCTGCCGCCCCCCAAGAGCACGGGCCGCGAGCATTTCAACCTGGCGTGGATCGAAGGCCAGCTCGATGCAGCCGGTGCGGTCGGACCGGGCACCACGCTGCCTGACGCCGACGTTCAACGCACGCTGCTCGAACTGACCGCCGCCACCGTGGCTGACGCCATCGCGCGCCATGCCGGCAGCGGCGACCTGCTGGTGGCCGGCGGCGGCGCCTACAACACCGCGCTGCTGGCGCGCCTGCGCGCGCTGTGCCCGGGTTGGGTGGTGGACACGACGGCCAGCCAGGGCATACCGCCAGAGCATGTCGAAGCCACCGCGTTCGCCGTGTTCGCACAGCGCACGCTGCACGGGCTGACGGGCAACCTGCCCAGTGTCACCGGGGCGTCGCGGCGCTGCGTGTTGGGCGGTATCTACCCACCCTGACATGCCGAACCAAACGGCGGTCACCGCCCCACTGCTGCTGACCTTCGTGCTGGGCTACTTTGCGCTGCTGCTGG
>ENA-OFCE01001754-OFCE01001754.1-metagenomes-genome-assembly--contig:-NODE-1754-length-10372-cov-5.819812_pt1 | contig 10372 bp, 10 predicted proteins | sample MGYA00153388_OFCE01 | MGnify analysis MGYA00153388
CAAAACGCCTCGGCAGCGCCGGGCGGCAGGGGATGAGGGATGCCTTGAGTTGCTTCGGCCACGCGCCTGTCACCAGCATATAGCGCGAAAAGTTCCGCGTCGGACTTGGCCACCGGACGCAACGTGAAGCGGTCGGTCGGGATTTCGACCGGCGTGGCGATCTTCTCAAGGATCATGGCGTCCCTCCTGCATAGCGTAGGTGACGGCTGTAAAGCTGCCCGCACCCCGTTGGTATCGATGGCTCTGACCGGGACGAGATTCCTGCCCGCACCTTGCAAGATCCGGCCGATCCCCCATCTACAAGTCAATTGTAAACGTTCGGCTTACTCGGCCGCCTCGCGGGCGGGCAAAACGGAAATGAATGTTCGGCCCTTCAGCCCCTTCCTGAAGGTGACATGGCCCACGACCTTGGCAAAGATCGTGTGGTCGGTGCCCATGCCGACGCCTTCACCCGGAAACCATCTGGTTCCGCGCTGCCGGCAGATGATGTTGCCCGGAATGGCCGCCTGACCGCCAAAGAGCTTGACGCCAAGGCGGCGGCCGGCGCTGTCGCGGCCGTTGCGGGACGAACCGCCTGCTTTTTTGTGTGCCATCGGGGATTACTCCTTTGCTGCCGCAGCCTTGGCGGCGCGCTTCGGTTTCTCGGCGACGTCCGCCTTGGGGGCAGCCTTCGCAGCTTTCGCAGCCTTCGCAGGCTTTTCAGCCGGAGCGGCAGCTTTCACGGTGCCCGGCGCATCATGCGCAACAACTCGGGCGGCAGCGGTGCCAACAGCCGACTTGACGCCCGAAGTGTCTGCGCCCTGATCGATAACGCCGGTCACCCGCACCAGCGTCCAGTGCTGGCGGTGGCCCTTGGTACGCTGGCTGGAGTGTTTCCGGCGGCGCTTGACATAGTGGATGGTCTTTTCGCCCTTGATCTGGTCGATGAGCACCTGCTGCTGCGCGTTGGCCGTGGCGGGCAGGAAGGCCGACAGATCGGCGGTGAACGGCGTGCGCGTGATCTGCCAGGCGCCCAGCGCCAAAGCCGCCAGCCACAGCAGCAACACAGCCGCGCGGTGGCGCGCGCTCAGGGCGCCGAGGCCGGGGGCGGGTTTCACTTGGTGGCAGGCGTGACGACAGGCGTGGTGGCCGCTGCGGGTGCCGCCGTCGGTTGCGGCGCCGGCTTCGCGGCCAGGGGCTCGACCAGCATCAGCGAGCGGTCGCCGCCCACCAGACGCAGGTCGATGCTGCGCACGTCGTGCCCAAGCCCGGCGATCTCCAGCTGCTGCACGCTGCGCGCCAGGCGCGTGTCCAGCGGCGTGAACAGCAACACCCAGCGCGCGGCGCTGCCACTGACCTGGACCCGGAAGTGGCGCTGCAGCGCCTGCGCGTCGCCGCCCAGCGTGCCGCGCATGGCGTCGGCCAGCGCGGCCAGCTCGGGCACGGCATCGAGCGCCATCTGCCGCGTGCGGCTGCCGCGCCGCAGCAGCACCTGGTTGCCGCGCACCTCCATGCTTTCGGTGGTGGGCTCTTCGGTGTACCGGGCAAAGCGGTCGGGCGCCTGGAAGCTGAGGCGGCCGCTGGAGCGCAGCGTGTCGTCCAGGGTGCTGACGGTGCGCTCTTCGGTGAAGCGCGCTTCACCGTCCTTGCGCTGGGCCAGCACGGCCATCAGCTCGGGCAGATCGAAAGCCGCCTGGGCGCGGGCGGCGGGCTGCGCGTACCCCGTCGCCGTGCCCAGGCCCGCCAGGCTCAGTGCGGCAGCCAGCCAGGCGCGCCGGCCGGGCTCAGTCGGCCGTGTCTTCATGCCAATAATCATAAAAGTTGAACCAGTTGTAAGGCGCCTCGCGGCACAGCGCTTCGAGCCGGCGCACGTAGTCGGCCACGGTGGCCCGCACCAGCGCTTCGCGTTCGGTCGGGTCGGCGGGCACCTGGCGGAAGTCGGCCATCTCTTCGAAACGCACCTCGTAGCGCCGGCCGCCGCGGTACAGGCCCACCATGAAGATCACGCGGCGGCGCAGCATCATCGCCAGGCGCACCGGCCCGTCGGTGAAACGCGCGGGGCTGCCCAGGAAAGGCAGCTCGACGCTGCTGCCGTGCACCGCGTCGCTGGCCACGTAGCGGTCGCCCATCAGACCGGCCAGGCCCCCCTTGTCGAGGAAATCGCGGATCGCCAGCGCCGAGCCCCGCTGGCCGATGGGGATGATGCTGACATCGAAATCCGGTACCAGCGCCTGCAGCACGGTGTGGATCATGCGTGCGTTCTCGGGGTACATCACCATCGCCACCCGCAGCCCGGGGTGGGTCAGGCCGACGGCGTGCAGTGCCTCGAAGCTGCCGACGTGCGCGCCCAGCAGGTAGACGCCGCGGCCTTCAGCCAACGCGGCATCCATCAAGGGGCTGCCACTGATCTGCATGTCGAACAGGTCCATGCGGCCGATGGCGAACCAGATGCGGTCGAGCGCCACCGAGGCGAAGGCGTGGATGTGGCGGTAGAGGTCGGCCCAGCCGGCAGGCCGGCCCAGGGCCCGGCACAGGTAGCGGCGCGAGGCGCGCCGCGCCGCCGGTGCGAAGAGCAGGTAGTACAACGCGATGGGGTGCAGCACCAGCCGCGCCACCGGCCGGCCCAGGTGCGTGGCAATCCACGCGAAGGCGCGGATGGCCAGCAGGTTGCTGCGCTCGGGCGTGGTGCTCCAGTCGCGCGCGTGGCCCCTGTCGGTCTCTGCGCTCATCTCTCGGTCCCCGTGGGCCCGCCCGCGGTGAGCAGACCCTTGGCCACCGCGCGCCCTTCGCGCTGCACCTCGAAGACCACGCCGCTGCCCTGCGGCTGCAGCATCACCTGCAGCGGGGTGTCCGGCATCACCGGGCTGACGAACTTCACGTGGCCGATCTGCGGCACCGCACCCAGCGGGGCGCGCAGCGCGGGTTGCTCGTCGAGCGCGCGCATCACGAAGCTCAGAAGCGCCACACCCGGCAGCACCGGCTGGCCCGGGAAGTGGCCCGCGAAGGCCGGGTGCTCGGCGTCCACGACGAAGCGCCCGCCCTCGGCCAGGGCATCGCGCGCAAACCGCGCCAGGCGCTGGGCGGTGAGCTTGCCCGTGGCCTCGCGCGGCAGCGCGGTCACGTGCAGCACGCGGCGCGGCACGAAGGCCGGCTCCAGGTGCTCGCGCAGCGACTCGATGACCTGCCGCCCGCTCAGCGTGGGCGCGACGACGAAGGCCACCGGCCGCGCGATGCCGTCGGCCTGTTCGTCGGGCATCCAGAACATGCCGTCTTCCACGCCGGGAATGCGGTTGAGGTGGAAGTTCAGGTGCGCCAGCGAGCTGCGCTTGCCGGCCACGTGGATGAGATCGTTGGCGCGGCCCAGCAATCGGAAGTGCGTGGCGTCTTCGATCTCCAGCACGTCGGCCAGCGGCGTGGGCTCCAGCACGTGGCCGCCATGCACGAGGCAAGGTTCGTCACCGCCCCGCTGTTCCTGCCACACCCGCAGTGCGCCCAGCGTGTGCCAGGTCTCGCCGGCCGTGGTGCGGCGCGTGGCCACTTGGCCGGCCTCGGTGCAGCCGTAGATCTCGACCAAAATGCCGCCCGTGGCCGCCTCGGCCCGCTGCGCCAGCTGGGGCGACAGCGGCGCGGTGGCCGAGAGCACCAGCGCCACGGGCGGCAGCGGCACATCGGCCAGCAGCAGCGTCTTCAGGTGGAAGGGTGTGGTGACCAGCGCGCGCGGGGCTGGCACGCAGGCCAGGGCCGTGCTGATGTCGGCCGGGTAGAAGGGCCGGCCTGCATCGAAACAGGCGCCGCCCAGCAGGGCCAGCAGCACCGTCGACTCGAACCCGTAGCTGTGCTGCGCCGGCACCGTGCCCAGCAGCGTCAGGCCCTGCAGCGTGCGCTGTCCGCACAGCTCGGCCAGGCGTTCGGCCTCGGCGGCGATGTTCAGCACCAGCGCGCCCCAGCGTTTGCCGTGCGGCTGCGGCGCGCCCGTGCTGCCGCTGGTGAGCAGGCGCACGGCCTCCAGGTCGACCGGGATTAAGGGCACTTCGGTGCATGCCGGCGCGGCTTCGTCAGGCTCGATGAACACCCGCTGCAGGCTGCCCACGTCGAGCGCGGCGTCGTCCACCATCGCGTAGGCCGGGGCCGAGTCGCCGTCGGACTGCAGCGTGCGCAGTGTCTCGGGCAGCGCATTCGGCGGCATCAGGCTGGTGTGGCCGCGCAGCAGCGCGGCGGCCAGCCCCAAGGCAAAGCGGTAGCGGTCATGGCACAGGTTGATGGGTCGGCCGGTGGCGGGCAGCTCGCGCGCCAGCGCCTGGGCCTGGCTCAGGAAGCTCGCCGCGCTCACGGGAACACCGCGCCGCCAGGCCAGCGGGGCGGAGAGGTCTCGCGCGGCCAGCAGGGGCAGGGCGGAGCTCGAGGCAGTGACAGGGGCCGAAGCAGGCATCGGTTGCGGAAGGTACGGCATCAGCGCCCCGTGGCGCGCCACGCCTGCACCACCTGGGCCAGGCTCACGCGTTCGAACTCGGGGTGACGCCAGTAGCGCAGCCCGTACTCCGCCACGAAGAACAGCATGGCCGCCAGCGGCGTGAGCACGCTGCAGTAGAACGCCCACCAAGTCCACGGCGCCAGCAGGTAGAGGGCGAAGGACACGCCGATCATCGCGACGAAGTACAGCACCCACAGCCCCGTGAGCCAGCGCGTGTAGTCACGCATGGCGGGGGTGAAGTCGCGGTGGATGCGTTCGGCCATCATCGTGATGAGGGGTGTGCAGCCCGGGCGCAGGGTGATCGCGAAGCCCCAACCCATCAGCGCGTGGATGCCAGCGTGTTGCAGCACGTAGAGCCGGTTCACGTCCGCACCGCCGCGGTAAAGCACGGCGGCCAGCAAGGCCACCAGGGCCACAACGCCGGCCAGTGAAGGCACATGGCGTTTGACGATGCCGGCCACCAGCAGCGGCACGAGCAGCGGGCCGAAGAGCGCAGCCACGGCCCAGGGGCTGGCGGGCCACCGAGCCATCAAGGCCCAGGAGATCAGCGCGTAGGCCGTGAAGGCGGCTGCGGCGGCCAGCAGGCGCCAGCGGGGCATCGGGCCTACTTGGTGCGGTGCTGGGCCACGTGGGCCGCCAGGCTGCGCAGCGAGCGAAAAATCTGATGGTTGTTCTCGTCGTCCGAACGCAGCTGGAAGCCGTATCGGTGTGACACCTCAAGCGCCACTTCGAGGATGTCGATCGAATCAAGGCCCAGGCCGTCGCCGAAGAGCGAGGCCGCGGGGTCTATTTCGGTGGCCGGCGTCTCCAGGTTCAGCGCTGTCACGAAAAGCTCGGCAAGCTCACGCTCGAGATCGGGGAGGTCCGACCCGACGGCAGGAGAGGCAAAGGCGACAGGGTTCGGCTCGGACACGGGACGGCACCTCAACGGGCCTTGGAAGGCTGGACGACAAAGTCTCAAATTGTAGGCGGGCCGGATGCGAAGGTGCCGGGGAAGTAACGCGGAAGACACACAGCCCTGAGCTCACCTGTCCCGGGCGAGCGCCACCGCTCAGCACTTGCGCCACACAGTTGCCAGGTGGGGTTGTTGCTCCATCGTCAGGTAGAAGTGGTTCAGCTCGTTGACACCAGCGGCCGTCGATCGGTGGCTGGTCTGCTCCGTTCAGGTCTCCCAAAAAGCGGGCCTCGACTTCTATTCAGGAGCGGTTCAACCATGTCGGAACGCGAACTCCCTCAAGGCTGACTCGATGGGTCGTATGAAAGATCTGCTTTGGGCGTCAGTCTGATCCGTCGTACACTTGTCAACAAACGATCTGATCGGGCTCCCGCAACCAAATTTTCGGTTCCGACAAGCCTTCTCAAAGCCCGCCGCAAGCGGGCTTTGTTGTTTCTGCCCTGTGAAGACAACGTCTTCGTGACACGTGCATGACCCATCTCCTGGACATCGACGACATTCGGGCCGCCGCCCGGCGGCTGGCAGGGCAGGTGCTGGACACACCCTGTGTGGAGAGCAAGACGCTGTCCGAGATCGTCGGAGCGCAGGTGTTCCTGAAGTTCGAAAACCTGCAGTTCACGGCCTCGTTCAAGGAGCGCGGTGCGCTTAACAAGCTGGCTGTCTTGCTTGAATCGGGCCAGCCGCTGCGCGGCGTGATCGCTGCCTCGGCCGGCAACCATGCCCAGGGTGTCGCCCACCATGCGCAACGCCTGGGCCTGCGTGCCGTCATCGTCATGCCGCTGCACACGCCCACCGTCAAGGTCGAACGCACCCGCGGCTTCGGTGCCGAGGTGCTCCTGTTCGGCGAGAGCTTCGACGACGCCCGCGAGCGCGCCCTGCAACTGGCCGCCGACGAGGGCCTGAGCTTCGTCCACCCGTTCGACGACCTCAGCGTGATGGCCGGGCAGGGCACCATCGCCCTGGAGATGCTGCAGGCCCAGCCCAGCCTGGACACGCTGGTCATCGCCGTGGGCGGCGGCGGCATGATCAGCGGCATGGCGACAGCCGTTCGTGCCTTGAAGCCCGGCGTGGAGATCGTCGGTGTGCAGACCTCGCGCTTCCCGGCCATGGTCAATGCCATCAAGGGAACGGCCCACGCGCAGGGCGTGAGCACCATCGCCGAGGGCATCGCCGTGGGCCTGCCGGGCACGCTCACGCGCGAGATCATCCGCACGCAGGTCGACGACCTGGTGCTGGTCGATGAAGGCGACATCGAGCAGGCCGTGCTGATGCTGCTGGAGATCGAGAAGACCGTGGTGGAAGGCGCCGGCGCCGCGGGCCTGGCCGCGCTGCTGAAAGACCCGGCGCGCTTCGCCGGGCGCAAAGTGGGCCTGGTGCTGTGCGGCGGCAACATCGATCCGCTGCTGCTGTCGGCCATCATCGAACGCGGCATGGTGCGCGCCGGGCGCCTGGCGCGCATCCGCGTGAACGCCCGCGACACGCCGGGCGTCCTGGCCCGCATCACGGCCGTGGTGGGCGAGGCCGGCGCCAACATCGACGAGGTTCACCACCAGCGCGCGTTTTCTTCGCTGTCTGCGCAGAGCGTGGAGGTCGAGCTCGTGCTGCAGACCCGCAACCCGGGCCATGTGGACGAGGTGGTGGCGCAATTGCGTGCCGGTGGGTTCGAAGCGCGCATTTATTGACACCCCTGCCGGTTCGTCAGCGGGGCGTCATGCCTGCCGTGCTAAATTCAAAATTCATGTGCAGCGCTCCGTATTTTGCGTATTTTTGGATCTCACCCCACCCGGCGGTCGAGGAAGCCTGAGCACGCGAAGAAGCGCACAGCACCCAGATAAACCGCCGGCAGCCCCGGCGGTTTTTTAATTTCAGAGCCCGAAGAAAGACCCTTCATGAACCCCAAATCCGCGATCCCGTCCGACGAGCGGCTGGCCTTGAGCGAGCGCACCAGCCAGACCGACGACCAGCGCATCCGCGACGTCACGCCGCTGCCGCCGCCCGAGCATTTGATCCGTTTCTTCCCGATCGCCGGCACACCGGTGGAGACGCTGGTGAAGAACACGCGCGACGGCATCCGGCGCATCATGAACGGCACGGGTGCAGACGGCAGCGACAGGCTGCTCGTCGTCGTCGGCCCCTGTTCGATCCACGACCCCATGGCCGCGCTGGAGTACGCGCGCAAGCTGAAAGTCGAGCGCGACAAGCACGCGGCTGAGCTCGAAATCGTGATGCGGGTGTACTTCGAGAAGCCGCGCACCACGGTGGGCTGGAAGGGGCTGATCAACGATCCCTACCTCGACGAGACCTTCCGCATCCACGAAGGCTTGCGCATCGCGCGGCAGCTGCTGGTGGACATCAACCGCCTGGGCGTGCCGGCAGGCAGCGAATTTCTCGACGTCATTAGTCCGCAGTACATCGGCGACCTGATCGCCTGGGGTGCCATCGGCGCGCGCACCACGGAAAGCCAGGTGCACCGCGAACTGGCCAGCGGCCTGTCGGCTCCGGTGGGCTTCAAGAACGGCACCGACGGCAACATCCGCATCGCCATCGACGCCATCCTGGCCGCGGCGCGACCGCATCATTTCCTCTCAGTCCACAAGAACGGCCAGGTCGCCATCGTCGAGACACGCGGCAACAAGGACTGCCACGTCATCCTGCGCGGCGGCAAGGCGCCCAACTACGACGCTGCCAGCGTGGCCGCGGCCTGCGCAGAGATCGAAGCCGCCAAGCTGCCCTGCCGCTTGATGGTGGACGCAAGCCACGCCAATGCCAGCAAGCAGCACCAGCGCCAGATCGAGGTGATGAAGGACGTCGGCGCACAACTGGCGGCGGGCAGCCACTGCATCTTCGGCGTGATGGTGGAAAGCCACCTGCAGCCCGGCGCACAGAAGTTCGCGCCCGGCAAGGACGACCCGGCCAAGCTGGAATACGGCAAGAGCATCACCGATGCCTGCCTGGGTTGGGACGATTCGGTGGTGCTGCTGGACGGCCTGGCGGCGGCGGTGCGGGCGCGGCGGGCTGGCAAGGGCGCGTCGATCTGAAGTTCTGGGCGCGGGCGCGCGCACGGGTCCTGCGCCGAGGTTTCCCGGTGGTGTGCTTACCGGGCCGCGCTAATCGGCCAAGACCCTGTTGCCCCGCTCGCTGGCCCGTGATGGGTGCATGGCGGCACCGGACTGTTCAAGCGCCGGGGAGGCCTTGCACTGGGTTGGCGCGAGTTTGCGTCGGGTTTGGGGTGACAGCCGGCATGGATTGAGGCGGCCTCAGCGGCGCGCCCCTGCGCGGCAGGGCCCTGGCCGCGCTTCGGGATGCCGCCGAGGCCGCCGATGGCCGCCTGCCCCTGATCGGCGTCGGCGGCATCGCCTCGGGCCAGGACGCCTGGGAGCGGCTCCGCGCGGGCGCGTCGGCCATCCAGATCTATTCCGCCCTGATCTACGACGGCCCCGGTCTGGTCGGGAGGATCAAACGCGATCTCGCCGCCCGTCTGCGCGCCGAAGGTTTTTCCAGCGTCGCCGAGGCGGTTTCGGCGGGTCCGTTGACGGAGCGTTAGGGGCAAGCCGGGCATAGTCTCCTGATGCGTGGCGAAGACCGCGCGTTTTATCGGGGGCAGAATGTCGGAGGCCAGTACGATCACGTCGCCGACGTGGGCCCCGGCGGTCCGTCGCCGTCGCAAGGCTCTGCTGCAGCGCCTGGGCATGGGCGCCGCCACCGCCATGGTCTTCAGCCCCCTGTTCGGCTGGACCTTCTCGAGCATCTGGGTCGGAACCTACTTCCTGGTCCAGTTGCTGGACCTGATGATTTTCGCCCCCATCAACAGCGGCAAGGTCGAGCGGATGGGACCGGTCCGGTCTGCCGCCGGCGTCGCCATGCTGTTCCTGAACGCGGCGGCTTTCGGCAGTCTGTCGATCCCTCTCTGGCTGACCGGCGGCCCGATGGGCGGAGTCTGCGCCGCCGTGCTGGCCGCCTCGGGCGCCATCTATGGCGTGATCAATTCGCCGCGCTCCAAGACGGTGCTCGCGATCACCGTCACCCCGCACTTCCTCTACATGCTGGCCACGCCCTTCTGGATGGCCTGGTACGGCGCCTCGTCGTCGTTCGTCACCGCCGCCGCCGTCGCCTTCGTGGTCTTCGGCGTCTACTGCCTGTCGACCTGGCAGCGCATGAACCAGGCCGCCGACGCGGAGATCGCCGCTCGCCTGGAAGCGGATCAACGCCGAGCCGACGCCGAGCGCATCATGGCCGGTCGCTCCATCTTCCTGGCCACCGTGGGCCATGACCTGCGCACCCCCATCAGCGCCATTCTGACCGGCGCGGCCGAGCTGGAGCCAGCCGCCATCCTGTGAATCGAGCGAGAACACATCGCCATATCCAATTCCGGCGTAGGGGAGGGTGCGGAAATTGGGAGCGCTGTTGCGTCTGGTCTGGGTGGCAAGCCGGAGTTGTCCGCCAGCATCAAGCGTGAAGCCGGCATCTGCCTCGCTGGCGGGTTTTACTTGAAAACCCTGCGCAAACGCGCCACCGCTCAACATGAGCGTGGAACAGCCAGCTGCAAAGAGGCATTGCTTGAGCATGAACAGGTGATAACCCCGGAAAAAGACGGTCCAAAAATATCAATCTTGATGAAGGCTCTATAGCCGATGCAAATGTGGCAGAATAGGGCATGACGTTGGGTAATAAAGTCATTTTTTCAACAGTTCGTTAACGATCTTGGCCGGGCTTGCCTCGTCTTGTCCGGGCATTGTCGGCCTTGATTTCCTGCAACAGCTCCACCTGCAATTGCTGGATTTCGGCCAGCCTTTCCCATTGCCGCATGATGAGATGGTCGAGTTTTTCGTGCAGGTGCCGGATTTCCAGCTCGGCCTTGAGATTGACGCGGTAATCGCTCTGCGAGCGCAATCGGTCTTTCGCCTCCTGGCGCTTCTGGCTCATCATGATGATGGGGGCCTGGATGGCGGCAAGACAGGACAGGATCA
>ENA-OFCE01001759-OFCE01001759.1-metagenomes-genome-assembly--contig:-NODE-1759-length-10346-cov-2.425809_pt1 | contig 10346 bp, 8 predicted proteins | sample MGYA00153388_OFCE01 | MGnify analysis MGYA00153388
CTTAGCCGGCTTATTGGTATTAATGTATTATTATTGGCGGCATAGTACCGCATTAAAAGCAAAAATAGCAATGCAGCCGATTATAAAACAAGAAGCAAGCGGTAAAATTATTTCGCGGATTGTAAAATTGGCCCTGCCTGTGTCACTGGCAAATATTATGCTGCCAATTGTGTCCAGCATTGACTTGTTAATTGTACCGGCACGGTTAGAAACTGCCGGCTATACGGTAGGTCAGGCAACGGAATTGTTTGGATACCTGACGGGCATGGCAATTGCTCTGATCAATGTACCCACTATTTTGACGGGATCATTGGCATCTAGCTTGGTCCCTGCCATATCCGAAGCCTTTACGCTGAAAGATCACAAGCGAATCTATCAGCGCACAGCTATGGCGATGCGATTTGCCAATTTAATTACCATACCCAGTTTTGTCGGAATGTGTCTGCTGGCTACACCGATATCGCAAATGCTGTATGGTACGCCTAATGCTGGAGTACCAATCGCCATATTATCAGGTGGTGTCATTATGCTGGGGATGCATCAGATTACCACCGGAGTACTGCAGGGATTAGGGTATACAGCGATTCCTCTTATTAATATGATGATCTCCGCTGCTGTAAAAATTGTTATGAGCTGGACATTAACTGCGATACCTTCTTTTGGTATAAAAGGCGCTGCTTGGGCGACAAACGTTGATTTTGCCTTGGCTGCTCTTTTGAATATGTATTTTGTATATCGCTATGTAGGATTTAGCATCAATATAAAAGATACGATAAAGACGGTTGCTGCTGCCATTATTATGGGCGCTATGGTTTTGTTAACCTATGATGCGGTGATGTTAAAAACCTTGCATAATACAATGGCAACCTTGGCTTCTGTTTGTATAGGTGGTATAGTATACAGTATTGTTCTTTTACTATTAGGAGGTATAGGGCAGCAGGATATCGAAAAACTACCTAAAATAGGTAGCAAAATAGCTCGTTTATTAGGTAAAATAGGTATATTACGAAAATAATAAAATTTTTACTTTAATTATGAATATGAGGCGATAATGTGGGAGAAATTACAATTGTAGGATTAGGACCCGGTTCTTTTGGTCTTATCACCGTGGAGACCTTAGAATTATTAAAGACTGCAGAAAAATTGCTTTTGCGTACTGCAAAGCATCCAACTGTAACAGCAATGATGGAACGTGGTATTGCATTTACTAGTTATGACTATGTTTATGAGGAGAAGACGTCATTTGAGGAAGTTTACGAGACGATCGCTCATGAATGTTTACGTCAGGCAGCACTGGGAAAAAAAGTAGTATATGCTGTACCAGGCAGCCCTCTTGTAGCAGAGAAAACAGTGATGCTAATTCGACAATTGGCAGGTGAACAGGGGATTGCCGTTAGGATTTTGCCTGGGATGAGTTTTCTGGAAGTCTTATATACAAGACTTGCCATAGACCCCATTGAAGGCATTACGGTACTGGATGCTGCTGATTTAGCAGCCATACCTCCAGAGTTAATGACTGCTTTAGTGGTAACACAAGTTTACAATCATTACGTTGCTTCAGAGGCTAAACTGGTGCTAATGGAATATTATCCTGATGACTATGAAGTGATCGTTGTGAAAAATTTGGGATTACCAGATGAACAGTTGCTAACAGTACCTTTGTTCGAAATGGATAGAGTGCAGGAGATTGATCATCTTACCAGTGTGTATGTGCCGCGCCGCAGTACTGCAGTTAATCGGTTTTCCTTAGATCCTATACTCGATGTGATGGCTAAGCTTCGCTCGAATGAGGGATGTGTATGGGATATTGAGCAAACCCACTCCAGTCTTAGACGGTATATTGTGGAGGAGGTTTATGAGGTCCTAGAGGCCATTGATTTACAGCAAGGAGAATTATTATGTGAAGAGCTAGGAGATTTGCTATTACAGATTGTATTTCATGCTCGTATTGCAGAAGAAGCAAAGGTATTTACCATGCAGCAGGTAATTGACGGCATTGCAGAGAAAATGATACGTCGTCATCCTCATGTATTTGGTGATACAAGCGTCCGAGACGCAGGCGAGGTGGTATTGAACTGGGATGCGATAAAAAAGCGGGAGCACGGTCATGAGAGACCGTCTGCGCTTGATGGCATACCGAAGGGACTGCCCAGTCTCATGAGAGCTTACAAATTACAAGCGAAAGCTGCTAAAGTCGGATTTGACTGGGATAGGATTGATCCTGTGTGGGACAAGATATATGAAGAACTGGAGGAACTCAAAGATGCCTGTGCCCAAGGACAAGCTATTAACATGGAAGCTGAGTTAGGAGATGTATTGTTTTCAATTGTAAATTTGGCGAGATTTTTAAAAATTGATAGTGAAGTTGCCTTAAATACCACCAATAATAAGTTTCGCCGTAGGTTTTTATACATTGAAAAGGTAATGAAGGAAAAAAAACTAAAATGGGAGAATATGTCACTAAAACAGCTTAATTTTCTCTGGGAAGAGGCGAAAAGTAACAAAATATAAAGAATTTGGGATTTTTTTAGTATTTTTTTAAAATCTAGACAGGAATAAAAAAAATGATAGCGAATATGCTATTCGTAACGATTTTTCATAAGGAGGCTATTTTTGTGAATAAAACTGAATTAATTGCAAGTGTTGCAGAAAAAGCGGGTTTGACTAAGAAGGATGCTGAGAAAGCAATCAATGCTTTATTTGTTAGTGTTGAGGAAGCTTTGGCACAACAAGATAAAGTCCAAATCATTGGGTTTGGTACTTTTGAAGTAAAAACACGCGAAGAAAGAAAAGGTCGTAACCCACAAACAGGCGCTGAAATTACAATTCCAGCATCTAAAAACCCAGTTTTCAAAGCTGGTAAAGGCTTAAAAGACGTAGTAAATAAATAAATTTTATTATAAATAAAAACCAGGTTAATATAACCTGGTTTTTATTTTAAGGAAGTGAAGTATATGATAAGCAACATATTGGTAGTTGATGATGAGCCTTCAATCGTAGAACTAATTGAGTTTAACTTGCAAAAAACAGGTTACCACGTCTTTAAAGCAGAGAATGGTCATGCGGCATTGCAGTTGGTTAGAACCAATAAGCCTGATTTGATTATACTGGATCTAATGATTCCCGGTATTGATGGTATAGAGGTATGTCGCAGATTGAAAGGACAGCAGGAAACAGCAGCGATTCCCATTATTATGCTGACAGCCAAAAATGAAGAAGTGGATAAAATTGTGGGCTTAGAGTTAGGCGCAGATGATTATATGACCAAGCCTTTTAGTCCTCGGGAGCTTATGGCTCGTGTAAAAGCGGTGCTAATTAGGTGACGTATAAGGATAGTGTACAGCACGATGGTGAGTTAGTTGTTGGCAAACTGCGATTGAATTTTTCCAGTTATACGGCATATTTAGATCAAGAGAAGTTAGAGCTTACTCCTAAGGAATATGAGTTATTGAAATTATTTATTACAAATGTGGGCAGAGCCTATACACGTGAGCAATTGCTGGAGAAGGTATGGGGTTATGAATATTTTGGTGATACTCGTACGGTGGATGTACATGTACGTCACCTAAGAGCAAAAATGGCAGCTGAGCCGAAAGTGGCAGAAGCAATCGAGACAGTTCGAGGAGTTGGCTATCGCTTTAGCGAAATTTAACAAAAACATAATAATTGCATAATAATAAGTACCTGCATTTTGTGGTATATTTTCTATATCAATATGTATCTGATGACTAGGTTTCGATATATGAAGAATCGCCTAAGTGGCAGGAGGACATCTATGGATTATAAAATTCATGTGAATAAGCTAAAATTATACTATGGAGATGCATTGGCATTAAAGAAAATTTCTCTTGGTGTGGAAAAAAACAGCTTGTTAGCCCTGATTGGACCTTCAGGCTGTGGTAAGTCCACCTTTATCAAGACGTTAAATCGTATGAATGATTTAATCGCTAATGTAAAAATAGAAGGCGAAGTCCTGTTAGATGGAGTCAATATTTATCATCCAGACACAGATGTAGTGCTGCTAAGGAAAAGAGTGGGGATGGTTTTTCAAAGACCGAATCCGTTTCCCATGTCGATTTATGACAATATTGCATATGGTCCCCGCATTCATGGCATCACTAAAAAAGCACAGCTGGATGAACTGGTAGAAAAGAGCCTGAAGGGGGCAGCTCTTTGGGAAGAAGTACGAGATCGTCTCCAAAGCTCAGCTATGGGCATGTCAGGTGGACAGCAGCAACGTTTATGTATTGCAAGATTATTGGCAATCGAGCCGGAAGTGCTGTTAATGGATGAACCCTGTTCAGCCCTAGATCCGATATCAACTATGAAGATTGAAGAATTGCTTTCAGAATTGAAGCAGAGATATACTATTGTCATGGTTACTCACAACATGCAGCAAGCTGCTAGAGTATCTGATTATACGGCATTCTTTTTGAATGGTGATCTAGTGGAACATGATCAAACGGATGTCATATTTACAAGACCCCAGGATAAACGTACGGAAGACTATATTACTGGACGATTCGGATAATGGAGGCGAGAGCATGACGGTTACCAGACAAAATTATGATCAAGAGTTAGAAGAGTTGCGCAATGATATCTTAGAAATGGGCACCCGTGTTGAACTGGCTATTGGCCAGGCTGTAGCTTCTTTAACGACCCAGGATATAGAGATGGCTAAGCATGTAATGGCTGGTGATGACTACATTGATGCCATGGAAAGCAGTATTGAAGATAAATGTATGGTACTCATTGCCAGGCAGCAGCCTTTAGCAAGGGACTTGCGAATTATCGGTACAGGACTTAAAATCACGACAGACTTAGAGCGAGTGGGAGACCATGCTTTTGACATCGCTAAAATTGCCTTAGGCATTGCAGAACAGCCGCTGATTAAACCGTTGGTAGATATCCCACGGATGTCTGCAATGGCACAAAAAATGCTAAGAGATTCCTTGGCTGCTTATATCAATCTTGATATTGCTTTAGCAGAAAATGTATGTGCCGCAGATGATGAAGTAGATGATATTTATCATCAAACCTTTCGTGAGCTTTTAACGTACATGATGGAAGATCCCCGTAATATTACACAGGCAACCCAGTTATTATTTGTAGCACGCTATTTAGAGCGAGTTGCTGATCATGCTACCAATATTGGAGAATGGGTTATTTACTTAGAAACAGGACAGCGAATGCGCAAAAAATAAACTGCCAAATCGGCAGTTTGTTTTATTTAGAGGATGTATACTTCAAAAAAGGAATGATTTAAAAGGTTTATAATCTCATAGCCGCTTCAGCAGCTAGTGGTGAGCGTTCGCATTCATCATGCTGCAGCGTTACTTGGAAACAAAGCTTGGACCCTCGCATTTTTTCACTGGCATACACCAAACCATTGGACTGACTATCCAGATATGGATGGTCAATCTGGGCAGGGTCGCCCAGAAGAATAATCTTGGTACCTAATCCCGGGCGAGTGATCACTCCTTTGGCTTGGCGAGGTGTAGCATTTTGCATTTCATCAAAGATGACCCAGTATTTTTGTAATGATCGACCTCGCTGAAAGGCGAGTGCTTCTGTTTGAATCGTATGCTTGTCAAATAAAATTTGAATTGTATCTTCCGCTTGCATTAGATCTTTGCTATCATCGAGTGTATTACCATTCATCAGAGTAAACAGATTATCTCTGATACCTCTCATGAAAGGACTTACTTTATCGACTTCTGATCCAGGAAGAAAACCAATATCCTCATCCATAGGGACGTTAGGACGACAAATAAGTATGTGATTATAATCTCTAGGGCGGCACTCAAAGTGTTGATGTAAGCCTACAGCTAAGGAATAGAAGGTTTTAGCTGTACCGGCTGGACCTTTAATAATGACTAAAGGGGCTTCATTGGCGCTCATCATAAGACATTCTTGCATGAAAATCTGACCGATGTTACGGGGAACAACGCCAAAGGGATTGTGGTGCTGATAACGTAGATGAATGATTTTTTCACCGTCAAAGCGACCTAAAGCTGTATGACGGTCATTATCTGTAGAACGAATTAGAAAAAACTGGTTGGTTTCTAAAGGTGTGTTTATCAATATCTGAGCATTTTCATCATAGGTGAATAAAAGAATAGGATCAATGGTATTTAAAACATCTTCATGAAAGCGATTAATGACTTCTGAGGTGGTATAAATGGTGCCTCGGCCAGTATATTGCTCCTCGATGCTGGCTACTTTTTCATTGCGGAAATCTTCAGCGTGAATAGTAAGAATGGTTGCTTTTACACGCATATTGGTATCGCGGCTAACTAAAATCGGGTAATGATTACTTTCGGATAATCCTTTACACACTTGCAGAATACGGTTATCGGGTTTGCTTCCTGGCCAATTAGCAGGGATTTTAGTATCCAGATGATTGGTTTCAATTCGTAAGATGCCGCCTTGATCATTTAAGGGGACTCCCTTAAGTAAATTGCCTGTGGCGCGTAGGTTGTCAATAATGCGGCTGACTTGACGGCTATTGGCACCTCGTTCGCTGCTTTCCGATTTGAAACGATCTAGTTCTTCTAGAACTACTTCGGGAATGATTACAGTGTGCTCGTTGAAGGTAAATATTGCGTTAGGGGAATGTAGGAGAACATTAGTATCAATAACGTAACATTTATTCAATGTAATCCTCCTCTATTTAGAATTGCTTCTTATGTTTTATTATATGCAGCACCAAGAAGATTGAGTTAATATGTAATGAGATTTTACCTATAGAATGCTAAGAAGTTGGATATTCTAATTTAGAAAGAACAAGATCTGTTACACCAAGTTAATTTTTTGCAGCTTAGACTTAACAATTTCTTAACAATACCTTAACAAAGGAAAATTAGGAATGGGTTACAATTTAACTACAAGAAGTCTTGATATAGCTTTTCATGCACCTTAGATTTAGATAGGCTTAAAGGTTGGCGTAAGCTTAATCTTTCTTCAAAATAGGAGGATTTGTAATGCAATTAGTAAGTAAAGAACATAAAACGAAATTATTATATGATCATTATATGAGGTATCTATTTATTGCCAGTGCAAGTTTGATGACGATTATTATTGTTACAATCATTGTTTTTGTCGGCGGTCAGGGACTCTTGACCTTTAAAGAAGTAAATCCTTTAGAATTCTTCTTTTCAGCAAAATGGGATCCAATGGGGCTGGAATATGGTGCCTTAAGTTTTATCGTGGGTTCTTTAGCAGTTACTGTACTATCAATTTTATTAGGGGCGCCTTTGGGATTAGCTGGTGCGATTTTTATGGCGAAAATTGCTCCAGCTTGGTTGAGTAAAATTATGAGGCCGGCTACGGATTTATATGTAGCGATTCCTTCTGTAGTATATGGCTTTGTAGGGCTAACTATCATTGTACCTTTTATTCGAACCTATTTTAATGTAAATATAGGCTTTGGTTTATTAGCAGCTTCGATTATTCTAGCGATTATGATTTTACCTACGATTGTGAGTATTTCAGAAGATGCTCTTCGAGCGGTACCAAAGAGTCTAGAGGAAGCTTCCTTAGCTCTAGGAGCAACAAGATGGCAAACGATTTGGCATGTACTTTTACCTTCTGCGCTGCCTGGAATTTTGACCTCGATTATTTTAGCTATGGCAAGAGCGGTAGGGGAAACCATGGCAGTTCAAATGGTAATTGGCAACACTCCACAATTAGCTACATCTTTATTTATGCCCACCTCTACGCTGCCTAGTGAAATTGTTGTGGAAATGGGCAATACTCCCTTTGGTTCAGCCTGGGGAAATGCGTTGTTCCTAATGGCGTTTGTGCTGTTAGTGCTATCATTGTTAATGATTCTGATTATTCGCCGAATTGCCAGAAAGAAGGTGATCTAAATGTCTGCGAAAGTTTTTGATAAACTAGCGACGCTGCTAATGTGGCTGGCAGGTATTGTAATCTTAGGTATATTGGCTGCTTTTTTGATCTTTATTTTGTACAAAGGTGTGCCTGTGCTGTCATGGGATTTTATTTTTGGTAAATCCAGTGATATTCAAGCAGGTGGCGGTGTAGGAGCTCAGTTATTTAACTCTTTTTACATTTTACTTTTATCCCTCTTGGTTTCCATACCATTAGCCATTGGCGCAGGGGTGTATTTAGCCGAGTATGCTGGTGATAATAAGCTAACGGATTTGATTCGGTTGAGTACGGAGAGCTTGGCAACGGTTCCATCCATTGTATTAGGGTTATTTGGGATGATTATTTTTGTCAATACATTGGGTATGGGGTTTAGTATTATCGGTGGAGCTTTAACATTAATGTTGCTTAATTTGCCTGTTCTAGTCAGAGTGACGGAAGAGGCGGTGCGAAATGTTCCTGTACATTATCGTGAAGCAAGTTTGGCTCTTGGTGCTACGAAATGGCAGACGATTTGGCGGGTTGTTTTACCAAATGCATTACCTGGCATTATTACAGGTATTACTCTGACTGCGGGGAGAGCATTAGGAGAAACAGCAATCTTGATTTTTACAGCTGGTACGACAGTTGGGCGACAAATTGTCAATTTTGATGTGACATCAGCAGGCGAAACCTTAGCTGTACATCTTTGGTATGTTATGGCTGTGGGACTTGTACCTGACAGAGTGGAAATTGCGAATGGGTCTGGAGCATTATTAGTCATTACAATTCTTATATTAAATTTATTGTTTACCATACCAAGTAAAATTCTGCAGCGCAAATTAGGTGCTGGCGGACATTAGAAAGAGTAAGATGTTGTTAATACATCAAGACGAGGATTTAAGCGAGTTTTAACTTGCTTAAATCCTTGTTTTTTTATAAGCATAGAATTATAAGTTTATAGGTGCGAAAAAGATAAGATTTTATGAACCGCAAAGGCACAATGCCGCTATCGCGGCACACAAAGGAGTGCACAAAAAATATAAAAAAACTTTGTGTCCTTTGCGTCTTTGTGGTTCAAAATGTTTTATTTTTAAAAGGACGCGAAGCGCTGTTCTTGTGCAAGGCTAATAGCGGTTGCTGCCGCCTTTGGGGCAGTGACCTCTATTTTCATATGTTAGTAGTAAAAAAATACATTTTGGTAAAAGCTATAATGAAATATTGAGGAGGTGGCGGTATGGGAAAACGTATGATTAGTAATCTGATTACAGGAATCAAAGATGTACTCGTATATCAGCCGCCAGCTCAGCCTACTCCTTTTGTTTTGGTTGAGACGCGGGCGGAAAAAGAAGAAATCGATGGTGAATTCTTTCCCTCTGCTACTGTCACAGAGGGCATACGAGAGCTAGAATTCATGGTCAATTATGCGAAAAAATTGGATGCGTTTATGCAAAAAAGCAGTAAGGATTTGCGGAGTAAAGAAAAACATGAAGTAGTCAAGAAAATTAAAGCCGAGTTTGAAATGATACAGACTGAGTGGCGGGAAATAAAAAAACATACAATAAAGAATCACAGCATTGATGGTATGTACAATAATACTGTGATTAGTACGGACATTAATGAAAATAAGAGCATGCTGGAATCCATTTATCAGCTGCCGCTGAATAAGGATGTGGTAATTCGAAGCATTACCATTTCAGAGGAGCCTAAGATTAAAGTTCTGATTGTATTTATGGATGGACTTATCGATAAAAAAATTATCAATATGACCTTATTAGAACCTTTAATGTTTATGAAGAATATTAAAGAGCATGTGCAAGGGGAAGATTTTATCAGCTTTGTCATGGAAGAATGCCTTCCTAGTGGACAAGCCTCAAGGGTAGGAAGTTTTAAGGAAGTGCAGCAAGCGATCAATACTGGCGATGCAGTAGTGTTTTTTGACGGCGCTGGAGAAGCTGTAACGGTAGAAACCAAAGGGTATGAGCATCGCAGTATTGGCAACCCTACAACGGAACAATCAGTACGTGGATCGCAAAATGCATTTACAGAAGTATTACGTGTCAATACAGCCCTTGTTCGAACCATGCTTCATGCCAGTGACCTGGTAACGGAAATGATTCCTATCGGTGCAAGAGGGCATTCTAATTGCGCTGTTATGTATATCAAGTCAATTGCCAATGAAGAACTGGTTGAAGAAGTAAAAAGACGTGTTAATGGCATTAGTACGGATATTATAACGGATTCGGGTGTACTAGAACATTTTATTGAAGATTTTCCAAGAAATCCATTTCCTCAAACCTTATCAACAGAGCGGCCAGACCGAGTGGCAGTTCATTTAGCAGAAGGGCGGGTAGCTATTTTTATCGATGGCAGTCCTTTTGGACATATTTTACCTGTCTCCTTCTTCACTTTGATGCATTCATCGGATGATTTTAGCTTGAATCTGTATTATACCAATATGCTGCGTCTGGTTAGAT
>ENA-OFCE01001761-OFCE01001761.1-metagenomes-genome-assembly--contig:-NODE-1761-length-10342-cov-2.766599_pt1 | contig 10342 bp, 9 predicted proteins | sample MGYA00153388_OFCE01 | MGnify analysis MGYA00153388
CGAAATAAAGTTTTAAATGAAAATTAAAAGCTAAGCAAAAATAAATAGTATCTTGACTTTCTTATAAGCAAAAGTATCATATAATTTGTTCTAAGGAAATAGTTGAGGTCTATACCTGCCAAATAAGGACTTGGTACAAGCCAGGTCTTTTTATGTTATTGATTTAAATAAAATGGGATAATATTACCTTATTTTGACTATGCTGATAATATAACGTATAATAAAATAGATTAAATTATTGGTGAGGTAATGACATGAAGTTTGTAAGAAGTTTAGAAAATATGTTTGAAAAATATATTGAAGGCTTTTTTAACAATAAATTTTCCAGTGGGTTACAGCCTATTGAAATTGGTAAGCAATTAGTTAGGACAATGGATGATGAAAAAACAGTGGGTATTTCTAAAACCTATGTTCCTAATTTATACATCGTTTATTTAAATAATGCAGATTACAGTCGAATCGTTTCTTATAGCCAGACGATTTGTAAAGAGTTATCCCTTTACATAGCAGGACAGGCAGAGCAAAGGCAATATACGATTATCGGTACACCTGTAATCGAATTTAATGAGGATATAGGGATTACAAAAGGTAATTTTCGCGTGGTTAGTTTCTTTAGTGAACCACTGCCAGAAGAAAATAAGCTGGAAAGTGAAGATCCTGGATGTCATCTTGATTCGGATACTCGTGTGTTTGATAAAGTAGAATGTAATATGATGGGTAAGGAGCCATGTTTATTAGGGACATTAAAAGTTTTGGAAGGACCTGATATAGGAGTAAAAGTTGATGTAAAGAACAATCGAGTGAATATTGGTCGACGGGCCAGTAATGAATTGCCACTTACGGATTTAAATACATCTCGCTTACAGGCTTATGTGATCGTAGAGGATAAAAATCATATCTTATATGATGCTAAAAGCCTTAATGGCACATATGTTAATGATCATCGGATTATGCGTAAAGAATTAGAAAATGGTGATCATATAAAAATAGGTAATACTGTTATTTTATATGAGGTGAATTAAATGCCCAATAAGGAGGCTTTTTTCAACTATATTGGAATAGTATTACAATATAGTTTGTTAGGATTAATCTATTATTTTTTAAGCAAAGTCATAAAATTTATATATACTGATTTAGGCCGATCAGGGCAAAAAAAATCGTCTATAGGAAATGAAGGTAATCAATCTAATTTTCATAAGCGTGCTAATCTGCTTGTTGTTGATAGCGGACACATCAAATTATCCCAGAATAGTTTTTCTTTAGATGATATTACATACCTTGGACGTAATGAGCAAAATGGAATTATCATTGATGATTCATTTGTGTCTCATGAACATGCCAGTATTAATAAAGGACAGCAGGGATATTTGCTGACAGACTTGAACAGTACCAATAAAACGTATTTAAATGGTCAGCCTATAGTGGAGGCGACTTTATTGAAAAATGGTGATTTAATTAAAATTGGAGCGGTAACATTTAGCTTTAAGGGGTGAGGGGTATTGCTAGCACATGTAATTTCTGATATTGGGTTGGTTAGAGAAACAAATGAAGATAGCTATATCTGTGATCCGCCGCATTTATTTATTGTGGCGGATGGCATGGGAGGTCATGTGGCTGGAGAAATTGCAAGTAAGCTTGCAATAAGTACAGTTAATGGTTATATTCAAGAGCATGTGGGGAAGGATAATCTTGAAATATTGTTAAAAGACGCGATAATACAGGCGAATACCTCAATATATCAAATGGCACTGTCTAAAGAAGAGTTCAGTGGTATGGGTACTACTGTCACAGCTTCTTATATAGATGGAGATACAATATACTGGGGTCATGTTGGTGATAGTCGTATGTATCTCTTGCGTAATGGAAAACTTAATCAACTAACAAATGATCATTCCTTAGTTTGGGAATTGGTTCAAAGTGGTAACATAACTAGAGATGAGGCCTATGTTCATCCTAAAAGGAATTTGTTGACTCGTGCAGTTGGTACTAGTTGCCTTATTACAGTTGATACTGGTTTTGTACAATGGAAGCCAGGTGATATTGTATTAATGTGTACAGATGGGCTAACAAATATGGTCAGTGAGCAGAATATCTGTACTCTAATGCAGAGAAAAGATTGTGAAATTTCTTCTATTGTAGAACAATTAGTAAATCAGGCTAAAGATGCTGGTGGGTTTGATAATATTACTGTGATCTTGTTAAAAAATGAGGACATATAGGCATGATTAACACACGACAACTGGAGCGTAACTTGCTTGTAGTTGCAGGTATAATTATGTTAAATGGCATTTTAGCAGTTAACTTAGCTCATGGTGTTCTAAATTACCAGACCCTAGGGGCAGTCGCTTTCATCTTTGCCGGATTTATGGCTGCCAATATAGTATTATGCAAAGTTGGACATACTGGTGATCCTTTGTTTTTACCTTTGGCATCTTTATTAGTTGGAATAGGGCTAATAATCATTTTGAGACTTAAACCAGAGCTTTTCATGCTGCAAGTGATGTGGGTAGGTGTGGGTTTAAGTGCTTTTCTAATCTCAGCAATTCTTGCTAAGCGGTTAGAACAAATAGCTTACTTTAAATATATCTGTGGTTTTATTGGTGTTGGATTATTATTATCAGCGATACTATTTGGAGTAGACATTGGCGGGAATAAGAATTGGATCATCATGGGACCTGTTCGGTTTCAGCCTTCTGAGTTTGCAAAGATCTTTATCGTGTTATTTTTAGCAGCCTATTTGAGTGAAAGGCGGGAATTACTTACTCTTGCTACGAAGCATTATGGCCCCTTTGTATTGCCCCATCCAAGATTTATTGCACCTCTTATTGCAGTGTGGGGTCTTGGAATGTTAATGTTTGTTTTGCAGCGGGATATGGGTGCCGCTTTATTATATTTTGGTCTTGCCATTATCATGACATATATGGTTAGCGGCAGATTCAGTTATGTGATAATTGGCATGATCTCATTTCTAGTTGGTTCTGTAATCTGTTACAATTTATATTCTCATATTCAACTGCGAGTTGATATTTGGCTTAATCCTTGGAGTGATCCCTCGGGCGGGGCTTATCAAATTGTTCAATCTTTGTTTGCTTTAGGATCGGGAGGAATCATGGGAAGTGGTCTCACTTATGGATTTCCTACGATGATTCCTGAGGTTCATACAGACTTTATTTTTGCAGCGATTGGAGAAGAAATGGGGCTTATCGGTGCGGGAGCTGTCATCTTGCTTTATATCCTTATGATTTACCGTGCCTTTCGAACATCTTTGTTGTCTTTAATGCCCTTTAGTATGATGGTTGCTGCTGGACTAGCAGTTTCCATGGCGTTGCAGACTTTTTTAATTATTGCTGGTGTCATTAAGTTTTTCCCTCTAACAGGTATTACTTTACCTTTCATTAGCTATGGCGGGAGTTCCATTGTTTCTAATTTTATTTTACTCGGTATGTTATTTTCCATATCGGAAGTGAGAGGCTACGATGCGAAATGACATGAATGATTTGGCTAAGAATATTCGTAAGGTTGCTTTTGGACTATTAAGTTTATTGGTTGTTTTACTTTTCTATTTAACTTATATTCAAGTAGTTCAAAGTGATTTTTTAATAGCGCATCCCTTAAATCGCCGTACTCTTGAAGCTTCTCGTATGATTCCCCAGGGTATGATACTCGATAAGAGTGGTGAAAAGCTAGCATATAGTAAAAAAGTAGGAGATAGTTTTAAACGGGAATATCCTTATGGATCAATTGCTGCTCAGGTAGTAGGCTATGATAGTATTACCTATGGCCGGAGTGGTGTTGAGAGTACTTTCAATAGAGACTTAACAGGAAATAATACCTCCATTGCTCATTTAGGTGCTGTAAGCCATTTATTAACGAATAGGTCTGGTAATAATGTAGTGTTAACATTGGATGCTACTGTGCAGGAAACAGCCTATAAAGCACTTGGTAATCATAAAGGTGCAATTGTGGCGATCAATCCTAATACAGGAGCTATATTAGCGATGGTAAGCAAACCAAGCTTTGACCCCAATGAAATTGATCAGCAATGGAAACGTATTTCTACTGATAAAAACAGTCCTTTATTAAACCGAGTAACCCAGGGATTATATCCTCCAGGGTCTACGCTTAAGGTTATGATCGCAGAGGCAGCACGCAGGGAAAAGGTAATCGATTTAAAAGAAAAAATATATTGTGAAGCGGCTTTAAAGATTCCACCAGACTATATTTTACAAGAAAGCCATTTGGAAGCTTATGGGAATATTAATTTAGAAGAAGCATTAGCTGTTTCGTCCAATGTATTTTTTGGTACATTATCTTTAAAATTAGGGTATAAAAAAATGGAGAATACCTTTGAGCGATTTGGATTTAAGCGTTCTGTTGGTCAAGAATTGCAAGAAGTTGCTTCTCATTTGCCTGATTTTTCTTCTTTAGGAGATGGAGATCTAGCGCAAACAGGTATTGGACAAGGAAGTTTATTAGTTACTCCTTTGCGGATGGCTATGTTAGCAAGCAGTTTCGCAAATGAGGGTAAAATTATGAGACCCTATCTTGTTGACAAAATAACAGGCTTAGATGGAAGTCTTATAAAAACGTTTGCACCTGAAGAATGGCTTACTCCCACAACTCCTCAATTGGCTGATGAAATTAATAAGATGATGGTGAGGGTAGTTCGCAATGGTACAGGTACAGCGGCCTCTTTGCCAGGAGTATTAGTAGCAGGTAAGACTGGTACAGCAGAGAATTCGCAAGGCGATTCTCATGCGTGGTTTATTGGTTTTGCACCAGCAGATAATCCCCAAGTTGCAATTGCGGTAATTGTTGAGAACGCTGGATTTGGGGGAAGCATTGCAGCGCCGATGGCTCGTCAAGTATTTAAGGCGGCATTACAATAAGGAGGTGATAGTTCACCATGATTGATCGAACTCTTGATAAAAGATATACTATTTTGGAACATATTGGCGGCGGCGGTATGGCTGATGTTTATCGTGCTCATGATAAACTATTAGATCGCTCTGTAGCTGTAAAAGTGCTACGCTCGCAATTTGCTAATGATGAAGAATTTGTTACTCGTTTTCGTCGCGAAGCGCAGGCTGCTGCCCGACTATCCCATCATAATATTGTGAATATGTATGATGTTGGCAAAGATGATGAAGTACATTATATTGTTATGGAATATATTTCAGGTGAAACTCTTAAAGAACGTATTTTGCGAGAGCCACTGCCGATTGAAATGGCCGTGAGAATTGCTGCAGATATTGCAGAAGCATTAGAACACGCTCATCAAAATAATTTAGTGCATTGTGATATAAAGCCTCATAATATCCTTATGACTCGTGCAGGACGTATTAAAGTTACAGACTTTGGTATTGCAAGAGCTGTAAGTTCTGTGACGATGCATCATACTGCGACGATTATTGGATCGGTGCATTATTTTTCGCCAGAACAAGCGAAAGGAACTGCAGTTGGAGCAAAGTCTGATATTTATTCTTTAGGGGTAGTTCTTTACGAAATGCTGACAGGTACAGTGCCTTTTAATGGTGAGACACCGATTAGTATTGCATTGAAGCACTTACAAGAAGAGCCTCGTCCTATACGAGAATTAAAACCAGAGGTACCGCCATTGTTAGAAGCTATTGTATTAAAGGCAATGGCTAAAGATGTATCTAATCGTTATAATGATATTGGTGAAATGATTACAGACTTAAAGTCCGTACAAAATTATTTCAGAGATGATCATACGCGGCGCTTATCAAGAGGAGATTTTCCCACACAGATATTGCCGCGTTTAGATGAACCCATTATATCTCAAGCCAATTCGGGGACTGCGCTAGAAGCGGATAATAACCATTTGCAGAAAAAAAATCATTCCAAACGAGTAGTATGGGGACTGGTATTATTACTGCTATTTGGTTTTATGATAGGTGCCTTTTTCGCATTTGGTAAGTTCTGGAGCAACAATGAAGTTACTGTGCCTAATGTTATTGGTAAGCAAGTTGAGGTTGCCCGCAGTCTTTTAGTAGATCAAAACTTGCGAGTGAATGTATCTGAATCATTTAGTGATAAAATACCAGCCGGACATGTTATTTCTCAATCTCCAGATGCTGGAAATGTTGTAAAAGAGCAGCGTATGATTAATCTTGTCGTTAGTAAGGGTGGCGAAATTACTGCAGTTCCTGATCTTAGAGGACTTAGCCGGCGAGATGCAGAGCTGCAAATTAAAAATGCAGGACTTGTGGTAGGGAGAATTGATGAGCAGTTTAATGCTGATACGCCTGTTGATGTTATTATTAATCAGCAGCCGCGGCCACCTGTACAGGTTAATAAAAATACAGCGATTGATCTTGTTGTAAGCAAAGGTGCTGGTCCGCGCAAATTTGCTTTGCCAGATTTCCGTGGAACGCCAATTAATACTGTAAATACTCAAATTGAAAGCTTAAAATTAAAGGTTGGTAAAGTAACAGAAGAAGTGAGTGACAAATATCCTTCTGGGACGATTATTGGGCAAAACCCCAGTCCTGCTGCTGAGATTACAGAAGGTGCATCCGTTGATTTAACGGTTGCAAAGGGAAATACTAGTGCTACCAAGAAGGCTGTAGTGCAGATCACTGTTCCTGAAGGAGCAATACGGCAGGCTGTACAAATCGTCATAACAGATACAAATGGACGGCGTGTAGTTTATGAAAATGTACACAAGCCTGGTGATAAGGTTGAAAAAACAGTTGATGGTGTAGGACAAGTTAGAGTACAAGTATATATAAATGGTGTATTGTTGCAAGAGCAAACAATATAACAGGAGGCAAAAAAGTGCAGCATGGGGTGATATTGAAAACATATAATAGTTTTTATTATGTGAAGACCAATGCGAAAGTAACAATGTGTACTTTGCGAGGACGTTTTAAGAAAGAGCGCTTTTCTCTTCTAGTAGGGGATGAAGTAGAATATAATATAACAGAAAATGGCAAGGGAATCATTGAAAAGATTTTACCGCGTCGTAGTATGCTGCAACGACCGATGATTGCGAATATCGATCAAGTGATCATCACTTTTGCAGCAGTAAGCCCAGATATTAATACCATATTAATAGACCGATTTCTAGTATTGGCTGAAATGTCAGATTTAGATATTGTTATCTGTATTAATAAAATTGATTTAGCAGATAGTGAGGAATTACGACCGATTCTCGAACTATATCGTAGCATTGGCTATTGTGTGATTACGATATCTGCTAAGATGGGTGTTGGCATAGAAGAGTTACGTAATCAACTATCTGGGAAGATTAGCGTATTTGCCGGTCCCTCTGGGGCTGGTAAATCTACAATCTTAAATACTGTAGAAGAGGGGCTTACATTGGTAACTGGTCAAGTCAGTGAAAAGATAGGACGTGGTAAACATACGACTCGCTTTGCTGAATTGCTACCTCTTTCTAGTGGGGGATTTGTAGTAGATACGCCAGGTTTTAGCTTTACTGAGTTTGAGAATGTGAAAAAAAATGAACTGATGTACTATTTTCCTGAAATTGCAGCCGTGGTGCATGAGTGTAAATTTAACACTTGCCTACATTTAAAAGAGCCTCAGTGTGCTGTAAAGCAGTTAGTGACAGAGGGGCGCATTCAGGAGCAACGCTATCATTCCTATACTGAAATATTGGCAGAAATTCAAGATAAGAAGAAAGGATTTTAAATAGTATGATTAAAATTTCACCATCGATTCTTTCAGCCGATTTCTCGAAGTTAGCTGAAGATATAAAACTAGTAGAGGCAGCAGGTGCTGATATGTTGCACATCGACATAATGGATGGTCATTTTGTACCTAATCTTACTTTTGGGCCACCTGTTGTAGCTGCGATTCGTAAGGTTACTACATTGTTATTTGATGTACATTTAATGGTTAATAATCCTCAAGATTTTATTGAACCCTTTGCTAAAGCAGGAGCCGATCTTTTAACAATCCATGTTGAAACAGCTCCACACTTGCATCGAATCTTGCAATGTGTTCGAGAACTAGGGCTAAAAACGGGAGTGTCCCTTAATCCGGCAACACCGCTATCCTCAATCGAAGAAGTACTTGGTGAAGTGGATATGGTCTTATTAATGACTGTAAATCCGGGATTTGGCGGTCAAAAATTTATCCCTAGTATGATTCATAAAATAGCGAAACTAAAAAAAATGATTGATGAACGTAATCTGAAGGTCGATATACAAGTTGATGGAGGCATAAATCCAGTAACGGCTAGAGAAGTTGTAGCTGCAGGTGCCAATATTTTAGTAGCAGGTTCTGCGATATATCAGGCAGATGACATAAAAAAAGCGATTTGTGAAATTAGAGGGACTTGATTATTTCTGTTAATGCTGGTAACATATACAGTAATTGAATAAGTAAGCCTTTGGGGCAAGGTGAAAAAGAGCGATCTTTTAACTCCTTACCGGCGGTGATTAGCCCGCGAGCCGTATGGCTGATCCGGTGGAATTCCGGAGCCGACAGTATAGTCTGGATGGAAAAAGGTGATGATTTAAGTCTTATATAAGGCTTAATCAATGTTGCATTCTTCTAATGTTCTATGAGGCTGTTAAAAAGTTTTTAAACTTTTTTAACAGCTTAATTTTTTTGGAGGGTCAATTATGGATGAAAAGTATATGGGGCAGGCATTAGCTTTAGCTCAGTATGCCAAAGGTCGTACCAGTCCAAATCCTATGGTTGGAGCGGTGATTGTTTGTGATGGACGAGTAGTTGGCGAAGGATGGCATAGAAAGGCTGGTACGCCTCATGCTGAAATTAATGCATTGCAGCAAGCTGGAGATTTAGCCTATAATGCCAGTATCTATGTTACATTAGAGCCTTGCTCTCATCATGGCAGAACAGGACCATGTGTGGAAGCTTTAATTGCAGCTGGTATTAAAAAAGTAATTATTGCCATGACAGATCCTAACCCCTTAGTAGCCGGTCAAGGCATTTCTAAGCTGCGTGAGGCTGGAATTGAAGTAGTAGAGGGCGTCTTGGCAAAGGAAGCAGCAAAGCTAAATGAAGCGTTTATTAAATGGATTTCTACGAGAAAGCCCTTTGTACTTTTGAAAAGTGCCATGTCTTTAGATGGGAAAATTGCTTCTTATACAGGACATTCTAAATGGATTACAGGGGCAGAATCACGAATTTATGTTCATCAATTACGAGATACTTATGACGCTATCTTAGTCGGGATTGGTACGGTGCTCGCTGATAACCCCACTTTAACTACTCGTCTGGCGTATCAGGGGAAAAATCCTATTCGTGTGGTCGTTGACAGTATGGCACGTACACCAATTCATTCTAATGTCGTTACGGATGGATTAGCGCGAACGATGATTGCTGTTACCGATAAAGCACCTCAAGAAAAAATTGATGCCCTCAGAGCTTGTGGTGTGGAAGTAATCGAGTGTGAGAAAACGACGGCTGGTGTGAATTTGTCTCATTTATTTAAGATATTAGGTGAGCAGCAAATTACGAGTATTTTGATTGAGGGTGGAGCTGCAATCAATGCTTCCGTTCTAGAAGATAATTTGGTTGATAAAATCAATTGGTTTATTGCTCCTAAAATAATTGGTGGCGTAGATGCTCCAGGCCCAGTTGGCGGCAAAGGGATAGCCGATGTAAATGACGCCAAAGGATTTGAAGATATACATATGGATACAATTGGAGAAGATATATTAATTAGCGCATATCTGCGTAACCGGGAGGGACGAGATGTTTACCGGACTTGTGGAAGAATTAGGTAAGGTCAAAGCCATTGCACGTGGTGTAAAATCTGTGCGTTTAACGGTAGCGGCAAATAAGGTCTTACAAGATGTTAAATTAGGCGATAGTATTGCTGTTAATGGAACTTGTCTTACGGTAGTTGAATATGATGCAAATTACTTTACGGCTGATGTTATGCCAGAAACAGTGGATAGTACAGCCCTGGCAAGTTTACAAATTGGTTCTAAGGTAAATCTTGAGAGAACGCTTAGTATTGGTGATCGCTTTGGCGGTCATATTGTAAGCGGGCATATTGATGGTATTGGAATCATTCGAGCTAAAGATAATTATGATAATGCCGTAATTGTTAAAATAGAGGCTGGTTCCGAGGTTATGCGCTATATTGTAAAAAAAGGTTCCATTGCAATTGATGGTATCAGTCTCACTATCGTAGATTATGGACAGGATTGGTTTACTGTATCATTAATACCTCATAGCGCTTCTGCCACTACATTAGGATTTAAGAAAACGGGGGATGTCGTAAATCTAGAAGCGGATGTTATTGGAAAATATGTAGAGAAGTTGCTAAAATTAGACTCAGCTCAACAACAATCTAAAACTTCTGCTATTAACATGA
>ENA-OFCE01001763-OFCE01001763.1-metagenomes-genome-assembly--contig:-NODE-1763-length-10333-cov-2.503989_pt1 | contig 10333 bp, 9 predicted proteins | sample MGYA00153388_OFCE01 | MGnify analysis MGYA00153388
GATACGGCCGCGGCTTTGCGGGGTCGGGGAATGGAAGCTGAAATCGTCCTGAAAGCGACCAAGGTCGATGGCGTGTACACGGCCGACCCGAAGACAGACAAAACGGCGACGCGTTATCATCAGCTCACGTTTGATGAGGTCATGATCAAGAATTTGAAAGTGATGGACGCCACCGCGATCGCACTCTGCCGTGATCAGAAATTGCCCATCAATGTGTTTTCGATCTTCAAGCAGGGTGCGCTCAAGAGAGTGGTAATGGGTGAAGATGAAGGTACACTGGTACACGCCTGATGGCATTTTTTGTGGGGTAGGGGAATGAACATTGCAGACTTGAAAAAGCAATCGGAACAAAAGATGGGCAAATCGCTGGATACGTTGAAAAACGATCTGGCAAAGGTGCGGACGGGCCGCGCGCATACCGGCCTGCTGGACCACATTCAGGTGGATTATTACGGCACGATGATGGGTTTGAAGCAGGTCGCTAACGTGACATTGACGGATTCGCGGACCATTACCGTCCAGCCGTGGGAAAAGAAGCTTGCCGCAAACATTGAAAAGGCTATCCGCGATTCCGGCCTTGGTCTCAATCCCACATCGGCTGGGGATTCGATTCGCGTGCCGATGCCGCCATTGACTGAGGAGCGGCGCAAGGAACTCGCTAAAGTTGTAAGGAGCGACGGCGAGCAAGCAAAGGTGGCCATACGTAATATTCGTCGCGATGCCAACACCACGCTCAAAGACGCGCTTAAGGCAAAAACAATTCCCGAGGACGATGAAAAGCGTGCACAGGAAGATGTGCAAAAGCTGACCGACAGGTTTATTAAGGATGTCGATCACGCGGTTGCCGAAAAAGAGAAAGAATTGATGTCGGTCTAGGCCGCCACTTCGAGATGTCGTCACCAGAAAATGCATAAAAGCTCAACCCAGACAATTCCAGAAGTCGGTGATACGCCGAGGCACGTGGCAATCATCATGGATGGCAACGGTCGCTGGGCCAAACAGCGCTTTATGCCGCGTGTGGCGGGACACAAGCGCGGTGTGAGTGCTGTGAAGGAGACGGTCACCGCCTGTGGCGAATTGGGCATTCAATACCTGACCTTGTTTGCGTTTTCCAGCGAAAACTGGCGCCGTCCCGCTGATGAAGTGTCCGTGCTGATGCAATTGTTCATGCGCGCGCTTGAGAATGAAGTCGCAAAATTGCACGAAAACCAAGTGCGCTTCAAAGTAATCGGCGACTTGTCACAGTTCGATGTGAGTATCCGTGAACTCATCGCGCGCGGCGAAGAACTGACCAAAGATCACACCAAACTTACCTTGACCATTGCGGCAAATTACGGTGGCCGCTGGGATATTCTGCAGGCGGCCAATAAAGCGCAAATGGAGAAACTCCAGCAAGCGAGGGCTTCCCAGAGCAAAAACTCGCCAGAAGCCGCGCCCGTGTTAGAGTTTCAAAAGATATCGGAAGCAGAATTGGCAAAACATCTTTCCATGGCTTATGCGCCTGAACCAGATCTCTTTATCCGCACCGGCGGCGAGGAGCGGATCAGCAATTTTCTCCTGTGGCAGTTGGCGTATACCGAGTTTCATTTCACTCAGGAATTGTGGCCGGATTTTGGTCGCGTGAGTCTTGTAAAGGCGATTGAATCGTATCGCCAGCGCGAACGCCGATTTGGACGCACCAGCGAGCAATTAATGTCCCCTGAATCCGTTAAAGACGCTACGGCGGCTTAACGTGATCGTCGCCGCAACGTCGTAATCACTGGCCGCTACTGTGCTCAAAACGCGCGTCATTACCGCACTCGTGATTTTTTCACTCACGCTGGTTGCGCTGTTTCTATTCCCGAATTGGGCATGGGGTGCTTTTACGTTATGCATTGCAATTCTGGCCTGTTGGGAGTGGAGCAGGTTTTGTCGCCTTTCAGTGCCTGGTTCACGGGTATACATTGGCTTGTCAATTGTGTTTTCTGCTCTGACGTTCTTTGCCTATCAACAAGGCCAGATTTTTGGCATTTCGTTCAAACAAGTCGCGTTCGCGGGGTTTGCGATTGCGGCGGTGTTCTGGCTGTTTGCGGCGCCCATTTGGCTCTTAAAATTATGGCGACCAAAGGCCGCCTGGATACTGGCACTCGTGGGCTGGATCGTGATTTTTCCGACCTGGCTGGCGCTGCTGTTTTTGCGCGACGTTAGTCCCTGGTTGCTACTGACATTCGCAGCGATCGTTTGGATCGCAGACATCACCGCGTATTTTGTTGGCAAGCGGTTCGGAAAAAACAAACTCGCACCGGAAATCAGTCCCGGTAAGACACGTGAAGGCGCGTTTGGCGGTATTGCCGGTGTCGCCGCATACTTCTTAATTTGGCAATACCTGATGACAAACACATTCGTTGGCAATCACGTCTGGGCCGAAGCGCTTCGGTCAAATATTGTTGCGCTATTTGTTTTTTTTGTCGTACTCGCGCTGCTTTCTGTCGTCGGCGACCTGTTCGAATCGTGGATGAAGCGCGGCGCCGGAATGAAGGATTCCAGTAACCTTTTGCCCGGCCATGGCGGGATACTTGATCGGATCGATGCCTTGACCTCAACCTTGCCGTTGGCAGGATTGTATGTGTTGTTGCAGGCGAGGCCTTAACCGATGAGTACGAAGAATGTCACTATTCTTGGATCCACGGGCTCTATCGGCGTCAATACACTCGACGTCATCGCACGTCATCCGGATCGCTTTCGTGTTTTTGCGCTTTCCGCATGTTCACGAATCGAAGAACTCGCACTGCAATGCGAGAAATTTCGCCCACGTTTCGCCGCTCTGCCTGACGCGGCGCACGCAGAGGCATTACGTACGCGATTACGGGCTGCAGGTTGTCAGACCGAGGTACTTTCCGGCGACACAGCGTTGTCGGATATCGCGACTGACAACGGCACCGATGTTGTCATGGCCGCGATTGTCGGCGCGGCCGGGCTGCCTTCCTCGCTCGCCGCCGCACGCGCAGGAAAAACAGTTCTGCTTGCCAACAAGGAAGCGCTCGTCATGGCAGGGGCAATTTTTATGAATGCGGTGCGCGACAGCGGCGCCACACTATTGCCTATCGACAGCGAGCACAACGCGATTTTTCAGTCGCTGCCACGGCACTTTGCAAACGGGTTGGCGACGGTCGGCGTGCGCAAGATCATCCTCACGGCATCAGGTGGCCCATTCCGCACGCGCCCTATCGAGGATCTGCACAAAGTCACGCCGGATCAAGCGTGTGCGCATCCGAACTGGGTCATGGGCCGGAAAATTTCTGTGGATTCCGCGACCATGATGAACAAAGGCCTCGAAGTTATCGAAGCGCATTGGCTATTCAATGCGGCGCCTGAAATGATCGAGGTAGTAGTCCATCCGCAGAGTATCGTCCACTCGATGGTCGAGTATCTTGATGGTTCCGTTATTGCGCAGCTGGGCAACCCGGATATGCGCACGCCGATTGCGTACGGTCTGGGTTTTCCAGACCGGATCGACGCTGGTGTCAGTGCGCTCGATCTCACGAAAGCTGCGTCACTAGAATTCAGCGCCATCGATCTGGCGCGCTTCCCTTGTGTGCGTCTGGCTTACGACGCTCTTCGGTTGGGTGGAACGGCGCCGACTATCCTGAACGCGGGCAATGAAATCGCCGTAGACGCTTTTCTCAATGGCGATTTACCATTCATGGATATTCCGCACGTGATCGAGGACGTACTCGGCAACGCGACTATTGGCGCGGCAAACACGCTTGACGATATCCTCGAAGCCGATGCGGCTGCGCGCGCAACCGCGCGTGAACGAATCGCACGCCGTCCTCTCCAACGCGGTGCGGCCCACTAACTTTTTCGCGGAAGACACACGCCTAACATGTCGTTATTTTCCTTTCTCACCACGATCGCCGCGTTCGTTTTCGCGATTGGTATTCTGGTCACCATCCACGAGCTGGGACACTATTGGGTCGCCAGGTGGTGCAACGTAAAAATTCTGCGTTTTTCGATCGGCTTTGGCCGCCCGTTGTGGCTCAGAAAAGCCGGTGCCGACCAAACAGAATGGGTCATCGGCGTGTTGCCGCTTGGCGGCTATATACCGAATGGGTGCTCGCCGCTATTCCCTTGGGCGGCTATGTGAAGATGGCCGACGAACGCGATGGCAGCGCCGATTCAGCTGACAAGTCGCGTGCATTCAATAATAAAACGGTATGGCAGCGAATCGCCATCGTGCTAGCCGGCCCGGCCGCCAACTTTATGCTGGCGGCCCTCCTGTACTGGGGTCTGTTCGTCTCAGGCACACCCGGCGCGAAACCATATATTGCCTCTCCATTACCCAACTCAGTCGCAGAAAAAAGTGGATTTGCCGAGTTTGATTTAATCACCCGCGTCGGTGATCAAGACGTGCGGACGTGGAGTGATGCCCGCATGGCATTGCTGGAAGCCGCCGTCAAACGTGACGACATCGTGATCGAAGTTGAAGAGTCGACAGGGCATCGCCAGTTAAAGCGCCTGAGTATGGCGTCCGTTGAGAAGGACGATATGGACAAGGATTTCCTCGCCAAGGTCGGCATTTCGGCTTACCGCATGAAGGTGCTCCCGATACTTGATGAAGTGGTTGCCGGGGGCGCTGCGAGCCGCGCCGGTTTGCGTGCGGGCGACCGTGTGCTCGCCGTCGATGGCAAGCTGACAGAGAAATGGGAAACATTAGTCGCCCAAATTTCGTCGCGGCCCGGTATGCCAATCGATCTCACCGTCCAGCGCGCAGGCGCGCAAATGAATTTGACAGTGACGCCGGAATCTACGACAGAGAATGGAAAGACCTTCGGTCGTATCGGCGTTAAACCCAGGGTGGATCGAGACACGGTCGAAAAACTCAGTACGATCGTTCGCTACGGACCGCTTGAGGCGATACCGCGCGCTTGGGCGAAAGTCTGGGACATGTCGGCATTCAGTCTGAAAATGATGGGCCGAATGATCACGGGGGACGTTTCCTGGAAAAATCTCTCAGGTCCGATCACGATCGCCGATTATGCCGGTCAATCAGCGCAATTAGGCTGGATACCGTACGTTACGTTTCTGGCGCTCATCAGCATCAGCCTGGGCGTGCTCAATCTACTGCCCATTCCCGTCTTGGATGGGGGACAGTTGATGTATTATATCGCCGAGATTCTCAAGGGCAGTCCCGTCTCCGAAAAGGCGATGGAAATCGGCCAACAGGTCGGCCTCACTTTGCTGCTTGGCTTAACGGCATTTGCCTTTTACAACGACATACACCGCCTCGTCACCGGCTAATATTTGATGCGTTTCAAAAATACCCCCAAATTGCTTTCGGCTCTTCTTGCCGCTCTTTTTTCCGCCACTGCTTTTGCAATCCAACCATTTGTGGTCAAAGACATTCGTGTCGAAGGTGCACAACGCACTGAAGCGGGCACCGTGTTTAGCTACCTGCCGGTCAAGGTCGGCGAGCGCATGGACGACGACAAAGCCGCGGCTGCGATCAAGGCTCTTTACGCGACCGGCTTTTATTCCGATATCCGCCTCGAAGTCGAGAACGATGTATTGATTGTCTTTCTTGTCGAACGCCCGGCGATTTCACAAATCGACATCAACGGCGCGAAGGAATTTACCAAGGAAAATTTGAAGGACGGCCTGAAAACAGCCGGTATTTCAGAGGCAAAGATTTTTGATCGTTCGCTCTTGGACCGCGCCGAGAAAGAGATCAAACGGCAGTACACAAGCCGCGGCTTTTACTCGGCAAAAGTATCGTCGACAGTGACCCCGATAGAACGCAATCGTATTTCACTTACGTTCACTATCGATGAAGGCGAAGTCTCCAGAATCGTCGATATCAATATCATTGGTGCTTCGGCGTTTTCTGAATCCACGCTGCTGAAAGAATTTGAACTCACCACCGGTGGCTGGCTTAGCTGGTTCACGAAGGACGATCAGTACTCCAAGCAAAAGCTGTCTGGCGATCTGGAAAAATTAAAATCGTACTACCTCAATCGCGGATACCTCGAATTTAATATTGAATCGACCCAGGTTTCGATCACACCGGATAAGGAAAAGATCTACATCACGGTCAACATCGCCGAAGGGCCGGTATATAAAATTACCGACATTAAATTTCAGGGTGAGTTGAAGATTACAGAGGCAGAAATGCGCTCGCTTCTGCTGTTTAGTCCCGGCGAGACCTTCTCTCGACAAAAGATCGTTGACTCCGTTAAGCGCATCAGTGACCGCCTCGGCAACGATGGTTATTCGTTTGCCAACATTAACCCGGTGCCGGATCCTGATCGCGTGAACAAAACGGCTTCGTTCACGATGTTTGTCGATCCGGGTCGGCGTGTGCATGTTCGCCGAATAAACGTACAGGGCAATTCGCGTACCCGCGACGAAGTTGTACGTCGCGAACTGCGTCAACTCGAATCGGCCTGGTACTCCAACGAAAAAATCGCGCGCTCAAAAGAGAGGCTCGAACGCACCAGCTTCTTTGAAGACATCACTATCGAGACGCCCTCGGTGCCGGGCACCAACGATCAAGTGGATCTGAACGTCACCGTGAAAGAAGCGCCTCGGTCTCGCAGGCTAATATTTTTGGTAGCGGCAACCAACTCTCATTTCGCATCAACAACAGCACCATCAGCAAGGCTTATGAGGTTTCATATTTGAACCCTTACTGGACAGTCGACGGTATCGCCCGCGGTTTCGATCTTTATCAGCGTGATCTCAATACCGCGTCGCTCAATACTGGTTCGTACAACTCGTCCTCCAGCGGTGTTGGCGTTCGCTTTGGCGTGCCCGTCACCGAGTACGACGGACTTAATTTTGGATTGGGCTACGAACGCACGACACTCGGCCTCGACTCGTTCAGTCCACAGCGCTACATCGACTATGTGAATACGTTTGGTACCAAAAGTGACACACTCCGCGGATCACTTGGCTTTTCTCGCGACACGCGAGACAGTATCTATTTCCCCAGAAATGGCTATCTCATTGAAGCCGGTGCGGAAATGGGCTTGCCCGGCGGTGACGTAAAGTTCTATCGATTCCAAAGCAAAGCGCAGTATCTTCGTCCGATCTGGGGCCCGATCGTTCTAAACGTGAATGCTGAATTTGGCTATGCCAATGGGTACGGCGGTAAGCCATTGCCGTTTTTCAAGAATTTTTACGCAGGCGGCGTTGACTCGGTACGTGGATTTGAGCAAAGCTCTCTAGGCCCCAAAGATACCAATGGCGATTTCATCGGCGGTAACCGCCGTATTATCGGCAACTTTGAAGTCTTGTTTCCAATGCCGGGCGTTAAGGGCGACAAGTCGGTGCGCCTTTCTGCGTTCGTCGACGTCGGAAACGTATTTGGTACAAATGAAAAAATGCGATTGAGTGATTTGCGTAGTTCGGTGGGTATCGGTGTGAGCTGGTTTTCGCCGGTGGGGCCATTGAAATTCAGCCTGGCCAAACCAATCAGGCAAAAGCCAGAAGACAAAGTCGAGCGCTTCCAATTTCTGCTGGGCCGCGTATTCTGATGAAATACCGGTGTGTTTTTTTTAAAGAGGGCTGCGAGATGGCTAATTTTTTGCGTCTGATGGTTGTGTGTTTCCTGTTTACGATGCCGGTGCTCGCGACTGCCGCTGACACGAAGGTTGGATTCGTCAACCGCGAGCGGATACTGCGTGAGGCGGCACCAGCCAAACGCGCGCAAGTCAAGCTGGAAAAGGAATTTGCCAATCGTCAGACAGAATTGAACAAGATGGAAAAACAGGGTCGCGACCTTGAAGGAACGTTGCAGAAAGAAGCCGTCACGCTGCCGGAGGCAGAACGTGTTGCCAAAGAGCGTCAGCTGTCACAGCTGACGCGTGACTTCCAGCGTATGCAACGGGAATTTCGTGAAGACCTGAGTTTGCGGCAAAGTGAAGAATTGGCATCGCTTCAAGAGCGCGCAAATAAAGTGATCAACGAAATCGCTGAAAAAGAAAAGTTTGATTTGATTTTGCACGAAGCGACGTTTGCCAGTCCGCGCATCGACATCACCGACAAAATCATCAAAGCGCTCGCGGATAAATAAGTCCCGGTGGCCAAGTGCCACCGCTGATGGGTGATACCTGATAAGCACTGCCGGCGCGCACCTCACACCGCAAGCTTTGCGGAAAGTGATAAAAGAACTCCATGTTTCTGAGAGATATAATTTCAATTCTTGGCGGTGAGGCCATCGGGGAAGTGCCGCAGTCGCTTTCGGGCGTCGGCACCATAGAAGGAGCTGACCAAACACGCATCACCTTCTTGGCCAACCCAAAGTATCGGTCGTCATTAGGACTCACCCAGGCCGGGGCAGTTATCGTCGGGGCCAAGGATCGCGACAGCACGTTAAAGCCACGCATCGTTGTCACCAATCCTTACGCTTATTTTGCGCGGGTGGCCCAGCTTTTCTCGAAAACCGTAACGCTCGCTGGCGGCGTACACGCCACCGCGGTGTTACAGCCTGGCGCAACCGTCGCGGCAAGTGCACACATTGCCGAATTCGTCTCGATTGGCGCCAACGCCAATATCGGCGAACGGGTACAGATCGGCGCGGGCTCGGTCATCGGTGAAAATGTCACATTAGGGGCCGATAGCGTGATTGCGGCGCGCGTCACGATTTACGCCGATTGCCATATAGGACAACGCGCCATCATTCATTCGGGTGTGGTAATAGGTGCGGACGGGTTTGGTTTCGCGCCTGATTTTCAGGGTGATGAGGGTAGCTGGGTAAAAATTCCGCAGACAGGCCGCGTCATCATCGGTGACGACTGCGAGATCGGTGCCAATACCACTATCGACCGTGGTGCGATTGACGATACAGTCATTGGCAACGATGTGAAAGTCGATAATCAGGTTCAGGTTGGCCATAATTGCGTGATTGGCGATCACACGGTGATTTCCGGTTGCGTCGGCATTGCAGGGAGCACCAAAATCGGTCGACGCGTGATGATCGGTGGCGCGGCAGGGTTTACCGGGCATATTGAGATTTGCGATGGCGCAGTGATATCGGCAATGACGCTGGTGTCGAAGTCGATCACTGAACCGGGTACCGTCACCGGCGTGTTGCCACAAATGAAACATGTGGATTGGCTTAAAAATATTGCGCATTTGCGCCAGCTCGACAAGCTGGCTTCGGCTGTCAAAGACATCAAGAAAAAAGGGAGCGCATCGTGAGCACAGTCATGGGAATTGCCGAAATCAAGGAGTACTTGCCGCATCAATATCCATTTCTGCTGGTTGATCGCGTGCTGGAATTGGAGCCTGAAAAGCGCATCGTCGCACTCAAAAATGTCACCATCAACGAGCCTTTCTTTCAGGGTCATTTCCCGCACTATCCAGTGATGCCCGGCGTGCTGATTGTCGAAGCGATGGCGCAGGCGGCGGCGCTGCTGTCGTTCAAGAGTCTGGGAACCAAGCGTGACGACAACACGGTTGTGTACCTGGTCGGCGTAGATGGTGCGCGCTTCAAACGCCCTGTTGTTCCCGGCGACACCCTGATACTGGAAGCCGAAAAAATACTCGAGAAACGCGGCCTGATCAAGTACGCCGTGCGTGCAAAAGTCGACGACCAGATCGCGTGCGAGGCAACGCTGCTGTGTACGCAACGAACGATCACTAAACCATAATTCGCGCACGCAACATGCCAATTCACCCGACCGCCATTATTGATCCCAACGCTAAACTCGGCGCCGGTGTCAGTGTGGGCGCCTACACCATCATCGACGGAGATGTTGAAATAGGCAGCGGTACCAGCGTTGGACATCATTGCGTCGTCACTGGCAAAACTCGAATTGGTATTGAAAACCGTATTTTCCATTTCGTTTCGCTGGGTGAGGCCAATCAGGACAAGAAATATGCTGGTGAACCGACCCGGCTTGAAATTGGCGATCGCAATACCATTCGCGAATATTGCAGTTTTAACCGCGGCACGGTGCAGGATCGTGGCGTCACGACCATCGGCAGCGACAACTGGTTGATGGCCTACGTGCACATCGCGCACGACTGTGTGGTGGGCGACAAAACCACCATCGCAAACTGTACTCAACTTGCAGGGCACGTGCACGTCGGTGACTGGGCGACCTTGGGCGGTTTTACGGGTGTTCACCAGCACGTGAAGATCGGCGCACATGTGATGTGCGGCGTTTCCAGCGTGGTCCTGATGGATTTGCCGCCCTACGTGACCGCAGGCGGTAATCCGCTTGCGGCTGTGGGCATCAATGCGGAAGGGCTCAAACGCCGCGATTTCTCTGCCGCACAGATTGCCAACATCAAACGGGCGTATAAGATTTTGTATCGGTCCGGCCTCACCTTGAATGATGCTAAAACG
>ENA-OFCE01001764-OFCE01001764.1-metagenomes-genome-assembly--contig:-NODE-1764-length-10330-cov-4.218978_pt1 | contig 10330 bp, 8 predicted proteins | sample MGYA00153388_OFCE01 | MGnify analysis MGYA00153388
CTAGAAAAAGTGAGTTATCCCTCACCTGCGGTCGAACAGGTACTCGAACGAACGATGGGCATTCCTATCTTTCAGGAACAGGTGATGAAGTTATCCATGGTCGCAGCCGGTTTCAGTGCGGGCGAGGCCGATCAATTGCGTCGCTCGATGGCGGCATGGAAACGCAAAGGCGGCATGGCGCATTTCCAACAAAAATTGACTGACGGAATGCTGGCCAACGGCTATACACAAACGTTCGCAGGCTCGATTTACAAGCAGATTGAAGGCTTTGGTAGCTACGGCCTCCCGGAGTCGCATGGGCAAGTTTTGCGATCCTTGTTTATAGTTCAGCGTGGATCAAGTTTCATTTTCCTGCTGCATTTTGCTGTGCGCTCCTCAACAGTCAGCCGATGGGCTTCTACTCAGCGTCGCAACTGACACAAGATGCCATTAAAAATGGCGTCAGCGTGCTGCCCGTCGATATCAACGAAAGTGCGTGGGACTGTGCTTTGGTCTACGAGGATGCTTCACGCACGAAAAGAACACGCAATGAAACTTGGCTGCGCTCAGGCTTCTGTATCGTTTCCGGCATGAGCGAGCGGGTCGCGAACACAATCGTTGCTAGTCGTGGCGCGGAACCATTCACTGAGATCCGCGACGTGGTTCAGCGCGCCTAACTGGACCTTCAAGCCGTCAACGCACTCACTAGTGCCGACGCCTTCAACACGCTGACGGATGACAGCATTAAGTCGCGATGGATGGCGAGCGCTGCGCGCATCATCGACTTGCCGCTAGCACCCAGCCGCCATGACCCGTCGCCCGCACCGTAAACTGCTCTAGCGTTTGGGCAGGAGGTTATAAACGACTTCCGCAGTGCTGGGCTCAGCTTTCGCTTGCAGCCACTCAAACTGCTGCGCGGACTGCTTAAAGGCACGCACGGCGCTCAAGGTCTTAAACACGTCCTCTCGAACCGTCACATTCGCGTGGCGGGCCTCGTGACCTGTCGGCACCGCCTTGGCACGGCAGGCGGTGTGACCTTTGTGACGCACGAGGATGAGACGGGCCATACCGTTATCATATGACGCGACCTCGCCCGAAAAGAGTGACGCGCGCTCATTGCGTCGCGGCTGATGATCGTGCATGGCAAACTAGAACACCAAGGGCCTGTAACCCATCTTATTGCCTTGCACATGGACGACGCGTCACACCTTCTGGCCGATCTAGTCGTGGTGTCGCACGACTTTCATTGATAGGTAATGTGCGCTGGCGCCACTCATACCGACCCGCTCAGCATGACGCTGTAGGGCAAATGTATGCGCAGTCGACGGGTGCTAAACTACTTTTGCAGCAACACACGTCTATCGGCGTAGTACGTTGTATATCGTCAGATCGTTCCATAACGCCGCAACGCCCGTAGTCCAATGAATCAACCGAAATCGCCCATTAGCCGTCCCGCCAGCACCGGCAGCCGCAAGCTGCGTCCACTGCCTGCCATTATTTTCTGGAGCCGCTGGCTGCAACTGCCGTTGTACCTAGGGCTGATCGTGGCGCAGATGGTCTACGTATTTCACTTCTGGGTGGAGCTGGTGCACTTGATCGAAGCTGCGTTTGGTTCGGCCGATGCCGTACGCGTGATTGCCAGCACGGTGCAGCCCTGTGATGCCATCGTGCGCGCGGCGATGACGCCGCCGCAAGTGTGCCCGGCCGTTCCCACCACCCTCACCGAGACACTCATCATGTTGCTGGTGCTGGGTCTGATTGACGTGGTGATGATCTCGAATCTGCTGATCATGGTCATCGTCGGCGGTTACGAGACCTTTGTGTCGCGCATGAGACTTGAAAATCATCCCGATCAGCCGGAGTGGCTATCGCACGTCAACGCGTCGGTGCTCAAGGTCAAACTGGCAACGGCGATCATCGGCATTTCGTCGATTCACCTGCTCAAAACGTTCATCAACGCCGAGCAGTACACCGAGAAAACGCTGATCGCGCAGACGACCATCCACGTCGTATTCTTGCTCTCAGCGGTGGCTATTGCCTACACCGACAAACTCATGGCACCGCCCAGCGCGCACTGACTTTTAGCGCCCCAAAAAACCGCAACAATTTGCACCGATTCGCAACGATTTGCACCGAACCTCAGCACAGCTTTTCGCCATGTCAAGCACGCCAACCATCATCCGATACGCCGACTTCGTTGAATCCATACGCGCCGCGTTGCAGTTCATTAGCGTCTATCACCCGCAGGACTACATCGAGCATCTGGCGCGAGCCTACGAGGCGGAAGCGTCGCCCGCTGCAAAAGTTGCGATTGCGCAAATCCTGACCAATTCAAAGATGTGCGCTGAAGGTCATCGCCCGATTTGTCAAGACACCGGCATCGTCAACGTGTTCCTGAAAATTGGCATGGAAGTGCGATTAGAAGGCTTTCCCGGCTCGGTGACCGATGCTGCAAACGATGGCGTGCGTCTGGCGTATCTTGACCCCGACAACAAGCTGCGCGGCTCCATCGTGGCCGACCCTGAATTTGCACGCAAAAACACAGGCGACAATACGCCTGCCGTCGTTCACATGGAGCTGGTAACAGGCAACACGATTGATGTCAACGTCGCGGCCAAAGGCGGCGGCAGCGAAAACAAAAGCAGGTTCGTGATGATGAATCCCAGCGATTCACTGGTCGACTGGGTGCTGAAAACGGTACCGACGATGGGCGCTGGCTGGTGCCCGCCCGGCATGCTCGGCATCGGCATTGGCGGCACCGCTGAAAAGGCCATGTTGATGGCCAAAGAAGTGTTGATGGAGCCGATCAACATGTACGAATTGACCAAACGCGGCCCGCAGAACAAGACGGAAGAATTGCGCATCGAGCTGTATCAAAAGGTCAATGCGTTGGGCATCGGCGCACAGGGGTTGGGCGGCTTGTCGACTGTGCTCGACATCAAGATTGCGATGTACCCGACCCATGCGGCGGGCAAACCCGTCGCGATGATTCCGAACTGTGCGGCAACTCGCCATGCGCACTTCGTGATGGACGGATCGGGGCCGGTGTATTGCGAACCGCCGCCGCTTTCGACGTGGCCAGACGTGCATTGGACCCCGGACGTCAAAACCTCAACGCGCGTCAATCTCGACACGCTCACCAAAGCCGAAGTCGCCAGCTGGACACTGGGGCAAACACTGCTGCTCAATGGCAAAATGCTTACCGGTCGCGACGCCGCGCACAAGCGCATCAGCGACATGTTGGCTAAAGGCGAAACGCTGCCCGTGGATTTCGCCAACCGCGTGATTTATTACGTCGGCCCAGTGGATCCGGTGAGGGACGAAGTCGTCGGTCCTGCGGGCCCGACCACCGCCACCCGTATGGACAAATTCACCGAGACGATGCTCGGCAATACGGGGCTCATCGCCATGATTGGCAAAGCCGAGCGCGGCCCAACGGGCATCGAGGCCATCAAGAACCACAAGGCGGCGTATCTAATGGCCGTCGGCGGAGCTGCGTATCTCGTGTCAAAGGCGATCATCGGGGCCAAAGTATTGGCCTTTGAGGATTTAGGCATGGAGGCTATTTACGAGTTTGAAGTGCGCGATATGCCGGTGACCGTAGCGGTCGATTCGAGCGGCGTGAGCGTACATAACACTGGGCCCAAAGAGTGGCAGGCTCGGATCGGCAACATTCCAGTGACGGCGGCCTAACGCGCTCGCGCTGTAACCATGCCGCTCGATTACTTCACCGGAATCCATGTGCTGCTGCTGGGCGGTGCCCTAGCTGCGCTTGCACTCGGCGCGTGGATCGGTAGTCGACGCACCCTTAAGACTTTACAAACGTTGACTGATGCGACACGCTCGTTGTCGCAAGGCGACTTTCAGGTGGAAGTGCCGATCCGGTCGCGCGGCCCCGCGGGTGAATTGGCTCGTGCCTTCAACGAGATGGCGCATCAGCTCGCCGCCAGCCGATCACAGATCACCAATTATCAAAAGTCGCTTGAATCACGCGTTCGCGAGCGCACCAAAGAGCTGCAATCCGCGACTCAACGCGCCGTGCAGATCGCACAAACCGATCCGCTGACCGGTTTACCCAATCGATTGCTCTTTCGCGCCAAGCTTGAGGAAGCGATTAAAACCGCCTCGGCGGACAAAAGTCGGGTCGCCGTGTTGTTCGTTGATCTTGATTTTTTTAAGACATTTAACGACAGTTTGGGCCACGACGCAGGGGACATGGTGCTACGCGAGGCGGCTATCCGACTGCGAAACGCAATCCGTCAAGATGATTTGGTGGCGCGATTTGGCGGCGATGAATTTGTGGTGCTGATCACGCGGCTTGAGGCGCAGCATGCGGGCCACGTGGCGCTGACGGTGGCCGAGGGCATCATCGAGGCACTGGTGAAACCGATTGACGTGTCGGGGGCGCGCCACAATATCCCCGCGTCAGTTGGCATCGCGCTGTATCCGCAAGACGGTGCCGACGCGGGCGATCTTCTGAAAAATGCCGACACCGCGATGTATGCGGCCAAGCAAGCTGGCCGCAATCGAATCGAGCATTTCTCCGGAGGCTCGAGCCGCCAACAAGCGCAGCGAACGCAGTTTGAAACTGACATCCGCCGCGGCATCACGGCCGGCGAATTTTTTCTGATGTTTCAGCCGCAGGTGGATGCGGCCACTGGCTCGCCGACCGGCTTGGAAGCGTTGCTGCGCTGGCGGCACCAAACGCGAGGGCTGATTCAACCGGTTGAGTTCATCACCATTGCTGAGGAAAGCGGCATCATCAATCCACTCGGTCAACGCGCACTAGAGATGGCCTGTGAGCAGTTCAAACTATGGCAGTCGAAAGACATTCATCCGCGTATTTCGGTGAATGTATCGGCACGGCAATTGCAGGATCCTGGCTGGCTCAAGTCAGTCGATGATGTCATTCAAAAAACCGGCATTCCGCCGCAGTATCTTGATCTTGAAATCACCGAATCGATGCTGGTGGGCAACCCACAAAATGTCATCGACACCCTCGACACATTGGGCCAGATGGGCGTTACGCTGACGCTCGACGATTTCGGCACGGGATACTCAAGCCTGTCCTATCTCACGCGGTTGCCGTTTCACACCATCAAGATTGACCGCAGCTTCATTCAGCACATTGATGAAAAGCCGCGTCGCGGCATCGTCCAGGCCATCGTGGCTATCGCCCACACGCTCGGTATGCGGGTGATTGCTGAGGGCGTGGAAACACCTCTGCAACTGTCGATTGTGCGTGACATTGGTTGCGAAGAAATTCAGGGCTTCTATCTGTCCAAGCCACTCGAAGCCCACCTGATCGAATCGTGGTGGCGGATGCAATTGGACAACGTCGGTCTCGACGTGACGCTTGGCGGGCTTAAAGCGGGCTAACCGCCCCAAGCACTTGAGCGTACGTCAAGCGCGCGGCAGCGTCACGCCGCTCTGCCCCTGATATTTGCCGCCGCGATCTTTGTAGGAGGTGCCGCAAATCTCATCACTCTCAAAAAATAGTACCTGAGCGCAGCCTTCACCCGCGTAAATTTTTGCTGGCAGCGGCGTGGTGTTCGAGAACTCCAGCGTCACATAGCCTTCCCATTCCGGCTCGAACGGTGTCACGTTAACGATGATCCCGCAACGCGCGTAGGTACTTTTTCCCACGCAAATGGTGAGCACGCTGCGCGGAATGCGGAAGTATTCAACGGTGCGCGCCAAGGCGAACGAGTTGGGCGGAATGATGCACACGTCGCCCTTGAAATCGACGAATGATTTTTCGTCAAACGCCTTTGGATCCACAATGGTCGAGTTGATGTTGGTGAAAATTTTGAATTCGTTGGCACAACGAATGTCGTATCCATAGCTCGACGTTCCATACGACACAATCTTCTGCCCGTTCACAAACCGCACTTGATCTGGCACAAACGGCTCGATCATTTGTGTTATCTCACACATGCGGCGAATCCAGTGGTCTGACTTGATGGACATACGTTTCTTTGTCAATAGATGTGGCGACATTGTAGAAGCGGCTTGCCGCGAGCCATCCCAACGCTTCGATACCGCGTACAACGAAGTTCGCTGCCAGCCGCCCCTAAAGGGTTCTGCGTTAATCTGCGTCATCCGAGTCGAATAGTAAAACGTGCCCGACATTCATCTCTCGCTTAACCAAGCCCGCACTTTGCAACTCGCGGTGATGGGTTCACTCACGCCGCCAGTAAAAACTGCAACGAAGCACGACGTGCTCGCCGCCATTCGGTCAATGCACGCGCTGCAAATCGACACTATTTCAGTAGTGGCGCGCAGCCCTTATCTGGTGCTTTTTTCACGACTCGGGGATTACGATCCGCGCTGGCTTGACGAGCTGCTCATTGAGGGAGAACGCTTCGAATACTGGGCGCATGCGGCGTGTTTTTTGCCAATGGACGATTACCCGCTGTATCGCGTACGCCAGCTAGCGTTCGAGCGATACGGCTTTCATCGAACGGCCACGCGGCTCGATGACGATGCCGTTGCCCACCTGCACCTGCTGGATCACGCGCGGGCAACGGGAGAAGTACGTGCGACCGACTTCGAACATGAAGGCGGTCGAAAAGGAAACGGTTGGTGGGATTGGAAGCCCGATAAGGTGCGCTTGGAAACCCTTTTTATAGCTGGTGAGTTAATGGTGTCGCGCCGCGAAAAATTTCACCGCATTTACGACCTTCACGAACGCGTGCTGCCGACGCGCTTTCTCGACGATACAGCGCTGCCCACGCGCGATCTGGCTCATCGTGAGTTCACCGCACTTGCGGTGAAGGCAATGGGTATTGCCCAGTGGCGCTGGATTGACGACTATTTCTGGCGCGCACAGAAAAAGCCGAGGTTGGCGATTGGCTCGCTACTCGATTCGGGGCAGTTTCTTCGCGTGCGCGTCGAAGGCTGTAAAGAACCAGCCTACGTGCATCGCGATCATTGCAGGCTGCTGAAGGCGGCGAGCGTCGATACGCTAGTTGCTAAACACTCAACACTGCTGTCGCCATTTGATCCCCCAGTGTGGGATCGTCAGCGGGCGCTGACGCTGTTCAACTTTGCCCACCGTATTGTGTGCTACACGCCGGAGGCGAAGCGTAAATACGGCTATTTCACGTTGCCTATTTTGGTGCGCGGCGTGCTGGTGGGACGACTGGATGCCAAAGCGCATCGGGCTGACGGCCTGTTCGAGGTGCGCGCGCTGCACTTGGAACCGGGTGTGACAGCGGATGACACGCTCGCGAGCGACATAGTGGACGCCGTTGTGCGCTGCGCGAACTGGCGCCAAACGCCGACCATCCGCATCGGCAAAGCCGCGCCGTCGAGCTTTTTTCCGACGCTGCGGCGGGCACTAAAACGCCGTAACGCGCCGAGGGCGTGAAGCTGCCCTTGGCGAACGGCGAACTCACCATTGAAGTCGCTGGCAGCACGCTCATTTGCCTTGCGCAGCGCATGCTGTTCTGGCCCGCTGAGCGTACGCTATTTGTGGCCGATGTTCACTTGGGCAAGGCCGCCAGTTTTCGCGCAGCAGGCGTGCAATTGCCCAGCGGCCATTCCCGCCATGATCTGGATCGCATCTCGGCACTTTTGACCACGCATCAGGCGATGCGTTTGGTGATCTTGGGCGACCTGGTTCATACCCAAACAAGCTACACCGAGGCGCTTGATCATAATTTCCGAGCATTCCGAACGCAACATTGCAATGTCGAAATGATTCTTGTACGCGGCAATCATGATCGTCACGCAGGCGACGCCCCGAGCGAATGGGCATTGAACATCGTCCCCGAGCCTTATGCGCTGGGCCCGTTCGCGTGCTGTCATGAACCGGGCAAAGCCGCCGGCACAGGCATTGAGTTGGCGGGGCATTTGCACCCGGCGCTTCGCGTGCAAACGGTTCGAGAACGCGTCACGCTGCCCTGCTTTTGGCGACACGCAAAGGGAATAGTGTTGCCAGCGTTTGGCAGCCTGACCGGCACCTTCACGGTGCAACTTAAGCGCGACGAAAGTGCGGTCATTATCGCGGGGCAACAAGTTCACGCGATTAAATTTCGCGAATAAAGCTGTGGAAAACTCGCTAAAAAGTCTCCTCAAGCTGTGGGCAGATTAATGACATCCGTCTTGAAGCCTTGTGCCACGGGGCGTGCGACGTTGCTACTCGAATCAGGTAGGTGAAAATCTCTGAATAACCCCCACATATTGTGTTGAAGATGTCCCTTGACCACTAGATGTAGTTGGTCGTATCCTTCGTCCCTTCGTTCAATTTGACATAATTTGTGTCGCGAGATTCAAACGTCTATGTCTGCCAAGCAGGCAGCCAGACAGCGGAATTCTCAGCGCAAACCACCGCGTCATGATTGAGTTGGGCGGAACACAAGGCACAGCGAGGGTTGGGAGGCCCGTCACGGTCACGGCACCAGAGATTCACGGATAACGCCGCTCGGACTGTTAAATCAGCCGCTGCTCAATTCGGAAATCAAACGATGCCGTGCGCCTCGCGATCTACGTACAGATAACGATGAAATACAGAATTTTGGAGACGCACACATGCTCGAAACGGCAACCGCCCCGCACGGTGGCAATCCTGCCAAAACCGGTGTCAAACCCGCCGGTGCCAACCCCGCCGCTGCCAGCCCCGCAGTCAAAACGGCTATCACGGCAGCGCTGAATCCCGCCATGCTGAGCTTAGTGACAGGAGGTTCAAGCGGCACGCCAGATTCGGCCCGCGCAACCCTGTACAAAGTCATTCGCCGTAATGGCTCGGTAGTCGGCTTTGAGCCGTCGAAGATTACCGTGGCCATGACCAAGGCCTATCTCGCCGCGCATGGCAACCAGAGTGCAGCTTCTGCCCGCGCCCGTGAATTAACGCAGCAGTTGACCGACGCTGTGATGAGCGCGCTGATGCGCGTCAAGCCTGAGGGCGGTGCTATTCATATCGAGGAGATCCAGGATCAGGTCGAACTCGCCCTGATGCGTTCGGGCGAACACGAAGTCGCCCGCGCCTATGTGCTTTATCGCGAAAAACGGACGCAAGAACGCGCTGCTCAGGCAAAAACTAAAGAGGCCGATCAAGAGTCCATCCTGCACGTGGTGGAAGACGGCGTGCGCAAGCCGCTCGACCTGCTGCGTCTGCGTGAACTCATCATCTCGTCGTGTGACGGTCTGCACGGTGCGGCCGATGCCGACGTGATTCTGAAAGCAACGCTTAAAGATTTGTACGACGGCGTTTCCGCGAAAGAAGTGCGCAAGTGCGTCGTCCTCGCCGCGCGTCAGTACATCGAAAAAGACCCGGCCTACAGCTTTGTCACGGCGCGTTTGCTGCTTGACTCCATACGCTACGAGATTCTTGAAGAAGAAGCCTCGCAAGCTGACATGGCGACCAAGTACGCAGAATACTTCCCGAAGTTCATAAAGCACGGCATCAGCATTGGTCTGCTCAACCCTGAGCTTGCCAGCTACGACCTCGCCAAACTGGGCGATGCGCTAGACCACACGCGGGATTTCAAGTTTGGTTTCCTTGGCTTGCAAACGCTGTACGACCGTTACTTTCTGATTGACCGTTCCGGCAAGAATGGTGCGGATCGTCGCTTTGAAATGCCGCAGGCGTTTTTCATGCGGGTGGCCATGGGTTTGGCACTGAACGAGGCAGATCGCGAAGCGCGCGCCGTTGAGTTTTATCAGCTGCTGTCGAGCTTTGACTTCATGTCGAGTACGCCGACCCTGTTTAACTCGGCCACGCACCGTTCACAGCTGTCAAGCTGCTACCTGACCACGGTGGCCGATGATCTGGACGGCATTTATGAGGCGATTAAAGAAAACGCGCTGCTCTCCAAATTTGCGGGTGGTCTCGGCAACGACTGGACACCAGTGCGCGCTATGGGCTCACATATCAAGGGCACCAACGGCGAATCGCAAGGCGTGGTGCCGTTCCTTAAAGTCGTGAACGACACGGCGGTTGCGGTGAATCAGGGCGGCAAGCGCAAGGGCGCGGTCTGCACGTATCTTGAAACATGGCACATGGATATCGAGGAGTTCCTCGAACTGCGCAAGAACACGGGTGATGATCGGCGTCGCACCCATGACATGAACACCGCCAACTGGATCCCTGATCTGTTCATGAAACGCGTCATGGAGAACGGCCCGTGGACGCTGTTTTCACCGGTCGATACCCCTGACATTCACGACTTGTTCGGCAAGGCCTTTGAGGCCCGGTACTGCGAGTACGAAGCGAAAGCGGCGCGCGGCGAAATCAAGCTATTCAAGACTATTCAAGCAACCACGCTGTGGCGCAAGATGCTCACCATGTTGTTCGAGACGGGCCATCCTTGGATCACGTTCAAAGACCCCTGCAACATTCGCTCAC
>ENA-OFCE01001766-OFCE01001766.1-metagenomes-genome-assembly--contig:-NODE-1766-length-10325-cov-3.218890_pt1 | contig 10325 bp, 8 predicted proteins | sample MGYA00153388_OFCE01 | MGnify analysis MGYA00153388
AATGCAAAACTTATTGATTTAGACGTTGATAAAATCAATCAATTTATCATAAGAATAAATTCTACAGGTAAAAAAGATACTGTAAAAAAAGATTTGGATGATGCAGTAGATTTTTTGACTAGACGATATTGCCTCAATCATGAACAACAAATAACCATTCTAGGACTTCTTCTTTTTGGGAAAGAACCTTCACAATTTTTAGAAAATAGATGTAGAGTTGATTGCTATTTTGAAACTGGAAATGAAATTGGCAGAGATAAAAAATATTTCGATAATGATATACTTAACTTAATGGATGATTCCTTCTTGTTTGTTTGGGGGCATATAAAAATTGGCAGAAGCTATGTTGGAGGAGGACAAAGTGAGCCGGAGTTTCCCGAAAAGCTGATTAGAGAAATTGTAAATAATGCACTCGCACACCGCGACTATACCATAAATAAATTTATTACCGTAAAAATAAACCCTGGACAAAATATCCAAATAAATAATCCTGGAACATTCAAACAAAAAATGGTGGTTACAAATACCTTAAATGAGGTAGAAATCAGGAGAATTTTGCCAGGTGTTCCTGAAACCAAAAATCCGAAATTGGCAAATATTCTTAAATCTTTTGATAAAATAGAAAGTCAAGGAATTGGTATGGCAACATTGGTTAGTGTTTGTTTAGATAACCTTATAGATGTACCCTATTACGATTTATCAATTCCGGATAATATCTCCTTGGTAATTCCATCTGGTAAACTCATTGATGATGAAACTCAACTTTGGATAAATTCTTTTAAGAAATATATAGATGAAAAGTTAAATAACAAAACTACCCAACAACATTTACTAGTTCTTGCTTATTTGTTAAAATCCGAAAGGTTAAACCAAAAAAGATTGTATACCATTTTGCTGAGCTCAAGCAATAATCATTTTGATGTATTGCTGGATTTGAAACAATCCGGTTTAATATCTGAACTTGTAACTAGCAACTTTCAAACTCCCATATATTTCGTTAAAAGAGAATTGACATTAACTGATTTTACTTTACCAATACAAAAAGAAACCAAGAAAGATTTAAGCGTTTACGATAATACTCACATACAAGCATTAAATATTATCTATAAATACAACTATTATAATAAACAATCGGTTAAACCTAATTTAATAACACCAGAATTATATAGAAAATTGTACGGTACAATAATAGAACCTACCGCTTACGAGAGTTTAAGCAGAAAGGTTAGAAAAATATGTAGTGACTTATTGTTAGATGGTTTACTTATTAAGACATCAGATAAAGCATATCATATTGCAAAGAATCAACATTAAATCAGTCAATGCATATCACATATTGCCCGTATCAGCTCCAGCTAAAATATCCTTTTACCATTTCGGGGTTTACCAGAACTGCTACACCCATTCTTTTATTAGAAATCAAATATGAAAATTATACGGGCTTTGGAGAAGCTTCCATGGTGCCTTATATGGGCGAGAGCGTTGAAACCGCCACAACTTTTTTGAGCAAGGTAAATTTATCTGCTTTTTCGTATCCATTTAAAATGGATGAAATCATAAGCTATCTCGACAGTATTTCTCCGGGCTTACCCGCTATAAAAGCTGCAATAGATATTGCACTACATGATTTATCGGGCAAAATTTCTAAGCAACCTTGCTTTCAAATTTATGGTTCCGATCCATCTAAAATGCCCTTAACCACTTATACGTTAGGTATTGATGAACCAGAGGTAATGATAGGAAAGGTTCTTGACGCTATTTCATTTGGATTTAAACTTTTAAAAATAAAATTGGGTAGTGTAAATGATAAATTGCTCATCAATACCGTACGCTCTGTAACCAATTTACCACTTTACGTGGATGCCAATCAGGGTTGGAAAACTAAAGAGGAAGGATTGGAAATGGTAAATTGGTTGAAAGAAAAAGGTGTTGTTTTAGTGGAGCAACCCATGAAGAAAGATGATTGGGAAGGAAATAGGTATATAACCAAGCATAGCCCATTGCCAATTATTGCAGACGAAGCTGTACAACGTTTAGCAGATGTTGAGAAGATTGCCGGCGTTTACCACGGAATTAATATTAAACTGATGAAATCAGCTGGAATTTACGAAGCACACTTGATGATACAAAAAGCCCGTGAGTTTGATTTGAAAGTTTTAATAGGTTGTATGAGCGAAACCAGTGTAGCCACCTTGGCTGCAGCTTCGTTAGCGCCATTATGTGATTATGCCGATTTGGACGGACCTTTCTTAACATCAAACAATCCCTACCAAACCCCGGCATTTAGGGATGGTAAATATGTTTTAAGTAATGAGGCAGGTTTGGGACTAAATCTCTAATGGGTAAGAAAAACAATAATTTATTTTTGGAGTAAGCAAACCGCGTAGGCAACCACACCTTCTTCCCTTCCAATAAAGCCCATCATTTCATTGGTTGTAGCTTTTATTGAAATATCTTCAACATCAATTCCTGCTGCTTTAGCAATATTTTCTTGCATTTGCGGAATGTGCGGATTTAGTTTTGGTGCTTCCAAACAAACCATCGCGTCTATATTGCCAATGGAATAACCTTTCTCAGTTAACAATTTAACGCAGTTTTCCAATAAAATCAAGCTGCTGATACCTTTCCAACGTTCGTCGGTATTTTTAAAGTGGAAACCGATATCCCTGAGATTGGCTGCGCCCAATAACGCATCGCAGATAGCGTGTAAAAGTACATCAGCATCTGAATGCCCAAAAGCACCTTTTTTAGAATCTAAAAAAACACCACCCATATAAAATGGATGGTGTTCTTTTAATTGATGAACATCAAAGCCGAAACCAACTTTAATTTTCATTAATTAAATCCAGTTGAGCCAAAATTGAATATCAAGGAAAATCTTAGGGTTTGTGCCAAAGGGGATTCAAGTTGGTTAGCTAAAAGATAGGCTACGTTTATATCAACCACGTTGTAGCGCAACCCTGCGCCTACTGTCAGGTATTTTCTGTTTCCCTTGTTAGGGTTTTCAAAAAAGTACCCTGTGCGCAAAGCAAATTGTTTGTTATACCAATATTCTAAACCCGCTGAATAAGAGATTTCCTGCATTTCTTCTTTAAAACCTCCGGGTGCATCACTAAAAGAACCAAAAATACCCGCAGGCACAGATTTATCATTATTTATGTTTACTTCTTTACCATTTGCGTCTAACACAAAGTTGGGCGTGGGCACCAATAATTTATTCACGTCTAGCGCAAAGGTAAAATCACTCATATCATCTACATGAAAAGTAGTGGCTCCTCCTAAACGCAGATTGGTGGGCAAAAAATAATTTGGACCACTATCATTATAACTTAATTTGGGACCAATATTAGATACGTTTAATCCAAAAGCCACCAACGTAGGCGTGTTGAAAAGTTGCGTTTCGTTCTTGTAATAAGCAGAAACGTCTGCGGCCACGCTTTGTGCAGCCTTGTTATCTAGTCCAAGCGCAACGCTCCCCTGAAATATATTTGAGTTTATATATCTTATGGCAGTTCCCAAAGAAAAATTTTCGCCAAAGCTACGGGCGTACGTTATATCAAAAGCAAGTTCGTTAGGGGTTGAGCTACCGGTAGCTAGTCCACCTTCGTCGGTGTACTGTATATTTCCCAAGGAAAAATACCGGAGAGATGATCCTATAACATTTCTCTCATCTAAACGGTAGTATCCGGCCAAATAAGCTAAATTTATATCAGGTGCCACATTCTGTAGCCAAGGGCTATAAGATAAGCTAAAACCATATTTGTCGGGTAAAAATGCGAGTTTTGATGGATTCCAATGAGTAGAGTTTACGTCAGGGCTAATGGCCACGCCCACATCGCCCATAGAACCTGATCTGGCATCGGGCGAAACTCCCAAAATTGGCATACCCGTGGTAATCACATTGCCCTCCCTGCCATCAGTTCGCTTTTGTGAATATACAAAGGATGTGTGGCTAACTATTAATGTTAAAATTAAACTAACTTTTATAAAATTTGATTTCATATAAATAATAATGTAATGATTGGTTTTTCTTGGGTGCTAAAGTAATAACTTATTCACAGTTTAGTGGTTTACCTTATTAAGTAAAACTAAACGCAAACTTTGATACAATGTTATAGTTAAAATTTAATTATAACTAAAAAGCAAAATAAGTGCTAACGGAAATATGAAATTAAATAGAGTTGCGTTAATGTTACATCGTTTTTTTTAACAGCTTTTGAATTGCGAGACTTACGAACAGTTTTGAAAACTAAAGCACGCTAATAAAAAAGTATTTCGTGTAACTATTTTGTTATTATCAACGTTTATAACTAGAATTGCAACATCCACATATAGTATAGGATTATAAATTCTTTTACAAATAAGTAATTATTTATATTTTTATGGATTGTTAACCTCATTAAAAATGAAAAAAACCTTTTTATATGTCTGCGCTTCAATTGCGTGCATACTATTAACGCTTCCTTCCTGTAAAAAAAGAGTGGGGGCATCACCTAAAACCGGTGCCGCTTACAACCAGAGAAGACCAGGTTCCCTACAAATATCCAAAAAAACAAACCCTGCTCCAGGTCCTGGGCTGGTGCATATTGAGGGCGGTACTTTTGTATTAGGCGGTTCTAACATCGACGATATTGGTTATGATTACGCTGCCCCAAAGCGTAGGGTAACGGTTGCAACTTTTTATATGGATGAAACGGAAGTATCTAACGTAGATTGGTTAGAATATTTAAACTGGACGGTGCAAGTAGCAAAAGATCAAAGATGGTACTACGAAGCTTTGCCAGATACGCTGGTTTGGAGGAGTCCACTTGGTTTTAATGAGCCTTATGTAAACAATTATTTTAGACATCCTGCGTACAGAGATTATCCTGTTGTGGGAGTAACTTGGGAACAAGCGGTTGCTTACTGTCAATGGAGAACAAATGTGGTTAATGAAAATGCCCTGCGCAAAAAGGGTATCATGAACGACTGGAAATCTTATTCTGCTGCTACAGCGGGAACTGGGAAGGGCGGCAAAACCAATAAAGCCGCTGATAAAGGATCTCCCGCTAATACTCAACCTTTTGATTTAGATTTGTACCTGCAAGGTCAATACAACGATATCGGCAAAGCAGCACCTAAAAACTTGAACGCACAAGAAACGGCAGCAGCAGGAAAAGGTGGGAAAAAGGGAACTTCTAATAAAGGTAGATTTGCAAGAATTGAAGATGGTGTGTTTACGCCAGGTAAATATCGTTTACCCACAGAAGCTGAGTGGGAGTATGCCGCATTGGCATTGTTGGGTAATATGACCGACAACAACATCAATGACAACAAAATTTACCCTTGGTATGGTTTGGGGGTTCGTTCTCCGGATAAAAAAACACGAGGTCAGATTTATGCCAACTTTAAATTAGGTGCCGGTGATAATATGGGTGTTGCAGGCTATCTGAATGATGCAGCTGATATTACCGCTCCAGTTAGAAAATATTTACCAAATGATTTTGGGCTATACAATATGTCTGGAAATGTAAACGAGTGGGTTTATGATACTTATCGCCAGTTAACTTTCGATGAAACTGAAGATTTTGCGCCATTTAGAGGCAACAATTTTAAAAACAATGTTTACGATAGCCAAGGTAAAATTCAAACCATTGGGCAAACCAATGTACCGATGACTGAAGCTGCAAAATCTGGTAAAAAAGAAGATTATGCCAGTCAGATGGCCAGATACCCAAGTCAATCTACCGAAAGTCCATCTACACCTGAAGCAAAAGACACCTTAATGGCTGTTCAAAAGATAACATTCAAGGCTGATCAACGCGGTGCCCTAGACCCACAAAACTTAGATTTATACGGTAGGATAACTATGGTTAGCGATAGAACAAAGGTATTTAAAGGAGGTTCATGGAATGATAGAGCTTATTGGTTGAACCCCGGAACAAGAAGGTTTTTAGATCAAGGAGAATCTACTTCTGAAATTGGTTTCCGTTGTGCCATGAGTAGTGTAGGAGATCCTCAAATTGATCCTAGAGATACGCCAAAATTCAAAAAACAAAGAAGCAAAGTGGGCAGATAAATCGCATTGAATATAACATTGTGTAAAAGGCTTCCTTCTTAAAGGAAGCCTTTTTTGTTGATAAAGAAGTTTACGAAAAAGCAAATGATAAGTTTACATTTTTTACATCCGCACCAAGCTTTCTCCCTGTAAAACGGGTATAACATCCGTGATGTTTAGTTTCAAACAAAATTTGATATCCTCTTCAATACCTAGTTTTTTTAATCTTTCGCTATGCGATGTTTTGGATGTATAAGCAAATAAATCACTTTTTGCCATATCATATAAATCCAGAGATGCAGTGGCGGCATCATCAGAAATGTAACCTGCAAGTTTAAGCTTTTCAGCAACGGCGCCTGCAAAAAGCGTGTCTTCCAAGTTGAATTTGTTTTTCCAACCGGCGCAAAGCAGCAATACATTTTTACCTTCTTTGATTAGAAAATTGCAAATTGCATCCAAATTAAAAAAAGAACCAATGATGATTTGATATGCGTGTTCTTTGCATTGGTTAATGGCATGCGTTCCGTTGGTAGTGGTTAAAACAATGGTTTTCCCTTCAATTTTTTCTTGGGTATATGAAAACGGCGAGTTTCCAAAACTAAAACCTTCCACTACTTGACCATCCCGCTCGGCTGCCAATAAATGATTGTGTTTTTGGTAAGATAGACATTCTTCTACCGTTGCCACGGGTATGATTGCTTGTGCACCGTTATGGAAACCATAACAAATGGAAGATGTTGCTCTAAAAATATCAATGATAACCACAATGGATTGCGTGATGTCATACAAAGGTAAAAGGGCAGGAGTAAAACAAACTTCAACTTTTTTTATCATACTTAAATTACTGATTTGTAAAAAGGCAATTTTACCACTTTAGCTTTGATGTTGTTGTCCCGGATACGAATTAATATTTCGTCGCCAAAATTTGCGAACTCGGTTTTAACGTACCCCATTCCTATTGCTTTTTTTAAGGATGGAGATTGTGTGCCCGATGTTACTTTTCCGATTATATTTCCAATTTTATCAACAATTTGATAATCATGACGAGGGATTCCCTTGTCAACCATTTCAAAAGCTACCAATTTTTGGCTTAGGCCGATTTGTTGTTGCTTTTGTAAGGCCTCCGAATTAGTAAATGTTTTATTGAATTTAGTTACCCAACCTAAACCTGCTTCCAATGGAGAAGAAGTTTCATCGATATCATTTCCATACAAACAGAAGCCCATTTCGAGGCGTAAGGTATCTCTTGCGCCAAGTCCAATAGGTTTCATCCCGTAAGGTGAACCTGCAATAAATAATGCATCCCAAATGGTATTCGCATGTTCATTATCTACATAAATCTCAAATCCGCCGGCACCTGTATAACCCGTGGCAGAAATTAGAACATTGTCAATACCCGCAAATTTGCCTTTTTGAAATGTGTAATAATTCATAGCAGCTAAGGGTATATCAGTTAACGATTGCAAAACCACAGCAGCTAAAGGACCCTGTACCGCAAGTAAAGCAGTTCTATCGGATATATTTATTAGTTCTGCACCATTTGTATTTAGACTTTGTAACCACTCCCAATCCTTTTCAATATTGGAGGCATTAACCACTAACATATAGGTTTTTTCATTGATGCGATACACCAGCAAATCATCCACAACACCTCCAGTAGCATTGGGCATATAGGCATATTGCACTTTACCGTCCACCAATTTTGCAGCATCGTTTGAAGTTGCTCTTTGTATCAAATCTAAAGCAAATTCTCCTTTAATGATGAACTCGCCCATGTGGCTTACATCAAAAACCCCTAGGGCGTTACGAACGGTTTCATGCTCTTTGTTGATGCCTTCGTATTGTACGGGCATATTATATCCCGCAAAGGGAACCATTTTGGCACTGAGTGAAACGTGCTTTTGGTATAGGGCGGTGTTTTTCATAGAGTGGTGGAGATTTACAAACGAGGCTTTTTAAATTAAATAATTAGGTTTATTGACTCGTTATTTGAGTATTTAATCCTTCTGATTCAATTAATGATTTTAATAGCTTGTCGGCTGTAATAAATAATTCTACTTGATTGCCCAAAGCAATACAAGTTGAGAGTTGAATACTGTCTAAAGTACGCAAACCTTCAGTTCCGTATTTATTTGTTAAGTTTTTGGCTTGTTCTAAAATTAAACTATCGGTAGAAATAAAGTTATATTTTTCAATGTCAATTTCGAAAAGTGCCAAAGTTGCTTCTGCTTGTTGAATAGAAATTAGCTGGGCTCTTACTTTTTTCCAAATGGTAGATGTGAACTCGATTTTTGTAATCTCAGACAAATATATGTGAGTGATATTATAGCCAGCAAAAATGCCTTCTAATTCTTCAGTACCAATTTCCTGATGATAAAGTTTAAATAGCGAAGAAGTATCTATAAATATTTTCACAGATCCAAGCGTCTTTCTTCTATAACAGCATCACTAAAGGAACCTTTAAAACTCTCCAGGTTTTTTTTGCTTTTTGAGAAAGAAAAATCCGACAAAGAAATCTTATTATCAGATTTACTTTGCACTTCCTCTAAAAAAGTTACTATTACTTTTACAGGATTATTTGTTGTATAATCTTTGTCAAGTTTTAAATAGCCATTTTGATATGTTCCGACTATTGATAGCATATTTTTTATTTCAAAGATAACTAAAGTGTTAATTATCGCAACAGCCTAAATTATTGAATAATAACAATTAACATATTATATTATCCTAATAACCCAAATTTGGCCCCAACCATCTTTCCGCAGTTTCCAAATCCATACCTTTTCTTTCGGCATAATCTTCTACTTGATCTTTATTGATTTTGCCCAAACCAAAATACCTGGCTTGCGGGTGCGCCATATAAAAGCCACTTACCGCTGCGGTTGGGTACATCGCAAAGCTTTCGGTTAGTTGTAAACCTATTTCAGCTTCGGCGTTTAGCAAATTAAAAAGGGTTTCTTTTTCGGTATGGTCCGGGCAGGCTGGGTAACCCGGTGCTGGCCGAATGCCTTGATATTTTTCTTTAATGAGGTCTTCGCTAGTTAAAATTTCGGTTTTGGCGTATCCCCAATATTCTTTGCGCACCAGTTCGTGTAGTTTTTCGGCAAAAGCTTCCGCCAATCTATCAGCTAAGGCTTTGGCCATTATGCTGTTATAATCATCATGATCGGCTTCAAATTTGGCTACCATTTCATCGCAACCTATGCCAGTGGTAACAGCAAACCCCCCAAAATAATCTTGAATGCCAGTAGTTTTGGGGGCAATAAAATCCGATAATGCATAATAAGGTTCGTCTTTTGCTTTTTCGGCCTGTTGGCGAAGTGTGTGGATAGTAATTTTTCCCTCTCCCCAACCCTCTACATCCTCTCCCCGGCCCTCTCCAAAAGAGAGGGGGGCGGTGCCGTTGCCGGCAGTGTTTAAAACAATATCATCTCCCACACTATTTGCTGGCCAAAAACCAAACACAGCTTTGGCCGTTAACAGCTTTTCGTCTATAATTTGTTGTAATAATATTTGGGCATCGGCAAATAGTTTTTGGGCTTCTACACCTACAAACTTATCTTCAAATATTTTAGGATACGAACCTCTTAATTCCCAAGTATGGAAAAACGGTGTCCAGTCGATATAAGGTACTAAATCCTGCAAAGGGAAGTTATTTAAAACTTTCGTTCCCGTAAATGTTGGTGCTTTAGGCATCTCCTTCCTCTCCCCAGCCCTCTCCGAAGGAGAAGGAGTTGAAGTAAAAGAAATTTTAAAATTACTACTACGGGCGACAGCGATGGGCAAAAACTTTTTATCTACTTTTTTAGCGTTGTATGCCTCGCGGGTTTTATGGTAATCTTCTTTTACGGAATTAATATAAGTAGTTTTGGTGTCGGTATTTAGCAAATTGCTGCACACACCCACACTGCGTGAGGCATCTAAAACGTGTATTACAGCACCTTTATAATAAGGATCCACCTTTACGGCGGTATGTATGCGTGAGGTAGTAGCACCGCCAATAATTAATGGAATATCTAGGTTTAAACGTTCCATTTCTTTTGCAAAATGCACCATTTCATCCAGCGATGGAGTTATTAAACCGCTTAAACCAATAATATCTACGTTGTGTTTTTGAGCTTCTTCTAAAATGCGTGCGGCGGATACCATTACCCCAATATCAATTACCTCAAAATTATTGCAGGCCAACACAACGCCCACAATGTTTTTGCCAATATCGTGAACATCGCCTTTTACGGTGGCCATTAAAATTTTGCCCGCACTGCTATTGCTGCCAGCTTCTTTACCA
>ENA-OFCE01001767-OFCE01001767.1-metagenomes-genome-assembly--contig:-NODE-1767-length-10322-cov-25.536281_pt1 | contig 10322 bp, 8 predicted proteins | sample MGYA00153388_OFCE01 | MGnify analysis MGYA00153388
ATTTGATTATGGTCAACCGTCTTGCCCAATCCCAAAGCCTTTACCTGCGGAAACACGCCGAAAATCCGATCGACTGGTGGCCCTGGTGTGACCAAGCCCTAGAAACGGCCCGGAGCGAAAACAAACCGATTTTTCTGTCAATTGGCTACTCTAGCTGCCACTGGTGTACGGTGATGGAAGGGGAAGCATTTTCCGATCGCGCGATCGCCGAATACATGAATTCGCATTTTATTGCCATAAAGGTCGATCGGGAAGAACGCCCAGACATCGACAGCATCTATATGCAAACCTTGCAAATGATGACCGGTCAAGGTGGTTGGCCACTCAACGTTTTTCTCACCCCCGATGACAAAGTTACCTTCTATGGTGGCACTTATTTCCCCGTAGAACCGCGTTACGGAAGACCAGGCTTTTTAGAAGTTTTGCAAGCAATTCGTCGCTTTTACGACACAGATAAAGCCAAGTTAGAAACCTTCAAATCAGAAATTTTAGGCAACCTCCAACAGTCGGCGATGCTGTCATCAGGAACAGCAGAACTAAGTCGAGAAGTATTCCAAAAAAGCCTAGAACTCAACACCGGAATTATTGCCACTGGCAATCGCGCTCCCTGTTTTCCGATGATGCCCTATGCTGAGTTAGCACTGCGGGGAATACGGTTTAATTTTGAATCTCAACATGATAGCCAACAAGCCTGTGCTCAGCGCGGATTAGACCTAGCATTAGGCGGTATTTACGATCATGTTGCTGGCGGATTTCATCGTTATACAGTTGATGACACATGGACTGTCCCACACTTTGAGAAAATGCTCTATGACAACGGGCAAATTGTTGAGTATTTAGCTAATCTCTGGAGTGCGGGAATTCAAGAACCAGCTTTTGAAAGTGCGATCGCGGGGACTGTAGCATGGTTGAAGCGTGAAATGACTGCACCTACAGGCTATTTCTACGCTGCACAAGATGCTGACAGTTTTAACAATTCTGAGGAAGTTGAACCGGAAGAAGGAGTGTTTTATGTTTGGACTTATAGCGAACTAGAACAACTGTTGACTGCTGAGGAATTAGTAGAAATTGAAGCACAATTTACTGTTAGTCGTGCTGGCAATTTTGAGGGTAAAAATGTATTGCAGCGGCACCATTACGAGAAATTGAGCGAAACGGTAGAAATGGCTTTGGCGAAACTCTTTCAAGTTCGTTACGGCGGTAATCCCGATACTGTAGAAACCTTTCCCCCAGCCCGGAACAATCAAGAAGCTAAAAATGATAGTTGGCCTGGGAGAATTCCGGCAGTTACTGATACTAAAATGATTGTAGCTTGGAATAGCTTGATGATTTCTGGTTTGGCAAGGGCTGCTGCTGTTTTTGGGAATTCGGAATATCTGGAATTGGCGGTAAAGGCTGCTGATTTTATTTTAGGTAATCAGTGGATTGATGGGCGGTTTCATCGATTGAATTATGATGGTGAAACGGCTGTGATGGCGCAGTCGGAAGATTATGCTTTGTTTATTAAAGCATTGCTGGATTTGCATCAAGGGAGTTTGTCAGTAGTTGTAGAAAGTGATAAATGGTTGCAGAAGGCTGTGGAAGTGCAATCAGAGTTTGATGAGTTTTTGTGGAGTGTAGAATTGGGGGGATATTATAATACTGCGAAGGATGCTAGCAGCGATTTGTTGGTGCGGGAACGCAGTTATACGGACAATGCTACTCCGGCGGCTAATGGAATTGCGATCGCCTCTTTGGTTCGTTTAGCGCTGTTGGATCAAAATTTGGAATTTCTCGATCGCGCGGAACAAGGTTTGCAAGCTTTCAGCAGTATTGTGCAAGATGCTCCCCAAGCTTGTCCGAGTCTGATTTCGGCGCTGGATTGGTATCAGCATTCTACTTTGATTCGCACGACTCCTGAGCTAATTCCTGAGTTGATTTCACAGTATTATCCGACTGCTATTTTTCGGGTTGAGACTGATTTGCCTGAAGGGATTGTTGGGTTAGTTTGTGAGTCTTTGACTTGTAAGGAACCGGCGAAGAGTGGAGAGGAGTTGTTGGCAGAAATTGAGCGTAGTCAAACGCGGGTTTAGCGACTCGGCGGTTGAAACCGCGTCTACACAAACAATGTCCGCCTCCGCGGACTAAGAAATAGGAATGATTTAACCGCAGAGGGCGCAGAGAACGCAGAGGAAGAGAAGAGAGAGATGAATGGTTCGGATGCTGACGGATTTGATATAAGGTCTCGAATTAGCAACCTCGCATATCCCATTAGTGCGATCGCCCCTAGTCCAAAAACTCGACTAAATCTTCAATCATTACATCAAAAGCCAGGGCGATTTTCTGAACGGCGCTAAGGTCAACCGTACTCATGCCGTCATCCCGTCTAGCATAGCCCTTAACCGTGTTGTAATTCACTCCTGAGCGATCTGCGACATCTTGCAGCGTCCAGCCCTTTTCTTCTGCCAATTCTCGAATCTTTAGTCTAACTCGCCCCATTTTGCCCTTGACAACAGGTTAGTATTAACCTTAAATATAAGAATAACTAAAAACGATCGCCCACCTAGCCTCGAAAACTTGAGGGCGATCGCCTTTTTCTATCACACCCCGCAAACGCGGGGAAGGATTTTCCTATGATACCAACATCCAAGCCCAAATTAAACATTCATCCCTGGTGTATTGTGCGGCAATTGCCAAATATGCAGCGATTGGTGGTTGCTCGATTCCACCGTCGAGGTGATGCTGATGGATATATCCAGATTTTGCGGCGGTTGTTACCGGCGACTAAACACGCGATTGTTTTTGATACGACAGGGGCTGAGAAATTGCCAGAAGTGCGACTGAATTAGATCGAATGTTGTAATTGATCGATGGGGGCGATCGTATTTGATGATAAGTGCGATCGATCCTTCATTGTACTTCTGGTCACTGAGCGTAGTCGAAGGGTCGAAGTGTGCTATACAATATTTCAAGAGTATCTGAGAGCTTTAATCCCTATGAATACTCAATTAATGGTGAAACCTTCCTCCTTAATGCCCCAAGGCATTAAAATGGTAGAGTTTGGGAATATTTACTTATTCAGATTTACCGACGAGCTCCAATCTCGAATGGAAGAACTGCTTGAGAGAAAAAAAGTAGATTTACTAACTGCCGATGAAACTCCAGAATTAGCTGGCATTATCGAATTATCCGGAATTTTCACGTTGATTAATGCCCAACTTTCTACCCAAGCCAAATGATGTCCGATCGCACTCGACAACTTATACAACAACGAGCTAAGCGCTCGCGAGGAGGACACGGCAATGCCGTTTCCCTACCCCGATTAATTGTAGGGAAACGGCACTGCCGTGTCCTGATGATGCAGAATTTGTTGAGGTTGAGTTTAGCGATTTACAAGGTCGTACCTATGCGCTAGAAGCTCTGAGCAAGTCGCAGTTAATGATTTTGCATCATAGTGCGATCGCAGAAACAAGATGGCTAAAAACTCAGCCTTCAATACAACAAGTTGTTGTAAATTCCTAATGATCCCCGCTCAACTAATAATTAGCCATCAGCGACTAGCAACCTAATCAGTATTTGTATTGATTTTTAACAATTTATTTACAATTACTACCAATTCAGAAATAATAAAATTGTTACACCTCACTGTTTTTTGCAAATAACCGTTAAACTATTCTAACCTGCGTGTCCCAAGCGTCGCAGGCTCAACCTATAGCTGTTAAGGATTCGTCCTGATTCACAGGAGCAAGATTTTAAAATATGCATCTCAGCGAACTAACTCACCCAAACCAATTACACGGCTTATCGATTCATCAACTCGAACAAATTGCCCGACAAATTCGAGAAAAGCATTTAGAAACTGTAGCAGCCAGTGGCGGCCATCTCGGCCCCGGATTGGGCGTAGTTGAACTGACTTTAGCACTGTACCAGACACTAGACCTCGATCGCGACAAAGTTACCTGGGATGTCGGCCACCAAGCTTATCCACACAAGTTGATCACTGGCCGCTACAACAATTTTCACACCCTACGTCAAAAAGACGGCGTTGCAGGCTATCTCAAGCGCTGCGAGAGCAAATTTGACCACTTCGGTGCTGGTCACGCTTCTACGAGCATTTCCGCAGCTCTAGGAATGGCAATGGCGCGCGACCTCAAAGGCGAAAACTTTAAAACTGTAGCAGTCATTGGCGACGGTGCACTGACAGGGGGTATGGCACTCGAAGCGATTAACCACGCGGGTCATATGCCTAAAACCAATTTGATGGTAGTGCTCAACGACAATGAGATGTCAATCTCGCCCAATGTCGGCGCAATTACCCGCTATTTGAATAAGATGCGACTCTCGCAGCCGGTGCAATTTCTCAAAGATAACTTAGAGGAACAATTCAAACAAATTCCGTTTGTTGGTGAAACATTTACTCCCGAAATGGAACGCCTCAAGGAAGGGATGAAACGGTTAGCTGTGTCGAAAGTTGGAGCCGTAATTGAAGAATTAGGCTTTACCTACATGGGGCCGGTAGACGGACACAATTTGGAAGAGTTAATTGCTACTTTCAAACATGGTCATACCATCCAAGGCCCAGTGTTAGTTCACGTTGTAACGGTGAAGGGCAAAGGATATGCGATCGCCGAAAAAGACCAAGTAGGATATCATGCCCAAAATCCGTTTAATTTAGCGACTGGTAAAGGCATTCCTTCCACCAAACCCAAGCCTCCGGCTTACTCCAAAGTCTTTGCTCACTGTCTAGTTAAGCTAGCAGAAGACAATCCGAAAATTGTCGGTATTACTGCGGCAATGGCAACGGGAACTTGCCTAGACAAACTTCAGGAAAAACTGCCGAAACAGTACATTGATGTCGGTATTGCGGAACAGCACGCCGTCACTTTAGCTGCTGGCTTAGCCTGCGAAAAAATGCGCCCGGTTGTTGTAATTTACTCGACTTTTTTGCAGCGGGGATACGACCAAATTGTTCACGATGTCTGCATCCAAAACTTGCCCGTTTTCTTCTGTTTGGATCGGGCTGGAATCGTTGGTGCTGATGGCCCAACTCACCAAGGAATGTATGACATTGCCTACTTGCGCTGCTTGCCAAATCTGACAATTATGGCTCCAAAAGATGAGGCAGAATTGCAGCGGATGGTAGTCACGGGAGTCAATCATACCAGTGGTCCGATCGCGATGCGTTACCCGCGTGGCAACGGTCACGGCGTGCCTTTGATGGAAGAAGGTTGGGAAGAATTGCCGATCGGCAAAGCGGAAATTCTTCGCAACGGCGACGACGTGCTAATCTTAGGTTACGGTTCAATGGTCTATCCGGCAATGCAAACCGCCGAGATGTTGAGCGAACATGGCATTGAAGCAACCGTGATTAATGCGCGTTTTGTCAAGCCTTTAGACACCGAATTAATCTTGCCTTTGGCACAGCGAATCGGCAAAGTTGTCACAATGGAAGAAGGCTGTTTAATGGGCGGATTTGGTTCAGCAGTAGCCGAAGCTTTGTTAGATAATAATATCCTGGTTCCATTGATGCGGTTAGGTGTACCTGATACATTGGTGGATCATGCAACTCCTGAACAATCCTTTGCAACTTTGGGATTGAATCCGTCGCAAATGTGCGATCGAATCTTGGCAACATTCAGCCGCAAAGAGTCTCCGGTTAGCGTCTAATCTTACTCGTTACCAGGCAGAGCCTGGTAACGCAGATCCAGAGGCTCTGCCTCTAATTTTTCCCACTTCCAAAACGAGGCAGAGCCTCTAGACATTCGTTCCTAGGCAGAGCCTAGGAACCAGTTAACCAGTTATGATATGATTGAATCAAAGTTTCACGATAAGGAAGAATTAACAATGACTTATCTCAACCCAACTCGCACAGTACCCCGGAAAAGATTGCACCAAAAACGCACACTTTCTCCAGAAGAAATAGCTCAATGGTACGCTGAAAGAGAAGCATTTTATCAGCGCTGCAAACCAATTTTCGATCGCCTCAAACCAGAATTGATTAAAACCCACTATAACTGGTACATGGCCGTTGAACCCGACAGCGGAGAACATTTTATCGATAAGGATGATATGCTAGTTGCAAACATAGCCCATGAGAAATACCCGAAAGTTAAATTGCACGTCTTTCGGATCAATGAAACCGGAGTTTGTGGCACGATATGATTCAAGGAACATTTGGTGATGAGGATGAGCTATTTTTTGAAATTGAATTGATTGCTGATAACGGCTTAGAATTACCTGTTGATGCCCTGCTAGATACAGGTTTTTCGGGCTGGTTAGCTATAAACGATCAAGATTTAGATGGACTTGATTGGACATATGTCAAACAAGAAAAAATGCGGATAGCTAAAGGAGAATTTAATTTCGATCTTTATGCAGGAAAAATGCGTATTGAGGGTCAAGAATTTGACATTCCTGTTCATGTGGGTGCGGGAGTACCCGAAGTTTTAATCGACCGCCAGTGGCTAAAAAATCGGCGGTTAGTAGTTGATATTTCTGCGGGTGTTTTGACATTAGAAGCGAATTAATAGCAAGATGACTTTAAAAAGTTTTGATATAGTAATAGTAGGAGCAGGCCCCGCAGGTGGTCACTGTGCGAGAATCCTCGCAAAATCTGGTCGCCAAGTCTTACTTGCAGAACAAAACGACACTTTTGATAAAAATGACTTTTCCAGCGCCGCCACACCTCTAGGAACTCTCTCACAATTCGATTTGCCTGACCTAGTAATCGGCAGTTATTGGCACAAACTTACTATTGAAACTAGCAAAGTCAGTCAAACTTGGGAATCTCCTAAAAGTTTGGGAGTTGTCTTAAATTTTGCTAAATTTAGAGCATTTCTGGCTAGTGAAGTTCAAGGAAATGGAAGTGAAGTTTGGCTGGGTTGTCGCTACATCAAACATTCACAAACCAACGGCGAAACAATTGTAGAATTCAAACAGCTATCCGACGGCAAAATCATCCAAGTTAGCGCGAAAGTATTGGTTGATGCGACTGGTTTTGCTAGGGCGATTATGTATGAGAAGGAAAATGATAAACCTGATTTCTTGTCAGGAACTGGTATAGAATATTTAATTGAAGTAGAACCAGAAATATATAATAAATATGCCAATGATTTAATCTTCTTTTTGGGCGATAAATGGATGCCGAAGGGTTATTCCTGGATATTTCCGATGGAACAAAATCGGCTGAAAGTTGGTGCGGGACGCATTTTTTTAGATCCGAAAAGTGTGAAGAATTTGGAACCTTTGAAAAAGTATATTTATTTACTGATTGATGAGTATCTGAAGTCTAAAAGTTATAAAATTATTGACAAACACGGTTCAACGCTGAAATACAGTCAGGGTTTGAAGGATATTTATTGCCAGGATAACATAATTGCGATCGGCGATACTGTCTCGACGGTTAACTTTTTGGGCGGTGAAGGAATCAGACACGGGATGGATGGCGCGGAAATAGCGGGAAAATACATTCAAAAATATTTGGATGGCAAAATATCAGATTTTCGGGGTTATGAGACGGAAATGCACCGCAAGTTTGATAAGAAATGGCATATTTCGGAAAGATTGGCGGTGAGAAAGTATATCGATGATGTGAATGATGTACTTACCGATAAAACAATTGATTATTTGAAGTATATGAAAACTGAAGATGTGATGGATATTTTGTTTGAGTATAAGTTTGAGAAGATTTCAAGAGGATTGGGTGGTTATTTGATTAGGAAAATTCAGGGTTTTATTCAGAAATTTGGTGGTTGAAATTCGTTTAAAACTCGGCGGTTGAAACCGCATCTACACATACGAAGTCCGCCTGCGCGGACTAAGATTACTCGTTACCAGGCAGAGCCTGGTAACGCAGATTCGGAGGCTCTGCCTCCAATTTTCCTTTCTCTTGCGAGGCAAAGCTGACTAAGCAGTTATAAAGCGAGGCAGAGCCTCTAGACATGGGTTCCCAGGCAGAGCCGGGGAACCAGTTATAAAATCTACAAACCTAATTGCCGGAAATTTTCTGTGGTAACTTGAATGCGCGGTAGCGATAATAAAGAATTGTTAAAATTGCTAAATTTTGATTCATAGGACACACCATAAGTATAGCCGATCGCACCAACTAAATTTTCTACAATTTTATCAACATTTCCATAGGGATAAGCAAAGCATTTGACAGGTTTTCCCAATCCTCGTTCCAAGATAGCACGAGATTTCGCCCCTTCGCGCACAATTTCTGTGGGTGACAAACCAGTCAAAGGTTGATAAGTCGCAGACATGGAACCAATCTCAATCCCTGCATCTCGCAATTGCCGAATTTCGGGCCATCCCATTAATTGTACTTGTTCAGAGTCTGCTTTTTCCCAACTATTTGTCTTTCCGATTGACTCTGCTACTAAAAAAACAGTTGCTGTAAAGTCAAAGCGTTTTAGCATAGGGAAAGTATAGTTAAAAAAGTCGAGATAGCCACCATCAAAAGTCAGAAGTACAGCTTTACCTGGTAAAGGAATTTTAGCCAGTTTCGCACTTTGCCAATCTTCCCAACTCGTACTATAATAACCAGCATCTTTCAGATACTGCAAGTGTTGTTCAAAAATATCTGTACAAATGCGATTGTAAGCGAGAATAGGTAAGCTTTCAGTAACAGTATTATTGTCAAAGAATTGAGGTTGAAATGATTGAGAAACTTCTCGATAGGGCGACTTTCGCCAAAGGATTTCCGGTGCATAAAATACTTGTTTTGGCAACTCATTTTCTAAGGGAATTTGGGTTATCGGTTCCCCTGCAATTGCCGCTGTTTCTATTAATTCTCGTATCGCCGCTGCTGGTAGTGCGGCCCGACGATTGACACTGGTGCCGATCGCACCTTCGCGCCTCCCGAACATCATCGCATCTTGCGGGTAAATGCCCCCAGAACCTGGTGCATTCAACCAGTTGGGTGAATTCGCCCTTTTTTGAGCAGCATCGGTTAAGCGCGATCGCAGTGACATCTCACTGTGTAGTGGTTTTCCCAGCAAAGCTTCCCGCACGCACGCGACACACAATTCAAAACCGCAATTTTGAGTAATTGCCGATCGCACTTTTTGAGCAGAAACAAAGTTATTGTCAACCGCAACAGTTATAATACCGATAGCAACACCGCCGACTTTTACCAGCACATCGATTTCGGAAAGCTCAACTTTGATGTTAGGTAATTCTTGGCTAACCTCCACAACAATCAAGTCTTTATCAAGGTTGATTGTGAATGTTTCATCGGCTGTTTCTGGATTGTAAAAATAAGCCTGAAGCCAATTCGGGCGATTCCAAATTGCCTGTAAAAATAGCGTCCAATCAAACGGCGGATTTTCGGGATTTTGTCGAAAAAAGCGATCAATAATTGGCCAAGGAAACTGAGATGCGATCGCATCAGCCAACACCACGCCAGCCACCATCCCGTCACAGACAGGCAATTCAATGATTCCGAGTGCAACGCCCTCTAGTCCAATTGTACAGTAAGTGCGATCGAAGATTTGCGGAATCTCAATATCCAAAATTGGTTCACTCACCTCCACATTAAACTTATAGGAAACTTCAGAATTAACCCACTGGATTTGAGTTGAAATAGATTGAATTTGATTGCGGTTGAAAATCTGATGATATTTGTGAATCTTAGTGCTTTGGATATCTCTGGCAATTCCTTGATGCCAAGGTAAATTCAAACTCAAATTAGCTGCTTTTTCCTTATAATTAATCAGCATTGCACAGTCATATTCAATCTCAAGGAAATTACAGATATCAGTTAACACTACGCTTGTATTGTCAATAAGTTCCTCATATTTAACCAAAATATGACGAGAGTTGTTAATATATTTATGGCTACTTAATACCGCATCTTTCCAGCGATCAATACAGTGTTCTAAATCCCAAACACCACCCCACAAATCGGTAAAGTTTCTCGTAGCTTCATACATAGAAGCTATGGTGTCCATACCATTTCGCAAAATATGGATAAACTTAGCATCCGGTACCAGACTCTGAATATCCTCAATAAAATATATATGTTCCGGTGTTTTCTCCAGCCAGATACTTTTATTTTCTTCTACAGCCAAACCATCTAAAATTCTGATAAACCAACTAGCTTTATTTGCGACAGTTTGGTTGTCATCAAAATCATTCAACAACTCAGGGCGATGAATCTCATTACTAAAAAAACTTGCCAATCTATTTGGTAGATTTGCTGCAAACTCCTCATACAGCAAATAGTGAAAAAACTTAGACTCAGGAAAAGAAATAATTTCTGGATGGGCTGCTAGCAAACTTTGAAGAATTGTCGTACCGCTTCTCGGAGCTCCAACTAAAAATATCCGTTTCATTTGTTTACT
>ENA-OFCE01001768-OFCE01001768.1-metagenomes-genome-assembly--contig:-NODE-1768-length-10316-cov-6.423058_pt1 | contig 10316 bp, 10 predicted proteins | sample MGYA00153388_OFCE01 | MGnify analysis MGYA00153388
CGATCTGGCCGGTAGCGAGCCCGACGAAGTTGGCGACCGTCTTGGGTGCGTGGTTTCCGAGCAGGTTGACACGGATGTCGCCCAGATTGGTGGACAGGGTAGCGACGTGGGTGTGAATAGACATGCCGCAATCCTCCCATAGCCCATCAGGGCACCCGGGTTCCACCCGGTAACCCCAGTGTTGGCTGCCAGCCTGCCGCGTGGAATGATAGTAAAGTTCGCCCTACTATCACCGGAGGCCATCTCATGGGACTGTCACGTAAGCGCGAGAAAGAATTGAAGAAGCTCAAGAGCACGGCGAATGACCTGTGGGAAGAGCAGCTCGAGGTGCTTGAGCACGCGAGCTCCGTCGCACGCGAGGCGGGGCGCCAAATCGGCAACGTGTCCCGCGAGCAGGTTGTACCCCGGGTGCGAGACACGGTTGACCACAAAATCAAGCCAGCGGTCTCCTCCGGCATCGATCAGGCCCGTCACGTATTCGATGAAGCGCGCAATAGGGTGTCCAATGACCTGCTGCCGGGCGTCTCAGCATCCGTCGCCTCCGCCATCGCCACCCTGGAGAGCGCGAAAGACCCGCGTGTGCGCGAGGCGATGCGCCAGGTTCATCGCACCAGCGATCGCGTCGGCGGCAACAGAAGTTCGGCACCGCGCCCGCGGAAGGCGATCACCGCCACCTGGTCGCGCCGCACATAGCACTCGGCCAGCAGCAGTTCGACCGCGCCTTTGGCCTCGGCCAACCGGTGCAGCGCCGACGAGCCCGACGCGTCGACCGCAAAGATCGTCGTGCTCTGGCGCTTGGGCCGCATGCGGGTGACGTGGAAGTCGTCGGCGCGCACCTCGATGCGGCGGGCGTTGGAAGTCCCGGCGTTCTGCGCGGCCGCCTGCCGCCGCAGCTTTTGCCAGGGCGCGGCCGCGCGCAGCGTTTCGACGACGTTCAAACGCTGCCCGGCACGCGGCTCTCCGCGCCGGGCACCGACCGGCCGGCCGCGCAGACCGGATTTCTGCTGCGCGCCGGTCTTGCCCAGGGCCCGTGCCGCATCGCGCCCGGCGCGCTCGGCCTTCAGGCGCGAAAGCAAGTCGGGGGGCAGGGCCGCCAGCGCGGCCTGCAGCACCAGTTCGTCCAGCGCGCCAGGGGGCGGGTCGGTCACCGGCGGGTCGCCGACGGGCGGGTCGCCTTCCGGCGACTGCGGCGCCTTGGGCGGCGGGTCGGGGAGCTGGGGCGGTGGTAATTCCTCGTCCTGCGGCTCGGCCTCCTGCACCGGGTGTCGGGTCGCACGCGGCGCGAGCACCAGCCGGGCGGCCACCGCCGCGTCGTCGGCGTCGACCTCGCTGCGCGCGCACCAGGCGCAGTGCGCGCGCGCCACGCGCAGGGCCTGCAGCACCGCACGTGGCGAGTCCACGCCCAGCGCCGCGGCGGCTTCGCACAGCGCCACCAGCACCGGGTCGGGCAGGTGGACTGCAGGCAGCCGGTCGCGTGCCTGGCGCACCTCGTCCAGGTCGGTCGGCGTGCCCCATGCCAGCGCGCGTGCTTCGCGGGGCGACACGCCGTCCAGCACCAGCGCAAAGGCCAGGCGTTCGGCCAGCGCCGCGGCCAGCACCTCGTCGTCGGCCGCACCTTCGTCCAGGGCGACGACGCCGAAGCGGGCGGCGTGGCGCAGCGTCACTCCGTCGCGCTCGGCAGACACCACGCCGCGGTCGATGACGGAGGACAGCCGTGCCACCGTCGCCGGCTCCAGCCGCTCGGCCATGGCCAGCACCAGCACGCCGCCGTCGCTGTCGGCCAGCACACCCCGCTGCCCCACGGCGCGCCCGGCCTGCAGCGTGGCGGCCAGGTCCAACCCGCCGAGCAGGCGTTCGTCGCGGATGTGCAGCGGCAGGCGGCGCCAGGGCCGCTCGCCCATCAGGCTGCGCAACGACGCCAGCCACTGGTCGCGCACCGGGCCTGCGCCGGCACGCAGCGCCACGCCGGTGCCTGCCGGGTCAATGGCGAACAGCAGCCCGGCCAGCGCGGCGTCCTGCCAGGCGCGGCATGGCTCAGCGACGGGGTTCACATCGGCAGCGGCCAAAGCGTTGGCTGGGGCAGGGGCCGGGGCGGCGCCGGTCAAGCCGGAAACAATTCGGCCAGCGCGCGTTCGACGCGCACCGTCGAACCGGCGTCGTCCAGCGGATTGCGCCGCAGCCGGTGGCGCAGCGCGGCAGGGGCCACGCGCTTGAGTTGCGTGTCGCCGACCACGCTGTGCCCGTCCAGCGCCGCCAACGCCCGTGCCGCGCGCATCAGCGTGAGTTCGCCACGCAGGCCGTCGGTGCCCAGCTTCATGCATAGCTCGGCTGCGCGTTCGAGCACGCTGTCGGGCACCTGCACGTCGGGCAGCCGCTTGCGTCCGGCCACCAGGCGCTTGCGCACCTTCTCGTCCTCGGCCGCCCAGGCGGCCACGAAGGCCTCGGGCCCGCGCTCGAAGGCATCGCGCCGGCGCACGACCTCGATGCGCGAAGGCAGGTCGGTGGGCGTCTTCACTTCCAGCGACAGGCCGAAGCGGTCCAGCAATTGCGGACGCAGTTCGCCCTCTTCCGGGTTGCCGCTGCCTACCAGCACGAAGCGCGCCGGGTGGCGCACCGACAGGCCTTCGCGCTCGACGACGTTCTCGCCCGACGCGGCCACGTCGATCAGCAGGTCGACCAGGTGGTCCTCCAGCAGGTTGACCTCGTCGATGTACAGGAAGCCCCGGTTGGCGCGGGCCAGCAGGCCGGGCTCGAAGGCCTTCACGCCCTGCGACAAGGCGCGCTCCAGGTCGAGCGCGCCGACGACGCGGTCTTCGGTGGCGCCCAGTGGCAGGTCGACCACGGGCACGGGCACGAGTTCGGTCTTGGGCTTCTTGCCGGCCTTCAGCGTGGCGCACTGCTCGCAGGCCGAGCCACTGCCCTCCGGCGCGCAGTGGTAGCGGCAGCCGACCACCGCGCGCATCGGCGGCAGCAGGGCAGCCAGCGCACGCACGGCGGTGGACTTGCCAGTGCCGCGGTCGCCGAACACCAGCACGCCACCCACGCTGGGGTCGACGGCCGCAATCAGGATCGCCAGCTTCATCTCGTCCTGGCCGACGATGGCGGAGAACGGAAAGGTGTATGACATCGATGGGCTCTCTTCGGTCTTTTGATCTCTACGGCTCGTCTCTACGGCTCAATCGGCCCGCACACCGTCTTCAGGTTCAGAGCGGGCGATACGCCGCCGCGCCCGGCGCACGGCCAGGATGGCCAGAGCGGCCACCACCGGCACGGCCAGGCCCACGACGAGGTCGATGTCCAGCGCCAGGCCCCCCGCCTTCAAGCCCTTGCCGACGTAGCCCAGCAAGCCCGCCACGTAATAGACAATGGCGGCGATCGACAGGCCTTCGACCGTCTGCTGCAGGCGCAATTGCAAGCGCGCACGCCGGTTCATCGAGGCCAGCAGGTCCTGGTTCTGGCGTTCGCGCGCGATGCCCACCCGCGTGGCCAGCAAGCCACTGGCTTGGGCCACGCGTTCGGACAGGTCGTGCATGCGCTGCGACACGGTCTGGCAGGTCGTAACAGCCGGCGTGAAGCGGCGCGTCATGAATTCGGCAATGGTTTGCAGGCCCGGTATGCGCTGCTCGCGCAGTTCCTCGATGCGGTTGTGCACCAGTTCGCTGTAGGCGCGGCAGGCGCCGAAGCGGAACTGGCTGGCCGACAGGCTGCTCTCGATCTCTGCGGCCAACCGCGTCAGCTCGTGCAGCAGCGCCTCTTCACGGCCGTCTTCGCGGGCAATGCCGTCGGTCAGTTCGGCCAGGGATTGTTCGATGGCCACGATGCGCGGCGACTGCTTGCGCGCGATCGGCAGCGCCAGCAGCGCCAGCATGCGGTAGGCATCGATCTCGAACAGCCGCTGCAGCAGCCGCCCGGCCTGGTTGGGCGTGAAACCGTCGTCCAGCAGCACGAAGCGACCGCAGCCATCGCCATGGATGCGGAAGTCGGTGAACGCGAAGCCCGTGCCGGTGCCCACGGCCGCGCCCACCGGCGTGTTGCCGTCGAAGTACTCGGCCAGCGCGTCCATGCCGGGCGCGCTGCCCTGGCCCTTGATCAACAGGGCATGGGCGGCGGCCACGGTGCGGCCCGGCAGGCCCTGAAGCCAGCCGGCGGGCAGGCCCGCCGCGGCGGTGTCGGCGAAGGGTTTGCCTCCCTGATCGGCGGCGAAAAAGGTGTATCCCGAGAATTCGCCATGGCGCTCCCACTTCATGCGCAGGCTGCCCAGGTTGGCGCTGAATTGCGTCGTGCCCGCGGGGGGAGGCGCCACGTCGAAACGCGTGCAGAGGCCAGCCAGGTGCTGACGCTCAAGTTCGCGCTCGTCGAGACCGAGCAGCATGGCCACGTAGGTGGCTCGGGCCGGGGTTGTCAGAGGCTCTGGTGGACGGGCGTGGACCTCGTCGGCCAGGACCAGTCGCTCAGGGTGATCGGGCGGCAGGAAAGACATCAGCGGCGTGGCGCAAGCGCGAGAGAAATGCAACAGCAAAGGCGGGCGGGAGTATGCACCGCAGTGCCGCGCGCCCCCCGGGCTGGGCGGCGCCGAGGCCGCCCGCAAAGTAGCCGTGAGATTTTCGTAGGACAATACAACCTTCGAGCTGAGCGGGGCGACCCCCCGGCCCCCCGCCATGACGACTCGCCGCACGCCCCCTGTCCCCACTGGATCCGCCGGCCCCAAGCTGCGTCAGACCCAGGCCGAGTACACCGCCGCACGACCGAATGCCGAGCCCGGTGTCAAGCCCATGATGTCGAGTTCGAAGATGTACGTGTGCATCCGTTGCCACGCCAACTTCAAGACCGGCGACGGCAAACCCGATCCGCGCCTGCGCGGGCTTGGCCGCTGCAACACCTGCCTGGGCGTGACCGTCACAGTGCCCTAACCGGCCGCGCCGCAGCGCGCGCCGGTCTCGGAATTCAGCCCACCGCCAGCATCTCCACCACGCATTCCGCGATGGCCAGCGCGGAGGTGAGGCCCGGCGACTCGATGCCAAACAGGTTCACCAGGCCAGGCAGGCCATGCCGCGCAGGCCCGTCGATGCGGAAGTCCGGCGCTGGCTCGTCTGGCCCGTGGATCTTGGGCCGCACCCCACTGTAGGCCGGCTGCAAGGCGCCTGAGGGCAGACCCGGCCAGAATCGCCTTATTGCCTGCTCGAAGCCCGCTGCCCTTGCCGCGTCGACGCTGTAGTCGAGGCCCGCCGGGTCGGCTGCGTCCAGCCATTCGAGATCGGGGCCGAAGCGCGCCTGGCCGGCCAGGTCCAGCGTCACATGCACGCCCAGCCAGGCATCGACAGGCGCCGGGTAGATCAGGCGCGAGAACGGCGCTGCGCCGGTCAGGCTGAAATAGCTCCCCTTGGCGAATCGCGGCTGCGGCACCTGCGCCAGGTCCAGCCCCGCGAAGCGCCGCGCCAGTGCGCAAGCCTGCAAGCCCGCGGCGTTGACCACCCAGTCGGCTTGCAGTTCGAAGTCGCCGTCGGCCGACGCGACCTCGACATGCGCGGGCTCGCCTGGCGAAAAGCGGGCTGCGGTCACCGTCGACTTCAGCGCCACGGCGCCGCCCTGGCGTTCGAAGTCGCCCTGCAGCGCCAGCATCAGGCCGTGGCTGTCGACGATGCCGGTGCTGGGCGACCACAGCGCCGCGGTGCAACTCAGCGCAGGCTCCATCGCCTGGGCCTGGGCCGCGCTGAGCCACGTCAGCGGCACGCCATTGGCCAGTGCACGTGCCATCAGGCCCTGCAGTGCGGCGTACTGGTCGGCGTGCGTCGCCACGACGAGCTTGCCGCAGGCGGCATGCGCCACGCCATGGGACCCGCAGAATTCGTACAGCAGCGCTTTGCCCCGCGTACACAGCCCCGCCTTGGCCGAACCGGGTGCGTAGTACAGCCCGGAGTGGATGACCTCGCTGTTGCGGGAACTGACGCCCTGGCCGATGCCGTCGGCGCTTTCCACGACCACGGTCTCGCGCCCGGCAGCAGCCAGCGCGCGGCCGATGGCCAGGCCCACCACCCCGGCGCCGATGACCAGGGCGTCGATTCGATCCATCCGGAGAACCCCTTCGTTGAAAAAGCAGTGGCCTGGACAGTGCGCCCCGGCAGCGGCCAGCAAGCCTGCTCGCGGAGACTTCAAGCACAATTTCCATCATGGAAACCCCGGGAAACCTATTCTGCGTCGCCGCGCCCAGCGGAGCCGGCAAGTCCAGCCTGGTACAGGCGCTGCTGGAACTCGACTCGCGCCTGGTGGTGTCGGTCTCGCACACCACGCGCGCGCCGCGCGGCCAGGAACAGCAGGGGCGCGAGTACTGCTTCATCGACGAAACCACCTTTCGTGCCATGGCCGAGCGGGGCGAGTTCTTCGAGTGGGCGCAGGTGCACGGCAACTTGTACGGCACGTCGCGCGTGGCCATCGAAGAGCGCTTGATGGGCGGCCAGGATGTCATTCTGGAAATCGACTGGCAGGGCGCGCTGCAGATCAAGCAGCTGTTCGCACATGCCGTGCTGATATTCATCCTGCCGCCCGGCTGGGGTGAACTGCAGCAGCGGCTGCAGCGGCGCGGCGAAGACGGCCCCCAGGTCATTGCCACACGCATGGCCAATGCCCGGGTGGAGGTTGCGCAGGCCCGGCATTTCGACTTTGTTATCATCAACGCTTTGTTCGAGGCGGCGCTTTTCGACCTAAAGACAATCGTCCACTCGCAACGTTTGAAATATGCTGCCCAGGCACGCAACCGGTCCCAGGTGTTCGCTGCCCTCGGGCTGATCTGACACCCCAACCCCACGAAGGAATCTTCCATGGCCCGCATCACCGTAGAAGACTGCCTCGCCCGCATCCCCAACCGTTTCCAACTCGTGTTGGCCGCCACTTACCGTGCCCGCATGCTCAGCCAGGGCCACGCGCCCAAGGTCGAGACCAAGAACAAGCCCGGCGTGACCGCGCTGCGCGAGATCGCCGCCGGCGAAGTCGGCATCGAGATGTTGCGCAAAGTACCGGTCTGACCCGACCCCGCATATCCGCCCTGACGGGCGCCAGGCCTCGCGGCTTGGCGCCCGTCTTGCTTCCTGGACCGCTCACGCTGCACGGGCATCCAGGCGCGCATCGACGAACCAGCGGCGGCCTGCGCTAAATTCCGGACATGGGTCTGCGTTCGCTTGCTGCCGAATTGTTGCCTGCAGCACTGCAGGGGTTGCAGCGTGCCGCCGCCACGCCGGGCGGCGAGACGACCGAGGTGTCGACCTTTGCCGGTCTGACCGACAAGCTGGGCTATCTTGGCAAGGCCGACCTGAAACTGGTGCGCGAGGCCTACAAGTTCGCCGACGAGGCCCACCTGGGCCAGTTGCGCGCCACGGGCCAGCCCTACATCACCCACCCGATCGCCGTGGCTGCGCTGTGCGCGGACTGGAAGCTGGACGCGCAGGCCATCATGGCTGCCTTGATGCACGACACCATCGAGGACCAGGGTGTCACGAAGACCGAACTCATCGAGAAGTTCGGCGCGCCCACGGCCAACCTCGTGGACGGGCTGACCAAGCTCGACAAGCTGCAGTTCAACACGCGCGAGGAAGGCCAGGCCGAGAGCTTCCGCAAGATGCTGCTGGCAATGGCGCGCGACGTGCGGGTGATCCTCATCAAGCTGGCCGACCGCCTGCACAACATGCGCACCATGCAGGCCATGGCGCCCGAACGGCGCCAGCGCATCGCGCGCGAGACGCTGGACATATACGCCCCCATCGCGCACCGCCTGGGCCTGAACCAGACCTACCGCGAGCTGCAGGAGCTGTCCTTCCAGCGCCTGAACCCCTGGCGTCACGCCGCGCTGGCCAAGGCCGTGGGGCGCGCCCGGGGCCACCGCCGCGACATCGTCGAGCGGGTGCAGAAGGACGTCGAGCGGTCCTTCGGGCAGCACAAGATCAAGGTGCAGGTGTCGGGCCGCGAGAAGACCGTGCATTCCATTTACCGCAAGATGCGCGAGAAGCACGCCGGCTTTGCGCAGGTCAACGACATCTTCGGCTTTCGCATCGTGGTGCCCACGCTGACCGACTGCTATGCCTCGTTGGGCGTGCTGCACCAGCTCTACAAGCCGGTGCCCGGGCGCTTCAAGGACTACATCGCCATCCCCAAGGCCAACGGCTACCAGAGCCTGCACACCACGCTGGTCAGCCCGCTGGGCACGGCGGTGGAATTCCAGGTGCGCACCGACGCCATGCACGCCGTGGCCGAGAAAGGCATCGCCGCGCACTGGCTCTACAAGTCGGGTGACAAGACCAAGGACACCGCCGACGCACAGCGCCTGTCGGCGATGTGGCTGCAGAGCCTGATGGACATCCAGGACGAGACACGCGACGCGGCGGAATTCCTCGAGCACGTCAAGATCGACCTCTATCCCGATGCGGTCTATGTCTTCACGCCCCGCAGCAAGATCCTGGCCCTGCCGCGCGGCGCGACGGTGGTGGACTTCGCCTACGCCATCCACTCCGACGTCGGCGATCACACGGTGGCGGCCAAGGTCAACGGCGAGCCAGTGGCATTGCGTGCCGAGTTGAAGAGCGGCGACGTGGTAGAGGTCATCACCGCACCGGGCGCGCGGCCGAATCCGGGCTGGTTGTCGATGGTGCGCACGGGGCGCGCGCGTTCGAAGATCAGGCACTACCTGAAGAACATGGAAGCCGAGGAGTCGCGCGACCTGGGCGAAAAGATGCTGGGCCAGGCGATGCGCTCCGAAGGCCTGGTGCTGCCCAGCTCGGACCCTGCCGATGCCGTCGCCACGCTGCTGTGGCAGCAGCTTGCGCGCTGGAGCGGCAACCGCAACCGCGGCGAGTTGCTGGTCGACATCGGCCTGGGCCGCAAGATCGCCGTCATCGTGGCCAAGCGGCTGGCGCAGATGATGGCCGAGCGTGGCATCAAGCCCGACGCCGTGACGCTGACGCTGGGCCGCTACGGGCACGACGACAACGCGCCGACGCAGGGTGTCGTGTTCATCGACGGCAGCGAAGGGGCCTCAGTGCGCTTGGCGCCCTGCTGCCGGCCGATTCCGGGCGACCCCATCGTCGGCTACCTCGGCCGCGGCGAAGGGCTGCTGGTGCACGCCGCCGACTGCCCCACCGGGAAGCGCCTGTTCGAACGCGACAGTGAACGCTGGATGCAGGTGGAATGGGCCGACGAACTTGTCCGGTCCTTCGAGACCCACCTGTTCGTGCTGGTAAAGAACGGCAAGGGCGTGCTGGCCCAGGTGGCTGCGTCCATCAGCAGCGCCGGCGGCGACATCACGCACCTGGGCATGGACGCCGAACCGGCCGAGACCTCGGTGGAGCTGCGGCTGCTGGTCAGCGTGCGCGACCGCGTGCACCTGGCCGAACTGACGCGCATCCTCGGGCGGGTGCCGGTGGTGCAGAGGGTGTCGCGCAGCAAGGGCGCTTAGCAAAAAAGTTCAGGAAGCAAGCTCAGGAAACAAGCCCGGGGAGCATGCCCAGGACGCAGCCTGCAGGGCGATCCTGCTCCCGGCTGCGACCGTTCAGGCGCCTGCAGCCGGGGCGGGCGCCGGATACCGAACGCTGACCACCTCGATCCGGTCCAAACCCGCCGGCGTGACGAGTTGCACCTCGTCGCCCTCTCGCGCCTTGAGCAGCGCACGCGCGATGGGCGACACCCAGCTGACCTCGCCGTTCAGGCTGTCGGCCTCGTCGATGCCCTTGATCGTGATGGTGCGTTCCTCACCCTGCGCCGTGGCGTAAGTAACGGTAGCGCCAAAAAACACCTGGTCGCTGCCGTGGTGCAGCGAGGGGTCGGCGACCTCGGCAATGTCCAGCCGCTTGCTCAGGAAGCGGATGCGGCGGTCGATCTCGCGCAGGCGCTTCTTGCCGTAGAGGTAGTCGCCGTTTTCAGAGCGATCGCCGTTCTTGGCCGCCCACGACACGACCTCGACGATCTTCGGCCGCTCGTCGTCCAGCAACGTCATCAGTTCCGCACGCAGCCGCCGGTAGCCCTGCGGCGTAAGGTAGTTGCGCGTGCCAGCGGGCAGCGGCGGCAGTTCCGCGCCGTCGCCGTCGGCGTCGCTGTCATCGACGTCGCCGTCGGGTTCGCGGGTGAAGGCCTTGTTCACGGGCGGGCACGCTACTTCAGCGCCACCCCGGTCTTGGACTGCAGCTCTTCTCGGGTCACGCCGGGGGCGAGCTCCACCACCTTCAGCCCGTGCGGGGTGACGTCCATCACGGCCAGGTCGGTGACGATGCGGTCGACCACACCCACGCCGGTGAGCGGCAGCGTGCAGGCCGGCAGGATCTTCAGGTCGATGCCGC
>ENA-OFCE01001769-OFCE01001769.1-metagenomes-genome-assembly--contig:-NODE-1769-length-10316-cov-2.285840_pt1 | contig 10316 bp, 7 predicted proteins | sample MGYA00153388_OFCE01 | MGnify analysis MGYA00153388
CTTGCACTGCAAATACAACTTGCCCAAATAACTTGGTTGTTGTGGAGAACTGTTGCTTTTCCAAAGTAGCGGTGCGGACTTCTAAAGATTCTACCCGTCCGCGCAAAGCAGCTAAATCGGGGGCAAAGTCCTCCATCAGACGCTTGAGCTTTTCTAGATCTTCCTTCTTGGCAAAATCTGATGTAGAAGCAGCAATCAATTCTTGAATCTTGTCTAAGCAGGCATTTAAGCCTGCGGCAAATTCGTAGCGGCTTAGCGCCCGATTGCCCCGGAAAGTTTTGTCAGGATAGCCTACAATGCAGCCATAGCGTTCTACCAGGGATTGCAGTGCCTGAAATGCCCAATCGGTTGGCTTTACGTCGGTTAATTGCGAGACGGAGGTAACCTGATCTAGATCGGAGTCTTCTTCTGACAAATCTGAAGTCAGCGATAGATCGGAAGCTTGAAAGCTATCTATTTGCTGGGTCGGGTTGGCTTTGACTGCTTCGGGTAGGAGGAGACTTCCTAAAAAGCTGATGGATGTCAGCCCTAGAACGATCGCAGATTTTAATGTTTTATGTATCATTTGATATTGCACCACTCCAAATCGACTAATTGATTGACACCACAACTATTGATATTTCTAGGCGGAAAAATCGTCACACCTCAATTGAAAGCGGACACCATGCTCTTGTAATTACTCATCGCTGTTTAGTTCATAAATTACGCAAAAATAATTCTTTGCTAAAGTTCTTAGCAAAGAATTATTTTTGTTCAGATGAAGATATTTCTTTTTAATCAAAAAATTTACTCAATGAAGACTTTATGAATATTTCTCTGGTTTTAACGGGTGCGATCGCCGTTACTGATTGGATCAGCCTGCCCTCGGTTGGGTTCGCGCAAACGCCCCTGCCGCTCAATCGAGCAAAGAAAGGAATGGTAGTGTCGGCGCATCCCTTGGCGAGTCAAGCTGGATTGGTGATGTTGCAGCAGGGCGGCAATGCCGTAGATGCAGCCGTGGCGACCACCTTTGCCATTTCTGTGGTGGAGCCATACTCAGCCGGAATTGGTGGCGGCGGCTTTTTGCTGCTGCGCGTGGGCAAGACTGGCGAGATTAGAGCGCTTGATTTTCGGGAACGGGCACCCTTGGCGGCGACGGCAACCATGTACTTAGATGCTTCTGGAAAGGTGCGGCCCAAAGCCAGCACAGAAGGCTATCTGGCGGTGGGAGTGCCGGGAACGGTGGCGGGATTGGCGGAAGTGCATCGCCAGTATGGAAAACTGCCCTGGAAAACCGTGATGCAACCCGCGATCGCCCTGGCAAAAACAGGCTTTGTGGTCACGCCCAAACTCTCCGCCGCGATCGCCCGTTATCCTGCTTTGCAAACCAATCCAGCCACTCGGCAAATCTTTTTGCCATCCGGAAAGCCACCCGCGATTGGCGAAACGCTGATTCAAACCGATTTAGCAAAGACCTTAAGCGCGATCGCCCAATCACCGCGCAGCTTTTACACAGGCAGCATTGCTCGAGCGATCGCTCGCGATATGGCAGCCAATGGTGGCATTATCACCCAACAAGATTTGCAGCAGTATCGTTCAATCTGGCGCGATCCCGTTTGTGGTAATTTTCAAGTTGCAACGCGGACAGCGCGGGTCTGCGCTATGTCGCCGCCATCTTCTGGTGGGGTGCATCTGCTGCAAATGCTAAACCTGCTCAGTGGCGCGATTGGTGCCAGCAATCTCAAAGCTCTGGGCTGGCATCATCCCGATGCCCTGCACTGGATGGTTGAAAGTATGCGGATTGCTTATACAGATCGCGCTCAGTATCTGGGCGATCCAGATTTTGTCAAGGTGCCTGTTGCTGCGCTGATCAGCCCTATTTATGCGGAGCAACGCCGTCAAGAAATTGATCTAAGCAAAGCGCGACCATCGAGCCATGTGAAACCCGCCGATCCAGCATTGCTCAAGCGTCTGTCTGGCAAAGAATCCGCAGATACCAGCCATTTGAGCATCGTGGATCGAGATGGCAACGCTGTCAGTTTAACTTTTACGGTGAATCTAGGCTTTGGCGCGCGGGTTGTGGCAGCAGGCACAGGCATTGTGTTGAACAATGAAATGGATGATTTTGCGATCGCGCCCAACATACCCAACGCATTTGGCTTGGTGGGCGGTACGGCAAACGCGATCGCTCCACGCAAAACGCCTCTTTCTAGCATGACTCCCACCATCGTTACGGAAAATGGGCAGGTTCGGCTGGTTGCCGGGGCACCGGGGGGCAGCACCATTATCACAACCGTTTTGCAAATTGTGCTGAATACATTGGTTTACGACATGGACGCTCGTGGTGCGGTGACGGCTCCACGCTTGCATCATCAATGGTTACCCGACATGCTGATGGTGGAAAAGTATGGGTTTGATCCGCTGACCTTAACGGAGTTGCGCCGACGTGGACATTTACTTGAGGAGCGATCAAGTTGGGGCAATGCAACAGTTATTCTTCGCAGTAGTGATGGTTGGTTAGAAGGAGCCGCCGATCCACGGGGAGAAGGCACAGCGGCTGGCTTTTGATTAATCTACAACCTTGAGCAATCCCATCCGCAGGCGATCGAAGACGCGGTTGATTAATTGCTTTTCTTGAGCAGTCAAATTACCCAGTGCCAACAGTGAATGCTGATCCACACGGGTAATTTGACGTGTACTCAAAATCCGTTCAACAATACTTTCAAGCGGTGTGGCGTTTAAGGTGGGAGCGTTCATGGTAGATACTCAACGAGGGGCTTCAACACAATCGAGTATCCCGCTATTCCAAGCTCTGACAGGTGATAAATCCCTCTCCTCAAGTGTGATTGTTCCTGCTGCTTCCCGTGATTAACATCACGTGACCTTCAGTTTTTGCAGCCGATGACAGAATCATTTAGATCAAACTATGACTGCTGAAACTCTGAAGCGTTGGCAATTTTGGATTGATCGCGGCGGCACCCTTACCGACATTGTGGCGCGGCATCCCAACGGTTCCCTGACGCTGTACAAACTGCTGTCCGAGAGTCCACGCTACCAGGATGCAGCCATCTAGGGCATTCGCGAGATTTTGAGTGCGTACCAAGAATATTCAGCAACGCGATCGCGCATCTAGGCAGCAACAGAGATGCAGATTGACGATGTGTTTGTAATTGCCCCCCCCGGCGGCGGCTATGGCGCATTTTAGCTAAAGCGATGCCTTTTCTCGCAAAAATTTCCTCATTCCGTCAATCGCGCAGTTAAGGATGCTTGAGCTTGAACTTCGGTATTTTTCAAAGCTTCAGTTTGCTCAGAATCCAACGAGGAAGCTGATGTTTCAATGGTGCTAGTTGCCAATTCTGGTTCGGCAATGGGTTTGCGGTCTTCAATCAACTGAATGGCTCGGTTGACGATTTCCGGCAGAATGACCACCAGACTGTTTAAAGGGGCGCTATCGAGAGCCGATTGAATCGCAGTGATCTCATCTAAAACGGTTTCATAGCGGCAATCGGGCTTTGCCTGCTGCAAGCCTCGTGCAATCCAACGGGCAGCATCACCACGGGGTCGCCCACGAGCATCATCGTCTTCTTTAATGATGATGCGATCGAACATATCAGCCGACAAGGTGCCCAGAGTGACAAAATCTTCATCGCGGCGATCGCCCGGTCCTCCTACTACGCCAATGCGCTCACCAGGCCAATTACGGACAAACCCCCCAAGCGCTTCATAGCTGTGAGCATTGTGAGCATAATCCACTAAGGCATGATAAGTGCCCAAGTTAAACAAGTTCATCCGACCCGGCGTTTGTGCCGCAGAGGCACGGAAGGTCAGTAGCGCCGCTCGAATGTCTTTAATATCTACGCCTTGAGCAAATGCCGCCAAGCTAGCCGCCAGCGCATTGGCGATCATAAAGGGTGCCCGTCCAGCTAGGGTTAAGGGCACATTTTCAGCCGGCTCGATCCGCAGCGTCCAGTCGCCTTTTAGAATCGACAAATATCCGTTTTCGTGAACTGCCGCCAATCCGCCTTTTTGAGTGTGCGCCTTAATTAGCTCATTCTCAGGATTCATCGAGAAATAGGCAACCTGAGCGCTGACGCGACGTGCCATCTCCGCGACCAGCGGATCATCTGCATTGAGAACTGCATAGCCATTAGGCATGACGGTTTCAGCCACAACGCTTTTAACCCGCGCCATTTGATCGATCGTGTTGATATCACCCAGCCCTAGATGATCAGCCGCAACATTCAACACTACGCCCACATCGCAAGCACTAAACCCTAGACCAGAGCGCAGAATGCCGCCCCGCGCACTTTCCAAAATCGCCACTTCTACTGTGGGGTCTTGCAAAATCAATTGAGCGCTTTGCGGTCCAGTGTTGTCGCCTGCTTCTGCCAGGTAATCGCCAATGTAAGTGCCGTCTGTAGTGGTGTAGCCGACCACTTGCCCCGTCTGCCGGAAGATGTGGGCAATCAAGCGCGTAGTAGTGGTTTTGCCATTGGTTCCAGTCAGGGCAATGATGGGCACACGGCTAGGAGTGCCGGGTGGAAACAGCATATCTAGCACGGGGGCCGCAACGTTGCGGGGAATGCCTTCGCTGGGGCAAACGTGCATCCGAAAACCAGGAGCCGCATTGATTTCGACAATTACACCATCAACTTCAGATAGAGGGCGAGTGATGTCTGGGGTGACTATATCAATGCCTGCGATATCTAAACCGATGGTTTTAGCAGCCCGTTTAGCAATCCACAGGTTTTCGGGATGGATATCGTCAGTGCGATCGACGGAACTGCCGCCCGTGCTCAGGTTTGCCGTTGCCCGCAGGTAAAACAACTCATCTTTTTGCAAGATCGTTTCAATGGTGTAGCCCTGCTTCTCTAAAAGTTGCCAACTGGTGCGATCTAGTTCGATTTTGGTCAGCACATTATCATGACCTTCGCCTCGGCGAGGATCGCTGTTGGTGAGTTCAATCAATTCTTCAATAGTATGAATGCCATCGCCCACAACGTGAGCCGGAATCCGTTCAGCTACAGCAACAACCGTGCCATCTACAACCAGAACCCGATGATCTCGCCCAGCATAAAAGCGCTCGACGATCACCGATCGCGACACTTCTTTGGCAGCATCATAGGCTTCGATCGCCGACTCCCAAGAATTAATATCAATCGTAATGCCGCGCCCGTGGTTGCCATCCAGCGGCTTAATCACAATCGGGTAGCCGCCCACATACTCAACGGCTTCTTCTAACTCATCAAAAAAGTTGACGACTGTGCCACGCGGCACCGGGATTCCCGCATTCCGCAGAACGGTTTTGGTGCCCTCCTTATCACTAGCAAGTTCTACACCCAAAATGCTGGTGTGGTTGCTCAACGTTGCCTGCATCCGTTTTTGATGAACCCCATAGCCTAGCTGAATCAGATGGCGGGCACCCAGTTCAAACCAGGGAACTCCCCGCGCTTCAGCTTCTTTGACGATCGCCTCGGTGCTAGGTCCTAATGCAACATCTGTCGCCAACTGACGCAGATCATTCAGGTCTTTTTCTAGTTCTTCTGGCGAATATATTCCATTATCAATAATTCCTTGGCAAAGGCGCACCGCCGCCCGCGCTGCATATCGCCCTGCCTGCTCGTGGACATATTCGATTACTACCTGATAGGTGCCTAGGTCAGCCGTTTCGCGAGTTCGCCCAAAGCCAACGACCATGCCAGCCAGTTCTTGCAACTCTAGCGCTACGTGTTCGACGATGTGCCCCATCATGGTGCCTTCCTCCACCCGCTTGAGGAAACCGCCACGGCAACCCGGAGAACAAAAGTGTTCAACCAAGCTAGGGAGCGTTTGAGTTAGCCCTTCATAGAACCCCGGAATTAGATTGGAAGGTTGATCCGCTAATTCTTCTAGATCCAAACGCATCACCACCAGCTTTGGGCGGCGAATGCTCCAGTAATTGGGACCGCGTAATGTCTGGATTTTGAGTATTTTCATAGCACCATCCGGAAAAGTTAAGCTCTGTTGCTGGAAATGCTGGCAGGATTCATCCAATGATGAGATTTACAATTACTTGGTAGCGCAAGCAATTACTTAGTTTCTTTTGCAGTGGGGGGTCTAAACTGTTCACCTTGAACGATTCGATCCCCAAAATCTCAAGTTTGGTCAGTCATTGGGTGGCATCATCTAGTTAGCACTGTTCCTTTGTGACCCACCGTATTTCTCATTACTGTAAATCAATATCATCAGTAACGCGATCGCTTCACATGTTATCCAATTGAGCATGAATTGGAATGCGCTCATGCAGATTAAAGCGATCGCCATGCACCAAAATATGAATTCGCAAGTTGCCAATGCTGAGCGGGTCAGTTGCTCCAATATGCAACAAATTTGTGTGAGTCAGTTCTTTTGGATCAATTACTGTCACTGTACCTTTTCCGATGACTTGCAGCAGTCCATCTCCTTCAAACAAGGAGCAGGTATCTTCATCAATTCCAATACCGAAGCAATCAGGATGCCCCGCGATCGCGCTCATCAACCGAGCCATGCGGTTCCGGTTATGAAAATGCTGATCGACCAATAGTTCTGGAATAATGCCTAGCCCCGTGGTAATGTCCACCAGCGATCGATTGGGCGATTCGCCGCTGCCACCGCCCGCAATCATGTAATGCCCCATCACCGCCGCACCCGCACTCGTGCCAGCCAGAGTGATCTCGCCCCGCTGCGATCGCTGACGAATTAGAGTCATCAAAGGAGTATCTGCCAGCAGCCCACACAGCCGAAGCTGATCGCCCCCCGTCATGAATACGCCCGTGCAGCTTTCGGCATAACTCTGCAAAATGGGGTCTTCACATTGCGCGCGGTCTTGAATATCTAAAATTTCAATGCGCTTTGCTCCCATCTCCGTAAAAATCTCGCGATATCGTTCACCAATTACCGCAGGTTCACGAGAGGCAGAAGGAATAATCGCGATTTGGGCATCGGTTGAGCCAGAGCGCATAAAAAAGTTGTGCAAAATCTCCCGCCCATGAACTTTATCTTCGGCTCCACCGATGATCATAATGGCGGTTTTTGTAGATTGGGGCATTTCCTCTCCAAGGGACTGATACTGTAGCTGAGATGCAGCATTGATCCCCGTCATAAGATAAAACAAGCGCTTTAACAGCTTTGTAATTGCCGTAAAGACACCACTTTTACTCATGTCCTTGTGTTCCCTGATTCTGTTGAGGGAATACCACAGCCGAGGTAATGCTGATGCTGTCATCTAAACTAATCTTGCTAAGTGATCGGGCAAGTTTGACTTAACTTTTAATCCATCCATAAACTTTGGAGGCTTTTTGCCAAAGATATTCTTGTTAAAAAGTTTTTTATACCCGATGTGCATCATGACAGATCATTAAAGCTTATTTGAATCAATTCAAAATGTTTCTTTGCCTCAGCAAAGCATTGGCTTAAAGTTTAGAGTGCTTGAATTAACCGCCCCCATCATAAGCCAAGTGTGGATTCGCAGCTATGCGCTTTGATATTGTCACCCTGTTTCCTGATTTTTTTGGTTCTCCTTTAAGTTCAGGGCTGTTAGGAAAAGCTCTTGCCAAGCAAATTGCTGAAGTTCATTTAACGAATCCTCGCGACTTTACAACCGATAAACATCATCGGGTAGATGACGAGCCTTATGGCGGCGGCGTAGGAATGTTAATGAAGCCAGAGCCAATTTTTGCAGCGGTTGAATCGCTGCCGATTTTGCCCCAGCGACAGGTGCTAATGATGACTCCTCAAGGGGAAACTATGCATCAAAAGATGTTCCGGGATTTTGCGGCAAACTCCAATCAGTTGGTGATTATTTGTGGGCATTATGAAGGAGTCGATGAGCGGGTGTTGAATTTGGTGACGCAGGAAGTTTCTTTAGGAGACTTTGTGCTGACCTGTGGAGAAATTCCAGCGTTGACTTTGCTAAATGGGGTGATCCGGTGGGCAAGGAGGAATCGCTCAAGCTAGAAAGCTTTGAGGATGGGCTATTAGATTATCCGCAATATACTCGCCCACCTGTGTTTCGAGAGTGGGCGGTGCCGGAAGTGTTGCGATCGGGCAATCATCAGGCGATCGCCCAGTGGCGCAAACAACAACAGCATCAACGAACCCGCGATCGCCGCCCTGATTTATATGAAAAATGGGAAGAGGAACAGGGAATCATCAATAATCATTAGGTTTAGAGCAGCGTTAAATTTCGTTGTCTAAAATTAAGGTAGACCACTTTAGGTAAGAGCCGCGATCGCCATTTCAGGGATTTTATGAAATACTCAGCCGTTCAACGAGTTTGCCTGACTGTAGTGGGATGTTTTTTAGCCAATGCGATCTCGCTCAATTTGCCTAACTCCTCTCCGGGTATACGGCTGAACGTTGAGATGGAGGCTCAAGCGAGAAGCAGTGGCGGTCGCAGTGGTGGCGGTTCCTTCCGGTCTAGTCCCTCTAGTCCCTCTAGCCCAAGTCGCCCCTCTAACCCGTCTTATTCCAACCCCAATTCTGGCGGCTACCAGTCCAATCCCTATGGATACAACCGGGGCGGCGGCACGGTGATTGTTCCGGTGCCTGTAAACCCTGGATACGGTGGTAGCACAGCATATGGCTCCTCCAATGATGGCATATTCACCTTAGGGTTGTTGCTGATGGGTGCTACGGGGTTTGCTCTGTGGATTGCCTATCGGGCGGTAAAAGCAAAGAGCGGCGATCGCTCAGGTTATGGAGCGGCTAGCGTTGGCGGAGAGCTTGACAACAACACCGTTACCGTCAGCAAAATTCAAGTGGCGCTATTGGCACAAGCACGGGAGATTCAAACCGATCTGACAAAGTTCAGCCTAGAAGTAGACACTGACACCCCGGCAGGGCTTTATCAACTGATGCAAGAGTCTATTTTGGCGCTATTGCGTAGCCCAGAAAATTGGAGCCATGTTTTAGCCAGTTCACAAACCGTAAAAAGTCGGGAAGCGGCAGAAGCGCTATTCAACCAAATTTCCGTTGCAGAGCGCAGCAAGTTTAGCGTAGAGACTGTGAGCAACGTCGGTGGCAAAGTCTATCGACGAGAGTTCAAGCCCGATCCTGAAGAAGATCCGGCTTCCTACATTGTGGTAACGCTGGTCGTGGGCAGCGCACACGATCGCCCTCTATTTGACACAATTCAAACGGAAACTGTGTTGAAGGAATCACTCCAAAAACTGGCGGCAATTCCAGCCGATTACTTGATGGTGTTTGAGCTATTGTGGAGTCCCCAAGATGCCCAAGACAGTCTCACCTATGAAGAATTGCTGACTGAATATACAGATATGGCTCAAATTTAGCTCAAGTTTGCTCAAGTTTAGAGTGTGTGTTTGAACAAGTTAGCCCGATAAATGGGCACATTAAAAGAAAGTAGAAAGGGTGTTATGGTGCAGCTAGAGGGCGCGGACGAGGCAGAGTTAACCAACGACATCGTGACGGTTAGCCTATTGCAAATAGCATTACGAGCAGACGCACACAGACTTCAGACATTGCTGAATGAATGGGGTGAAACCGCAGAAACCGCAACCCCAGAAGGACGGTTTTCACTGCTGCAACAGGTAGCACAAGGGCTATCGGATTATTCTCGATATTGGACTCACGTATTGGCAAGCTCCAAAACAGTCAATGCCTACGAAGAAGCCGAAGAACTATTTAATGCCTGGTCACTGCGAGAACGCAGCAAATTTAGCGAAACCTTGACTAATGTGGATGGCGTAATTACCCAGCGATCGCCCGTTCCCCTCAGCGTTGATGACACTCCCGCTTACATTGTGGTGACGCTAATCTTGGGCACAGAGGGCGATCTCCCCCTGTTTGACGAAATTTATTCCGCTTCTGCCCTTCGCGGTGTGCTAGATGATATTCGGCTAATGCAGCCTCGCTATTTGGTCGTGTTTGAAATGCTATGGAGTCCTCAAGACCTTGATGACAGCCTCACCGAAGCCGAACTTGCCACTGAATATGCAGAGATGGCAGCGATCGCCTAAGCAATCCACAGCAGCACAGAAATAAGAGGGTGAAGAATTTATCAATCCAAGTGAGTCAGCCTAGAATAAGAACATGAGTGAAAAGGACGACAGCTACAAACTTATTAGCGACAATCGCTACGCTCGCTTTCAGTTCGAGATTTTGGAAACCTACGAAGCTGGAATTCAGCTAGTGGGAACTGAAGTGAAATCGATTCGGGCAGGCAAGGTCAATCTAAAAGATGGATTTGCCCTGCTTCGTGATGGAGAAGCGTTTTTGATGAACGTTCACATTGCTCCCCACGACAGCACCCGTCAAACCTATAACCACGATCCCCGCCGTAACCGTAAATTGCTGCT
>ENA-OFCE01001770-OFCE01001770.1-metagenomes-genome-assembly--contig:-NODE-1770-length-10313-cov-7.444141_pt1 | contig 10313 bp, 9 predicted proteins | sample MGYA00153388_OFCE01 | MGnify analysis MGYA00153388
TCCGGTTTTCCCCTTCTACCAAGCTTGGGAGAAGGGGCCAGGGGATGAGGGTTAGAGCAGCAAAGTGCCACTAAATCAGTGTTTTAGCCGTCTTGCATAATGCAATTGTATTCCATCGTTATGGGTAATGCATAGCCTATTATGGGGCTCTTACTTGCACCTTTGCGACAGAATGATTACAGGGGTCAGGGCACTATACAATATCTGACGGGGAAAGTTCCGTAAAAGTTCCAAAATAATTTCATAATATAAAACACCCGAAGCACTTTCGCACTCCGGGTGTCTTATACTATGGGTCGGTGAAAATATAACTTCATCTATACTTTTGCTACACCCTTCATGGATACCATGGACATCGAACTTTATATGAATTTACTCCGCATCCAACTGGCTCAACTACCAGTCATTTGGATGCTACGCAGGTAGTGATGAATAAAGTTCGCTGTCCGAGTCGGGCCCGCAAAAAAGATGAAGTAATATTTTCACTCTCCCTATGTAAATTTTATATTCTTGCTACGCCGGTATCCCTTGCAGCCTGTGCTACAGCTTCTGCTACGGTTTTCGCCACTCTCGGGTCAAAGGGCGCCGGTATTACATACTCCGGATTCAGTTCTTCCTCGCTGACCAGGGAAGCAATGGCTTTTGCAGCCGCAATCTTCATCTCATCATTAATGTCACTGGCCCTTACATCGAAAGCACCTCTGAATACGCCAGGGAACGCCAGCACATTGTTAATCTGGTTCGGATAATCGGAGCGGCCTGTTCCAACCACCTTGGCTCCTGCTTCCAGTGCTTCCTCCGGCATGATTTCCGGTGTGGGGTTTGCCATCGCGAAGATGATGGGATCTTTTGCCATGGTTTGTACCATTTCCTTTGTAACCATTCCAGCGGCAGACAATCCGATAAATACGTCAGCTCCAGCGATAACTTCCTTTAAGGAGCCCTTTTTCCTATCAAAATTCGTGATCTTCGCCATTTCTTCCTTTACAGGATTCAGATTGTCTCTTCCTTCATAGATGGCACCTTTTGTATCGCAGAGAACCACCTTTTTCAAACCCATGGCCATGAGCAGCTTGGTAACGGCGATGGCGGAAGCGCCTGCACCATTGACTACGATCTGAACATCACTGATGTCCTTATTTACGATCTTAAGGGCATTGAGCATACCTGCTACCGTAACGATAGCGGTTCCGTGCTGGTCGTCATGGAATATGGGAATATCACAGACTTCCTTGAGCTTCTTTTCAATTTCAAAGCATCTTGGCGCCGATATGTCTTCCAGATTTACACCGCCAAAGCTTCCCGCCAGCAAACGGACCGTGTTGACAATATCATCTACATTTTTGGACCGTATGCAAAGAGGGAATGCGTCAACATCGCCAAAAGTCTTGAACAGTACACACTTTCCTTCCATAACAGGCATACCTGCTTCCGGCCCTATGTCTCCCAGGCCCAGAACTGCGGTACCGTCTGTTACAACAGCTACCATGTTCCATCTTCTTGTATATTCATAAGAAAGATTTACATCCTGCTGGATCGCCAGGCAAGGTTCTGCAACTCCTGGAGAATATGCAATGGTCAGATCTTCCTTTGTTGCAACGGGAGCCCTGCTGATAACTTCAATTTTTCCCTTCCACTCCGAGTGAGCATTCAGTGCTTTTTCCTTAAGTGACATAATAACCCCTCCAAAATTTATATTTTTCTTTCTACAGTTTTACAGATATCCAACTTTAAACTTTATAACTTCCAGTGGCAAAAATGACCGGGTTTTGGGGCAGTTTTGCCTCTGGATACATTCAAGTCTAAAGTTGGATATCTATACTGCGTTAATGAAATGACTCATTAACGCCCTTATTTCAACTATGTATGAAGATTATAAATCCTTGACTTCATCGATAATGGATTTGATTTGCGCTGCTGAATGACGCAATGCTTCCAGTTCATTTTCAGCAAAGCTTATGTCCAGTACTCTCTCAATTCCATTTTTATTTACGATACAAGGCAGATTCAGTGCAACCCCATCCAGCCCGTACTTGTTCTTTACCACGGTTCCTACCGTCAATACGGAGTTCTGGTCTTTCAACAGCGCTTCTACAACCCTGTTTACGGAGAGAGCGATGGCATAATAAGTTGCCCCTTTTCTCTTGATAACTTCTGCCCCGGCTTTTTTCACGTCCTGAACCAAAGCATCCTTATCTACTGTTATGTTGTGTACCGCACAATACTCGTCAAACTGCATTCCGGCAATGTTGGCAGCGCTCCATACCGGCAGCTGGCTATCTCCATGCTCACCAATCATGTACCCGTGAACATTTCGAACATCCACTCCAAGCTTTTCACCCAGCAAATAACGGAATCGGGAACTGTCGAGGACGGTGCCGGACCCTATTACCTTCCCTGCCGGAAGTCCGCTCCATTTGCTGATCATATAGGTCATAATATCCACCGGATTGGAAACAACCAGTATTACACCCTGGTTATAGTATTCCATGATATTTTTGGTGATTTCCTTCATGATCACTGTATTCTTCTTTGCGAGGTCAAGACGGGTTTCACCGGGCTTTCGATTTGCTCCTGCCGTAACTATGATTACATCACAGTCCTTCACATCGGAGTAATCCCCGGCATAGATTGACATTTGACTTAGGAATGCAAGGCCATGGTTTATATCCATTGCTTCCCCTTCGGCTTTGTCCTTGTTGACATCAATAAGAACCATTTCGGCAACGATTCCGTTCATTGCCATTGCAAATGCTGTTGAAGCTCCAACAAACCCACTTCCAATAATAGCTACTTTTGACTTTGATTTAACCACAAACACAACCCCCAACCGTTCATAATATTGTATTATAATCAAAACAGCAGTCCTTGACACTATCTTTGCGCCAGATGGTTTTGACTTTATACTCTATGCCTGAATACGACAAATTTTACCATTTGAAAGAATATTTCCCTTTGTAAGTATTATAATAAGATTGTTAATATACTAACAAACCCAAATTTGCCAAATATTTCTCACGGTTAGAGCATAATTTAACTTTATATCCGGAAATCATTACCAATTTTAGAAAATCTCTATAATTCATGTTTTTTCAAAAACCAGGCAACCAGCAAGCACGGGATTTGCGAAAATATAACTTCCACTATAATTTTGCTACACCCTTCATTGTGGCAATGGCGGGCCCGCAAAAAAGTGGAAGTAATATTTTCGCAGCATCTTGTTATCGGTTTCTCTCATAGATAATCCTCAGCCCTTCCAATGTCAGCAAGCCATTGATTTCATCGATGGTTTCGGATTCACTGGCGATCAGCCTGGCCAATCCACCGGTGGCGATAACTTTGATATTATCTTCCTTCATTTCCCTTTTCATTCTTTTGACAATATAGTCAACCTGTCCTACATAACCGAAAACAATTCCCGACTGCATACTGACAACGGTATTTTTACCAATGACGTTTTCAGGTTTTACCAGGTCGATCTTGGGAAGCTTCGCCGCTTTTTGGAATAACGCATCTGCTGCAATTTTTATTCCGGGGCAGATAACGCCGCCCAGGTACTCACTTTTGGAGGAAACTGCGCAGAAAGTGGTAGCAGTGCCAAAGTCAACGATAATAAGGGGTCCGCCATAAATTTCACAAGCAGCCACTGCATTTACGATTCTGTCAGCCCCTACTTCCCTCGGGTTTTCATATTTAATATTGATACCGGTTTTAACACCGGGTCCAATGATAATAGGCTCCACTTTGAAATATTTCTTTATTGCATGCTCCAGAGAATACATGATGGGAGGAACTACCGACGCGATCACGACGGCTTCAACTCTTGAAACCTCCAACTTCTCATGGTTAAATAAACTTACCATGAACATGCCGAATTCATCGGAAGTCTTATCCCGGTCGGTTCCCATTCTCCAGTGATACAACAACCGATTTCCGTCATAAACTCCCAAAACAATATTTGTATTTCCAACATCCATTACCAGTATCATGCCAATTCCTCTTTCTGTAGCGAAAGCAAAAAATCCAGCTTCTGCATTTTTCTTTATACGTTTTTTACAAGCCCCTATTCCTAGCCTTCCCCTGTTATACCCTGAACTATAATCCAAGTTTCAGGCTTCTTATTTCCTTAATCTCCAGTTGGATTTCCTTTTCGATTCTTACAATGTCCGATTTTATGTCATCGATAGTCTCTTCCGCCCTGGGCTTATGCGGATACCGTATTCCTCCGCCCTGAGACTGATACCCGGATCTTTGTCCGCCTTCTCTATACTCCCTGTTATCCCGGTTGTCCCTGTTATAGTTCTTAAAGTGCGGATTGTCTCTGCGCGTCCCCTGCTCTTGCGGGCCTCTTGGGCCTCTTCCTGAAGAATTGTTTTGCGGGGCTGAAGACTGAGGATTCGGATTTGACTGGCTTTGCTGGCCTGCCTGTCCTCCCTGATTATTGTTCGGTCTGAAATTATTCACCGGTTTGTTCCTCCTTTGATAATCGCCCTTCTTTTCCACTTTTTTACCCCCTATCTTTTACTGGTGGAGGATTTCCTCCATGAAATTTATCATCATCGTCAGCACTCGCTCTTCCTATACATATCCAAGCAAGCCTCTTACGGAAACCTCTCCCGACAGGACTTCAACCTCTTCTCCGTCTGCGGATTTTACAACCAGCTTTCCATCCTCTGTGATATCCACGGCTGTACCTGTTATTTCCGTATTTCTTATATTTGCCCTAACCGACTTTCCTAATGTTACCGATTTTTTCTTCCATTCCTCTATGATTTCATCTGTTTTTCCCATCTTAATCTTATCGTACTGTTTTTCCATTTCATAAAGGATCTGCTTTATAATTTCGCTTCTTCTAAGGATTCCCTCCACTCCTCCATGCATTTTTAAGGAGATGGCGGTATTTCTCAGCTCCTCCGGAAAGTCTTCCCGATCCTGGTTCACATTAATACCCATCCCGATCACCAGAAAATTAACACGCTCCATTTCACAGCTCATTTCGGTGAGGATGCCGCAAACCTTTTTCCCTTCCAACAGAATGTCATTAGGCCATTTTATACCCGCTTCCATTCCCGTTGCCTCGTAGATTCCATTCACCACCGCCACGGATGCGGCAATGGTTATGACCTGCACCTCTTCAGGAGATACACGGGGCTTTAGCACGACGGACATCCATATCCCCTTTTTATCGGCAGACTCCCAGGGGCGGCCCAATCTTCCCCTGCCTGCCGTCTGGTATTCCGCGACAACCAGGGTTCCGTCACTGCAGCCTTCCGCCGCAGCCTTTTTCGCATAATTATTGGTTGAATCGATGACCTTAAAACAGTGTATTTCTCTTCCTAGAACCCTGGTATCCAGTCCATGTCCAATTTCCGACGAATTGACTGCATCGGGAGTGTGGAGAAGCCGATACCCTTTTTTAGAGGAAGATTCAATGTCATACCCTTCTTTTTTCAGTTCCCTTATATATTTCCAAACAGCGGTCCGGGTAACTCCCAGCGCAATACTCAGCACTTCGCCGGACACAAACTCTCCTCCGCTGTTTTTGAGCTCAGTCAAAATTTTGTCTTTCACTATGCCTCCGCCGCCTCTTCCTCCGGTATTCTTATGCAAAAGGTCTTTCCTGAACTGTTATCATAAAAAACGGCCATTCTTTTCTCTTTATCTTCAATTTTATCAATTTTTTTAAATTCTGCAAGCTTGTTGTAAAAATAATAAAGCAGGATGTCATTGAAATGGTCATTTTCCTCCCTGTATCCTTCAAGAATATTGCTGGTGTATAGCTTTTCAGAGCTTTCAAAAAGTACGGGGTAGTCCATTCCTTTATCCGCAACTGCCAACTGCTCCGCCATCACCGTGCTGAGAATCAGGCACTCGGGCAGTCTGTACATTCCGAAGATGTATTGCTCTACCGGAATAATCGTTTTTATATAGAGTTCCATAATTGTCTCCGATTTCCGTGCAGCCTCATAGAGATATCGGTCGGCCACATAGCAGTACTGGGATTCTATTCCGATTTTCAGGCATGTAAAGTCCAAGGATTTATATTTCTCCCGGTCATCCCTGGGGTTCAGAAGGGCAGAGATACACTTTCTCACTTCCCCCTTCACAGGAACTTCCCGGTCATACCAGGTAGAGAGCTTCAGACCGCAATCGATTACGTTGTCCACTTTATCCTTTGGAATGTAATAATACACATGCACCATAAAATCATCCCCCATCCTTTTAGGATCGACATTATTTCCTGGGAAATTGTATTTGTTACATAACCTCGACACCATTTCCCGGGAAATTTCAAATCCTTCTCTCATTTCGACACTATTTCCCGGGAAATTTCAAAATCATCCACAGGAAACTGCCAATTCGTACAGGTTTACCGTGCCCTGCCTTTACAGCCAATCAATGATTTCTCCTCGTATACCTTCTTTATCCACTGTTATTATACCACAGGAATATCTTTCCTGACTCCGTTTATCTGTGGGTGAACCCGGGTTAAAGTAAAGCACGTTTTCAATGCTCCGGTTCATAGGGATATGGCTGTGTCCGAAAATTACACAGGAGACTCCTTCCCCTTCAAAAGCCTTTCTCGCCCTGTCAAAGGTGGTTCCTCTTTCACCGTCTCCGTGGATGACCCCTATTTTATAATTTCCCACTTCAATCACTTTTTTTGTTCCCAGCATTCCCCGAATATAGTCGTCATCCGTATTTCCTGCCACTGCCGTCACAGGTGCCAGTTCTTCCAGTTCGTAAAGCACATAATCCTTATTGATATCCCCCGCGTGCACGATACGATTTACGCCTTTAAAGGCTTCCATCAATTCTACAGGAAGTTCCTTTTTTCTTCTGGGTATGTGGGTATCCGATACTACACCCATACGGACTTTATTTTCCATACATTTCGTCCTTCCGACTGTAAATGCGACACTTTTGCTTCTAATTTCCCCAGTATGCGGACCGCCCCGGAACCCGGGCGTTTTGCATACTGGCTATTATGAGCTTCAAAGCGTCTCATCTGTATTCTTTAAATTATAATATATATTTCCAATAGATACTAGTTTCTAATCCTGACTGTTTTAACTTTATGTTTAGAGACTATATGAGTCGGTAATAATTAAAAATAAAGGCGAATATTTAGCTATTTTTACTATTGAATCTATACACCGGCCATATTAAAATTATTATAGATAAATAGCAAAATATGTACTTTCATATAAATCAATGTCTTAAAAAATTACGTCATGGGGTTTAAACGATGGTAAATCTATTTAAATTAAAAACTGAAGAATTGAAGGCGCTTGTGGTCTACAAGGAAGTGCTGGAGGAAGATAAAAGATTTCCAAAGGATTTCTGGACCCAGGAGAGGCATCAACCAAAAGGTATTAAGGTAAAAAGCAGAATTCTGACCCGTTACTGCCTTGAAAATCTTGCAAAGATCGAACCCACTGGCTTAAGCAAGTATGACCTTAAGGAAATCAAGTCTATATTTATAGACAAGAAGCTTTTTGGAATGGTGCAGACGGTCTTTAACCACGATGTTCTGGCTATACTCAAGAATGCTTATCCCGAAGAGTTCAGGACCCGTGTACTCAAAGAGTGGATGTGGAGCAAGCATGGGCTCTGGCATGATGATAACCTCATCCTGGAAGCCGTACAGGATATGGTGCGAAGGGAGGGCATCCGCCGCATCGAGGATATCCCCAATTTTGACTGGAAGAAGAGACTGTTGAAGTATGACATCTACAATGTTTTGACTTATTTTAACTGGTCTATTTTCAGTTTGTTTAACTTTGTGTACCCCAACAAGTTCCATCCTACGGATTTCAAATATAAAACCAAATGGGCTGCTTCCGAGTCTTTGGAAAACGCGTTTTATCACATGCATAAGACCTTTAAGAAGAAGCGGTTTACGCTGGATCAGATTATGATGCTGGGTACTGCTGATTTCCGGCGACTTGGACTGGCGGGAATGCTGATGGCACTCTTCGAATCCTCTACCTTGCGGGCGAAAGAATATTATCTGTACAAAACCCTGGGAAATGAGGAAAACCAAAAAGAGATCACCAATGAGATCAATAACCTTATCCGCAAAAAACGCGACGATGCAACCTTCAATCGCCTCAAAAAGGCTGCTGTAGGTAAATACATCTATAACCTGCATGATAACTATACGCTCTATAATTATGTGAAACGCCATGCCAAAGCCAACAACCTGTCCATTGACCAGTTTATAGCAAAGTATGGTTTCATTTATAAGAGTGCCCGGAAGGACGCAGGAGAAATCAATAAGGAAGATATCTGGAACTTGAGGAAAGAGGGCTTTACCTATGTTCAGATCGCTGAAAAACTGGGCAGCAATCCTACCACCATCTCTGAGATGTGTCAAAAGTACTTTGGTGGTGATCCCCTCATTCCAAGACCTATAGAAAAATATATCACCGTACAGGAGTTGATGAACAAGTTTCATGTTGATCATAAGACCATTATGAAACTTGTAAAGGATAATAGCTTTGAAAACCACACGACCATACGGTTCCGGTACCTGAAAAAATCCCAGATCGAGCCCGCACTTCGGAAATATATTAAAAATAGCGCACAGCATAAGTTTATGGTGACAAGATACTCTCAAAAATTGAGAATGGAAAATTGAGAATGGAAAATTACTTCTTCCATAAAAGCAGCGTGCAGCCTGAAGGCTGCACGCTGCTTTTATGCTGGGCTGCCTCCCGGCAGCACCTATCATTCTCAATTCTCTATTTTCAATTCTCAATTAAATTAGTACGCTTTTCCCCAATAAACCATATGCTTGGCTGGTTTGCCGCAGCACAGGCAGGTTTCAGACACATTTTCCTGTTCAAAAGGAATACAGCGGGCAGTAGCACTGGTCTTTTCCTTTACCTGGTCTTCGCATTCACGGTCTCCACACCACATGGCCTTAATGAAGCCGGGTGTTTCTTCAATGACCTTTGCAAACTCATCCAGGGTACCTGCTGAGAAGGTCTTGCTATCCCTCATATTCCTTGCCTTTTCCAGCAATACAGCCTGCAGTTCCTGAAGCAGTTCTTCTACCTTTGCTTCCAGTTCATCCAGTGAAACAAAGATTTTCTCACGGGTATCTCTTCTTACCAGTACACATTGATTCTTTTCGATATCCTTCGGGCCGATTTCAAGACGAAGCGGAACCCCTCTCATCTCATGCTCGCTGAACTTCCAACCGGGCATTTTATCGCTGTCATCCAGTTTTACACGGGTCGTTTTCTGCAGTCTTTCCTTTAACTCATTGGCCTTTTCCAGGACACCTTCCTTGTGCTGCTGAACCGGCACAATCACCAACTGAACCGGTGCAACTTCCGGTGGCAGTACCAGACCGCTGTCATCCCCGTGCACCATGATAATGGCTCCGATGAGCCGTGTAGTCATACCCCAGGAAGTCTGGTGCACATACTGGAGCTGGTTGTTCTTATCGGTATATTGGATTCCAAAAGCTTTTGCAAACCCATCACCAAAGTTATGGGACGTACCGGACTGCAGCGCCTTTCCATCATGCATCAGGCTTTCTATGGTGTAGGTTTCCTTCGCACCGGCGAATTTTTCCTTATCTGTCTTTTTACCTTTTACTACAGGGATTGCCAGAATCTTTTCACAGAAGTCCGCATAGACATTCAACATCCGGATGGTCTCTTCCTGCGCTTCTTCCGCTGTGGCATGAGCTGTATGTCCTTCCTGCCACAGGAACTCCAAGGTTCTGAGGAAGGGACGGGTTGTCTTTTCCCACCGTACAACAGAACACCATTGATTATAGAGCTTCGGCAAATCCCGATAGGATTGTATGATGTTTGCATAGTGGTCACAGAAGAGTGTTTCCGAAGTCGGTCTTACACAGAGCTTTTCCTGAAGCTCTTCCTTTCCTCCATGGGTTACCCATGCAACCTCGGGTGCAAAGCCCTCTACATGGTCCTTTTCCTTCTGGAGAAGACTTTCAGGAATGAACATGGGCATATATACATTTTCATGCCCGGTTTCCTTAAACCTTGCATCCAGATTTTTCTGAATCAGTTCCCATATTGCATAACCATACGGGCGTATGATCATACATCCGCGTACCGTAGAATAGTCTACCAGATCCGCCTTTTTGATGATATCGGTATACCATTGTGCAAAATCCTCATCCATCGGCGTAATCGCTTCTACCAGCTTCTTTTCGTTTGCCATATTTCCCACTCCAATTCTATTTTCTTTACTGATGCCATTAAATAGTTTTTAAATAGAACAAAGGTGGCTTTGCCACTTTTGTTTGCGCATGTGCCTTTCCGAAGCAT
>ENA-OFCE01001773-OFCE01001773.1-metagenomes-genome-assembly--contig:-NODE-1773-length-10301-cov-8.974722_pt1 | contig 10301 bp, 10 predicted proteins | sample MGYA00153388_OFCE01 | MGnify analysis MGYA00153388
CCGCATGACCCAATAACTCCTGCACCTGGCGCAAACCCACCCCATTCTGCACCGCCAGCGTCCCCGCCGTATGTCGCAAACTATGCGCCGAGATCTTTCGTCCTGGCTGATGTTTCAAATCCGCTGCATTCAAGTAGTGGTCTACCAGATACCGCATCCCCCGTCGCGATAATCGCGCTCCTGAGCATTGATGCCCGAAACTAATAAACAACGGGTCGGTTAACGTACTATTAAACCCTGCCGCCCGTCTGAGGGTCAAATAGATATCCAATAACTTCGCCAACTCAGGCGTTAAGGGAATTGTCCGCACTCGGCGTTTACCGTCTAACTTCAACCCGACATCCTTTCCCAACCGTTTGATATCTTCTAAATTGCACCGATATAACTCCACCGTCCGCGTCCCCTCGATCGTCATCAAACCGAGCAGCAACCTGTCTCTGACTAACTTCAACTCATCACTATTATCTATCCCCTGAAGCAAACGATTGGCTTCATCCTGCTCTAAGTAGGTAATCATTTCTGCTGGGTGGGTAGAAGTCCTGGGGGGTTTAATCCCATGAGCGGGATTGTAAATCAGGATTCCATATTCGATCGCCGCATCGTAAAAGCGTCTTACTGCCGCTAATTTCAACGCGATCGTATTCCGCTCGTACTTACGCTGGACTAGATAATGACGGTAGACTTTAATTGTCTCCCGATTTGCACTACTCGGATCGACAGCTTGAGCTTGGCACCAGTGTAAATAGGCTTTCACCTGACTCCAATAAGCAATAATCGTTTCCGCGCTGGCGGCTCCATCGGCAACATCGAAAGTCAAAAAGTGAGTGAACACCTGAATTAGATTGTCGGCATCGAGGACGGGGGAAACGGCGGCGGTATCGCTGGTAATGACAGTTGGTATTGGGTCATCCATTGCAGTCGCCCCCAGTCCATTAGTAGTTTTGCAGCCCTATTAATTAATAGTACCGTTAGCAAACGTTTGAAAACGTCTTAACAGTAAAGATATCGACGATATTTAGTCGCTCCCTTGCAGTTACCGCTTGAATATTTATGAAACTTGCTGATAATAACAGCGATTAGCGGTAGCAAATCTAGTCCTTGGGCATATTCTAAAATCAGCGCAAAGTTAACCCGCTGTCGATGGATCATAATACCTCCAGATCTCAATAAGTGTAGGTATTATTATCCATAGTCTCTTGGTGTTTACCCCAAGAATAATCGCGGGAAATATCGCTCTAATAGAGTAGACGGAAAACCTACCCTCACTGCACCTTTAGGCGTATCGGAAATCAACAAGCCCGCCGCCAACAACCGCCCTAATACCTTGCGCCCTTGCCGCTCCCGATCGCCACTCGCCGCCGCTGCCTTGCCGCGTCCCAACTCTCCCGCTCGAAACACCGCTGCAACTACCCGCTCGGAGCCAGGGAGCAAGCGTTTAGCGGCAATTTCTTCGCCTAAATAGACCTCAATTCTGGCGAGTAACTGAGGCGCGTCGAGGCACGATCTCATAAACTGTACCTGATCGATACAAGTATTCAAAAAGAACTCACAAAAGGCTTGCAAGCCCTTAGCTGTCAGATTTCCCCTGCCGTCGAGATCGTTCCATCTGGTTAAATCGGCATTAGCCAAGACAGCGCGATATTGGTCTCTAGATCGCGCTAATCCGCGTGAAATCGACCATAAACTCGTACCGATCCCAATTTCTCGAAACATTGCATGAGAAAATAATCGTGCCACCCGCCCATTCCCGTCATAGAAAGGATGAATCCAGACCAACCGATGATGCGCCGCAGCCACGGCAATGACTCGATCTATTTGAGACAATCGTTCCAGTCGATAACCAGTTGCAAAGCGGGTGATAAAGCTGTCGATGGCTGGTGCGGAAATGGGAATGTGTCGCCCGACAATCACATCTCCCGTGCGCCACTCCCCAGGTACGATCTGAATTTGCTTGCTACCTTGGGCATTACTCAACACCAACATCTCAGGGGGTAATCGAGTACAGAATTCGCGGTGAATCCACTTCAGGTAATCTCCGCTGACAACCGGATCTGGCGCGGTGCCTAGATCGATCTCTCGTTGCACTTCAATATGCGCTTTGGCTTCTAACTGTAATTCTCGTTGTTGGGGATCGATGGAAAAATCTTGTGCTAGAGCGCGTTCGATATCGATGGGGTGGGTGCGATGTCCTTCGATCAGGTTGCTGTAGTAGCAATTCATCGTGCGGACTAAATCGCCAATCCCCAAAATCGTCGCCACCTGTAAGTTGCTATTGAGCGCAGTGCTTTCTGTCCATAGTTGCGTAGCCAGATCGGTCAATACTCGATTTCCCCCCGCAGGTAACAATGGTTCGATGAGGGCGAGAGATTCCATAAAATGCCGATCTTTTTAGAGGCTATAACTGTTGATATCCAACAATTATAGCGTTCTTACTTGGCAATTAATGCCGATCTTTGTGCCGATCTTCAAACCAAAGGGGATGCTCTCAGTTGGGATTTAACTGTACAGATATTAAAATCCCGAGCAATTGGCAACAGCCAATACCAGGAATAGATACTGGTGCCAAGTTATTTGTCGGCTATATGATGCTGGATTGTTTGGTGAATAATAGCGATTAGCCAAAGGCTAGGCTCCGCCAACGGCACGACCATAACTGGGAGGTGATGGCGGTGGGAGAGCGGATCGAACTTGTTTCATCCTTCGATCGTGGTTTATCGCTGGGAAGTACTGATGACGATGAAGATAAGCCCAATCTTTCACTCGCTGATTATGTCGAGCGGTATAGTCAGTCTTGCTTTCAGTCTGGATACAACAAACTCCCGACTGAAAATATCTTCGAGCGAGCTGCCCAACTTTATCCCGACGCGGCAAGAATCTGGCAGGAACGACTCAAACAGGTGACTCTAACTCAGATTCAAGTAATTTTCAATCGCATCCCTGATGGGCGACTTACACCGATTGCGGCTAAATTTGCAATTGACCTATTGGCGTACAACCTAGAGAGACTCTCGCTATAGGTTAGATCGAGCGAGTGCAAATTAAAACTCTGCACCAGTAATAACCGAATGATTGGCACTGATGCAGAGTTATTGTCGAGCGTGTCAGATTGAGCTAAAGATCGTAAGTCTGACGCTTAAAAGCTTACGCTAAATAGTGGAGCAAGCCGATCGAGTACTGTCGGCAACCAGCGTACCTGCAACCGCGTTCTGTCCAGCGAATCGGTGACATTGATAATTCGTCCATACTGCTGCCCTAACTTGGTCAACTGCCAGCCTTTTTTATCTTCACGATGATGAAAATCGAGCCGTTGTAGAGCTTGATTGACTCGTTGTGCTGAGGGGGGATGGATAATGTCCGGATATCGCTCTGTTAGCATTTGCCCAATTTGAGTTGCGGTTAGGGTTGTCGTACTTACAACTGGCAAAGATCGCTCTAATAGCTGTGGTGGTGGAGTCTGCACCGTTACCCACTCGACTAACTCGCAAGCATCTTCGTAAATATGGGAGTAAACCTCATCAAATTTACTGTGCTGACGTAGCAACCAAATGGCAATCTGAGTTGGATCTACTCCAACCAAGTGCAGAATCGACGCGGATCGCTCGATCGCCTCAGCCACAGAATTTGATGGCTGGAATTTAACTTCTGATATATTCATAGTAGTCCTGTGATGGTTTTGTCATCGCGAGATTAGCGATCGAGCATTGTTAGAAGCAATGCTCGATCGCGGTTAAACCTGTTATGACAATCATAGCAGGTTTTTCAATAATTGTATAATTTCAGTACTGAATGAGTGTACAATGAGAACTTATCCTAAACCGTAACAGTACGATGATTATTGTCGTTGGTGGTATCAAAGGCGGCGCGGGTAAAAGTACGATCGCTGCTAATCTCGCTGTTCGTCGGGCTACAGAATATCAGGTGCTACTCGTCGATGGTGATGACCAAGAAACGACGACACTATGGGCGGCGACTCGCAGTGAAAATTTCCCCAATAAGAGTTCCAATCTCACTTGTATTCAATTAAGAGGTAGAGGAGCTAGGGATGAAGTTATTAAGTTATCGGCTCATTACCAGGACGTACTAATTGATGTTGGCGGTCGGGATACCACTACTCAAAGAGCGGCTTTGACAATCGCTAATTTAGTATTGTTGCCACTACCACCTCGTGGCCCCGATATTTGGACTCTGGATAAGGTATCTGACTTATTGGATGAAGTTCGCACTGTGAACCCTAACTTAGTAGCTTGGGCGTTCTTAAATCGCGCTGATGCTGGTGGAACGGACAATCAAGATGCGATGCAAATCATCTCGGATACCCCTGGAATCGAGTTGATTCTGCCGCAGATTGGCGATCGCAAAGCTTTCCCCAATGCCCATACCCAAGGGTTGAGCGTCATCGAAAATAAGCCCCGCGACCCCAAAGCGATTGCCGAGCTAGAAGGACTATATCAACACTGTTTTAGTACTAACTGAATACTTATTGAGCACCTAATTTAGACCAAATGACGATTAAAAAACCAGCTAGCACAAAAGCCGAAACCGAATCATCTACAGAATATTTAGTCGATCGGGTGATTAATGCGGGTAGTCCGCCGCTACCGACTGAAGTGGCTCCGATTGTTGAAGAGAAGGAAATCAAGTTTCAGATGGTAATATCACCCGAATTATGTCGCTCGATCGATGGGGCGCGGAAGCTTTCTAAAACTAGCCGCAGGGCATGGTTATTACAAGCGGCTCAAGAAAAGCTCGAACGAGAAGGGAAAATGCTCTAGCTAAGTATTCCCAATTTAGAGTCATACAAATTAGTCTAAATTAGATTGAAGAGTCACTATTAAAATTTATCATTTCAATAATTTAAAAGCTATACTTACTTAGTACTTATTTTGTACTAGAGCAGTATTGAAACGAATTAATAATATACTGGATGGAGAGCGGATAGCCGATCGAGCTTGAATAAGTTCAAGCAAATATTCAAAACTTGCGAATCGAATTCTTAGTCGGAATTCATTCTGTCTCATTGATACTAGAAGTTTCACTAACTCGAACAAAAGTATTGCAATTGGTGTCCAATTATTTAAAAAAAAGTCATGCCGTCTATCGATTCTAGTAAATTACAAGTCGTTCTGACCGAGTTGCCAGCTTTAAAAATTCCAGACTCGTTAAACTATCGAAAAGTTTGTAGAATTCGCATCCCCAGCGAAGATCTATTTTTTAAGTGGTGCTTACCAGAATTATTAGCCACAATCTCAGCCGAAACATTAGCAGAAATTACCAAGCTTTGGGAAGAGAGAAATATCATCGATGTTGCCAAAAATGGTGAAATTGCCGCAATGGATCTTAGCTCTGACAACTTAGCAGAAATTCTCAGATGGCATCTCCGAGGCATGTCCGTTGATTTATCAGTGTGGAAAGTTCGGGCCGATCTCATCTATCTAATCCAGAGGCGGGGTGCTGAAAAAGCTAAGAATTACCGTTTAAATCAGGTGATTCAAGGTTTTAAAATTGGTAGTAGAGTTAGATTGTCTGGCCAATTTTACCATCGCCAACAGATGATTGGCTGGGAAGGAATTGTTGTGGATATCCGAGCAGACAATTGTTTAGTTCAATTCGATCTCGACCCTAAAGATGTTGATGGTGGAGACAAAAAGTGGCAATTCACCTACGATTGTCTATCAATTGTACGACCAGAGCCGCCTAAGCTCAAACTAAAGCAAGAACTCAAGTCTCCGTCGATTATTAAAGCTCAAACTGTGCCACATCGCCCCGACCTACTAAAACCGATTATTAAAACTGACAACCTTACACAGAGCCAAGAAAGACCTAAATATACAGCAGTCGAACTAGCTCAAAAGCTGAACGTCTCTAGAGCCAAGATCTATCAGATGCGATCGAGTGGGACGCTACAAGCCGCTGGCTATCGAGCAGAATCAACTGGACGGTCTCTGTTATTTACGGCGATCGATTGAAATTGGAGCAACTACAAAATATCAAGAAACTACAAACTGGTAATAATAGGCAATCTGATGCCTCAATCTAGGTGCATGTCTAGAAATATTTGATGATAACAGGGGGTGATATTGGGCTGGCGATTTTGGATGAATTTATGCTCTCTGAGTCACTGTACGACTAAATTTGTCAGTAGGCAACGAATTGAGGTTAGCACATCGCCGCTAGTCCATAATGCCGATCGCCAAACTTGTGACTTCTTTGTGGCTTTTTGATGTGTGATTTTAGGTAGCTGCTGGGTATGATTGGGTAATCAAGCCATAATATCGATCGATGGTACAGCAGCAATCCGCATGAGAAAAAAACTCAAAGCTGGCTCGATTCTCTCACGAGAGGCTTTGCCAACGATCGAACTCAGATGCGATTTTTTCAATTCGATCGAGTCATTAACAACTCGATGATGTTATTAGTTACTCGATTAAGTCATAGTTCCCAGCAAAAGTAGTGCAAAAAATTCGTAACTCATCTCAACAGCTACTTGCCCTAATCGGAGCAATGGCGATCGTTTTGCTACTAACAACAGCCGCGATCGCCAATTCGCCAGCACCACCCGAACGCCACTGGCTCAAATTCGATCGTCATCAACCAGCCTTTGAAGGCGTGCAAATCGTCCAATGTGAGTCTACACAATGCCAAAAACCAGTGCTAATTATGCGCTACAAAACCTGTATTCAGACAGGATGCCTACCTGGAGCAGCATTAGTCGAACACATGAGTGATTCTCGCGTGAAGTTGTGGAATCCCCATTTTGCGTGTGTAGATAATACCTGTTTCTGGTCGTTCAGAAATTTAGATCTAGGTAAATCGCACAATTTCAATCCCAATCTGCTCAAGATCGTCGCTCAGTATCCCGATCGAGTCAGATCCAGCAGTGTGTTCAAATTGCTGACTCCCCAAGGCTTCGATCCCCCAACTGACATCGCCATTGCCGTCGGTGCCACTGACTTGCGCGTCTCCCAAACCACCAACAAGGAGAAATATTCAGCCAGCAATGAGTCAAATTGGGCGAACTTGGCACCCTTAGCGATCCTGGTTGTGAGTGTCGGGAGCGAACTATTAATAGCTTACTTCTACTTCCGCCGTCAACACCCGACTGGTAGCCAAATGCGGCTTTTACTGCGCTCGGTACTGATGGTACATTTATTTTCACTGGCGATCGTGTGGGCTAGTTTTCCAGCCTTGGCTGCTTTTAGAACCACTGGCATTCGCACTGCTGGCATTGCCTGGATCGCGATGTCTTTCGTTTATGGACTGCTGGTGACTGGATATTATACGATCGGCAAGCAACCTAAAAAAATATCTACTTGGGTGTCAGGTACGATCTGGTTCTGGCTCCTGAGCTTAGTGGTGTCATTCTGTTGCTCGTTATTAGATTATGGTGTTTCCTTACCTTTAACTACTGACATTTTCTTACCTGCTGCCTGGATCTTACCGACATCAGAAATATTTATTTGGTTGTATGAGGCGTGGATTATTTATGCAGTCAACAAAGGCTCGATCGACTATCGCCAAGCAATTTGCCTGAGCTTTTGCACGAACTCTACTAGTTTTTTGCTGGGATTGGGCGCGATCGAGATCGGTAACTATTTCATGAGAATATGACAAGATACCATCATCCCTGCTCGGTTTGTAAACTTGTCGCGAACGGGCTGACATCCAGCATTAACTCACAATACTCAACTACTAATTACCATGAAGAATTTTTTGGCACTATTGAGCATATCTGCATTCTTACTCCCAGTTTTTTCAGTACCAGTAGTTTCCGCACAGCCAAAAGTGAAAAGCTTTGCAGAGTGGTGTCAACAGAAAAATGCTGTGTCAGCAGCTACTAAACACACGATCGACGTATTGCTGACAAAAGCTGGGACTAAAAACTGTCAACTAGCAGATCGCCAACTTAGAAGACTTACGAAACTCAGCCTCAGCAACAATAAAATTACTGATCTAAAGCCACTAGCTGATTTTATTAACTTGATTGAACTGTCGATCGACAATAATCAAATTAGCGATCTCCAGCCGCTGTCAGGGTTGAGTAACTTGACAACACTTGTTCTTTATAGCAATCAGATTGTCGATGTCAAGCCACTGGCTGGATTAACGAGCATGTGCAGCTTACTCTCCAGTACAACTTAGTCTTCTATTTTCTATAATTGATTCTACACTTAAACTGAGTATCAAAATATTTGATCGATTTAATGACAATAATACAAAGTATGTAATTTGCAAAGATTGTGGTCACTATGAACTTCTAAAATAAATGAAATTATGAATAAATTTCTTTAATTTTACAAAAACTTCTTTGCCCAAAGTGAGGGAATCGCTTAAAATGTTGATATCACTGGTATTTAGCCATTTTCCTTGCTAAGTAATTACTTAGCAAGGAGAATGGCTGAAAATAGCTAGCTGCAACCATTACAGCGATATCTCGCAAAGCACAATATCTGGATCTATGTGGAGGTGGGAGCGGCAGCGTAAAACTACCATGATTATGAACGTTTACCTGCTTCTTCAGAGGCTTTCATCCACATTGCCATGATCCGACTTATGCTACGTAGACTTGCTTGAACATTCTATACTCTCCGTATTTCCAAACATCCTCTGAAGCACTAGCGAATATGCTGGTTGCGGTTGATGAAGATCGCCCCACGATTCTGCGTAAACTCAATACTATTGAGCAAGCTTCAAGTGATATTCTCGATCGCTTGCCATCTGAGTGATTAAATGTCTATTATGTCAGATACACTTTTTGAAAAATATAATAAATATGGTGGGCATCCAAATATAACTTACGATACTATAGATTCGGCATTGAACGATCCTTCATTGAAAAAGTTAAATTTGGTTGAGATTAGCGTTTATCTAGAGCTAGAAAATGCTTTAAGCTTTCCTTTGATTTTCCCTCAAAAATTTCTGAAGGAACTGATGCCCATTGAGAATTTACAGCTCGAAAATGGTAGAAATTTACCAAGCGAATCAATGATTGTAGATCGGAGTAAGCAAGAAGAATCTAAAATTGATGAATCAGATCCTTTTAAATTTAAGTACTGGAAAAAAAATGAGGAAGCACTTCTATTTTTAAGAGATGAGCAAAATTTTTTATACAGTTGGACTCAAATGATTGACATAAATCTAAGAGAGCCTTTAGCTAGTAAATCATGGAGGCGACTATTGCATCGAGTGAGAACTGTACGAGATACTGAGGACAGACAAGTATCTTGTTACGCAGATCATGAATGGTTTTCTTTACGACTCAAAAAGCTGATTCAGATAGATACAATCATTTTATATCTATTGAAAGAACTAGAAGAATTAAAGCCTGAGATTACACCTTACATAAGCTTTGAAGAACATGGTATTGCAGAAATGTTTATAGAAATACAAGAAATGTTTATCTTAGTTAGGATCATGTCTAATACCATTGGCTCAAAACTGAGATGGCGAGCAGATAAACAAGAGATATTTGTGCATCGAAAAAATGGCGTAAAACCTTGGCAAAGTGCTACAAATGCAGTTCAAAAGGAATTTGCGGCTCAAGAAATGCTAGTACGAGAAAATTTTAGACTAATGGGAGTATCTAGTAGAAAAAGAAAAAGACCATTATTAAAAGTTTTACTGCTGGAAGGTATCACGATAGATCCAGCTAACAATCCAGATTGTTTATACCATGACATCCCCGAACATCCTTATCTAAAGATCAAAGGGAATTCTAACGTATTTGTCTTTGAGCTAGAAGGATTCTGTCAATTTATTTCCAAGTCCGTCAAGCGAGGCAATTTCAATCCTGCGGCCACTTAGGGTATGATATATGTGTGTCATCCTTTTGGATGTTGGGCCAGTCTAATGATAGGTCTGATAGTACACCAGTATTCCGTAAGCTGTAAGCCTCATCTCCAGTATCGTTACACGACACCAGAGTGAGATTAATCTTGCAGCCCCAGCGCAATTATCACGCGCTGAATTAAACCTATTGCCTCACCAGGATTACACTCCCAGGATCGGCTGATGATTGTTATTCCTAATATAAAAATCATCAAACATCTACATTACCATTATGCCCTAATCGACCCACCTACGGACAATCAAACACGTAGCAAGGCAAAATGACGTAGATAACTGATCAGGGAGTGATGACTGGGAGTTTTACACCCCATGATCACAAACCCGTCCGCTGACCAATCTAAGACCGAGACTGATACCGATATCGCGATCCGCTACTGGGGCACCAAGCCCAAGCAGCCCAAGCCACCCAAGCCCGACGTAATTAAAGGATCATTTACTACTGGCATCGCGGTCGT
>ENA-OFCE01001774-OFCE01001774.1-metagenomes-genome-assembly--contig:-NODE-1774-length-10297-cov-9.283441_pt1 | contig 10297 bp, 7 predicted proteins | sample MGYA00153388_OFCE01 | MGnify analysis MGYA00153388
GAAGTTGATAAAATTAAATTACCTAAAGAGCGGGAGGAAGTGATGGAAATTACTACTAGTTGGAAGGAAGAGGGAATCGTCGAAGCAGAACGAGCGTTGACGATCGGACTGCTAACTAAGAAAGTCGGCAATCTTTCCCCCGAACTCCTAGCACGAGTGAGCGGCTTGAGTATCGAACGGGTAGAAGCATTAGCTGAAGCGTTGTTAGATTTTAAGCATGTGGGGGATTTAGAGCGGTGGATGGCTGATTAGCTTCGTGATACACCCCTTAATCGATTTAACCCTCAATTTAAGTTGACCAGGGGTTAAATTGATCGAAAGACTGTTAACACCAGCGCGCTCGATAACAAACGACTTGGGGTTAACATTTAGCTCGACAAAGTAGGGTATTTTTTGACAAGCGAGTTTTAGCACTTGTCGATGTTTGTCGCGGTTTAGGCGAACGACTGAAATCTAGATTTGGAAAGTGATAGGATTAAAGCAAGATCACCGAATTCCCGTAAACGTTTGGAGGTTTTCTGACAATTCTGAATTTTTAGCTCGAATTACAATCAACAGCAGTAACACAATCAAACTGAGCAGAAGAGATATCCTCTCAAAGATAGCTAGTGGGACTTAAACAAGCGAGTTTCACTTCGATTCATGTATTTTGTTACTTGATGTCCTAATTTTTTTAATAATCAAATAATATGAACTGGGACAATAACTCAATCGTAATTTATTCCAATTTCCCATTTCATGTAGAAGATTGGTCTCCTCTATCTGTGAATAAAGGTATTGGAGGAAGCGAAGAAGCGACAATTTACTTAAGTCAAGAATTAGTTAAGTTAGGCTACCAGGTTACTGTTTTTAATAGATGTGGTGATATGGAAGGGGAATATAATGGCGTAGTTTATCAGCCTGTTGATAAATTTAATCCTCAAGATAACTTTAATGTCTTAATCTTTCATCGCGCTTGGACACAACCTATGCTCATGAAAGTTAAAGCCAGAAAAACTGCTGTATGGATGCATGATAGCCCTCAATTATTTCCGCTAGTAGAAGAGTCTCAGCGGTCAGAATTTCTGGCAAGTTTTGACAAACTTTTTATGTTGTCAAATTTTCATAAATCTCTTCTGCCAGACTGGATTCCTGAAGACAAGATATTCTTAACAACCAATGGTATTAATCTAGAAGATTTCAATTTAACAGGAATTGCTAGAAATCCTAAGAGACTAATTTCGATTAGTGATTATACAAGAGGTATTGAAAATTTACTCACTCATTGGGACACGGTTCTCAGAGAAATTCCAGATGTTGAATTACATATTTTTTATGGTTGGCAAGGAATTGATGCTCTAATTAATTCACCTTATCTTGATAAATTTCCACAGCTACCAGATAAAAAGAACCAACTTTTACAGCTTTTTGGTCAAAAAAACGTCTATGAACATGGTAGAGTTGGACACAAGGAATTAGTTGAAGAATTATTCAAATCTGGAATCTGGGTTTATCCTTGTCATACTAATATAGAAATTTTCTGTATTAGTGCTTGGAAAGCGCAAGCTGCTGGTTGTGTTCCTGTAGTGACAACTTATGCAGGTTTAGATGAAACAGTGAAATCAGGTATCAGAATTCAGGGGCCTGCTGGCGATGAGGAAACTAATAACGCTTTTATTGAAGCAGTGATAGACTTGCTAAAAAATCCTGATAAACAAGAATCTTTAAGACAGGAAGCATTAGCTCTTAAAGATTCATTTGGCTGGGATAAAGTCGCTCAACAATGGCATCAGGAATTTATATCCGTATAGGGCGTGTCATCAATTAGATAAAGTAGGGATAGCTACAGGATGAATGCTAAAACCTGCATGATAGCATTGTAACGCTTGCTCTGAGACAGTTTTGAAATTTGATGTTTTGGCTATATAAACTAGTTACAAGTTTTAAAAATTCTCATTTATTAACCTGTAACTAGTTTAATAATTATTTTATATAAACTAGTTACAGGTTAATAATAAACTTGTAACTAGTTTAAGCGGGCGAGCGTGGGGGATTTAGAGCGGTGGCTGGCGGTTTAGCTTCGACCAAACCCGATTTATCGAAGTTTGGGGCATCAAAACTAGATGGTGTGTGGGTTTGAGGTGAGTTATCCGGCTCTAACGGAGCCAACATCGATAGGGATGCCCGTATTGCTCATTTAGGTCAAGGCAGTACGGCGGAAGCTGTGGGTACTGACTTCTTCTAGACCGACCCGTTTACAAGCTTCACGCAGTAGCCAGATACCTGAATCGCGGTAAAGATTTTTGATAAAAGCTCATGCAGCAAGGGTTTGATATTATGCTCTCTGGAGAGCGACAGAAGAGAAATAACTCCAATCCTAAACTCAGGTTACTGATGACTTTTCGGCCAAGTGATATAGAAAGTTGTGCCCTCGCCTAGACTGGACTCTAGCCGAATCGTACCTTGCTCTGTTTCAACGATCTTTTTGACGATCGCTAGACCAATTCCCGTATTATCACTATTATCTTTACCTTTGAGAGTTGTAAAGATGTCAAAGACTTTGGCGTAATGTTCGGGGGCGGTACCAGGGCCGTCCTCTCGGACGATAAATTCATAACATTCTGGATGTTCGAGTGCCGAAATGTGCAGATGTCCCGTTATAGAAGTATGGTGCTTAATGGCATTGCTAATTAAATTGGCAAAAACTTGGCTCAAAAAGACACGTTTGGTCGTAAGGGAGCCTTGAGATTGTAAGAAACGTTATGTACCAAGCTCTAGCTCGTTGTTGCGTTCGACTAAAGCTGCTTCGGCGATTTTGCGTTCGGTGATATCTTCGATCGCCAGGAGGATATTGTCGCCACCTTCGGCTTGAGTCATTTTGCGGGCATTGAGTAGCATCGTTTTGTGCCCGATCTGCTCGAAGTCATGCTCGACCTCAAAATCCTGAAGTTCGCTGTCGGTGGGGAGTATTTCTAGGAGTAACCGCCGCAATTTGGGGATATTCCACTGCCCATTCCCGAGATCGAAGATTAATCGCTGTTCGGTATCGGCAATTGTCGCCTCAAAGGTATGATAGAACGAGCGATTGGCTGTAAATACGCGCAAGTTGCCATCGAGGACGATTAGCGGTTCGCGCACGGTTTCGACGATCGCTCGCACATAGTTACGGGAGTGTTCAAGCTGTTCCATGCTGTGTTTGAGCGCGTCGATATCGATCAAGATGACCATCGCCCCATCAATCTTATGGTCGAGGGTGCGATAGGGGCGGATGCGGAGATCGTACCAATGCCCGTCTCGATCTTGAACTTCCTGTTCTGTGCTTTTGAGGGTGTTAATGACTTCTCGAATCTGTGATTCCAAGTCGGTGACAGTGAGGGCATGGTTGATATCTCGCAACGGTCGTCCTACATCCGTCGGAATCAGATGTAGAACGCTTTGTGCGAGTGGAGTGAAGCGGCGGATGCACAGATCGTTACCTATCATCAAACTAGGGATATTCGTACTGCTAATCAGGTTTTCGAGATAGTCGCTCACTTCGGTTGCTTCGTGGTTGCGTCGCTGCAATTCGTCATTGACGGTATTGAGTTCTTCGTTAGTTGCCTGGACTTCCTCTTTAGCAGTTCCCAGTTCCTCGTTACTGCTTTGGAATTCCTCATTACTAGACAAGATTTCTTCATTTGCCGCGCGTAGATTTTGATTGGTGGCTTCCTGCTCCTCGATAATCGAGCGCAAATACTCTTTAGTAGTGGCTAACTCTTGGCTAAGTCGGGCATTTTCCAGCTCGCTGGGTGAGCTAGCTGACTCAGGGGTGGTTCGAGCGGCATCGTTCTGCGTCACACACCCTCCAGTGGATTGAGGCATCGCGGCTGAAGTAGTTGCTTGAAACAAGACCAAAAAATAGTGTTCTTCTAAACCGCGCATTTTAAGCGGAATCACCTCAAAGTTAAGTTGTCTGGTTTCCTTGTCATCGACGATCTGCAAATTTTCCTTGCGCACTGCCAAATTTTGCTGTCTGGCTTGGTAAATGGCAGCACGTAGCTCCAACTTCAAGCCATCTTTTGCCATCTTCAGCAAGTTATGGCTGGCTTTACCCGGTGCAGGTTCGAGATAGAGACTCGTCTGCCCCCGAAAGTGGAGAATTTCTAAATCGTTATCGATGATCACCCCAACTGGTGCTAACCGCTCTAACACAACCCGATCTGCCTCTTTTTGGAAGTCAAAGTCGCTCAAACTAGGGTCGTGGCTAGGGGTAGACTTGACAATTTCGCTGTCATAGGCATCGGCAATCAGATTAATCGTCAGCCGTGCGGGAGCTAACTTTCTGGCATAAATTTTCTGCTTTTTATCTACTGTCGTAAACAAGTTGGAAAAGTCACCTGTTGTTTCGGAGCTACCCAACATTAAAAAACCAGTAGGGTTGAGTCCATAGTGGAAGGTGGGCAAAATCTTCTTTTGAATTTCTACTCCCAAATAAATCAGCACATTGCGACAGCTAATCAGATCTAGCTTAGAAAACGGCGGATCGCTACAGAGGTTTTGTTTGGCAAAAACACACAGTTCGCGGATCGACTTGGCGATCTGATACCCATCATCGACAGGTGTAAAGAATCGCTGGAGGCGTTCGGGGGAGACATCGGCAACTGCACTGTGCTTGTAAAAGCCAGCTCTGGCTGTGTTGATGACTCGATCGCTAATATCGGTCGCATAAATTTGAATTGGTGGTTTAATGGGCTGGTTATCCAAATATTCCAACAGACACATTGCAAGCGAATACGCTTCTTCGCCTGTCGAACATCCGGCTACCCAAATCCGAATCGGCACATTCGCCCCTTTCTTGGCAATGTTCGGAAATACCTTGGTGCTAAGAGTTTTAAATGCGCTCGGATCGCGAAAGAAACTGGTAACGTGAATGAAGATATCCTCATACAATGCCTGCACTTCTACGGAGTGTTCGCGCAAGTAGGTGACATAATCATCGATGTTTTCGAGCTTGTACAGCACCATCCGCCGTAAAATGCGTCGCTTTAGAGTGGCGTGTTTGTAATGGCTAAAGTTTACCCCTGTCGCCGTTTGTAGCAGCGTAAGGATGGCTGGCATAGCACTTTCGCCCTCTGCCAGCACTTTCACCGATTTAGCAGGTATGGGGCTAGCAATATACGGATGACGGCTGATGTTTGCCAGTTCTGTGGCAATTTCTTGAGGTGGCAAAATAAAGTCTACACGACCTGTCGCCACTGCCGTATTGGGCATACTACTTACCTGAGCTGAGGCTTCAGACTGAGCAAACGTAATCCCACCTGCGTCTTTGACAGCTTCGAGTCCCCGCGAACCATCCCCATCTCCGCCCGATAAAACAACTGCAATCGCTTTAGGGCCTAAATCGGCTGCTAACGAGAGAAAAAAAGTATCTATAGGCATAATCATCACCCGACTTTTCTCGCGAGGGGTCAGCTTCAATAGCCCCCGTTTGATTGTCATCTTGGTATTGGGCGGAATCACGTACACGCAATTTGGTTCCACCGCTATATTATCGAGCACCTCTATCACAGGCATTGCGGTTTCTCGTGACAAAATCTCGCGTAACAAGCTTTTGTGATCGGGAGCTAAGTGCTGAATCAGCACAAACGCCATCCCTGTATCAAGTGGTAAACGACTCAGTAACTGTCTAAATGCTTCCACTCCCCCGGCTGAAGCTCCAATTCCTACCACTGGAAATCGAGCGGTTGCTAAATTCCCATCGAGATTTTTAACCCGATCTGGTTGATTTTGCTTGGCAGGCTGCTGTGAGTTCATCGGAGGAAGTGATTTTTGCCTATGAAGAATTATCCAAGTAGCTAGTACTGGGCGGCAAGAATAAACCCGGTATTTTAACCTTACAATGATTTACCTTAATTAGCAGCGATTTGCCCCGTCATTAGGCATAACTTAATTTTTTAAATATGTTACTTACAACAGATTTCTTTAACAACTAACTTGAGTAGACCAGCAAATAATTAAGCAAGTGGTTTAAATCAGTCGTACTCAATTTTCATTAACACCTAAAAATATAGAAGACTTAGTAATTAATAGAGTTCAAACCCATTTGCTTTGTACTATCCTGGAACAGTTACAAATTTAGAAGCCTGAAACTCTTGCTATATCCTACTAATTTTTAGTACCGAGTCATCTAGAGGTTAATTGATACGGCTAAAATTTTGACTCCCTCAGCTTTCAGAAACCTTAAAACATTACCGACTGAGATCTTTATAAAGTGGTATTCTCAGCCTTAACATAAATTTCTGCACGGCTACTTATCTAATACCATATATGATAAAACCTCTAAATTCCTCTTTATATCCTAAAAATCTTTACAGAAGTGGTTTTATATCTGATAATCTGCTGGATGCTAATTCGCAAGAGTTTAGCTCCATAATAGTTTATATTTGCAGCCTAGAATCAGAAAGCAAAATCACATCTGAAGAAGCATACAAGCAAATCAAAAAAGTATGGATCGAACTTCGACATAATAAACCAGAAGTTTGAAATACTGAAAACAAAATGTATCTCAAAAACTAGACTAAAAATTTAACTTATGGAAATAATAATTACTTAAACTCCTAAAAATCAGAATATCGCACTCTTAGGTACTGAAACCATTGATAGGTAAAGGCTTTAGCGTTTAATTAACTTAATTCAAGGCTGATGTAGAAAATAGATAGCTTTTTGCTATCTATTTTCTTTGTATTACAAATTCTGTAATACACTGTTTGAAAATTTCGGTTCTTCATTGGCGGCTCCTCGCCCATCCCCCGACTGAAATTACTTGAACTATCCAAACTCACTAGTTCGCGGGGATGGGACTCGTCGCCGCCTTGCTAGTGGTGGATCGTAGGTTATTTGTGGGGAGATCGGATTCGCTGATCGCTCATTTTTTTTTTGCTAACGCTCATGCTTAGTCACAGCTACCCCTTGACTCACCGCGCTAGCGAAAATTAGCACCCCGACCGACAGCGAAACGAGAGCCAGCATCTAGCTTTACTGTCGGTCGGGGATGCCAATTTTAGCGCGGTGGTAAAGGGGCAAGCCCTTCGGGTAGCTTTCATTTCCCCCCTCCCTTCCTGCTCACTCAAGCCAACAAGGTTTTTTATTACTTGCTTGCTTACTGAACGGAAAAAAAGTTTGTACCTCACCCCCTAGATTCACGCCCTGAGCTGGTTTTTAGCGGAGCGGTTCATTTGACGCGCACTGACTTTTGTAGTACGAAGCTAGAGAATTTGCCAGCGTTAAATGAAAAAAAGCAGCCGCCCTCGGCAAGAGTACGGGTTTTCGCTCCTGCTAGTTTTTTCGACTGCGATCCGGAAACAAAAAAAAGTGAGCGATCAGCGAATTCGATCTCCGATCCGAACCACTCGAAAATTTAGCTCAAGCTTATCCACTCAAAAATCGCTTGTAAGGCTGTTGAAAAATACTTGATGACTACTTCATCACAAAGGGTGGTTTAAATGCTTTAAAACGGAAATTTGACCCCTCACAGAGTTTGTTTAAGTCGATGTGATGTTGATTTTTTTCATCCTCGATCTAGCAATTGATGAGAATATTCAACTCAAACCTTTACGCAGAGACAGTTTCACCCTAAGCGGATTTTCGAGAGCGCGAGTCCGACCTCCAGCAGCCTCAAATTGCAACCGATTTCCATCGGAGGTTTCGGATCTCAAAAACCGCAGCCTCCACGGACAGTGGTACAGGTTTGTATGACTCAGTGTTTAATTGTAGTTTTCGAGCAAAATTTAGCAATTTCGATGGGTAGATTTTGACTACCACTGTTTTGCTCCCCTTTTTAGTATTAAGAAGGGAAATGACCTGAAACCCTCATAGAATATAGAAACGTTCCGCCAACATTGGTCGGTGATACCGCCAGGATCGGTGTGTAAGACCGCCATTTTCTTAATGTGTATTGGCGGTAAATACTCATAAATAGTTGATTTTTTTGTCGTAATATGGTCAAATGGTTGTCAAAGTTACCGCCATTCTGGAGATAGAAAATGTCACAAGAGCGACAAAATAATGAAGATAAACTGATCAGACGTGGACATCCCATATACGAAAGCAATCCCTCTTTATCTTCTTCACTGCCAGTTAAGGTTAAACATAAAGATCCATCCGATCTTGGTACCGCATATAGGATTTCACGCGATACAGGTGAAATTGTCGCACACGGAGCAATAGGATTCTGGGAAGAGCAAGAGGTCGATTCGGAGCAATTTGTTAAAATTTACATCGCTGGTATTCGACAATATGGGCAGTTGAGTAAATCTGGAGCGACTATGTTTGAGTACGTTTATAACGAAATAAGCGGAAAAAATGGCAAAGATAAAGATACTGTCGCAATAAATTATCTGTTAGCTCAAAGATGGCTAGATAGTCTAAGTCGCCGAACTTATGAGAGAGGACTAAAAGAGCTTTTAGATAAAGATTTTATATTTCGCTCTTTAACAAGTGAAATCTATTTTGTTAATGTGCGTTATATGTTTAATGGAGACAGATTAATGATGGCTAAAGTTTATCAACGTAAGGAGGCGAACATACCAGTTCAATTACCTTCTGATGAGCCATTAGTAATAGATCTAGAGGCGAATTTGATAAACGAATGAGGAATACATACAAAATGGGACACGGTACAAATAAATATTGCGAAGTCCGGTGCAAAATGATTAATGACAATTATGACTACTCCAATCGCCGATGAAGATGTTCGACCATTGCTGTTAGATGTCAGTGGCATTACTTTGACAGTCACCTCGGAACAATACTACAAACTAAATACGGATAATCAAGATCTGCGCTTGGAGTTGACAGCAACCGGACAACTCTTCTTCAAACCACTGTTCGTTTGCGGGATAGCATTGATAAGTAGTGACTTGATGATGCAAGTACATCAGTGGAACAAACAAGCTAAGTTAGGCACCGTGCTGGGGTCTTCGATGGGCTACGATTTACTGGCAATTGGTGGCGGCATTATGAATCCAGATCTGACTTGGATTGCTAAACCCCGCACAGAGGCAATGTCAGATGATGAATTTTGCCCCGTAGCTCCAGATTTTGTGCTTGAGTATAGCCCTCCCGATCGGTTGGCTGCTTGGCAACAGCGGATGGTGGAATACCAGCGATTGAAAACACCTTTAGGGCTATTAATTAATATCTGGGACAAACAGACAGAAATCTATCGCCCAGGGCAAGAACCAGAGATTTTAGAATCCCCCGCGTTAATCGACTGTGGTGATGTCATGCCAGGGTTGATCCTAGATCTGAATGAAGTTTGGTAAGAATTCCTAGAGTTGTTACAGCAAATCAGTTTCAGCACTTGTCGATGTTTGTCGGGGTTAGATCGAAGCTTTCGTAAATACTTAGAGGTTTAAATGGTTGCAGCACGCGAACACTTGCCAAGATTCACCCCCGAAGAGTACTTCGCCTGGGAGGAGCAACAGCTAGAGCGGCATGAATATATCGATGGTGAAGTTTACGCGATGAGTGGCGGCACCATCAATCATGGCGATATCGCTTTAAACTTCGGTGCCTTACTGAAAAGTCATATGCGCGGACGTGGCTGTAAAACCCTGAATTCTGATTGCCGAGTGAGTATTGTGGGGTCTACCAAGTATGTCTATCCAGATCTCAGCGTCACTTGTGACGAACGAGATCAGACCACAGCCCAGTACATCACCTATCCCTGTCTGATTGTCGAAGTCCTGTCCCCTGGCACCGAAGCATACGACCGTGGTAACAAATTCAAGATGTACCGACGGAATCCAAGCCTGCAAGAATATGTGCTGGTAAGTGCGGAGACGATCGAGATCGAACTATTCCGCAAGACCGATACAGATGACTGGCGGATTATTAACTATCAAGCAGGAGATACAGTTGAGCTGAAGAGTATCAACTTGACTTGCCAGATCGAACAGATTTATGAAGATATCGTATTTTTCGAGCAGAAAAGCTAAAATGCTGACAACGACTAAGTTTCAGGACTTGTCGATGTTTGTCGCGGTTAGGGTTGGACATGCGATATCCTAGACTTGTCGATGTTTGTCGGGGTTTACAATGTTGTCCAAAAAAGAAGCAGCAGAATATCTAGGAATCAGCAGCAGAACACTAGAACGGCACGTCAAAGATGGAAAGATCGGCGTTCGATACCAACCAGGAGCGACCAACGATGTCGCCATGTTCGACGAGCAAGACCTAGAGAACTTTAAGAACGAGCGACAAATACCCAAAGTCAAACCCACAGTCATGCCATCTACTAGCGAACTAGTAGACCAACCACCAACCAACCAAATTGCCC
>ENA-OFCE01001775-OFCE01001775.1-metagenomes-genome-assembly--contig:-NODE-1775-length-10293-cov-2.319789_pt1 | contig 10293 bp, 6 predicted proteins | sample MGYA00153388_OFCE01 | MGnify analysis MGYA00153388
TAGTGGGATAGTGGAAAATGTTAATTTATTTTCTCCCGTCCACTCCGCCAGATCAGGGGCGAACTTTCGAGTTCGCCCCTTTCTATATGTGCTGCACATTTCTAGCGCCATCATGTGTACCGATGTACAACTCTACTGAGATTGAAGAATAAGCATGCTTGAGTCTATCCGCAGTGCCACCAAAACATGGATCGCAAAAGTCATTCTTGCGCTAATCACAATACCATTCGCGTTGTGGGGAATCGAGTCGTACGTGCAAACACCCGCTGGGCAGGACACGGTGGCGACGGTCGAAAAAGAAAAAATCTCAGCGCAGGAATTCCAGCAAGCGGTGCGCAATCAGCTGGATCAGTTTCGTCAACAATTTGGCGGCAGCATTGATGCATCCGTGATGGACAATCCCGAGATGCGGAAATCCATTCTCGACCAACTGATCGATCAACGTCTGGTGATAGAAGCCGCGAAATCCAGCGGCCTCGTCGTCAGCGATGCGACATTGCGTGAACGCATCAGCACCGAAGCATCGTTTCAGCAGGATGGTAAATTCGCGCCGTCTCGTTATGAATTGTTCCTGAAAGCGCAGGGCCTCTCAGCGGTAGGTTTTGAAACTCGTATGCGGCAGGACCTTGAGCGCCAGCGCTTCGTTGAGAGCATTGCGTCAACTTCGTTTACGTCGAATACGAGCGTCAAGCAATACTTGCGTGCGTCAGAGCAGACGCGAGATATCGCTATTATCAATATTGCGCCGGAACCATTTATTGGCCAGGTGAAACTTTCCGCCGATGCAGCGAAGACTTTCTACGAACAAAAAAAGTCCGATTACACAACACCCGAGCAAATCCGCGCCGAATACGTGGAGTTGTCGATTGACGCATTGCTGCCAACGATCCTGATTGATGCCGAAGAAACAAAAGCGTACTACGCAGCCAATAGCGCGCGCTACATCCAGAAGGAACAACGCAGGGCCAGCCACATACTGATCAACGTTACGCCGAAAGCAACAGATGCGGAAAAGAAATCTGCAAAGGAAAAAGCAGACGCCCTTTTTGCACAGGCGACAAAGAATCCAAAAGAATTCGCAGAACTTGCCAAGAAAAATTCACAAGACACCGGCTCTGCCGGCAACGGAGGAGACTTGGGCTTGTTCGCCCGCGGCGCCATGGTGAAGCCATTCGAAGAAGCGGCATTTAGCGCAAAGAAAGACGAACTGGTGGGACCGGTGTTATCGGATTTTGGTTATCACATCATTCGCGTTACGGACATTCAGGCTGAAAAAGGCAAGACAATTGCGGAAGTGACCCCGGAGATTGAAGGCGAATTGAAGAAGCAGAAGGCGGCACGCAAGTTTGCTGAGCTGGCTGAAAAATTCACCAGTGAAGCCTATGAAAAGCCGGGTAGCCTGAAAGACGCGGCTGCTGCAGTCGGGTTACCAATCAAGCAATCGCCATGGATGTCAAAAGGGCAGGGTATGCCGCCACCTTTTGGCAACCAAAAATTGCAGACGGCATTGTTTTCGGACGAAGTGCAAAAGAATAAACGCAACACAGAGGCTATCGAAGTGGCGACCAATTCGTTGGTCACCGCGCGCTTGCTTGAATCCAAACCTGCTGTAGTGAAACCGTTGGCAGAAGTTGAAGCGGGCATCATCGCGCGACTTACGCGCGAGGAAGCCTCTAAATTAGCGACAAAAGATGGCGAAGCCAAACTTGCGGTTGCCAAGCAGGCCAATTCTGCCGAGCTGAAATGGCCCGCGCTGCTCTCGGTAAGCCGGGCCAATCCCGGTGGTTTGGCGCCAAACGTGATTGAGGCCGCCATGAAAGCTGATCCCAAGACGTTGCCTGCCTACGTTGGCATCGAGAATCCCGGAGGCGGATTCGTGTTGGTAAAGGTGGCCAAGGTGAATGACGCCCCGGCCGTCGACGAAGCCAAGCTGCAAACGACGCGGACACGAATCGCCCAAGCGCAAACGCAGCAAGAAATCCTGTCGACACTCGCGCAGATACGCGTGAAGTCGAATGTCAGTATCGCAAAGGATGCGCTGACGAAGAAGCAGGATCAATAAACTTCGTTTGCGCCAGAGTGGCAGGCAGTTAATCCTTCAGACTGAAAACGTCTCTGGGATTCCGCAATTCCGCGATGTCTTCCAAGCGCGCCTTCACCAGCTTCATGAAATTCGGGTGCGACAAAATATAAAACTGTTTGTCCCGAATGGCATCGAACGTGATGTTAGCGACATCAACGGCGGTGAGCCTGCCCGCGCTCACGGCCCTTTCAATCATTTGTTGCGCTTTGATCATCGAATCCGTTGGCCGGTCGGTGTTTTGCATGTCGGCAGGTCGCGAAACGTGCGACTTGGAAATTCCCGTCGGCGTAAATCCAGGACACAGCACGGATGCGGCGATGCGCGGCTCGACCTTTGCCAGATCGTGATGGAGCGATTCACTATGTGCGACGACAGCGTGCTTGCTGACGTTATACGCACCCATCAATCCGGGTGCAATCAGGCCCGCAATCGATGACACGCTGACGATATGGCCCTCGTACTCGGGATCACTTCTTGCCGACGCCAGCATAAGTGGCGTGAAAGTGCGCACGCCGTGAATCACACCCCAAAGGTTCACGTTTAGCACCCATTCCCAATCCTTCACGGTGTTTTCCCAGATAAGGCCGCCGGAGCCCACGCCTGCATTATTGAACAGGCAGTGCACCGCGCCGAAACTACCCGTGGCAAGGGCAGCCAGTGCCTCAATATAGTCGGCCTTCGACACATCGCCAGCCAGGGCCACCACCTCGGCGCCCGCTGACTTCAATTCAGCCACCGCCTGTTGTAACGGCTCCGCGCGAATATCACCAAGCACAAGCTTCATTTTCAACGCTGCCGCCTTGTCGGCAAACGCACGGCCCAGACCGCTTGCGCCGCCGGTAATGACCGCAACTTTCTTGTCAAAATCGTTCAATTTTCTTCCTGGATATTTTGTTAAACACTAGTATTGACCGGTGTTTCATGGCATTTATGCTTGAAAAGACCCGTGAATGCTTGATCTGCGTGACGCTATGCTGGCATGCCGCTGGCGATAACATTAAAGCCGCAATCCACATAGGTGATTTCGCCTGTTACCGCACTGGCGAGATCACTCATTAGGAAGGCGGCAACATTACCGACTTCCTCCTGGGTCACATTGCGTCGTAACGGTGCCTGCTCCTCGAAGAATTTCAACATTTTGCCGAATCCGCCGATGCCCGCTGCCGCGAGTGTTTTGATCGGTCCCGCTGAAATTGCGTTTGCACGAATGCCTTTCGGGCCCAGGCTCGCCGCAATGTAGCGCGTAACCGCTTCCAGACTTGCTTTGGCCGCACCCATCGTGTTGTAGTTCGGCACCACCCGCTCGGCACCAAGATACGAAAGCGTCAGACAGGCGGCCTTACGGCCCTGCATCATCGGCAACGCAGCCTTGGCCAAGGCGGCAAAGCTGTAACTCGAAATATCATGTGCAATACGAAAATTCTCACGCGTCATGCCGTCGAGAAAGTCGCCGCCAATGGCGTCCCGTGGTGCAAAGGCGATAGCGTGGACAAAGCCGTCCAAACCATCCCAGTGCTTGGCCAATTCCACGAATAGATTGTCGATGTCTTCATCCTTGGATACATCGCAGGGCAGGATGATCTTGCCGTCAAAATCGGGTGCCAGTTTCTCCACCCGCTCGCGAATACCCTCGCCCGCGTAGGTGAAGGCCAATTCAGCGCCTTCACGCTTCATTGCCTTCGCAATCCCGTAGGCAATTGAGCGCTGCGATAGCAGCCCTGTGATCAGAATTTTTTTGTTTTCAAGAAATCCCATGACGCAATTTTCTCCTAGTGCGTGAACCTGAAGGCCGAAGTTTAGCCGATTCAATCGTGGCAAAGTCTGACACAATGCGTTGCGCGCGTTTGGGGTGTAGTTAGCGCGTTTTTTTCGGCGGATTCGCTCGCGGGGCTACGAGGTCATATGCGGTTCAATCAAATAGGCAGGAAATTGTTGTGGTTCTGTTTGGCACTCCCGTTCGCGGCAGCGGGACAAGGCGCAAAGCCGTCCCCACAGGATCGCCCGGACCCTGCAAAAGTGTTGCGCTACGCTTTTGAGGTTGCTGAAACCAGCTTCGACCCGCAAAAGGTTAGCGATGTTTATTCAAGCATCGTCAACAAAGGCATGTTTGACCCACCGCTTCGTTACGACCATCTCGCCAGACCTCCCAAACTTGTTCCCAACACATTGATCGCAATGCCCGAGGTGTCCGCAGACTACAAAACGTTCACGCTACGCGTAAGGCCCGGAATTTACTTTGACAATCACGAAGCCTTCGGCGGCAAGAAGCGGGAATTGACTGCAGAGGATTACATCTACACGTTGAAGCGCGTGCTTGACCCCAAGCTCTCCGCGCCGATTCTGGCTGAACTGGAAGGCTCTATCGTTGGCTCCGATGAATTTCTTAAACGCATCCGCAAGAATGGCAAGATGGAGTACGACACGCCCATCGAGGGGCTGAAAGTCATTGACCGCTACACCTTTCAGGTGAAGTTGAACGAGTCGAAGCCTACCTGGATTTACAACTTTGCCGATTGCCGCACAAGTTGTGCGGTGGCACGAGAGGTCGTCGAAAAATATGGCGACGATATCGGCGCCAATCCGGTCGGGACGGGGGCGTACAGGCTGAAGTCCTGGAAGCGCTCGTCAAAAATGATTTTCGAGCCGAATCCAAATTATCGGGAAGAATTTTATGACGGAGAGCCTGCGGTGGATGACGCGGCGGGACAGGCAATCCTGGCTCGATTGAAGGGTCGGCGGCTACCGATGATCGGGCGTGTTGAGGTATCGATCATCGAAGAACGACAACCGCGCTGGATTTCCTTTATCAATAGAGAATTTGATTTGCTCTGGCGTATGCCCGAAGACGTTGCCCAACAAGCTGTCCCAAATCGGACGCTTGCGCCGAATCTAGTCAAGCAGGGGATTCGTGCTGAACTGGTACCAGCACTTGATCTGACGTTTTTATATTTCAATATGAAGGATCCGATCGTGGGTGGCTATGCGCCCCAGAACGTTGCACTGCGTCGTGCGATATCGCTGGCCTATCGGTCGCAGGACGAAATCGACATTGTGCAGAAAGGACTGGCGATCCCGGCCCACACACCCTATAGCCCCGGGGTGGCAGGATATGACCCGAATTTCCGGACTAGCGCGAGTGAATTTAATCCCGCAAAGGCGCGCGCATTGCTCGACATGCACGGCTACATCGACCGTGATGGCGACGGTTTCCGCGAAATGCCAGATGGTGGCCCGCTCACCCTGAAAAGTAATTCCACACCTACTGAAAAAGATCGCACAGTGGACGAGCTCTGGCGGCGTTCGATGGACGGCGTTGGTATTCGTATCGAATTTCGCAAAGCGAAGTGGCCAGATTTATTGAAAGAGTCAAACGCAGGAAAGCTAATGATGTGGTTTCTCGGTGGTTCTGCATCTACACCCGACGCCGATACCTGGCTGCAGTCGTTGTATGGCCCAAATTGCGGCTTCAAGGGCAATCGCGCTTGTTTCCAGCTGAAGGAATACGACGCGCTATTTGAGCAAGCCGAACGCATGCCCGACAGTCCAGAGCGCACCAAGCTGTATCAGGAAATGGCACGCTTGATGGTGGTGTACGCGCCGTGGAAAATTAACATGCACCGTATCCTGACTGACATGTGGTATCCCCACGTTATCGGTTTCCGGCGCCCCTTGGTCCAAACCGAGAACTGGTGGCAGTATGTGGACATCGATCTGAAAGTCCAAAAACAATTCGAGGGCCGGTGAACGTGCAAGGAGCATCGCGTTTTTCTGAATTTGGCTCGGTATGTAGTTTGAAGCGCTCATGGCAAACCACAGCCCTCGCTTTTAAAGCCATCAAGAAACTGCGTTCGGCTGGGGTCGCTTGCTTGATGGCGTTTACAACGTCCGTCGTGTCTACGCATGCTGCAGCGCAAGCCGATCCAAACAAAGTGCTGAAATACGCGTTCGAGATTGCGGAAACCGGATTCGATCCGGCTCAAATTTCCGACGCGTATTCGAGCATTGTCAACGAACATATATTCGACACGCCGCTGCGTTACGACTACCTCGCGCGGCCGTTGAAAATGAAACCGAATGTGCTGGAGGCGCTGCCTGAGATCAGCGCCGATGGCACCGTTTACACCTTACGCTTTCGTAAAGGCATTTATTTTGCCGATGATGCAGCGTTCGGCGGCAAGAAGCGTGAATTAGTTGCCAATGATCTTGTGTATACGATGAAGCGGCTGTTCGATCCGAAAGTGAAATCGCCGAACCTCTACTTTCTTGACGGCAAAATCGCCGGTATGGAGCCGCTGAAAAAGAAAGCGAAGGAGACCGGCAAGTTTGATTTCGACATGGCGAGCGAAGGATTTGAACTGGTAGATCGCTACACACTTAAAATCAAATTGCTGCAGGCGGACTACAATTTCTCTTACCTGCTTGCCTCGGTTAATTCTTCGGCGATTGTCGCCCGTGAAGTCGTTGAAAAATATGCTGATGACATCATGGCCCACCCGGTTGGTACCGGACCTTACCGACTCACCGCGTGGAAGCGCTCTTCACGGATCATATTGGAGGCCAACCCGAATTTTCGTGAAATGATTTTCGATGATGAGCCGCCAGCGGAGGATGCGGTCAAACAAGCGATCGCGATGAAGTTGAAAGGCAAACGCCTGCCCATGATCGGACGCATCGAGATTTATCCGATTGAAGAGGATCAACCACGCTGGCTTGCATTCCTGAATAAAGAACATGATTTTATTGATCGTGTCCCAAACGATTTTGCCAATCATGCTTTCCCAGGCAATAAACTCGCGGCCTACTTGTCCAAAGACGGTATCCAGATGGATCGTCAGCCAGGTCTTGAGGTCACCTATGCATATTTCGCGATGGAAAATCCGGTTGTCGGTGGATATACGCCCGAGAAAGTCGCATTGCGCCGTGCTGTCGTGCTCGGCTACAACACGGATGACGAGATCCGCATTATCCGCAAGAATCAGGCGGTGCCGGCGCAGAGCCCTGTTGGACCCGGCGCGTTTGGGTTTGAGCCTGACTTTCGTACGACAGCCAATGAGTTTGACCCGGCGCGCGCGCGCGGGCTGCTCGATATGTTCGGCTACCTAGATCGCGACGGTGACGGCTACCGTGAGAATCCCGATGGCTCAAAACTCGAATTGGAACTCGCCACAACGCCGACGCAGCGGGATAAACAGTTCGATGAGCTTTGGAAAAAAAGTATGGATGCCATCGGCATCAAGATGCGTATCAAAAAAGCGCGCTGGCCGGAATTGCTCAAGGAGTCTCGCGCTGGCAAGCTGATGATGTGGCAGCTGGGTTGGAGTGGTCCATATCCTGATGCCGAAGCTGAATTTGATCGTCTCTTCGAGAAGGCGCGCATGACGCCGCCAAGCCCTGAGCGAATGGCGATTTATCGAGACATGAATCGACTTTTTCTCGTCAATGCGCCGTGGAAACTGGGCGGTAACCGCATGCTCACCGATCTTTCGCACCCCTGGGTCATCGGGCATACGCGCCATCCCGTCAACCGTGCGACATTCCGTTACCTCGACATCGACCTCGAAATGCAAAGCAAACTGAAGAAATGAAACAGATCAAATTTTTCCTGTGGATAGTCCTTTGCAGCACGCCGCTATTTCTGACCAGCGCAAATAGCATTGCTGCTGACAAAGTAAAAACCAGCCGCTTTGCATTCCTGATCGCTGAGACCAGCTTTGACCCGGCGAAAGTGTCCGATCTTTATTCAAATATCATCAATGAAACGATTTTCGAAGCCCCTTTGACGTACGATTTTCTCGCGCGTCCTGCGAAGCTGGTCCCGAACACCGCTGTCGCGATGCCGGAGGTAACCGATAACGGAAAAACGTATACCTTCAAATTCAAGCCCGGGATTTATTTTGCAGATGATCCCGTGTTCAAGGGGGTAAAGCGCGAACTGACATCAAACGATTACGCGTACAGCTTGAAACGGTTATACGATCCGCAGCTTTCCTCTCCATGGCTGTGGTACGTGGAGGGAAAAATAATAGGTGGCGATGAGGCGCACGCCAATGCCAAAAAGACCGGCAAATTTGACTATGACGCGCCGGTCGCTGGCATAGAAACACCGGACAAATACACGCTGCGGATCCGGCTTAAAGAAACCGATTACAACTTTATCTATATCTTTGGCACCGTACAAACGGGTGCAGTCGCACGCGAAGTGATCGAAGCGAACGCAGCGGATCCCGGCGCGCACCCGGTCGGCACCGGGCCGTACCGGCTCATTGAATGGAAGCGCTCCCACAAAATGGTGCTGGAAGCCAATCCCGGATACCGGACGCATTTTTATGAAGCAGAGCCCGGTGACGATCCGCAGATGCAGGAAATTTACCGGCAGATGAAAGGAAAGAAACTCCCACAAATACAGCGCGTGGAGGTATCCGTTATCGAAGAATCCCAGCCGCGCTGGCTAGCGTTTCTGAACGGTGAGACCGATTACGCCAATGCGCCCAACGAATTTTCTGCCTTTGCCTTCCCCGGTGGAAAACTTGCGCCCAATCTTGCCCGACAGGGCATGCGCGGACAACAGTTTGTTGAACCTGATCTTGTCTACACCTACTTCAATATGGAACACCCTGTCGTCGGTGGCTACACAGCTGAGAAAGTGGCATTAAGACGGGCAATCTGGCTTGGTTACAACCTCAACGAGGAAATAAATGTCATTCGCAATGGCGGCGCCATCAAAGCCGAATCACCCATTCCACCTGGCGTGGCGGGTTACGATCCGACGTTTCGCAATGCATTCGGTGAATACAATCCCGCCAAAGCGAACGCTCTCCTGTCAATGTATGGCTACATCGATCGCGATGGCGACGGATATCGCGAAAACCCCGATGGCTCGAAACTCGTCATTGAACAGTCCTCTGATCCCAGCGCGAGCACCAAGCAGTACGATGAGTTATGGCGCAAGAATATGGATGCCATCGGTGTCAAGCTGGTCTGGAACAAAGCGAAATGGCCGGAGCTGAACAAGCAATCACAACTGGGCAAGCTGGTCATGTGGCAACAAGCATGGGGCGCCGACTACCCTGATGCTGAGAATTTTTACCAAAATCTTTACGGCGGTAATATAGGCCAGAGCAATCGCGCCAAGTTCAAATTACCCGCTTTCGACAAACTCTACGAGCAAGCTCGCCTGATGCCGCCGTCGCCGGAACGGAACAAAATATATAGCGAGATGGCGCGGCTCGTGTCGGTGTATGCGCCGTGGATTCCAAATGTGCATCGGTTGCGCAGCGATGTGATTCATCCTTGGGTGATTGGCTACGTAAAGCATCCGATTTTGGGGGCACCGTGGCTATACATGGATATTGATGAGAGCAAGCGGCCCAAGCACTAAGGCGGGGCTGCCGACGATGCGCCGTTATAATTGTTCCTTGACATCGTGCTTCTCCCACGGGCGAATGCATTTTATAAACTCTAGCACTGGCGGGGCTCATGGAAGACTTATGGCCTGCAATGTCCGCCAATTGGCGTTCTACATGTTGGCAGCTTCGGGAGTGTGATGTGCGTTGGTCAGTGATAGATAAAATATTTCGACGACTGTGTAGCCCGCTGATGGCGGCCCTTGTCGTCACAACAATGACCGCGGCCTCGTTCGCGCACGCAGTCGAAAAAAAGACCCTGAAAATCGCGTTCCGCGCGGCGGAAACGGGCTTCGATCCGCAGCGGATTGAGGATCGTTATTCGGTCGGCATTTGCGAAAATATTTTCGATTCCCTCATCAGCTATGACTGGCTGGCGCGTCCTGTAAAAATGGTTCCGAATATCGTCGAAGCCGTACCTGTCGGCGAAGAAGGCGGTACGCGTTTCACGTTTCGAATCAAGCCCGGCATTTACTTCTCCGACGATCCCGTCTTCAAAGGCAAGCCTCGTGAGTTGGTCGCAAAGGACATGGAGTACGCCATCAAGAGATTCCGCGATCCTGCCAATCGCAGTCCCTATTCGTGGCTGTTCGAAGACCGTATCGTGGGGCTGGATGAATTTGTAGCCGCCGCCAAGATAAGCGGCAAGTTTGATTACGATTTTGCGGTCGAAGGTCTCAAGGTGCTCGACAAATACACCATCTCGTTCAAATTACGCGAGCCGGACTACAACTTCATTTATTTTTTTACGCTCCCCATCGTTGTCCCGGTCGCACGCGAGGCCATTGAAGGCTACGCCAACGATAC
>ENA-OFCE01001776-OFCE01001776.1-metagenomes-genome-assembly--contig:-NODE-1776-length-10292-cov-4.386246_pt1 | contig 10292 bp, 8 predicted proteins | sample MGYA00153388_OFCE01 | MGnify analysis MGYA00153388
AGAATGTGCCTTCGTCTGAGAGCTCCAATGGGCCACCGAGCGAGCCTGCAATTGCGGGTGCAGCAAGTATTGCTGCAAAACCAATAGCCAATATCGCGTAACAAAACCGGTTTTTCTTCACAACATTCTCCTCAGGAAAACTTCCGTGTTTCAATAGAATTTATATGATACTTGACTTGCTAACAATTGTCAAGTCTAGTAATTCGGCGCCCCATTTAACTTGACGGTTAAGGGGCAGCGAGGTTTATGCAAAGGGTGACTTATTGCGTTGTCGGCATCCCTACGAGCCCAAACGGGGTTACTGAGAGCAAGTGGCCTATCTCATACATCTTGTTTTCAGCAGTCTTCATTGCAGGGTTGCTTTAAGCGGTCCTGAAGCTTTTATGAGTAATTGCGGACTTTCACTTCCATCGCGCCGATCGATTCAATTTCGGCACGAATGACATCGCCGCCGCGGATCGGACCGACACCCGACGGCGTTCCGGTGTAAATCAAGTCTCCCGGATACAGCGTGTAAAACTGAGACGCGTAAGCAATCTGCTCTGCCGCGTTAAACAACATGGCTGATAGGCCCACCGATTGACGGTCCTCGCCATTTATAGACAACCGCATATTAAGCAGCGACAGATCCGGCACCTCGTCCACAGTGACCAGCCACGGGCCAAAGACAGAATACGAATCTATTGATTTGCGCTGGCTCCGTTCTTCTGGACCGCGCAGCGTGATGTCCAGGCCAACGCCATAGCCGGCAACGTACTTCAGGGCATCAAGCGCCGATACTGGCCCACGCACCACCTCGCCGATCACGATCACCGCTTCCACTTCGTAGTCAGTTCGGCGCTCCGGAAAGCGCACGGCGATGCCCTCCGATGGGCCGACGAGCGACGACGTTGCTTTCAAGAAAAAGCCGACTTCATCCATAGATGCCATGATGCTGGTTTTGACAGTGCCTGGCGCATTCATCTCGTCACGATGTTCCGGGTAATTGTTCGGCGCTGCCAGGATTTTCGTGGGGCTTTGGACCGGGCTAAGTAGGGCGACGTCCGACAGCGGCAATCTGATGGAGCCGTTTTGTAGCTCGCGGTCTCGTCCACGAAGGCCTGGCAACGCGCGAATTAATGCATCGCCATAGCCAGGGATCGCGGCATTGTTGACGTGGGTCGTAATGTCGATGACTGTGTCACCACATACCATCCCGTAGCTACTTCCAAATCGGCAGATTCTCACTGGTCGTACTCCTTAAATGATATTTGTCTAGAGCGCCGTTTGCCGGTTTCCACGCCCATAGCAGGTCGATCGTTAAGACCTGCCCCAAAATGGCCGGCTAAACGAGAATTACGCCTACTTATTGACGGATTTATGCAGTCGTCACGCGTTCGTGTTTTTTTGATTCAAACTTATCCGCGCCAGTTGCGTTGAGTTCCTTGACAGAAAACCCAGCAATTTGGCGGTAGCGTTCCTGCCAGGATGCCAGCTCTTCTTTCGAGATCACGTCTTCAATTTTATCGAAGCGTTTCCCGCCAGTGCGCGACTCGACAAGGCGCAACACTGCATCGGGCGAGATATCGCGATTAGCGAGAACCACGCGCTTTGTGGGCTCGAGCCTGGCGAGCTCATAGGCCTTGAAGGCAGACACTGGATCTGATTCGGTGAGCAAACATGACGTGATGCATGCGACATCAAGAATCGCCTGCGATGCGCCATTGGAGCCGCGCGGCATCATGGGATGGGCAGCATCGCCTAGAAGCGTGACTCTGCCCTGGCTCCAGAACGGCAGAGGATCTTGGTCGACGAGCGGGTATTGGTACACTTTGTCAGCGGCGCGCAACACAGCCGGGATATCCAACCAGTCGTATTTGCAGTGCTCGAAGGCGCTTATAAACTCGCTGATATCGGCTTCACGGTTCCAGTCGCGTGACGTATCCTCTCCTGGGCGGGCAACTTCCACGACCCAGTTCAGTAGCTGACGCCCTTCGGCGTCAACATTGTTGCGGATGGGATACATCACCAATTTGCCAGCTTCGCGCGTCCCTAAATAGAACATGGATGCGCCGCTTAAAAACGGCTTCCAGACCGTGGTTCCACGGTATGAGGTTGTTCCTTCATACCGAGGCACTGCTTCCCGAGGATGCATCGCCACTCGTGTTGGCGAATTCACCCCTTCACACGAAATGGCAAGGGATCCCCGGACCGACGGAAGCGGCACGCCCGTGGGATCGACGAAGTGAGCCGTTACGGAATCGCTATCTTGCTCAATCTTGACGCACTTATGTCCGAGTTTGATGGCCTCGTCCCCGGCTCTTTCACGCACGGCATCTAAAAGAACCTTGTGCAAGTCCCCTCGATGAATGGAAAGCTGTGGCCAGTTGTAACCTGCGGCCCTGCCGCGCGCCTCAGTAAACACCAGCTGACCGTGTCCAGTAAAGAAGCATACCTCTTTGGTTTCGATTCCCCGCTTTATAAGAGCGGCGTCAAGGCCGAGGCTGGTCAACTCCTTCATTGCATGAGGCAGCAAATTGAGGCCCACACCGAGCGGCTTCAGCTCCGTCACAGCCTCAAAGACTTTAAAGGGAATGCCGTGCTTATGAAGCGATAAAGCTAATGTGAGACCTGCGATCCCGCCGCCGGCGATGATGATTTCCTTGGAAACTGTCATGTCAATGCCTTTCAGATTTGATGGTGGTAATTTGGTCGTTTTTCGCGTCGCCCGAATGCTCCGACCGCAGCAGGCCGAGCGTTTTCAGCATGGCACCGTTCGTCACCTTGATGAGATAGGCGTCCTGATCGCGAGCAACATGGCTGACCCAGGTCCAATTCGGGATAGTGAACACATCGTTCTTGGACCAGGAGAATTCCTTATCTCCAACCGTGCTCGTACCCGACCCGCTAAGTACATACACTAAGGTTGACGCCGTGCTTCGCACCCCCTCGGTCGCCCGGTCGGCCGGCAGCCGGTTCGCGTAAACATCAATGGTGGGCATGACAGGGCCGCCATCCTCCAGATTGATGTAACGTATTTCGCGACTGCCATCTTTATTAGCCGGCGTCGCGTCTAGCTGACGTTGCGTATCAGCCCACGAATAACGCAGCTTGCGCGTATTAAAGCCCGCACCCGGCACGGGATTGCGCTCCGATGGCTGTTCAATAAAGACGGCGTTCCAGGACGCGACAAGAGGGACATCGAGGACATCGATCCACATTGCGCGGCGGCCGTCGTTGTTGAAATGCCCATGCCAAGACCACGCTGGAGTCAGGATTAAATCACCCGCAACCATCGGGCAATTTACATCGTCAACCGTCGTTACCCCACCGTCCTCATCGGTGATGAGGCGAAGAGCTGCCATGGAGTGCCGATGCGGCGCGGCGGTTTCGCCCGCATTCAAGACCTGGAGAGCAGCATTTAGAGTTCCAGTGGTGGCGAGTCGCCCGCCAAACCCTGGATTTGCAAGCACAAGGACTCTGCGCTCGGCATCCGCACCGCTGATCTCGTCGCCGATGGTATTGCCCAACCTTTTCAGCTCGGGCCAAGACCACATGCATGGCTTTTCGGTAGGGCGGGGCTCATGCGCCGAAGCAGGCCCAACGTGAAGCCAAAGTGGGAGCACACTTGCCTCTTTAAACCGCTCTTCAAGGAGTCCATCGACCATGAAAGTCCTTTTCCATATTTCAGTTTCTAGCTTTGCGGATATTATTTGTTTTACTAACCATTGTCAAGACAAATTATATTCAGACGAGGTTTGCGTTCGGCAGGAGATCTGTGATTCCAAGAAGAAATGAGCCTGGATAGTAAGCTGGAGTAAGGTCATGCTTCTGACAACAGGGAAGCCGACGAGCAGGATTGTTCATCACGGGATGGTGATCAACATAAGCGAAGCGCAAGTGAAACACTGGATCAGGTGAGTGAAGTGGTGGCAGGAATACAAGAGTTGCAACTGCGTCCGCTAGCAGTTGAAAAGGGCGTGCTTCGCGTGGATCGAGCAAGCGCTCAAACGACTTGACTATTGGTGTGTAAAGCGGATGGAGCGGAGCGTGGTGCTGACATATTTGCCTGGCCGACAATGACGGCGAATCGGACGAGGCCCGCGTGCTCAGGTCTCTGCAGGCCGCGGCGTGTACATACCGCATCGCCTTCGGCCCACACGCTGGGTAGAAGGTGATGACGCTGAAATGTGCAATGCCCATGGAAATGGATTCAAAGCAGACGCTGTATGCCGATTTCAATGGTTTCAGCATGCGCACTGACGCGCGCTGCGGCGCTGACGATCGCCAAGCGCTGGAGCAGCTTTGCAGCTAAATCGCATGCCCGGCATTGGCCGACGAGCGCGTACAGACTAACGCTGCGGGCCAAGTGGTGCTCAAGCCAAAGACCTTCTGGCGAGACGGCAGCACGCATTTAGTCCTGTCGCCGCTGGAGTTCATGCAACGAGTGGCAGCCTTGGTGCCGAGACCGAGGCTGCACTTGATTCGCTTTCATGGCGTGCTGGCGCACAACGCCAAACTGTGCGCTCTGATGGTGCCGCAAGGGTTTGAACCGGCGGCCCAGGAATCGATGTTCTTCGCGTGCGAGCCAAACTGCGCGCACCACGGCCTGGTGCGGCTGCGCTGGGCCAAGCTGCTCAAGCAAATGCTCGATCTCAATCTGGAGCACTGCCCAAACTGTGGCGGTGAGCTGACGATCCTTCGGCGATCTTGGCACAACCGGTAATCGCGAGGATTCTCACGCAACTGGGTTTGCAGGCTAGGCCACCACCTCGTACGTCAGCTCGTGGCAAGGAGCTGCAAGTGGCCTGACGCTGCCCAGCCGTGACAGTTGAGGCGACCCCGGCGACCAGAACAGTTGAAGTCGGCTGTGTCTGAGGGTTGTCGGGGCCGATGGATGTGGCTGGGCTGTGATAGGTAATTCAGGGATAGCACCCGAGAAAGACACTTTTCGGCTGGGCTGTCAACGACAAACAGATCTCAGTTGCCCGCAAAGAGAGATTAAACGCGTCGGTTCCCGTGTTCGGGATGCCGTGTGGGAGAAAAAAAGACGCGTGAAAAACCTATCCACCAAGTCCCGGATGACCCGGTGGGACCAATCCGATTACTTCAGCAAACCCTCATGCCGCATCGCTGCCTGCACCGCAGGCCGGGCCTTCATGCGTTCGCGGAAAGCAGTGATGTTGGCCAGTCCAGTGATGTCCACCCCTACACGCGGCGCCGAGTTGGTGACGGCGAAGAGGTAGGGGTCGGCCACACTGAAGGCATCGCCCATCAGGTAGGACTTGCCCGCCAGCTGGCTGTCCACCCACTTCAGGCGCGACATTACTTTGTCAATAATCATTGGCTTGTAGTCGGCCGGTGTGGCTGGGTTGTACAGTGGGCTCAAACCCTTGTGCACCTCGGTACTGATGAAGTTGAGCCAGGACTGTAGCTGCGCACGCGCCACCGTTCCGTTGGCGGGCGCCAGGTTTTTGGCCGGGACCTTGTCGGCGATGTATTGCACGATGGCCGGGCCTTCGGTCAGACGGGTGCCGTCGTCCAGCTCCAGCAGCGGCACATAGCCCAGCGGGTTGATGCTGTAGTAGTCGGTGCCGTCTTCCAGCTTGTGGGTTTTGGTGGGTGCCAAGATGAGGTCAAACACCAGGCCGGATTCATGCAGGATGATGTGTGGCGACAACGAACAGGTGCCGGGGGAGTAATAAAGCTTCATGGTTTTCCTTTAGTGACTTCAAGAGGGTTGCTGCGTGCTACAGAACCTGGGTTTCCTATCCTTGCGAGTACGTTTTGTATACGGCACGGATTCGATTGTCTTCCGACGCTTTTGCGCGGAACTCTCATTTCGACATGCAAGGCGCGGTCGCAACGCGCAATTGAGCAATGATCTCAATCCACTTTCGCGCCCGAACGCCGCACCACCGCGCCCCAACGCTCGCCCTCGCTTTTCATCAGCGCGCCGAGCTGCTCCGGCGTACCCGGTTCGACACTGAAGCCGAAGTCGACGAAGCGCTTGGTGACCACTGGGTCACGCATGGCCCGGCCGATCTCGGCGGACAGCCGGCGCACGACAGCATCCGGTGTGCCAGCCAAGATGACGGCGGCGAACCACCCCTCCATAGTCAGGTCAGGAAAGCCGGCTTCGGCGGTGGTCTGCACATCCGGGAAGGCGGCAACACGCTTGCTGGCTCCGGCGGCGATAAAACGCATCTTTCCCGCCTGCACCTGCGTCAACGCCGTGGGCAAGACGGCGAACATGGCGTCGACCTGGCCACCCATGACATCCACCAGCGCTGGCGCGCCGCCCTTATAGGGCACATGCACGATCTCGATGCCCGCCATGTACTTCAGCATTTCCAGCGCCAGGTGACCACCGGTGCCCACCCCCGTCGAAGCCATGGTGACAGGACGCCCCGACTTGGCCATCGACACGATGTCGCGCATGCTCCTGATCGGGCTGTCGGCGCGCACCAGTAGCATGATCGGTGCCGACATCAGCATAGTGAGCGGCTTAAAGTCCTTGATCGGATCGTAGGAGTGGTTCTGGTATAGCGAGGCATTGACGGCCAGCGCACCGAAGTCGCCGATGAAAAACGCGTGGCCGTCCGGCGGCGTCTGCTTCAAAGCCGCCACTGCAATTTGCGCCCCGCCTCCTGGTCGATTGTCAACCACCACTGGCTGGCCCAGTGCATCGGTCAATTTTTGCGCCACGTTACGCGCCATGATGTCGGTGGGTCCGCCGGCCGCGAACGGCACAAAAATACGCAACGCTCGCGACGGAAACGCTGCCTGCGCCGCGGCACCTCCAGTGAGCATTAGGCCACTTGCGGAAATACCCGCGCCTAATAAGGTACGACGGTCCATTAATATTCTCCTTTGGTTGAACGTGTTGTGTTTGCACTGCGCCTTTGCCCTAGCGCAAGACACCTGAATGCGCAATCTCGCGTCATGTCAATGCCTTTCAGATTTGATGGTGGTAATTTGGTCGTTTTTCGCGTCGCCCGAATGCTCCGACCGCAGCAGGCCGAGCGTTTTCAGCATGGCACCGTTCGTCACCTTGATGAGATAGGCGTCCTGATCGCGAGCAACATGGCTGACCCAGGTCCAATTCGGGATAGTGAACACATCGTTCTTGGACCAGGAGAATTCCTTATCTCCAACCGTGCTCGTACCCGACCCGCTAAGTACATACACTAAGGTTGACGCCGTGCTTCGCACCCCCTCGGTCGCCCGGTCGGCCGGCAGCCGGTTCGCGTAAACATCAATGGTGGGCATGACAGGGCCGCCATCCTCCAGATTGATGTAACGTATTTCGCGACTGCCATCTTTATTAGCCGGCGTCGCGTCTAGCTGACGTTGCGTATCAGCCCACGAATAACGCAGCTTGCGCGTATTAAAGCCCGCACCCGGCACGGGATTGCGCTCCGATGGCTGTTCAATAAAGACGGCGTTCCAGGACGCGACAAGAGGGACATCGAGGACATCGATCCACATTGCGCGGCGGCCGTCGTTGTTGAAATGCCCATGCCAAGACCACGCTGGAGTCAGGATTAAATCACCCGCAACCATCGGGCAATTTACATCGTCAACCGTCGTTACCCCACCGTCCTCATCGGTGATGAGGCGAAGAGCTGCCATGGAGTGCCGATGCGGCGCGGCGGTTTCGCCCGCATTCAAGACCTGGAGAGCAGCATTTAGAGTTCCAGTGGTGGCGAGTCGCCCGCCAAACCCTGGATTTGCAAGCACAAGGACTCTGCGCTCGGCATCCGCACCGCTGATCTCGTCGCCGATGGTATTGCCCAACCTTTTCAGCTCGGGCCAAGACCACATGCATGGCTTTTCGGTAGGGCGGGGCTCATGCGCCGAAGCAGGCCCAACGTGAAGCCAAAGTGGGAGCACACTTGCCTCTTTAAACCGCTCTTCAAGGAGTCCATCGACCATGAAAGTCCTTTTCCATATTTCAGTTTCTAGCTTTGCGGATATTATTTGTTTTACTAACCATTGTCAAGACAAGAGAAAACTTAAATTTTGACCGAAAAAGTCACCGGTACTTGCCCGAAAGTCGTCGGATGGGCCGCTGGTTGCGGCTGACTTAAAGCAGGAGATGGGCAAGCGAGTGCAAGTGCGAACCAAAGCCAAACTACGTGCTGTTGCCTGAAAGCACATGGCGATACTGGAGCAAAACCCGGAGCGGTTTATTTGCTACTTTCAGGAACGCCGCGCACGCTACGCGGCTAGATACTTCACAGGACAGGATCAATAATGATCATGCGAGCAGGGGCTATATTATCCAAGCAGGGACCGATGAACCGGTTACGCCCACCTCAGGCACTGCGCAGTACAGGAAGTGACAAGCTGGGGCTCAGTCACTTTCTCCGTAATCGTGGTCAGGATGATTTACGGTGTCGAGCTTCCAGTAGCCACGTGCGACGATGTGTTTCCGGTCCACGCCGAGCTCGTCCTGAAGCAGCTTGCGGATCCGGCGCATGGCAGCAGCTTCGCATGCCAGGTAAATTTTTGCGCCGGGCGGCACGGTTTGCAGGGTGCGCAAAGCGCGTTCAAGCGGCAGGCCTGCATTGCGGTGGTCCGTGCCGCGTGGCAGCCACTGCGTGACAAGTTGTGCAGCGCTTTGCAGTGGGCGCTCTTCGTCTGCGCTGATCACTTCGACCAGCAGGTGCACGCTGGCGCTGGCGGGCAATACCGCCAATATGTTTTCAATGGCGGGTAAGGCGCTGTCGTCGGCGATCAGCAGGTGGTGCGTAGCAGAGGCGTCCAGCGCATAGCCCGGGCCGGGGCCCATGAGGTAAATCACTTGGCCGACTGCCGCCTGGCTGGCCCAGGTCGAGGCCGGACCTTCGCCGTGCAGCACAAAATCCACATCGACTTCATGCACGTCTGGCCGCACTGCCAGCGGCGTGTAGGTGCGCATGGCTTTGGGCCGGGGCGCATCCGGCAATGGGCGATCGGGCTCGTTCTGGCCAGCCTCCGGGAAAATTAGCTTGATGTAGCTGGCAGGCGTTTCAGGCGCAAAGCCTTCAAGCTCGTCACCTTTAAAGGTAATGCGGCGCATGGCCGAGCTGAGCACCTCTATTCGGGTGACCTCAACGCGGCGCGGCGGGCGGCGTTTGCGGGCGGATGGTGCGGCGGTTTTAGGGCTGGAAGACATGGATTCCTATCTGGCATTTGAGTTCTATTTGCGGATGATTGTCATCTAAAACCAATGAACTCGTTCGATGCAAAGACAAAACATTGGCGAGTATTTGTGACGCTTCACGGTACCAACGCGCGGCGTTGCCATTCGCCGCATGATCCTGGGCTTCAAATGCAAAGACACGCAAAACCTGTTTGAGGCAGGCGTGTCAAGCGATGGATCAACATCGAAACAGTAGCAATGCGCAAGCTGGCCATGCTTAACCGGGTGGCCGTTCTGGATGACTTAAAAATCCTGCCGCAAAACAGCCAGAAGGCCTTTAAGAAAGACCGCATGAACCAGCACAGCATACGCTTCATTGACCAGTGGTAAATGTGTTTCAAAGGTATGCGCCGGTCCGGGAAATGTTGCAATCGTGAACTGGCACTGTATGAACTTTTTTATTATGAAACGCCAAATCTCCTACCCTCGCTTGAGCAAAATTCTTGCTTAAGAGTTCTTGAAACCCATAGACAACACGCCCTGCTGCCTGGCCCTTGGCCCAAGACCGTCTCTGCACCGCGCAGCGCGGAATTGAGGCAAGAAGTCCACCGTGTAGGAATTAATCCAGTTGTGATGTGCTCCACCCGAAATACGGTTGCAGACCGTACTTTTGAAGCGTACTATTTTTCTTGAATAAATAACTGCGTTTGAAATCGTTAACTAGTTGGGAAGCAATACCATGATCAAAGCCTTGGGTTATGCCGCAAAGCACCCGTACAGCAACCTGAAGCAAATAGAGTTTGAACGCGAAGAAGCGGGCGCGAACGAAATTGAAATAGAAGTGCTTTTCTGCGGCGTCTGCCACTCTGACATTCATCAGGTGAAAAACGAATGGTCGAACACTGTCTATCCATGCGTACCCGGCCACGAGATCGTCGGTCGGGTTTCGAAGGTCGGGCCGGGCGGCACCCGTCACGCAGTTGGCGATCTGGTCGGTGTCGGTTGCATGATTGAGAGCTGTCGCCACTGTCATCCTTGCCAGTCTGGCGACCAAAATTACTGCGAAGGCCCGAATTCTTGGCTTTCGACTTACAACGGCCCGATGGTGTCCGCAGCCAAGGCGCCAAACGGCGCCAATATGTACGGGCGTGACAATACATTCGGCGGTTATTCCGATGTGATT
>ENA-OFCE01001777-OFCE01001777.1-metagenomes-genome-assembly--contig:-NODE-1777-length-10285-cov-2.577419_pt1 | contig 10285 bp, 7 predicted proteins | sample MGYA00153388_OFCE01 | MGnify analysis MGYA00153388
TCATGTGTGAAACGCGCCTTTTTGGCGTCAGGTTTGGCTCTTGGCCTGTCCTTATGTCTTGAGGGGCGTGCCCATGGGCAAATCGGATCGCCACCGTCGCGACAAGCCCGGCCGCGCATTCCTATTACGGCAACAGGGCAATCGGCTATCAGCCGCTTTCGAGGTCGCTTACAAATAGCGTATGACGATTTGGATTTGGTATTTGGTGCGCCGCTTTATCTCAGGATTGTTAAAGAGCAAAGACGGCTTGAAGTCTGGGTGCAAGGACGGCGAGAAAATTATGTCCGGCTGCGCACGTATCGATTGTGCGGCACGCGTCCGCCTATAGGCCCAAGACAGCGGGCCGCTACGACATCGCAACCTGAAGGCTTCTATAGTTTGGGCACGACAAGCTTAAGGCCCCAACCTGTTACGTATTTGGGGATCGACATCAATTGGCCCAATGCGTTTGACCGGACCCAAGGTGGCGTGGGGGCGAGTAGCTTATTGCAAGCCGGATGTGTCGGTGCGCCACATTTTGGTCTTACGGATCAAGACATGGAAGAGGTATATACGTTGGTGCATAGCGCCCTGACCTTTGGGCAAACCTTTGAAATCTGGCCGTACATCAATGTCCCAAGCCTTGATTTCTTGCGGCGTGGCGGTGCGGCCAATGTTTTGATACTTTGACGTTTGAGCCAGAGCCATCAGCGGCAACACACATACGAGGAGGCTAACCCACTTGAACATTTTTCACCTCGCCGTTTTCACCCAGCAGCCACGACTGCACCGCGTTGTTGTGATAGATGCTCCGCCCACCGCGCACCGCACGAAGCGCCTGGTAACTGGGTTGAATGTGCCCGGTATCGTCAGTAGCACGGCTTTGCAAAATAACAGGTTTGCCATCCCACACAAAATCGGTGTTAAAGCGCGTCAAACACTTCGACAACACCGGGCCTTCAAGCCGCGCAGGCTTCCAGTTGCGGCCACCGTCCATCGACACGTCAACTTTTTTAACTTTGCCGCGCCCGCTCCAGGCCAGACCCGTGATGCTGTGAAAGCCTTTTTGCAGCACCACCTGACCTCCACTGGGCGAAGTGATAACGCTTTTAACCTCCTGAATACCACCGTACTGGCGGTGCATACCGTCGGGCATCAGGTCGATGTAATGCAGGGTTTCGTCTTTCGCGCCATAAGGCTTGTCGCCCACTTCAATGCGCCGCAGGTATTTGACCCAGCTCACTCCCTGCACACCGGGTACGACCAGGCGCAGCGGGTAGCCGTTTTCAGGCCGGAGCATTTCACCGTTTTGGCCGTAAGCAACCAGCACCTCGCCGCTTTGAATCAGCCTCATGGGGATGGTGCGCGTCATGCCTGAGCCATCAGCGCCTTCAGCCAGGATGAATTTGCCGCGCTCTAAATCAGCGCCACACATCTCAAGCAAGGTGATCAGCGGCACACCGGTAAATTCACTGCAACTGAGCATGCCGTGCGTGTACTGAACTGTGGGCACAGCCGCGTTATTCCATTCCATCGCAGAGTTGGCGCCGCATTCAATAAAGCACATGCGGCTCACGCTGGGCAGGCGCATGATCTCGTCCATGTCAAACACCATAGGGCGTTTGATCAGGCTGTCGTCAGAGCCATTGATCATCAAACGGTGTTTTGACGGGTCAATGTCCCACCAGCCCTGGTGATGCCTTTCAAAATGCAGGCCGCTGGGCGTGATGATGCCAAACAGCGATTGCAGTGGCGCAAAGCTGACGCTGGCCGCGCCTACCCGGGTCAAGCCCGGGCTTTCTCGGCGTTGCAGATTTTTTTCAAACTCGCTGGGCAGGCCGTAAGGCCGCGACGCAACGGGTTGCCCCAAGCCTTTTGTATGGGCGGGCAAGTTCAAAATATTTGGGTCATCTGCTGCTTGCGCCTGCGTCACTGCGGCTGCAGCAGCGGCAGCGGCAAAAGCACCTGCCAAAAAGCCGCGCCGGCCAGCTTTGATCTCGTTAATTTGCTCACCCGACAAAAAATTTTCTGGAGCGCGCTGAATGAATCTGTTGAACATATTCAAGACACCACGGGTTCAGCGTGGATGCGAGGGCTGAGAGCTTGCCCCTCGGGCAGGTTGTCGGGTTCATCCATCTCAATGGCGATTTGCGTACACACACTGCGGCACAAGGCGACTGCTTTTTCGCTTTGCACGCGGTAAATCACCTGCGTGCCCTCCTTGCGCTTCGCCAACACCCCTGTTTTGAACAGCACCGCCAGATGCTGGGACAAATTTGGCTGTGTGGTCTCAATCTCCAGCAACAAGGCGTTAACTGACTTTTCTTGCTCGCACAGTGCGCTCAATATTTGCAGCCGTATCGGCGTGGCCAGCACGGCAAACAGTTCAGCCGCCAAGGTGAAAACACGACTTTCTGCGTTCGATTTAAGTAGGGCTGTTGTTTTCATCGTCATTAATATAAGCAGTGACTGATATTATGAGTTTGAAATTGTTTTGGTAACTCCTGATTTACCCTCGCTCGACCACAAAGCCGATTACAAAACGACAAACACCTCGAAGTTTTAAAAAAAGCCATAAAAAATGAAACAGATGGTCAAATCTGTGAAATTACCCTTCTTTATTTACGGGGCTTTGCCTAAAATACTGATATGCAACATCACGCAAAAATTCTTACGCATCTGTTACAAAGCTCGCTAATAGGTGTCATCACCATTTTTGGCGGCCAAGCCTTGGCTGAAGTCGATGATCTGGTGCGGCAAGCCCGCGCCATGCTAGAAAAAGGCCAAGCCAAGCAAGCCTTTGATTTGCTGGAGCCACAAGAGGCCAAACGTGCTGGTGACCCGGACTTTGACACCACACTGGGCATTGCAGCCAACGACAGTGAGCAACACACCCGCGCGGTTTTTGCGCTGGAGCGGGTGCTCACGGTGCAACCTGAAAACTCGCGCGCTAGAGCCGAGTTAGGCCGTGCCCTGTTTGCGGTTGGTGACCTGCAAGCATCGCGCAAAGTGCTGCAGGAAACCAAGCGTGACAACATCCCGAGCGAAGCCGCAGCCACGATTGACCAGTTTTTACAGGCTATTGACCGCAGCGAAGAAGCCGCCAAATCCTCGCTCAAGTTTTACATTGAAACCAGCCTGGGGCATGACAGCAACATCAATGGCGGGCCTGGCAATGCGCTGGTCGCCGTGCCTGCGTTTGGTGGCCTGGTGTTAACGCTGGGCGCTGCCAGCGTTTCAACGGCCGATACTTTTGGAACTTTAGGCGCGGGCTTGTCTGCCCGCCATGTGCTGAACCCGCGCTGGTCGCTGCTGGCAAACGTTTCTGTCAATACCCGTGAACACGCCAAATTCAGGACTTTCAACACCTTTCAGCTCGATGGCAATGTGGGTGCCAGTTACCGCTACGACAAGCATGAGTTCACCGCCGCCCTGCAGGCAGGCAGTTTTTATGTCGATGGCACCCGGATTCGAGACCAGTCAGGCCTGGTAGGTGAGTGGACCTACCGCCCCGACGGCGAGAATCAGTGGAGCACTTATCTGCAAATCGGCACCCTGAGCTACCCCACCCAAGCCGCACGAAACGCTGACCGTACTGTGCTGGGTACGTCGTACGCACACAATTTTCGCAGTGGTTTGTTGTTGTTTGGCGGTGCTTATGTTGGCACTGAAAAACAAAAACTGGGCAGCTTGCCGCATCTGGGGCACCAGCTTTACGGCATCCGCACCGGGGCTCAATTTTCACTGTCTGAGTTCGTCTCGGCATTTGCTGGCTTGAGTTATGAAAACCGCAAATACGGCGGGCCTGATCCGCTCTTTTTAGTGACCCGACAAGACAACCAGTACAACCTGAACCTGGGTTTGAACTGGGTTCCTGCCAAGACCTGGAAAGTCACACCCCAGCTGTCCTACACATCTGTCAAATCGAATGTAGCGATTTCAGATTTTCGGCGGACGGCATTTGCTGTCACGCTGCGCAAAGACTTTTAATTTATTTTGACTTTTACCGGGCATCTGATATGACCACCTCCATCAAACTTCAACGAACCGTGCTGGTATTGGCGCTGTCCAGTATTTACCCCCTGCTAGCCAATGCATCTGCGGGCATTGCTCAGTTTATTGCTGGCGATGTGAATGTACGCGGCGCTGACGGCAAAATCGATGCATTGCTCAAGGGCCGTGACATTGAAAGCGGGCAAGCCATCGTGACGGGTGTCAATGGCCGGGCGCAGGTTAAATTTACCGATGGCGGATTGATATCGCTTCAGCCAAATACCGAGTTCAAAATTGCCAATTATGTTGACAAGGCAGACCCAAATGAAGACCGTTTTCTGGTTGATTTGCTGCGCGGCAGCATGCGCGCCATCACCGGGCTGATTGGCAAACGCAACCGCGCCAACTACAAAGTCACCACTACGACGGCAACCATTGGCATTCGGGGATCGGGCTTCAGCGCGGGTTATAACCCCGATGGTTCTTTAGGCGTCACAGCCGAGAAAGACGCCATTGAAGTTTGCAATGCGGGCAGCTGCGTGGGTCTGGTGGCCGGTGAATCCGTCAGGGTCAACAGCAGCACCGAGCCGCCGGTACGCACCATCAACCGGGCCAGTGTGCCGACACCAGGGGCAGCGCAAGAGGTGGTGACTGCGGGCAATCAGACCAACACTGATGGCAGTTCAATCCTGAAAGACACAAGACCTCCGTCCGACACTGTCAAACCACCTGTCGTGCGTACCTTCACCAATATTCAGGTGTCGGCCGTGGGAAGCGACTCTTCGTACAATTCGCTGGTTCAAAGAACCTCAGTCGGCGCAACAACAGTCTTTAGCGACAACAAGCTCACTCAATTTACCGATACCAGCTTTGGCACACCCAAATGGTCGGAGACTGGAACACCCGCCCCTGTGGCCAGCTTCAAATCTATTGGCAATGTGACCGATAGCAATTTCATCGGTTGGGGCATGTGGACCAAAGGCACGCGTGAATATTTTGGCACCCTCATGCTGGATCAAGTGCATTACGTTGCCGGCAGACCTACACCGCAGGCTGACATTACAGCCCTGCTGAACACCGGCACTTTTACATATAGCCTGGTGGGTTCTACAGCACCCACCCAAAACGGCGTGTTGGGTACGCTTAACAGTGCCACTTTCAGCGTTGTCTTTGCATCAGTTAATTACGCGGCCACCGTGGGTGTCAACACGTCGTTTGGTAATTTCACTGACATAGCTACCAGTAGCACGCCTTCATTTACGGGGACAAGCTCATTTGTCACAGGCATGTTCATTGGCTCTAACGCCGCCTTTGCGGGTCTGACCTATGCCAAAGACCCAGGCGGTGGCAAAATTACAGGTGCTTTGGTGTTCCAGAAGTAACACGAGAATCGCCAAGATAGCTGTCAAGAAGCAATTCACACGCTGATTTTCCGTGCAAATGTTCAGCTTGCTGCATTGCCGCAGTGCCCATTGACTTGCGAGTTTCCGAACTGCTTGCCAGGCATTCCAGGGCATCCCAGGCTTGTTCCTGGGTTGCCACCAAAAACCCGCAGCCACCTTCCATCACAACTTCTGCATAGCCACCAATGTTGCCCACCACCACCGGCAAGCCAGAAGCCATCGCCTCGGCCACGACACGGCCATAAGCGTCAACTGTTGTACCGGTGCGGTAAAAAAAGATGTCCAGTGATTGGTAAAAATCGATCATGTTCTCAGCGCCCGCAGGCAGCAACTCAACACCCTCGACCGCTTCAAGCTGTGCTGCCAGACACATGCCGCCCATGATGCGTACACGCCATCCTTTGGCCGCCAACATGCGGTACAGCATGGCATCTTGCGGGTGGTGCTTGTCTGGGGCATCCCGACTTGCTCTGCCGATGGTCAAAGGACGACGGGGCATCATCCGTTTTTGCCCCGCTTGCAAAAACGGCTCAATATTTATCGGACTGTAAACCACCTTGCCCGGCAACCCTGCCGTGAGTTGCAAGGCTTTCGACACAAATACCAGCTCAGGCTCCAGCTTTGCAACATCTCGCATCAGTTCAATCAGTGCAAAAAAACGCTCAAAACTGGCCAGGTTGCACTGCAAAATAATGCGCCCAAAGCGGGTGTATTTCAGCCACAAGTCCGGCGGCACATGCGCCCCGCCCCACACCAGCACACCCTGATGTGGAAACTGACGCGTAAAAGCCTGTATCTGTTTGACGCCGCGATGCGCAAAGTTGCTGTGCGGCATGACCACAGACCACAACTCGACCCGGCGATGTTTGGCCAATAAGTCAGCAATAGCCAGCAGTTCCAGATCAGCACCCGCAAACGGATCGTCAAAATAGCCGACCATGTGCCACACGGCTGAATCACTGGTTGAAGTCATGAGAAGTTCGTGAACCGATTTGAGCGTGGTGAATCAGGCTGTAGTCTGTCACATAATTCAAACCATGCTTTCTGATGCGCAACAAATCGACAGCCGTGAAGATACTTTTAGCCAACTGATGAATTTGGGCACTGCTGCACACGCGGCAGGAGATCCCGTCAAGGCGCTCACAGCATTTGAGTCCGCGCTCGAACTCAACCCACATGACAGCCGTGCGGTGTCGGCATGCGCCGCATTGTTGTTTGAACTGTCGAGGCCACGTGCCGCATTCGCCCTGCTTCTAAGCATTGAAAGTCAACTGCTGCTCAATGCAGAAGGGTGTGCCAATCTGGGACTAGCAGCATTGGGCTGCAACCACAAGCAGCAGGCTACAGCTTACTTTGAGCAGTCCTTAAAACTGCAACACACCCATGCAGCAGCCCTGACACATTTGGGAATGCTGGCCGCACGAGAGCAACGCTGGATTGATGCTGCCGACCATGCCCGCCAATGCGTGACCTGCACACCAAACGATGAAACTGCACACGCCAACCTGATGGATTATTTGCTCGGCGCTCGCTGTGCCCCTGAGGCTTTGCAACACTTTCATTTATTGCCGGAGCAGGTGAGAAAACACCCCAAAATCGGCATGCGACATATCGTGGCGCTGGCGTTGAATGCGCAGTTTGAAGCTGCAAATCAGGCTATGGCACAGCTTGATCCACAGCCCCTGACCGAGTTGGCTAATTTTTTGCAACGTAGCGGAGCAACTGGCCTGCCAGACCTTTTTTACCGCCAGGCGCGGGACGCGATGCTGGCATGCGACTGGCGCGACTACGTGCGCCAGTGCGCGGTGATTGGCCAGGACAAACTGCATCAGGGTCATCGTATAAGCCTTACAAACCAAGCAGTCGACAAGACCTCTGTCCTGCCACCTTTTTCTGCCAAACACTTTGGTGCAAAAGCAGCAGACCCGATTCGTATTGGCATTGCTGCCACGAGCCTGCGCGATGCGGCAGCTACTGCGGCACTGGCTGCTGAACTGTTGCTGTACGACAGCACCCAATTCACATTTCATATCTACTCCCCTACGCCCGAACCGCAAGCTGTGTTGTCTGCACCGCTTGCAGCGCATCATGTGGTTGAAATTGCCCACTTTAATGACGAAGAAGCGGTCTGGCGGATTCGCCTGGACAGGCTGGACATCTGGTTTGATCTGACATGCAACACACCCTGGTACAGGCCGAAGATTGCCATACATCGGGTTGCGTCATTGCAGGTACTTTCTTTGCACTGCGAACAGCAATTTGACTCAGGTACATCGAACATTTACGACTGCACTTTGCAAGATGACCTTCTTCCGGGCGCATTGCCCTTGATTGATGCGACGGTGTCATCACTGTCTCGTCAAACTGCCGGGCTACCGCCAGATGCTTTTGTCATTTGCGTTTTCGGACCAACCACAAACATCACGCCAAAAACTTTTGCACACTGGGCGCAGTTGCTCAAGCTTTTGCCGCAGGCCGTGTTGTGGTTGTCGCCCTGCCCACCATACACGCAAGCCAACCTTTTGCGTGAAGCCATACAAGCCGATGTAATGGCAGAGCGTCTGGTGTTTGCCCATGTCGATACCAGTGAACAAAGCCTTTTGCCACTGGCCGATCTCTATCTGGCGATGTCAGGAAACAGCGATTTGCAAACCCTGACGAGGGTGATGCGTGCAAACCTGCCCGGTATTGCAATGGTGTCAAACATAACAATCCGCGCACTATATGTTGAAAAACTGCATGACTGTATTTTTGATACTGCTGAGGCCTGCTTTGCAAAAGCAATGCATCTGGCCCAGAACCCTGCTGAACTGAAAGCGCTGCGCGAACGAATGAGCGAGTCCACTGCACATGGACCTGTCGATGCGGCAAGAAGCACCCTACGCAAAGCTGTAGCCTGGGCAATGATGGTTAAGCGCTCACGTGCAGGCTTCATGCCCGCAACTTTTGATGTTCCGCTGGCAGGCACATCAGGCTGAACATCAGTTGGCGATGCGATCCCGTATCTGCTGCAAAGCCGCCGGATCATCCATCGTCGTCAAGTCGCCTGCATCACGCCCTTCACACACCGCCTGTATGGCGCGGCGCAACAGTTTGCCGCTGCGGGTTTTAGGAAGCAGGGATACAAATCGAACACGCGATGGCCGGGCTACTGCGCCCAAATCGCCATCAACCCGCTTCATGATTTCGCCTTCCAGCGCCAGGCAAGCAACGGAATCACCCAACGCTGACGCATCGCGTGCCACCACAAACGCCGTAGCCACCTGGCCCTTGAGCGCATCGGCCACGCCCACCACCGCCACCTCGGCCACGTTGGTATGGCTGGAGATGCTTTCCTCAATCTCGCGGGTGCCCAGGCGGTGGCCGGCCACGTTGATCACGTCGTCGGTGCGGCCCAGGATGGTGTAGTAACCGTCTTCGTCGCGGGTGGCCCAGTCAAAGGTGCTGTAAACCGTGACGTTGGGCACGGACTTCCAGTAGGTGTTGACGAAGCGGGCATCGTCGCGCCACACGGTTTGCATAAAGCCGGGTGGCGTGGGGCCGTCGACCACCAGCACGCCTTTCTGGTTTGGTGCGGTGAGTTCCTGGCCGGTGTTTTCGTCGAGCAGCTTCACGCGCCAGCCGTACATGGGCAGGCCGGGGCTGCCCAGTTTGCTGGTCTGGCGCTGCACGCCATTGGCCAGCGTGAGCAGCGGCCAGCCGGTCTCGGTCTGCCAGTAGTTGTCGATGATGGGCACGCCCAGAGCGCCCTGTATCCAGCGGGCGGTGGGCTCGTCCAGCGGCTCGCCCGCCAGGTACAGCGCGCGCAGGCTGGAAAGGTCGTGTTTTTTCAGGCTGGCCGGGTCTTGCTTTTTCAGCACACGCACCGCTGTGGGCGCGCTGAACATCGCGGTGACTTTGTATTTTTCGACCAGGCTCCACCACACGGCAGCATCGGGACGTGTGGGTAATCCTTCATAGAGGATGGTGGCCATGCCGTGGATCAGCGGGCCGTAGACGATGTAGCTGTGGCCCACCACCCAGCCGATGTCGCTGGTGCAAAAATAGGTTTCACCGGCCCGGCAGTCAAAAATGTGCCGCATGCTGGCCGCCAGCGCGACCGCATAGCCGCCGGTGTCGCGCTGCACGCCTTTAGGCTTGCCGGTAGTACCGCTGGTGTAGATGGTGTAGCTGATGGCGGTGGCGTCCAGCCACACGCAGGGAACCACCGTTTTTAAGTGTTTTTGGCTTATGGCCCTGTAGGAATATGCTGGAGCAGCTATGGTTTCAATAGCAGCTAAACCTCTGTCCACAAGCAAAACAGCCGCTGGTTTGTGGCTGGCCAGCTCGATGGCGCGGGCCAGCAGCGGCGTGTAGGCCACCACCTTGCCGCCACGCGAGCCCGCGTCGGCGCTGATGATGAGGGCAGGCTGCGCATCATCAATCCGGCTGGCCAGGCTCACACTGGCAAAGCCGCCGAACACCACCGAATGCACCGCGCCAATGCGTGCGCAAGCCAGCATGGCAAACGCCGCCTCGGCCATCATGGGCATGTAGATCAGCACCCGGTCACCTTGGCCCACACCCAGCGCCAGCAGCACCGCCGCCATGGTTTGCACTTCGCGATGCAGTTGCGCGAAGGTGTAGGTCTGCTCGGCACCGGTTTCGCTGGACACGTAGATCAGCGCCGCCTGATCGGCCCGGTCTTTCAGGTGCCGGTCCACCGCGTTGTGGCACAGGTTGGTGGTGCCGCCCTTGAACCATTGCGTAAACGGCGGGTTGCTGTGGTCGCACAGCGGCTGGCCGTCTTGCCCTGGTGGGGATTGCCAGTCGATCAGTTGGGCTTGTCCGGCCCAGAAGGCCTCGGGATGGTGAATGGAGCGGTTGTAGAAGTCGGCGTAGGTTTCGCTGGAATTTGGCATGGCGCTTGT
>ENA-OFCE01001778-OFCE01001778.1-metagenomes-genome-assembly--contig:-NODE-1778-length-10278-cov-7.327595_pt1 | contig 10278 bp, 10 predicted proteins | sample MGYA00153388_OFCE01 | MGnify analysis MGYA00153388
CGCCGATGGCCAGCCGGCCGGCGTCCTTGGCGGCCTGGTACACGCCCAGCCCGGTTCCGCCGGCGGCGGCGAAGATCACGTCGACGCCGGTGGCGAACTGCGAGCGCGCCAGTTCGGCGCCGCGCGCCGGGTCGTTCCAGGCCGTGGGCGTGGTGCCCGTCATGTTGGCGCTGGTCGCGACCTTGGGGTTGGCATAGCGCGCGCCTTGCTCGAAGCCGCACTGGAACTTGCGGATCAGCGGGATGTCCATGCCGCCCACGAAGCCGACCTTGCCGGTCTTGCTGGCCAGCGCGGCCATCATGCCGACGAGAAAGCTGCCTTCGTGCTCGCTGAACGCGGTGCTCTGCACGTTGGGCAGCCTGACCATGGCGTCGATGATGGCGAACTGGGTCTTGGGGAAGTCGCGGGCGACTTTCTCCAGGCTGCTGCCCATCGAGAACCCGATGGCCACGATCGGGTTGGCACCGCGCTCGGCCATGCGCCGCATCGCCTGTTCACGCTGGGTGGGGTTGGAGATTTCGAACTCCAGGTAGGGCTTGCCCGTTTCCTTTTTCCAGCGCTCCGCGCCGTCGAAGCCGGCTTGATTGAAGCTCTTGTCGAACTTGCCCCCCATGTCGTAGATGACGGCGGGCTGGGCGTGGGCCACGCCGGGCAGGCCGTACAGGCTAAGAACACCCAAGCACATCACGGCGGCAGAAAGGGCATGGCGGAGGCGGGTAGGCAGCATGGCGCGGGCGCTCGATCGGTTCAGTGGTGGACGGCAATCAGCATAGCAAGACCCGCGCCTTGACCGGCTACAGGTCTTCACCCGTTGGCCCTAGCATCTCTGCATGCCCGATCCCGACGACTTGCTTGCCCGCGCCCGCGCCCTGCCCAAGGTGCTGCTGCACGAACACCTGGACGGCGGCCTGCGCGTGGCCACGTTGCTGGCGCTGCTGCGCGAACGCGGGTTGGAGCCGCCCCAGCACGACGTGCCCGCGCTGGCGGCCTGGTTCGACGCCAATGCCCACGCCGGCAGCCTGGAGAAGTATCTGGAGGGTTTTGCGCTGACGGTCGAGGCGATGTCCAGCGTGGCCGCGATGGAACGCGTGGCCTTCGAGGCCGCCGAGGACGCGCAGGCCGACGGCGCGCTGCTGGCCGAGTTCCGCATCGCGCCGTTGCTGTTCGAGACCCACGGCGTGCCGGGCGAAGCCGCCGTCGAGGCCTTGCTGGCCGGTCTGGACCGCAGCCCGCTGCGGTTGGGCACGGGCAGCGGCCTGATCGTCTGCGCCATGCGCCACCTGCCGCCGGAGGAAACGCTGCGCGCGGCCCGGCTGGCGCTGAGATACCAGGGCCAGGGCGTGGTCGGCTTCGACCTGGCCGGGCCCGAGTTCGGATTTCCGCCGGCCGACCACGCCGCCGCGCTCGGGCTGGTGCGCGACGCCGGCCTGGCCATCACACTGCACGCGGGCGAGGCCGACGCCGCCCGAAGGGTGCTGGAGGCCGGCCGTCTGGGCGCGCGGCGCATCGGCCACGGCGTGCGCCTGGTCGATGCGCTGCACGAGCCGTCGGGTGCGGACTTGCTGGCCGAAGCGCGCGAACTCGGCCTGCACCTGGAGGTCTGCCCCACCAGCAACGTGCACACCGGCGCCGCAGGCTCGATTGCAAGCCATCCCATCACCGCGCTGTGGCGGGCCGGCGTGAGCCTGTCGTACCACACCGACAACCGGCTGATGAGCTGCATCTCGCTGGCCGAAGAAGCCGCGGCGCTGCTGGCGTACACACCGCTGACCGAGACCGACCTGCTGCAGATGGCCCTGCAGGCGGCCAAGCATTCCTTCCTGCCGGCACCGGCCCGCGCCGCCGCGGCGTTGGCAGTGCGGCATTGGGCGCAGGGGCGCGGCCTGGTGCTTCAGTAGATGCTGCGTGCAGCGGTTGGCGCGACAGGCACGGCCGGCGCCGTTGCCGGCACGGGCACCGTGGTTGGCGTGGTTGGCGGGGGTGGGGTCGTCAGGACGTGCAGCAACGCGGCAGTTTCCGCATCGGCTTGGCCGGCGTAGTTGGTCGGGCGGTAGCGCATCTGGAACGAAGCCAGCACGTTCTTCGTGTCCTCGTCGAACTGCCCGCTGGCGCTCAGCTCGTAGCCGTGCTGCACCAGCGTCTTCTGCCACCAGGCGATGTCGGGTGGCGCGAAGTCGAACACCGCGCGTTGCGCCGCGACCCGGGCCGCGTCGGGCCAGGGCGGCGTCAGGCCCAGGTCGGCCAGCCGTTTCCAGGGGAAGGTGGGGCCGGGGTCCTGCTTGCTCTGCGGCTGGATCTCGGCGTGGCCCAGGACGCGCTCGGGGCGGATCTGGTGCCGGCGCACGATGTCCTGCACCAGCGGGATCAGCGCGTTGATCTGGGCGGGCGGGAAGGGCAGGTATTCGCGCTCGCCGTTCGGGCCGATGCGCGCGCCGGGGTGCACGATCTCGATGCCGATGGAGCTGGCGTTGAGCTGCCGGTTGCCCTTCCAGCTGCTGGGCCCGGCATGCCAGGCGCGCTGGAATTCGTCGACCAGCCGCATGATGCGCGGCGAGGCGTGGTCGGTCAGCAGGTAGTGCGAGGAGACCTCGTTCTGCGTCAGCACTCGGATGGAGTTCGGCAGGTCGAGCACCGTGTAGTGAATGATGAGGAACAGCACCCGGCTGTCCTGGCCGCGCGCCGTGACGCTCACGTCGATCGGCACACCGCCCGGCGTGGTGAACGGCACGTTGACGGCAGCGGGCGGCGGCACGGTCGCACAGCCGGCCAGCGTGGCCACCGCCAACGCGGCGGCTGCCTGGCGGACCGGGGGCAGCCAAGCCAGCCAAGGCAGCGAGAACTGCAGCGGTCCGAGCGCAACCTGAAGGAACGGGTTCATGGGCGTCCTCGTGCCGCGGCCAAGCGCGCGGCGGTGTGGTGGGCGTGCAGGATGAGGCGCCGGGATACGGTGCCGGCGGGGAGAGAGTCGCGCAGGGCGGTTTCGATGGCCGGGTGCAGGTCGAACACACGCCCGGCCAGGGCCAGCGGCCGCGCGCCATGGCGGCGCAGCAGCGCCCGGCCCAGCCGGGCCAGTTCGACGCCGGCTTCCTGCAGCAGCGCCAGCGCCGCGACGTCGCCTTCGTGCGCGGCACGCGCCACGGCCAGCGCCAGCATGCCGATTTCGCCGCGCGTGGCGCCGTAGACCCACTGCCGGGTGGCCGCCCAGTCGCTGCCGCCCAGGGTGTCGAACAACGCCCGCGCCAGCGCCGACCGCTGCCACGCGCCGGGCTCAACGTCCTCTACACGCCAGACCTGGCGCAGCGCCTGGCGCGCGATCCAGTGCCCGCCGCCGGCATCGTCGATCACCGGGCCGCGGCCGCCCGCGCGGTGCAGAGCGCCGGCATCGTCGAGGTAGGCCGCGATCGAGCCCGTGCCGGCATACACCACATAACCCTGCCCGGGCGCAAAGGCGGCGTGGCAGGCCAGTCCGATGTCGCTCATCGAGCCCACTGCCGACAGCGGCAAGGCGAAGGCCCGGGCCAGCAGGGCGTTCAGGGTCGGCGTGTGCTCAGTGCCCAGGCCGGTGATGCCAGCCAGCACGCCACTGGCCGCGCCATGCCGGCTGGCATCGGCTGCCAACTCCGCCAAAGTTCGAGCAAACGCCGCGCGTCCGTCGTCGCTGCCCAGCTGCGCGCCGGAGATCGGCGCCGCTTGGCCTTGCGCCACCAACTGCCCGTCGGGCGTTGCCAGGGCCCAGCGTGTCTGGGTGCCACCGGCGTCCAGGCCCAGGCCGATGCGCGTGGCGGGGCTGGATGCGGTCATGGCCTACTCGGCGCGTACTCGCCAGCGTCGGGCTCGTGCGCGCCCAGCACAAAGGGGTTGACCACCTCCAGGGCGCCGAAACGGCGGCCGTTTTGCAGGTCTTCCGAGTACAGCGTGTCGCAGCCGGCATCCATGGCGGCCTGGACGATCAACGCGTCCCAGGTACTCACACCATAGCGCACCGCAAGTTCCAGGGCTGCAAGCGCAGCCACTGCGCTGGGTGCCACCACCTCGTGTTGCATCAACAGGCGCACGGCGGCCAGCGCCACCGAAGGCCGCGCCCGCTTCTTTCGCGTCAGCACGTTGTAGGTCTCCAGCAGCACCTGGTTGCTCAGCACCAGCGTATGCCCGGCAGAGGCATGCTGGGCCAGCAAACGCTGGGCGACGCCTTGACGCATGGGGTCCTCGTCGTCCAGCGCATAGACGAACACGTTGCTGTCGAAGAATGCCCTCACCGGGCGCTGCCGCCCTTGTCGCGGACTGCGACAGGTCCGAAGCTGGCCCACAGGGTGGGCATGCGTTCGGCCATGGCTTCTTCGTACAGGGCTTCGCGCCCGGGCCACACGGGCTGGGTGGCCTGGCCTTTGGGTATGCGTGCTGCCAATTCGCGCAGCTGTTTCAGGAAGTCCTCGCCGTCGCGCTGGGCGGGCTGCGCATAACGCGCAATCGCCTCGCGGCAGATCTCGTTCACGCTGGTGCCTTCTTGCACCGCCTTGATGCGCGCCGCTCGGAGCAGGTCGTCGTCGATCGCAAGCGTCAGATTGGCCATGGCACACACTCCATCAATAGCACAGGATCAGTGTAACACTTAAGCCGTGTTGATTGACGCAGCGCTCTGCACGTCCAGCCCCTGGGGTGACAGGTAGGCCTGGCGGTAGGTCTCGAAGTCCACCGTGTCGGCGGTCTCGATGGCCAGGCGTCCGGCCACCGAATCGGCGGCCAGGGCTTCGAATTCCGCCTGGGCGGTTGGGCCCCAAGGCAGCCCGAGCAGGTGCGAACGTGTCTGCTCGGCCTGGGCGCGAATGAAGCCGGTGTAAGAGCCCCCGAAGTCCCGCTGCAAGGTGGCCAGCGCCCGCGCCGAGGGCAGTGTGTCGGTCGCCTGCAGCGCCGCGCTTGCCGCGTCCAGCACGGCGCCGTGCTCGCTGCTGCCGTGGGCGGCGTCCAGCGCCCGGGCGAGCGGCCGGCATTCGGCCAGCAGCTCGGCGGTCCAGTCGGCCAGCGTCACCGGGGCACCGGCGCGCTCCAGCAACAGGCCGGGCTCGCGCCCGTGCGAGGCCGTGCGGTGCTGGTTGCGGCCCAGCTCGGCGATCTCCTCGGGCGTGTCGGGCGGGCTGTCGGCCAGCAGGCAATGCAGCAGGAACACGTCGAGGAACCGGATCGTCGGCGCTGCGATGCCCACCGGCACGAACGGGTCCAGGTCCATGCAGCGCACCTCGATGTATTCGACGCCGCGCTCGCGCAAGGCGTGCAGCGGGCGCTCCCCTGGGCGGATGACGCGCTTTGGCCGGATCGTGCCGTAGAACTCGTTCTCGATCTGCAGCAGCGTGGTGGACAGCTGGTTGTATTCGCCGCCCAGGTTGCGCACGCCGATGCGTTCGTAGGCGGGGTAGGGCCGGGTCAGCGCGTCGTGCAGCGACGCGGCGTAGCTTTCCAGGCTGTTGTAGCTGACCGCCAGCGAGGCCTGCGCATCACTCTGGTAGCCCAGCCGCCCCATGCGCAGGCTGGTGGCGTGCGGCAGGCCCAGGGTGCCGGGGCCGACGGGCTGCAAGGCGTGTTCACGTCCCTCGACGAAGCTGGCACACACCGCAGGGCTGGCACCGAACAGCATCAGCAGCAAGAAGGCATGGCGGCGGAAGTTGCGGATCAACGCGAAGTGCTCGTCGTTGCCCAGCCCGGGCAGCGACCAGTTGTAGTGGATGCCGCTGATGGTCTGCATGCGCCGCCCGTAACGGTGGCCCAGCCCCATGCGGTAGACGCTCTTGGCGCGGGCCACGTTGCTGCTGCCGTAGCGCCCGAGCGGGATGGTCTCGTCGGTGGGCAGCCCGCAAGGCATGCTGCCGACCCAGAGCCGCTCGTCGCCCAGCCGGGCCAGCGTGCGGTAGACGAACTGGTGCACGCGCGTCAGCTCGTCCAGGCAAGCCGCGACATCGCCGTGCACGCCGGTAATGAGTTCGAGCTGGCTTTCGCTGAAATCGGTGGTGATGTGTGGGTGCGTCAGCGCCGCACCCAAGGTGGCCGGGTGCGGCGTCAGCGCCAGCTCGCCACCAGGAAGTGAGCGCAGGCTCTCCTTCTCGATACCGCGGTGGATGGCCCGCAGACGTTCGGGTGACAGTGCCTGGAGTCGGCTTTGGAGGCTCATGGGGGGTCTCGCAGCAGGCGCAGGGGGTGCGAGCGTAAGCGGTCGGCGTGATTCGCGCTTAATTCGCGCTCAGTTCGGGCTACGTTCGGGCTACGTTCGCGCTTGATTCGCGCTCAGCTGCTGCCGGCCTCTTCAGCCCCGCAGCCTCGGGCTGGCGCGGTAGCGCTCGCCGCGGTAGTGGGCGTCCAGCGCATCCAGCACCGCCAGCACGCCCGGCGCGCCCCAGTCCTGCAGCCATTCGAAGGGTCCGGCGGGGTAGTTCACGCCCAGCTTCATGGCAGCGTCGGCGCCGCGTTCGCTGCACACGCCTTGCAGCACGGCGTCTGCCGCTTCGTTGACCAACATGGCCACGGTGCGCGCCACCACCAGGCCGGGGCTGTCGGACACGGCCAGCGGCGTCAGGCCCAGCGCCATCAGCCAGGCCGGTGCCTCGGCATGCCACTGTGCGCTGGCGCTGCGGTTCACGCTGTAGGCCAGCGCGGCGCCGGGGGCCACCGGCCAGTACAGCAGACGGTCGAATACGGCGGTGTCGGCGTGTCCGCTGTGCGCGGCGCATTCGTGGGCGCAGCGGCCGTCGGTCAGGACCAGGCGGGCGCCGTCGATGGCCAGCCCGCTCCAGTCGCTCTCGCGGTCCCGCGCCGGGCCCCAGCCCTGGGGCGCCAGCGCGGCAATGGCGGCGGCTTCCAGGTGATCGGCGATGGGGCCGGTGCCATGCACGGTGAACTCGCCCGCATCGCGCGACAGCAGGGCCTGCACGTCGTGCACCACCACCGGCAAGGCCGGCGGGCCGGGCGGGTGGGTGTAGAAGCCGCGCCCGCTCTTGCGGCCCAGCAGGCCGCCTTGCACCATCTCGCACTGCAGCGGCGACGGGGTGTAGCGGCGGTCGAAGAAGAAGGCCTCGAACACCGACTGCGTGACGGCGAGGTTGGTGTCGTGGCCGATCAGGTCCATCAGCTCGCACGGCCCCATGCGGAATCCCGCCGCGCGCAGGCAGGCGTCCAGCACCTGCGGCGTGGCCGCCTGTTCGTGCAGCAGCGCCAGCGCCTCGGCGTAGTAGGGCCGGGCGATGCGGTTGACGATGAAGCCCGGCGTGCTGCGCGCATGCACCGGCACCTTGCCCCAGGCGGCCGCCAGCTCGAACACGGCGGCGGCCACGTCGGGGTCGGTGTGCAGGCCCGACACCACCTCCACCAGCTTCATCTGGGGCGCAGGGTTGAAGAAGTGCATGCCTACCAGCCGGCCTGGATGCTGAAGCCCGGCGGCGATTGCTGTCAGGCTGATGGAACTGGTGTTGGTGGCCAGCACCGCGCGCGCCGGCAGCAGCGATTCCAGCTGCGTGAACAGCGCCCGCTTCGCCGCCAGGTCCTCGACGATGGCCTCGATGACGAGCCCGGCATCGTGCGCGTCTTCCAGCGCGGTGACGGGCACGATGCGCGCCAGCACCTGCGCGGCCGTGTCGCTGTCCATCGGGCCCTTGTCGACCAGCGCCTGCAGGCTGCCCGACAACCGCACCAGCGCCGCGACGGCCGCATCGGGGCGGGTGTCGAACAGCATCACGCGGTGCCCGGCCTGACTGGCCACCTGCGCGATGCCGGTGCCCATCAGGCCGGCGCCGACCACGAGCAGCGGCGCGTTCACCAGGTTTGGCTGGATCGGCATCTCAATGCCACCTGCGCGCATGTGTGTCGCCCACAGGAGAGGTGCCTTCAGCCAGCAGGCGCGACCGCCGCACCGCCGACGCCATGCCGCGCCAGCGCATCGGCCACCATCCCATCGGCCTTGGCTTGCTCCACGTAGCGGCGCAAGGTCGCCTCGACCCGGTCACCGCGACCGGCCTGCACGCCCATCGCTTGCTGGATGACCATGAAGCGCCCGGGCAGCAGGCGCAAGCCGGGCAGGCGGGTGGCGTCGGCTTGCAACTGCTGCTTCACGCCTGCGGCCACGTCGGCCGCGTCGGCCTCATCGGCCTCATTGGCCAGGAAACGGTCGACCACGGCCGGCGAGCTGGGCGCGCGCAGGATGGTCGCGGCCTTCAGGTGACGCGTCAGGTGCAGGTCGTAGGCACTGCCCTGGCCCACCATTACCCGGGTGCCGGGCCGGTCGACCTGGGCGTTGTCGGTGAGCGGTGATTCGTTCCTGACCAGATAGGCGCCTTCGATCAGCAGGTAAGGCGCCGAGAAACAGACGCCGTCGCGGCGCAGCGGGTCGATGGCGAAGAAGCCGATGTCGGCCAGCCCCGTCTTCACCGCGTCCACCGATCTGGCGGCGGTGTCGAAGACCACCAGCGCCAAAGGCAGGCCGAGTTGATCCGCCAGGCCCCGGGCCAAGTCGACCGACACGCCGACCACCCGAGCGTCGGCATTGCGCCGGGCCAGGATCGGGTTGCCCAGGTTGATGGACGCACGCAGCACGCCGGTCGACGCAATGGCGCACTGCAACTCGGTCGATGCGGGGCTGCGCTGCGCGTTCATGCGGATGTGCAGATGTGCAGATGTGCAGATGTGCGGGCTTGGTATTCAGCGCCGCGGTTGGCCGCGTCCGGCATCGCGGCCCTGGCCTTGGCGTGGGCCGCGGGGGGTGTCAGGGCGCGGGCCGCGGCCGCCTGCGGGCCTGGGGCCGTCGTGGCGGGGCTCATCTCCGAACCCTGACCCTGACCCGGACCCGCGCCTGGCGTCGAAACGCGGTTCGGGCCGGGGTTCCTGCGCGCGTTGCAGGGCTTCGGCGCGGGCCAGCACCAGCTGCGCCTCCAGGTCGGCCTCGGCCAGTCCCTTAAGCGCGCAGAAGTTGGCCCGGGTGAGCGTGCTGGTCTCGACGGCGCGCAACAGGGCGGCGCGATCGCGACGGGCCTGATCCTGCGCGGCATGCGCTTGCCGGGCTTGCGCCTCTTCGGCGCGCCGGGCGGCTTGCTCAGCGGCGCGGCGTTCCTCGAACAGGCCGCGCCGGCGCGCCAGTTCCTGCACGGCGGCCTGGCGGTGTTCTTCGCTGATGTCGCCGGCCGGGGCGCCGTCCAGGTCCACCCGCTGCGGCGCCTGCGTCAAAGACGTCAGGTAGGCGTTGGTGGTGGTGTGGCGGTGCAGGAACGTCGACAAGGTCTTGCGCGTGAAGATGCCCGGGGCGCGCTGCTGGATGTCGGCCTGGATACGCAACTTCAGCGGGCGGGCGCGTTGGGCAAAGAGCGCCGGGAACAGCCCCGCCAGTCGCGCGCCGCAGGCAGCGGGCGACAGCTCGGGCACGGCCGGGGCCGGCGGCTGGGCGGGGGCAAGCTCGGCAACGCTTGCGTCACCTGCAGCGCCCGCGTCGGCAGCAGCTTCAGGCGGCGCGACCGGCGCGGCATCAGCGGCCACCGGGGCGTCTTCATGGGCGGGCGGCGCGGCAGCGGCGTTATCGACAGCGGCATCGGGCAGTTCGCCGGTGGGCGGCAAGGTCTCTGACATGGCGGGCGTGACAGCGGAAAGGGTGCCGATTGTCGCCGTTGGCAGCCGCCGTGCGCCCCCCCGCGCGGACAGCGTGCCGCGCAGCTTGTTTGACAGTCGTCATCTGCCCCGCGCGGGCGCCACACAATGCCACCGCATGAACGGACCCTCCCGCCCCGCCATGACCGCCGCCCGGCCCGAACGCTGGCATCTGCAGGCCGACGACGCGCCTGGGGCGACGCTGGTCATCCCCGCCGACGCGCGGCGCGAGCGGCGCTTCGAGATCGGTTGCGCCATCACCGTGCAGCACCCGGCCGCTGCGGTGGCCGGTGCAGCCCAGGCCTGGCACCAGATGACGGTGCTGGCCAACGGCGTGAAGCAGTGGACCCGACGCGTGCCGACGCAAAACCCCGGCACCTACGACGGGCTGGACTATCGCTTCGCCCACACCGTGCCGGTCGGGCAGGCGCTGAAGATCAGCGTGGCAGTGGGCGGCCAGGGCGTGCGCCGACGCAGCCTGGTGATCGAAGCCGACGAGATCTGAACAGCCAACACCCCGTCACATCCAGACCATGTCCGCATCCACCGCATCCACCGCATCCTCCGCCTACATCTGCGACGCCCAGCGCACACCTTTCGGACGTTATGGCGGCGCCTTGTCGGCGTTGCGCACCGACGACCTCGCTGCCTGGCCCCTGCAGGCGC
>ENA-OFCE01001779-OFCE01001779.1-metagenomes-genome-assembly--contig:-NODE-1779-length-10268-cov-7.674337_pt1 | contig 10268 bp, 13 predicted proteins | sample MGYA00153388_OFCE01 | MGnify analysis MGYA00153388
GCTCGGACATGGTCGCCACCGTTCATGAACGGCACACCGGAATTCTTTTCGCCGGGATGTTCAGCTTCCCCGCTCCGGCAAGGAACTTGGACAGCGCGCTTTTGGCGAACACCGGCGGTCGATTCGCGGCGCCAGCATGGTCTTGGTCGCAAACCGTGCTGTCTTTTCGCAGTCTGGGTAGACATTCAGACACCACCACAAATCGGAGTGCTCCATGACCTGCATTCTTCGGCGTTTGCTGACCATGCTGGCCTCGATGGCCATCCTGCTCGTCGCAGCACACGCGCACGCCTACGAGACCGGCTGGATGCAGGTCCAGACGGCCGGTGCGACACCGGATGCGCCCACGACGACGGTCTCTTTGTACTACCCGACGCTGGTCGCGTCGCGAGTGACAGCCATGGGGCCGTTCACGCTCGACGTCGCCATCGGCGCCAGACCCGTCGACAAGGTCAAGGGGCTGATCCTGCTCAGTCACGGCAATGCCGGCACCGAAGCCGGCCACAGCGCTCTTGCGCAGGCTCTTGCGCGCAGCGGCTACCTGGTCGCCGCACTCCGTCATCCTGGCGACAACTGGCAGGACCGGTCGCTGCTCGCGCAGAGCCCCGAACGCTACTTCGACGAGCGGCCGCGGCAGGCTTCTCGGGTCATTGATGCCCTCCTGCGCGATCCAGCGTGGAAGGATCGAATTGCAAGCGACAACAAGGGGCCGCGAGTGGGTGCGCTTGGGCACTCGGCCGGCGGCTACACGGTGCTGGCGTTGGCAGGAGCCCGGCCGGACCTGGCCCAGTTAAGGAAGCACTGCCTGGTTGACGCATCCGAAGACCCTATTTTCTGCAGTATGGGCCGGTCGGGGGACGCAACGCCGCCGATGCCCGCGGCCGCGGCCTCGCTCAAGGACGAGCGCGTTCGGGCTATCGTTGCGATGGCCCCGGCGGGTGTGCTGCTCACCGCCGAGTCGCTGGCCGCGGTTCGGCCGGCGACCATGATCTACGAGGCAGAACTGGATCGCTTCGTGGTGCCGCGATTTCATGCCGAGTGGGTCGCCAAGCATTTGCCCGTGCCGAATCTTCATCGGGTGCCGAACGCCTGGCACTTTGCCTTCATGGACACACCCAGAATGTCCTTGCCCAGCCCGGACGGCGACATCGCCGCGAACCCGGCGGGGTTCGATCGAGGTGCGTTCCTGGACCAGCTCGGCGTCGAAATATCAGCTTTCTTCGACAAGAGCCTCCTTTAGCTGATATGGGTTGGAAGGGGCAGGTCCCATAGCTGCCCACCAGAGGCGGCCTCCAGCCCGTCGAACACGCGTTGTTCGTATGCGCTTCAAGAATCGTCCAGCCGGACCCCACCACATCTATGGAACGAGATGGCTCCTGGGCGTTGACCGCATGATGGCCAGTTCGGCCTCGTTCATGTCGGCGCCGACATCGGCGAACAGCGGCGTGCTCAGGTAACGCTCGCCGGTGTCGGCCAGCATGCACAGCACCGTGGATCCGGCAGGCGCTTCGGCGCACACCTTCAGCGCGCCGGCGAAAGTGCCGCCGCCGGAGATGCCGGTGAAGATGCCTTCCTTCTGCGCCAGTTCCCGACTCCAGTGCATGGCCTCGGCACCCGTGATCTTGATGAGCTGGTGGATGACGCCCGAGCTGACGGCATCACCGGCCAGCTTGGGTACGAAGTCGGGGCTCCAGCCCTGCAACGGGTGCGGCTTCCACGAGGCGTTGGGTGTGACGGCCGTTCCGTCCACATTGCGTTCCTGCACGGCGCCATCGCTCAACATCGGTGCATCGGCGGGCTCGCAGACCATGATCTTGGTGTCGGGCCGCTCGACGGCCAGCACGCGCGACACGCCCAGCAGGGTGCCGCCGGTGCCGAAGGCCGTGACCCAGTAATCCAGCCGCCGGCCGGCGAAGTCCACCACGATCTCGCGCGCAGTGGTGCGGCTGTGAATGTCGGCATTGGCAGGATTCTCGAACTGGCGCGTCATAAACCAGCCGTGGGCTTCGGCCAGTTCGGTGGCCTTCTTGACCATGCCCAGCGCACGCTCCGCGGCGGGCGTGAGCACGACCCGGGCACCCAGAAAACGCATCAGCTTGCGGCGCTCCACGCTAAAGCTCTCGGCCATGGTGATGACCAACGGGTAGCCCTTCTGCGCGCAGACCATCGCCAGGCCGATGCCGGTGTTGCCGCTGGTGGCCTCGACTACCGTCTGCCCGGGCTTCAAAGCACCGCTGCGTTCGGCGTCTTCGATCACGCCCAGCGCCAGCCGGTCCTTCACCGAGCCCAGCGGATTGGCCGCCTCGACCTTCACGTAAAGGTCGACGCCCGCAGGCGCCAGGCGATTGATTTTGACCACGGGCGTGTTGCCGATGGTGTCGAGGATGCTGGCGTGTATGGCCATGAAAGGATCTCCGGTTGATGCGGGTCGGGTGCCTGCGGTAGTGGGAAGTGAACGGCGGCTCGCCACCGCAGAATAAACCGTGGGGCGACTCCTGGCATGCGGCGGTCCGTCTGTTCAGCCCCCTGACGCCCCGGCCTTGCGCCGGCGCCGTCCGACTGCGAGTCAGGGGTTTGACAAGCCCAGGCAGCGCGCCTAGGCTCGTCGCACCCGGCGCCGCGCCACGCCAAGCGCCGGCTGCGCGCCCGACGCCTTCGGTCGACCCGCAAGGATGTCAGATGCCCCAGACGTGTTTCGTGGTGATGGGTTTCGGCGAGAAGACCGATTACAAGACCAGCCGCGTGCTGGACCTGAACAAGACCTACAAGCACATCATCAAGAAGGCGGTCGAGGCCGCCGGGCTGGTGTGCGTGCGGGCCGACGAGATCCCGCATTCCGGCACCATCGACGCGCCGATGTACGAGCAACTGCTCGACGCCGACCTCGTGATCGCCGACCTGTCGACATCGAACCTGAATGCCGCCTACGAACTGGGCATCCGGCACGCGCTGAAGCCATCGACCACGATCATCATTGCCGAAGACCAGTTTTCCTCGCCCTTCGATCTCAACCACATCGTGGTGCGCAGCTACCGGCACGACGGCAAGGCGCTCGACATCGACGTGGTCGAGGATTTCAGGGACAAGCTGACCCAGGCGATCAAGGACATCATGATCAATGGGCGCGTGGACAGCCCGGTCTACACCTTCCTGCCCTTGACCGCACCGAGCCGCAAGCCCGCCGGGCTGCTGGCGACGGCGGCTGCGACGGTGGCCGACGGCGTACCGCCAGCCAGCCTGGCCGCGCTGATGGACGGCGCACAGGAGGCCAAGGCAGAACGAGACTTCATCACCGCGAAATCGCTGCTCAAGGCGGCGCGCAAGATCGCCCCGAACGACAGCTTCGTGGTGCAGCAGCTGGCACTCGTCACCTACAAGTCCAAGCTGCCCGACGAAGCCCAGGCCCTGGACCAGGCGCGATCCATCCTGCTGGAACTGAACCCCTTGCACTCGAACAACGCCGAGACGCTGGGGCTGTGGGGAGCCGTTCACAAGCGGATGTTCACTTTGAACAAGCAGCGCAGCGACCTGGATGCCGCGATCTTTGCCTACGAGAAGGGCTACCGCCTGCTGGCCGACTATTACAACGGCATCAACTGGGCCTTCTTGCTGAACATGCGAGCTTCGATCTCCGAACCTGCCGATGCCATCGCCGACTTCATCCTGGCGCGGCGCACCCGCGCCGATGTCGCCGAGATCTGCAAGGCCCGGCTGGAGGGCCTGAAGGAGTCCGCCGGCACGCGCGAGGAACGCTACTGGCTGCTGGCCACGCTGGCCGAAGCCGCGCTGGGCGTGGGCGACGATGCACTGTCCGCCGACTACCTGGCACAGGCCACCGCGGTGGCCGCAGGCACCTGGATGGCCGATTCGACCAACGAACAGCTGCCGGCGTTGCGTGTCTACCTAGCGGACTCGCCGTTGAAGTGGATCAAGGCCGGCTGAGCAGCCGAGACCTTCACGTCAGTCGCCATCGCACCGCGCTGGCGCAGAGCCCGCGCCTTGACGACGTGCGCCTTGCGCGTCCCCCGCCTGTGTGATGACCGCAGGAAACACACCGCGCCCAATGGCATCGCGCCATCGACAAGGCGCGCCATGCCGGCCAACGGGCTCTGAAGGCTTAGCGATCCTTAGCGATTCTTAGCGAGCCTTGGGACCTCGGTAAAGGACTTCATGGCCTGCTGTGGAGTGATGCACCTGGCCTTCAACGGCGGCCCGCTTCTGGCCGGTTCGGCCAGCGCGATGATGGCCAGCCGCAGCACCGACAATATCCGCACGTGGAGCACCGCCGCGGTGCTGGCAAGCGATGGCGGCGCCCGCTGAGAGCCGGCGCGGGTGATCTACACGCCAGCCCTGCCACCGGCGTCGGTAGCAGCCAGACCAAAGGCAACAGCATCGTCGTGCCCGCGGCTGGCGTGTCTCGCGGCGTGCGAATCAACGTATTGCTGCAGATCGACACGGTGGCCGGCAACCACATTAGCCACGCGGACGTCCGACGCAGCACCGACCGCGGTTTGACGTGAACGGCACCAGGATCACCGCCGAGCAGCACACGGTGAGCACGCGCGATGCGGTCACCGGCCAGTCCGTCCGCGACGGCGGCATCGCTCCCAGCATCGCCGTCGAACCCGACGGCATGCTGTGGGTGGCCCGGCAGGACGCCCGCTTCACGGCCGGTGCGCGCAACGCGATCGCGGTGTCCCGCTCCAGCGACGGCGGCAGCACCTGGAGCGCACCGGTGGCCGTGAACATGGCGCCCGGTAGCCTGGCCTTCGCGCCGACGTTGGCCGTGCGCAGCGACGGCTTGGTGGTGCTGACGCATTACGACCTGCGCAACAACACCGCCGACCCCACCAGCCTGCTGGCCGACCTGTAAATGCTGAGCAGCCGCGACGGCAGCACATGGACGGAGACGCGCGTCAGCAGCACCAGTTTCGACATCGGCATGGCGCCCTTGACCGGCATGGGCTACTTCCTGGGCGACGACCACGGCGTGGTCACTGCCGGCACGGCCGTGTTGCCCGTTTTCGTTGCCACCACGGCCAGCGCCGACAACCGCACCGACGTGTTCGCGCCGCGTCTGGCTGGCCTGACGGGTGTCAACGCTGCCCATGCAGCCCGGGCGCTGGGGGAACCTCTTTACGCGGTCGAAGAAGACGCCCTCCGCCGCGACCAAAACGCTGCCGTGGCCCTGGCCCTGGAACGCCGCATGCCAGGCTGGCAGGCACGCGCTGCGGCGCTGGCACGCACCGCGGCGGGCGACGGTCGCTGAGCGCGGCGTCGGGCGGTCGATCCGACGCCAGAGCCTGCGACCCCCCCCCCGAATTAGGGGGATTACCGAGCAACGCTGCTTGCTTGGCGCGCTGGAACAACATATCCTCAAACTCGTTCGAGGGGCTATTTCGCTTACCTCAAGGAGTTCGTCTTGTCTATCTTTCGCGCCGCCCCCTTGGCACTTGCCCTGTCGCTCGCAGTCGGTGCGGCATCTGCGGCCACGCAGATGTATTCGTTCAACCTGAACGCGCTGCAGGAAGTGCCCACGAACGCGTCGCCGGCAGCGGGCTCGATGCAAATCACGATCAACGACACGACCAATGTCATTTCGTACCAGTTCACTGGGTTCAACCTCGCCGGCACCTTCGCAGCCGCGCACATCCATCGCGCACTGGCGGGGGTCAACGGGCCGGTGGTGTACAACCTGGTGTCCGCAGCAGACTACAGCGGCCCGGTGACCTTCCCCCCCAACATCTCTGTCCCCAATAGCTGGGCGCTGCTCGGCCAAAATGAGACGAACATGGTGGCCGGACTGGGTCTGTCGATTAACGCGACACCTTGGAACTTCTATGTCAACGTCCACACTAGCGCCTTCGGGGGCGGAGAAATCCGGGGCCAGCTTGCTCCGATTCCAGAGCCGTCCACGTATGCCATGTTCGCCGCCGGTTTGGGCGTGGTGGGCCTGATGTGGCGGCGCCGCGCCGCGCGCCAGGCCTGAGAGCCTCGCCGCCCGCAAGCAAAGCCCGCCTCAAGCGGGCTTTTTCTTGTCTGGCGCCTTGCTGCGGCCACAATGCGGGCATGCTGATCGTCAACAAAGTCATCCCTCAGGCCCAGGGCCTGGCCGCGGCGTTGCTGCGCCGTGCCTCGAGTGTCGAGCTGAACTGGGACCTGCGTCAGAAGAGCCGGTTCGACGCGGTGGACTCCGCCGGCCGGCAACTGGGTTTCATGCTGCCGCGCGGCACGGTGCTGCGTGGGGGCGACGTGGCCGTCGTCGAGGACGGTTCTCTCGTGCACGTGCACGCGGCCCCGCAAGCCGTGCTGGTGGTGCGCGCGTGCAGCGAGCACGGCACGTCGCGCGACCTGCTGCGCGCGGCCTACCACCTGGCCAACCGGCATGTGCCGCTGGAACTGCAGGCCGACCACCTGAAGCTTGAACCGGACCACGTGCTGGCCGACATGTTGCGCGCCATGCACCTTGTCGTGCATGAAGAGCACAGTGCCTTCGAGCCCGAAGGCGGGGCGTATGCGGCGGCCGGGCATGGGCATGCGCATCGGCATGGTCATGGGCATGGGCATGACGATGGTCATGCTCACGATCAAGGACACGATCAAGGCCACAGCCATCACGACCGCCACGATCACGCGGCCACTGCGCCAGTGACCACGCGGCCCGTCGCCATCCCCGTGAAGTCCGCTGCGGCGCCGCATGTTCACGGGCCGGGCTGTGGGCACGGCTCTGGCCCGGGCCATGGCGACCACGGGCATTGAGGCCGACGCGGCGACTGAAGCCGCCACGCTGCTGCAGCTGATCTGGCTGGCCTCGCCCGCATTGCCCGTGGGCAGCTTCAGCTACTCAGAGAGCCTGGAAGCCGCCGTGGAGGCGGGTCTGGTCACCGACGCGCCGCAGGCATCGCAGTGGCTGCAGGACCAGCTGATGCTGGGTCAGGCCCGGGCCGATCTGGCGGTGGCTGCCGCCGCCTTCGAGGCCTGGCGAGCGGGCGACCTGGCGCGCATCGAGGCCCTGAATGGCTGGGTCCAGGCCACGCGTGAAAGCAGCGAGTGGCGCCAGCAGGCCGAGCAGATGGGCCGGTCGCTGTGCGATTGGCTGCGCCAGCGCGACCCGGCGGATGCCCGCGTCGATGCGTTGGCCGCACTGGCCCCCGCGCCGACCTGGCCGGTGGCCCTGGCCCTGGCCGCCGAACGCACCGGGGCGCCGCTGCGCACGGCCCTGCTGGCATTGGCTTTCGGCTGGGCCGAGAACATGGTGCAGGCCGCCGTGAAAGCCGTGCCGCTGGGTCAAAGCGCCGGGCAACGCTTGCTGGGCCAACTGGCGGCGTTGGTGCCAGGGGCGGTGGACGACGCCATCGCCCGCGACGACGGCACGCGCTTTGCATTCACCCCGATGCTGGCGATCCTGTCGGCGCAGCACGAAACCCAGTACTCCAGGCTGTTCAGATCATGACGACCGCTCTCGGAACTCCTCTCGCATCTTCGGCTGCATCGCCCCTGCACCGCATCAAGGGCCGCAGCAAACGCCTGCCACCGCTGCGCGTGGGCGTGGGCGGGCCGGTCGGCTCGGGCAAGACCACCCTGTTGGAGATGCTGTGCAAGGCCATGCGCGGGCGCTGGGACCTGGTCGTCGTCACCAACGACATCTACACCAAGGAAGACCAGCGGCTGCTGACCGAATCGGGTGCGCTGGCGGCCGAGCGCATCATGGGCGTGGAAACGGGCGGCTGCCCGCACACGGCGATCCGCGAAGACGCGTCGATCAACCTCGAAGCAGTCGACCGCATGCTGGAGAAATTCCCCGACGCCGACATCGTCTTCATCGAGAGCGGCGGTGACAACCTGGCCGCCACCTTCAGCCCCGAGCTCAGCGACCTGACGCTGTACGTCATCGACGTGGCTGGCGGCGAAAAGATCCCTCGCAAGGGCGGGCCGGGCATCACCAAGAGCGATCTGCTGATCATCAACAAGACCGACCTGGCGCCGCACGTGGGCGCCAGCCTGGCCGTGATGGAAGCCGACACCCAGCGCATGCGGCCCGACCACGCCGGCGACCAGGCCCGCAGGCCCTATGTGATGAGCAACCTGCGCACGCTGGCCGGCGTGAACGAGGTGGTGCGCTTTATCGAGCGGCGCGGTCTGCTGTTGGGTTGACAGACTGTCCTACACCGCCGGACATGCATCGGGCCCTAGGATTTGTGGCTTAACCCCACCATCTCTGGAGCACCCCATGGGTCTGATGTCGTTCATCAAGGAAGCCGGCGAGAAACTCTTCGGCAAAGGAGAAGCCAAGGCCGCCAAGGAGGCCGCAGCTGCGGCGCCGACACCCGAGAACGTGATGGCACTCAGCGCCGCTGCCGGCGCAGCCATCTCCAGCTACATCGAGGCCCAGGGCCTGGCCGTCAGCGGGCTGGATGTTGCCTTCGACGCGCCGACATCCACCGTCACCGTGGCTGGCTCGGTGGCCGACCAGGCCACCAAAGAGAAGGTGCTGCTGTGCTGCGGCAACGTATCGGGGGTCGAGGCCGTCAACGACATGCTGGTCGTGCAGGCGCCCGCGCCGGAAGCCGTGTTCCACACCGTGGTCAGCGGCGACAACCTGTCCAAGCTTGCGAAGACGCACTACGGCGACGCCAACAAGTACCCGGTGATCTTCGAAGCCAACAAGCCCATGCTGTCGCACCCCGACAAGATCTACCCCGGCCAGATGCTGCGCATTCCGCCCTTGTGAATTGAGCAAGCTCTTCTTCCGCTATGCGGCGATGAACGCGGGGAAGTCCACCGCGTTGCTGCAGATCGCCCACAACTACGAAGAGCGCGGCATGCGCGTGCGGCTGTTCACGGCCGCGCACGACGACCGGGCCGGTGCGGGCGTGATCGGATCGCGCCTGGGCCTGCAGCGCGCCACCGAAACCTTCGGCCCGCAGACGGTGTTCGACGCCGAGCACCTGGGCCCGGGGCTGGCCTGTGTGCTGATCGACGAAGCCCAGTTCCTCACGCCCGACCAGGTGCGGCAGCTGCACCGGCTGGCGCACGCGCATCGGCTGCCCGTGATCTGCTACGGCCTTCGCAGCGACTTCCGCGGCGAAGGCTTTCCGGGGGCGATCGCCCTGCTGACGCTGGCCGACGACCTGGAAGAGATGAAGACCATCTGCGCCTGCGCGCGCAAGGCATCGATGAACATGCGCATCGACACCCTGGGCCGGCGCGTCCAGGAAGGCGAGCAGGTCGTCATCGGCGGCAACGAGACCTACCGCGCGGTGTGTCCTTCATGCTTTTACGCCGAAGATGACGGCGTGACCCCGGCGCCAGGCCTGTTCGGCTAAGCGCCTAAGCCCGCGAGGCCATCGCCTGGCCCATCTGGATGGCGCCGCCGGGCGCCCAGGCAGGGTTAAAGCGCAGCGGGCCGGCCGGGAACAGCATCACCACGGTGGAGCCCAGCAGGAAGCGGCCCATTTCCGCGCCCCGCGGCAGGTCGATGGCCTGGTCCTGGTAGGCCCATTCGCGCAGCTTGCCCGGCCGCGGCGAATTGACCACGCCATGCCACACCGTGGCCATGCTGCCCACGATGGTGGCCCCCACCAGCACCATCACCCAGGGGCCCTGCTCGGCGTCGAAGACGCACACCACACGTTCGTTGCGGGCAAACAGCCCCGGCACGCCGCGGGCGGTGGTGGGGTTGACCGAGTACAGCTCGCCCGGCACATGGACCATGCGCAGCAGCCGCCCGGCGCAGGGCATGTGGATGCGGTGGTAATCCTTGGGACTGAGGTACAGCGTGGCGTAGTGGCCGCCGTGGAAATGCGCCGCCAGAGCGCCGTCGCCACCGAGCAAGGCCGTGGCGCTGTAGTCGTAGCCCTTGGCCTGGAAGATGCGTCCGTCGTGGATGGGGCCGAACTGGCTGATGGCGCCGTCCACAGGGCAGATCAGGTCGGCCGTGGCCAGCGGCCGCGCACCGAGCCGCAGGGCGCGGGTGAAGAACTCGTTGAAGCTGGCGTAGGCGGCAGGGTCGGCCTGCGCAGCCTCGGCCATGTTCACTCGATAGCGCTTGATGAACCAGCGGATCAGCGCCGTCGTGGCGGCGCCGCCGCGGGCGCCAGCGACCCAGCCTGCAAAGCGGGTCAGCGCCTGCTTGGGCAACAGGTGCTGCGGCAGTACCGCCAGCCGGTCCGACATGTAGGCTTGCCGCCGCGTCAGCGGATCGGCGCGAGTTCGCGCAGCGCCTTCACGGCGCCGGCGCCCACCGCGGCGCCGAAGCGCTTGGCCAG
>ENA-OFCE01001780-OFCE01001780.1-metagenomes-genome-assembly--contig:-NODE-1780-length-10265-cov-5.035553_pt1 | contig 10265 bp, 11 predicted proteins | sample MGYA00153388_OFCE01 | MGnify analysis MGYA00153388
GCACGATGGTGGGCGCACCCGGAGCAGCGCCGAAGTCGCGGACCATGACGGTGCCGCGATCGGGAAGTTCGACGAACCGTGCCGGCGGGAGCACCGGCGAGAAGATGTCGAGTTCGTGATGGCCGATCTCGGCGGGCGCGGCGACCTCAGAGCTGTTCGACACGAAGCACCGTCACGGTGAGCGCGCCGTTGGGCGCCTCGTAGGTGAAGGTTGCGCCGACCTCGGCGCCGCCGAGTGCCTGACCGAGCGGTGAAGATGCGCTGATCACGTCGGCTCCGTCGATCAGCTCTTCCATGTTGCCGATCAGGTAACGCTCGGCATCGTCCTCGTCGTCGCCCTCGTACACAACGGTGTACACCATGGCGCCGTCGACGATCTCGGCGTTCTCGAGCAGGTGTTCGAGCTGTCGGATGCGACCCTCCATGTGGCCCTGCTCGTCCTTGGCTGCGTGGTAGCCGGCGTTCTCCTTGAGATCGCCTTCCTCGCGGGCGCGCTCGATCTTGTTGGCCACGTCGATGCGACCGCGTGTGGTCAGGTCATCGAACTCGGCCTTGAGGCGCCCGTACGCCGATGCGGACAACTGCACTGCTGTCATGGTCGTCCGAGGCTACCGCCCACCCTCATAGGCTCGATGCCCATGACGCACAACATCGCAGTGATCGGCGGGGACGGGATCGGGCCGGATGTGACGGCCGAGGCCATCGCGCGCTTCCGCGCCCGTGCCGATTCGGCAGCCAAGCTCTTCGGCTTTGCCGGCTACGCCGTGCGCGATGTGTCGGTGTCCACAGACAACGGGCAGATGCCACCTCAGCCGATGATGGTGCGCAGCCAGGCCATGAGAGCCAGCGCCGACGAATCGCTGCCGGTGGAAGCAGGCAAGGCCGTGGTGACGGCCACGGTGAGCGGCAGCGTGCAGATGAAGTAGGCGCTGCTGGCGAAGTCGGCCTTTGCGCCAACGCGGCAGGCAGCCGTTGATACGATCATTGCTGAACAAATTTGAGCTTGCGATGACCGAACCCCGACTCCACGAATTGCAGTGCCTCAGCGCCAGCGGCCTGCACCGCATGGCCTACTGGGAATGGGGCGACCCGGCATCGCGCCGCGTGGTGGTCTGCGTGCATGGCTTGTCGCGCCAGGGCCGCGATTTCGACACCCTGGCGCGCGACCTGTCGGACAGTTTTCGCGTGGTCTGCCCCGACGTGGTCGGCCGCGGGCAATCAGACTGGCTCGTCGACCCCTCGGGCTACAACGTGCCGGCCTACGTGGCCGACATGGTGACCCTGCTGGCCCGTCTGGATGCCGAGCAGGTGGATTGGGTGGGCACGTCGATGGGCGGGCTGATCGGCCTGGGCCTGGCCAGCCTGGCCGGTGCGCCGGTGCGCCGATTGGTGTTGAACGATGTCGGGCCCGCCATCGAGCCCGCCTCGCTCACGCGCATCGGCACCTATCTCGGCCATCCGGCGCACTGGCGCACGGTGGACGAAGCAGCCGATGCACTGCTGGCTATCTCCGAAGGCTTCGGCCCCCACACCCGCGAGCAGTGGCGTGCCCTGAGCGCCCCGCAATTGAAGCCGGACGGCGACGGCTTCAAGCCGCACTACGACCCGGGCATCGCCGCGCCTTTCCGAAGCTACAGCGCCGATGTGGCGCGGGCCGGCGAGGCGCTGCTCTGGCAGGCCTACGACAGCCTGGAGTGCCAGACCTTGCTGCTGCGCGGTGCCGAATCCGACCTGCTCTCGCCTGCCACGGCGCAGGCCATGACGTTGCGCGGCCCGCGCGCGCGGCTGGTGGAGTTCGCCGGCGTCGGCCACGCGCCCATGCTGGTGCAGCCGAACCAGCGCGCCGCGGTGCGGGAATTTCTGCTCGCGCAATGAAATCCACCGAGGCCGCAGCCATCGTGCTGCTGGCCGGCGGCCACGGCGACCACGGCGGCACCGCGGCCCAGGCCGGCGACGAGCTGGCGCGCGCACGCGGATTCGCCGAGCCGCTGCTCGCCGGCCAGTTGCTGGACACCGGCGAAGACGCGCTGGCCCATGCCGACGGCGTGGCCGACATCCTGCGCGACGTGGGTGCGGCGCCTTCGCTGCGCGCCGCGGCCTACCTGGTCTATGCCGGCGACTATCTGCAGCGCCCCGAAGAGGTGGTGAAAAAGGCGTTCGGCGAGTCTTATGCCAGCCTGGTCACGCTGACGCGCAAGCTGGTGCAGATCCAGCGCGCCGCGCGCGCGGCACAGTTGGGCGAATCACAGCGCGCATTGCAGACCGAACGGGTGCGCAAGATGCTGCTGGCTTTTTCGCGCGACTTGCGCGTGGTGCTGCTGCGGCTGGCGTCGCGCCTGCAGACGCTGCGCTTCCACGCGCTGTCGCGCCAGCCTTGCCCACCCGACCTGGCCACCGAGTCACTGCAGGTTTTCGCGCCGCTGGCGAACCGGCTGGGCATCTGGCAGATCAAGTGGGAGATGGAAGACCTGTCGTTCCGCTTCCTGTACCCGACCGAGTACCACCGCATCGCGCGCCTGGTCGACGAGACGCGAACCGTGCGTGAGCAGGGCGTGCAGCTGGTGCGGCAGCAACTGGCGCAGTTGTTGGCCGAGGCCGGCATCGCCGCCGAGGTGCAAGGCCGGCCCAAGCACCTGCACAGCATCTGGAAGAAGATGCAAGGCAAGGGCGTGGGCTTCGAGCGCGTCTTCGACACCCGCGCGCTGCGCGTGCTGGTGGCCGACGAGCAGGCCTGCTATGCCGCGCTGGCTTGCGTGCACCAGGCCTGGCGTCCGGTGGCCGGCGAGCTGGCCGACTACATCGCCCGGCCCAAGGCCAACGGCTACCAAAGCCTGCACACGGTCGTCCTCGGCGCCGACGACCGCCCGCTGGAGGTGCAGATCCGCACACCGGCCATGCACGAACACGCCGAGCACGGCGTGGCGGCGCACTGGATGTACAAGGAAGCCGGCGCGCGCGGCTACACCGGTGTCAGCGCCAGCGGCGACTTCGAAGACCGCATCGCCGAAGCACGCAAGGCGGTGCTGCGCGAACTGCTGGCCTGGGAACGCGACTTCGCCCGCGGCGACGCCACCGACGACCGATCGAAGGTCGCTTTTGGTGCCACCAGCACGGCCTTCGACGACCGCATCTACGTCTTCACGCCCCAGGCCACCATCATCGACCTGCCCGCTGGCGGCACGCCCGTGGACTTCGCCTACGCGCTGCACACCAACCTGGGGCACCGCTGCCGCGGCGCGCGGGTCGACGGCGCCATGGTGCCGCTGAACACGGCGCTGAAATCGGGACAGACGGTGGAGGTCGTCGCGGCCAAGGACGGCGGGCCGTCGATGGACTGGCTGAATGCCGAGCTCGGCTACATCGGCAGCCCGCGCTCGCGCGCCAAGGTGCGCGCCTGGTTCAACGCCCGGGCCATGGGGCAGACCATCGCGCGCGGCCGCGAGGCAGTGGAAAAACTGCTTCAACGCGAAGGGCGTACCGCGCTGAAGCTCGATGACTTGGCCGAGCAACTCGGCTTCAAGGGTGCCGACGCCTTGTTCGAGGTGGTGGGCAAGGACGAGTACTCGCTGCGCCACATCGAACTGCTGCTGCGGCCGCCCGAGCCGGCCGCTGCCGAGGAACGCATCGCCCTACGCGCGCCGCGCAGCCAGGCCGGTGGTGGCCGCGGGGGCGTGCTGGTGGTGGGCGTGGATTCGCTGCTGACCACGCTGGCGCGCTGCTGCCGCCCGGCGCCCCCCGACGTGATCGGCGGCTTCGTCACACGTGGCCGCGGCGTGGCCATCCACCGGCGCGACTGCAGCAACTTCCGCCACATGACCAGCGACAGCCCCGGCCGCGTGATCGACGTCGCCTGGGGCCGCCCGGAATCCGGCGCCACTGAGCGCACGGCCGTGTACCCGCTGGACGTGCTCATCGAAGCCAGCGACCGCCAGGGCCTGCTGCGCGACATCTCCGAGCTCTTCTCCAAGGCCCGTATCAACGTCACCGGCGTGCGCACGCAGAGCGCCAAGGACACCCAGCGCGGCGGCAGCACGGCGTGGATGACCTTCACCGTCGAGGCCACCGACACGGCGCACTTGGCCCAGGTGCTGGCGCAGGTGGCCCACGTACCGGGCGTTCGTCACGCCCGCCGCAAGTAAGCCGGCGCCACCGGTCCTATATAGTTCGAGGTTGACCCAGGCGCGTAGCTCAGCTGGTTAGAGCACCACCTTGACATGGTGGGGGTCGATGGTTCGAGTCCATTCGCGCCTACCAGCATCGGCCCGGTCTTTCGTGTGAAAGATCGGGTCTTTTCGTTGGTGCCTCGAACGCGGCCCGGGCGCGGTCAGCGGGTGGCAGGATGGGCCAGGTTGCGGATGTGGGTGGGCCCGGCGTGCCGCTCGATCTCGGCGATCAGCCCCTTGAACAAGCCCACTGTCGCCAGCGCCTCCAGCACCACGAACATGGGGCCGACCAGCAGGCCGACGATGTCGTCGGTGAAAGCCGGTTTGCGCCCCTCATACCAATGGCCGACGGCCTGGATCATCCAGCCCATTACGAACAGGCCCAGGCCCCAGCCTAGCCAGCCGGCCAGCCAGTTGCCTTGTGCCAGCCGCTGGGCGAGCAACAGCAGCACGGCATTGCACAGCGTCACCGCGATGCCCAGGACCAGCTGGCCGCGGGTCAAGTACCAGGCCGTGGCCAAGGCGAAGACCACCAGCGCCGGTGTCAGCGTGGCTGCGCCCAGCGCGAAGCGGGGCAGGGACAGCAGCACCAGCACGCCCAGCACGATCATGGGCACGCCCACGAAATGCGTGAGGATGTTGCGCCGGTCGCGGTGGTACTCGGCGTACTGCATGAGCAGGGCGGTGGCGGGGCGAAAGGGAGTGGCCATGGCGCTTCCTCGGTCAGGAGACCACTCTAGCGCAGACTCCTAGAATCCGGCGAACTTCGACACCGATCGGTCACGGGCAAGTACATGAGCATCAAGAGCGACAGGTGGATACGCCGCATGGCGCAAGAGCACGGGATGATCGAGCCCTTCGAGCCAGGCCAGGTGCGGCTGTCGGCGGCGGGCGAAAAGATCGTCAGCTACGGCACCAGCAGTTACGGCTACGACATACGCTGCGCGCCGGAATTCAAGGTCTTCACCAACATCTACAGCACGGTGGTGGACCCGAAGAACTTCGACCCGAAGAGCTTTGTCGACATCGAAAGCGATGTCTGCATCATCCCGCCGAACAGTTTTGCGCTGGCGCGCACGCTGGAGTATTTCCGCATCCCGCGCAACGTGCTCACGATCTGCCTGGGCAAGAGCACTTATGCGCGCTGCGGGATCATCGTCAACGTGACCCCCTTCGAGCCCGAATGGGAGGGTTACGTGACGCTGGAATTCAGCAACACCACGCCGCTGCCAGCCAAGATCTACGCCGGCGAGGGCTGCGCCCAGGTGCTGTTCTTCGAAAGCGACGAAGTCTGCGAGACCAGCTACAAGGACCGCGGCGGCAAGTACCAGGGGCAGCGCGGAGTCACTTTGCCCAAGGCTTGACAAAGGTCAAGCTTGGACCGAGGCGCGCGGGTTCTCCCGCATCCCGCACGGTTTAAGGCGTACTATCCGAACTTCGGTGGCCCATGTGTCCGCCAGGAGTCTGCGATGAAAAGTCAGTCTTTCCAACCTGTTGCGGCGGTGCCGGCAGTAGACAGCGCCCCTCTGCCCTTGTTCATCATGGCCAGGTTCCGCCGTCTCATGTTTGTCCAAGGTTGGTCGGTTGACCTGGCCCGCCTGTGTGTCGAACCGGCATACATGTACGAGTGTCTTGCGCGGGCCCACCACTGCGGTGAAGAACAACTCCGCCGCGTCGCGTTACTGCTGTTTGCGGGCTATGGCGCCAGGTCCGTTCCGGCGTTGGCCCACTGACCCCACTGACCCCACTGACGAGACCCGCCATCGGGCTGTGCTGCGGATAGCGCAGAATCGTCTGCGCGGCCAAGCCGGTTGCTGCATGAGGTGCGCCTGATGAAGTGGGAAGGCAATCGCCAGAGCGACAACGTAGAAGACCGCCGCGACGATGGCGCCGCGGGCGGGGGTCGCCGGCCCATGATCGGTGGGCGGGGCGTCGGCGTGGGCACCATCGTGATTGCCCTGCTGGCCGGCTGGGCCTTCGGCATCAATCCGCTGACGGTGCTGGGCCTGTTGAGCGGCGGCGACCCTGGGCAGATCTCGGCGCCGGCGGCACAACCTTCCGGGCTGCGCGCACCCGCGACCGACCCGGCCTCGGTCTTCGCGCGCACCGTCCTGGCCGACACCGAGGACGTCTGGAGTGCCGTCTTCAAGCAGTCCGGAGGCAACTACGCCCAACCGACGCTCGTGCTCTTCCGTGGCCGCATCAACACGGTCTGCGGGCAGGGTGAATCGGCCTCAGGGCCGTTTTACTGCCCGGGCGACAGCAAGGTCTACATCGACTTGGCTTTCTTCGACACGTTGCGCACGCGCCTGGGCGCGCCGGGCGACTTCGCGCAGGCCTACGTGATCGCGCACGAGGTCGGTCACCACGTGCAGAACCTGCTCGGCGTGACGGGCAAGGTCGATGCCATGCGTGGCAAGGTTGCGCCGGCGCAGATGAATGCGATGTCGGTGCGCGTCGAACTGCAGGCCGATTGCCTGGCCGGCGTGTGGGCACACCATTCGCAGCAGGGCAAAGGCTGGCTGGAAAAGGGCGACATCGAAGAGGCGATGAATGCCGCGGCGCAGATCGGAGACGACACCTTGCAGCGCAAGTCCCAGGGCACGGTCGTGCCCGAAAGCTTCACCCACGGCAGCAGCCAGCAGCGCATGACCTGGTTCAAGCGCGGCCTCGACAGCGGTGCGGTGAAGCAGTGCAACACCTTTGAGGGCCGGCTGTAACCGGCCTGCCTGCAGCCTCAGCTGTCGATCAGGGCCGGGTCCCAGGCGTGGACTTGCTGGCGCTGGCGGCCCAGGCCGGTGATGCCGAGTTCCATCACGTCGCCGGCCTTCAGGTACACCGGCACCGGCTTGGCGCCCATGCCCACGCCGGGCGGCGTGCCGGTGGCGATCAGGTCGCCGGGGTGCAGCGTCATGAAGCGGCTGACATAGCTGACCAGCGCAGCCACGCCGAACACCATCGTGCGGGTATTGCCGTCCTGCCAGCGGCGCCCGTTGACGTCCAGCCACAACGCCAGTGACTGCGCGTCTCCGACCTCGTCGGCTGTGACCATCCAGGGCCCCACCGGGCCGAAGGTGTCGCAGCCCTTGCCCTTGTCCCAAGTGCCGCCGCGTTCGATCTGGTATTCGCGCTCGGAGATGTCGTTGACCACGCAGTAGCCCGCCACGTGCGCCAGGGCCTGGGCCTCGCTCACGTAACGCGCCCGCGTGCCGATGACGATGCCGAGCTCCACCTCCCAGTCGGCCTTGAGGCTGCCCTGCGGCAGCACCACCGGGTGGTCGCAGCCCACGGCCACGTGGGGGGGCTTCATGAAGACGATCGGTTCCTTGGGCACCGGCAGGCCGGACTCGGCGGCGTGGTCCGCGTAGTTCAGGCCGATGCCCAGAAACTTGCCCATGCCCGTCCAGGGCACGCTCAGCCGGTCCTGCCGCACCTCGGGCAGCGTGGCTGGGTCGAGCCGGCGCAGGGCGTCCAGGCCGGCGGGTGACAACGTGGCAGGGGTGATGTCGGCGAGCACGCCGGACAGGTCGCGCACCCGGCCCTCGGCGTCGAGCAGGGCGGGTTTTTCGTGGCCCTTGGGGCCGTGGCGCAGCAGCTTCAAAGTGACTCTCCTGAGGGCGTGCAGGGGGTTGGCTCAACCGCGTCCGACGAAGGGCATCTTGGTGGCCATCACCGTCATGAACAGCACGTTGGCAGACAACGGCAGGCGCGCCATGGCCATGAAGGTGCTGGTCACGGCATCCATGTCCATGCGCGCCTCGGGGCGCAGGCTGCCATCGGGCTGGCGCATGCCGTGGGCCATCTGCGTCGTCATGTCGCTTGCGACGTTGCCGATGTCGATCTGCCCCACGGCGATGTCGAAGGCCCGCCCGTCCAGCGCGGCGGCGCGCGTCAGCCCGGTGATGGCGTGCTTGGTGGTGGTGTAGGCGATGGAGCCCGGCCGCGGCGCGTGCGACGAAATCGAGCCGTTGTTGATGATGCGCCCGCCCTGCGGTGCCTGTCCGCGCATCAGCTTGAAGGCCTGCGACAGGCAGAAGAAGGCGCCGTTGAGGTTGATGTCGACAGCCTGCTTCCAGGCCTCTGCCGCGTATTCATCGGGCAGTGTGCCGGGCAGCATGATGCCGGCATTGTTGAAGAGCAGATCGAGCCGGCCGCAGCGCTGCTGCACGGCGTCGAAGAGTTGTTTCACGGCGGCGGCGTCCGAGACATCGCAGGGCATGGCGATGCCGCGTGCGCTGTCTGAGCTGTCTGTGCCGTGCTCCGCGCCGTGCATCGCGTCGGCTTCTGCGATCGCGGCGAGCAACGCGGCTTCACGCCGGCCGACAAACACCCCCTGCCAGCCATCGCGCAACAACGCGATGGCGCAGGCCTTTCCGATGCCGCTGCCGGCACCGGTGACAAGCGCGACTTGGGTCATGAACGAAGTCAGGAAGTGAGTGGCGGCGCCGATGATGCACCATGCGAACGTCGACCAACGACCGCAGATGCCCCCATGAAATTCACCAAAGTTGTTCTCTACACAGGCGATGACGGCCGTGCGCGCTTTCGTGAAGAAAGTGTGCCGCTCACTGAAGGCAGGCCACAGGCACAGTTGTCGGCGCTGATACCCAGCGGCGGACTGCAGCTGCGCATGAGCCCGGTGGGTTTTGGCAGCGCTTTCCACTGCACCGAAAACCCGCAGTGGCTGTTCGTACTGGGCGGCGCGATGGAGATCGGTTTGCAAGACGGCACGAAGCGCGTCTTCAAACCCGGTCAGCATTTTTTCTCGGCAGACACGCTGCCTACAGGTGCCACTTTCGATTCGACACTCCACGGCCACAGCAGCCGGCAGGTGGGTGACGAGCCGTTGGTCACGGCCTTCGTGCGTTCTTGAGCGCGACCTCAGTCAATACAGCGTGGCTGCTTGCCGCGCCTGCAAGGCGGCGTCGTAGGCCTGCCCGTCGATGGCCGCCTCGCTCAGGCACTGCAGGATGGCGCCGGGCGAGGGCAAGGTGCCGGCCGCCACATGGCGCGCCGGGTCCCACAGGCCGGAACGTTTGATGGCGCGCGCGCACTGAAAAAACACGCTGTGCACGCCAACCACCAACACCGAGGCCGGCAGCTGGCCGTCGACAGCAAAACGTCTGCACAGCGCGGGCAGCGCGCTGATACGCGCAGTGCCGTTCACACGCAGCGCTTCGCCTGCGCCGGGGATGAGAAACAGCAGCGCCACGCGCGGGTCGTGCGTGATGTTGCGCAAGCTGTCGATGCGCTGGTTGCCGCGGCGGTCAGGCAGCAGCAGCGTGTGGGCGTCGGCCACGTGCACAAAGCCGGGTGCATCGCCACGCGGCGAGGTGTCCAAGCCGTCCGGCCCGAGCGTGGCGAGCACCGCGAACGGCGCGGCCTCGATGTAGGGCCGGTACAGCGGGTGCACGTGGTCGGCCACCTTCTGCAGCGAGGTGGCGCCCGGCCGTGTGCTGTAGACGCGGCGCAGCGCGGCGTCATCCTGCAGGTCGGCCGAGGTGTCGGCGGCCAGCTGCCGCAGCGTGCTAGCTTCCGGGCTCATGCGCCTATGCGCCCCAGCAGCAGGTACTCCATCAGCGCTTTCTGCGCATGCAGGCGGTTCTCGGCCTCGTCCCACACCACGCTTTGCGGGCCGTCGATGACCTCAGCGGTCACCTCTTCCCCGCGATGCGCGGGCAGACAGTGCATGAAGAGCGCATCGGGCTGGGCCACGGCCATCATCTCCTTGTCCACACACCAGTCGGCGAAGGCCTTGCGGCGTTCTTCGTTCTGCGCCTCGTAGCCCATGCTGGTCCAGACATCGGTGGTGACGAGGTGGGCGCCCTCACAGGCTTGCAGCGGGTGGTTGAAGACCTTGTAGCAAGCGGCATCTCGCACGCCCGCCACGGCGGGGTCGACTTCGTAGCCACTGGGCGTGCTGACATGCAGCGTGAAACCCAGTATCTCGGCCGCCTGCAGCCAGGTGTTGGCCATGTTGTTGCCATCACCGACCCACGCGACCACCTTGCCACGAAGACTGTCGAGTGCGCCGCCTTCGGCGACGCGAGTGCCGCGGTGCTCGATGAAGGTGAAGATGTCGGCCAGGATCTGGCACGGGTG
>ENA-OFCE01001782-OFCE01001782.1-metagenomes-genome-assembly--contig:-NODE-1782-length-10259-cov-2.538514_pt1 | contig 10259 bp, 8 predicted proteins | sample MGYA00153388_OFCE01 | MGnify analysis MGYA00153388
CAAATTGGCTTTGCTTTGAAACAGCTCCGCTTCGGCAGCAGCTAAACTGGCTTTAGCTTTAGCCAAGTCTGATTTGGCTTGTTCCACATCAAGCGCCTGACGCGCCACATCAATTTTAAACAGCACCTGCCCTTGTTTGACGCTTTGATTATCATGCACTAAAACTTCCGTGACTAAGCCTGATACATCGGAAGACACTTGAATCACATCGCCACGAACCCGCCCATCACGTGTCCACGGTTCAGCATTATAATAATGCCAAAGATGCACGAGTACCGCGATCGCGATACCCGCAATCAGCACTAAAGTGATGGGACGGCTCAGTTTACGCCAATCAAAGGATGCCATTTCTTTTACCTCATTCATTTCAATCAGATGTGCTCTTAGGCAAAGCTCACGATAAAACCCCAATGGACTACGCCAAGCACAGTAATGTAGAGGCATAAATAAAAAATACTGGGTAAAAAAATCCAGCCTTTGTCGACCCAAGGATCGGTCACCCGCATGAGTAACCGTAATACGATGTAGGCCAATACCGCCTGAATGACCAAAACTGGCACATACACACCATAGATATTAAGTTCGCCCATCGTTATGCTCCCAACAAACGGACTTGAAACATTTCATCCCATGTCGCATGACAAAGACTGCTTTGAATATTATTCAGTGAAACTTGCAAACGCCGAGCAATGCTTAGGTCTTGCAGCTGTATAAGCTCGGCCTGAATGATCTGAATTTTGTCCAAAATGTGTTGTCTGACCTGTAGGTCGCTATGGTCTAATTCTTTAGCGTGGAAATAAGCATCCATTTGGCTTTGTAGTTCTTGTAGATGCAGTGTGATAGAGGACTGCACAGGCATTTTTTCAATCAGTTCTTGCACCCGAGTTAAATCAATCACCGCACTGGATTCAATCAGGGCCAAATTGATTTTTTGCTTCAAGCGATCGGACTGTACTAACTTGGTATTCAGTACGCCTATCCGATCCAACATACTGCGTAAATGCACTCTAAACTCCACCCCATAAGGTAGATAAAGCGCTTGTCGTATCGCTTTATAATGTAAAGACAGGATTCGCTTGGCGGTAATGTCCGGCGACATCGCACGCACCAAGTGAATCACATAGACAGAAATGATAGGGCCAAGCACCGTCCCAATCGATGCATCAAAAAACATCACTTGGTCAAGGTGATAACGGTTTTGCAGGTTTAAGCCCATGACCACACCCATTATCAAAGGTAGCGCCAAACCTGTGAGTGGTGGGTGTAAAAACAGCATCAGACAGTACATACAAAAAGGGGCCAACACCACAGCCAACATCCAAAAAGCGCTGATGTGTGGGAAGATGCCATAAGCATAAATAAAGACAATAATCGCCGCATACAGACTGGCACGGATAAAGATTTTTAAGGCAGGAACAGGATTGTCCATACTGGTCAAAATACAGGCACAAATAGCGGCCATCTCTGCCATCATAAAACCCGCTTTCCAACCACTGATAATCCAAAAGCCAGTCGCCACAAGCACCACAATAAAAGCTGAAATGCCGCCACGCACGGCTACGCCATGATCTCGATGTAGGTTGGGATAGTTGGTACTAATCGGGGTCACGATTGCGGGTAAGCTGTCATCCCCCTGTTGGATACGCTGCCAAATCAACTTAATAGCACGTATATTTTGGGTGAAATGACGCACATCCATTTTTAAACTGGCCAACATGACTTGCTGCTGTGGCAAGGCACTGTCAAACACGGCTTGAAAACTCGACTCAAACTGCTCAGGTAGCTGGTTTAAGTCCTGCTCTAAAATGACCTGATCACTTTGTAAAAATTTTACAATCTGTGCATGCGCCTTTTCTAAAGCTGGACGGTAGCGTGAGTCAATGTGATCTAACTGCTGAATTCGCTCGGCCATGGCCACCAAGTTCGTCACCAACATACTGAGTTGATGCAGCATTTCTTGGAGCGGTTTGGTCATGCCCTGCAAGGTCGATTTTTCATAGCGCAAGTGCACGGCCATCACATGAATATCGGCAATATCCCGCGTGATATGACTAAGCGTAGTGCTGTAATTAATGGCCTTAACATCATCTGTCAGGATCTGATCAAAAACCGCTCGGGTGTCTTGAAAAGTCTGTGAAACACGGGTTTTGACTACGGGACCAATATGCATGGGAAACAGTACCGCATTCACCACTGCACTACACAGTACTCCCACCGTGATTTCAATACAGCGACCAATCGCCATATCAAACATGGAAGTGGTTTCAATGTTATAGACAATGTTGTAGCAAATAATGACCGTGGTATAACCCGCCAACATAAAAATATAGCTACGCGGCGTCCGATCCAACAATGAAAAATATAGACAAAACCCGACCCATGTGGCTAAAAATAACGTGAACAATTCTGGAGTGTTGATCAGGTTTGGCGTGACTGCAATCGAAACAATCGCTCCCAGCAACGTTCCCAACACCCGATAAAGACTTTTTGAGGAGGTCATACCCGCATATGGGTTTGCGATGACGAAGACCGTTCCAATCGCCCAAATGGGATAAGCCAAATCTAAAGAAAATGCGACATAAAGTGAAAGCATGCCTGCCAAAAAGGTTTTCGTCGCAAAAATCCAGTCCAATTTATTTGGACGGAATGCGAGTAACTGTTTGGTGAGGAACATAAATTCATCTCTAAATGCGCTGAATGACAACATTTAAACAACTCTTCAACTCAGCATTGCTCAGACAAACAGCATCACTTCGTCCTCACCTCATGCGAAGACGGATGAAAAAATAATTCAATAAATGAAGTCTTTTACAGACATGGTCAAAGACAGCGCCATGTTGAAAGGAAAGAAAATAGCTCAATAAATAACAAAAGCATTATTCATTAAAAGACATTTATAATGATAATTTTTCCAAAAAAATGGATTTTTGTCAATTAAAATATCTTAATATGATAATTTACATATTTTTAAGATCATATTTCGCCCTTTTTATTGCGTTGCAAATGCTGATAAAAGTCCACGAAAGCCATGCGCCCAGAACGAAAGCCATGTCGAGTCTAGGGTTTTTGTTATATAGTAACTGTCGCTCAACTGGCATTTATTTTGACTAAGTAGGTTCTTATGGCACTTTCAAGTTTCGGTAAAATTCTCACTGTCTTAGACCTCTTTTCTGTGTCACGCCCGATTATCAATGTCGATATCATCAGTGCCGAACTAGGACTATCACAGCCCACCAGTTATCGTTATTTAAAGGAATTGGTATCCGCAGGACTTTTACAGCGCTTAAGCGGAACCAGCGGCGACTATACTTTAGGCTCTCAAATTGCTGTGTTGGACTATATCTCTCGAACCACAGACCCACTCTTACAAATCAGTATTCCTTTTATGCAAGACATCGTTGAGCGAACGGAGTTTTGCTGTATCCTCACCCAGCTCAACGCAGAGCACTGTATTGACCTATATGGTGAAGTCTTTAAAGACCTTGAGTTATTTTCTTATGGGCGTGGTTGCCCACGTCCCGTGTATTTGGGTTCATCGCCTAAAGTTGTGATTTCACAGCTCAGCAAAGCTAAAATTATTGAATATTATCAAAAGTTTTCGGCTCAGCTGGCCGAGGTCAATTTTGCTGCGAGCCAAGATGAATTTTTACAGAAAATGAAAGCCATTAAGAAACAGGGCTACTATTTTTCAAATGGCGAGTTTGACCCCAACCTTGCCAGTCTGTCTGTACCTGTCAAATTTTCACCCAAAGATACACCGTTGGCACTGACCTTATTGGCTTCGAAAAACCGGTTTGAATTTGTCGATCTAAAAAAAATGGTCGAAATATTAAGACATAGCGCCTTACAGATCGAACAGAAATGCCATCTACTGCATAATATTGAAGCTTAATTTCAGTTAGCTTTGAAGTGTTGGATAGAAATAGCGAAAGGTTAAATTCAGACGCGGCTCAGTAATTTTACTGGATTTCATCAAAGCATGTTTCCAGTAGCGCTGGGTCTGTCCACGCATCACGATCAATTGCCCGCTATGCAACATCAGCTCGATTTTTTCCTGTTTAAACTTGTGCTTAAAGCAAAACTTACGGGTTGCACCAAAACTGAGTGAGGCAATCACCACATTTTCTTGCTGCGGCGAACGTAGTGAAGGCTCATCATCACTATGCCAGCCCACAGCTTGGCTGCCATTTTCATATAAATTGGCTAGGCACGAGTTAAATGGATGTCCCACCAATTGCTCAATATGTTGTTTTAAACGAAACAAAGCGGGATTCCATAACAGTGCTTGCTTGGCACTGCCCGAATAGTGATATTGGTACTCGGCATCACCATACCACACCACTTTTCGTTCCGTGACATAACGTTTGCCATACAGTACGACTTCGTCAGGTTGCCATGCCAAATGTGCTAAAAAATAATCCAAATATTTCGCACTTTGCTCCGAAGTTAAAATCAAGCCCAAGTCCTGCACCTGCCCATCGAATGGGAGCAAGTTTGCTTGCGGTTCAGGACTAAACAGATCTAAGGTCATGACTTTTCCTCCTCTGCAAACAGTTTAACTGAATTTAGAACGACACAAATCAAAACAAAGTCACAGCTTGTCGCCTAGCCTCCTTATGCATACACTCATGTGAACTTTCACAATAAAAAGAAGCATGTATGAACCTTTGGCAGTTGTTTCAAAAGCTTCACCCCTTTGTCCGTCCCTATCGGATATTGGTGATTGCGACCTTGATCCTGACGCTGATTGGTTCCTTCACCGCGCAGGTTAATGCTCTGACTTTGCAATATGCCGTCGACAGTATCAACCGTCTGGTCGAACAAGGCCAAGGACTGACCGAAGGCCTCCATATTTTGATCACCATTTCTATGATTTTACTCAGTAAAGAAATCATCAGTGCCTTGGTGCAGTTTGGTCAAAAGTTTTATGGGGAAAAGCTCCGCATTCTGGTATCGCAAGACTTGGCGCAAAGTATTATCGAAAAATTCCTTAGCTACCGTTTGGCTTTTTTTAATGCCGATCAAAACCAAGCGGGTAAGCTACAAACGCGAATTGACCGTGGCATTGGTTCACTGACCCGTCTGGTACAAATCTTTTTTATCGATATTTTGCCACTTTTTAGCAGTGCCATTGTGGCACTGGGGCTGATGTACTATGCCAACTTCTACGTCGGTTTGGTGGCGACCAGTATTATCCCAATTTACTTTTGGCTGACCTCCCAACAAGCTAAGAAACTGGGCGGATGGCGGCGCAACCTGCGTGATGGCCGTGAAAAAAAGAGCCAAGGCATTCTCAGTATTATCCAGTCGATTAGCGTGATTAAGTCCTTTAACCGAGAGTCCATTGAATCGACTAAACAACTGAAACTACAAAAAGCACTGACCGATAACCAGATGCAAACGCGTCAACTCAGCTTTTTATTTGATGGCTTAAAGACCTTTATTGAACAAATCGGGATTGTGCTGATCATCATCCTCACGGCGTACTTTGTACTCGATGGACAAATGAGCATTGGCATGATCATGTTTCATATTTTGCTGTTTAATAATGTCTCTGCGCCAATTCGTTCATTGCACCGTATTTATGATGAAGTCAATGATGCAATGATTTACGCGGAAAGCTTTTTTAAAATTTTAGAAGCAGATGATGAAATCGAGCAAAGTGGTGCGCTCAAACCCATAATTCAGGGAAAATTCAGCCTAAAGAATGTCGATTTTTTCTACCCCAATGGTCATCACGCATTAAAACAAATCGACATGGAAATTCGACCCAACAAAATCACGGCTTTGGTGGGCTTATCTGGTGCAGGAAAATCCACTTTAATTAGCCTATTAGATAAATTTTATCAGCCTGATGCAGGAAAAATTGAGCTCGATGGAATTGATTTACAAGACATCGACACCGCCTATTTACGCGATCACATTGGCCTCGTCTTACAGAAAAATCACATTTTCCAAGGCAGTATTTTAGACAATATTCGCTATGGAAAAATCAATGCCAGTGATGACGAAGTCTATGCTGCCGCAGAAAAAGCCTCTATTCATGAACAAATTTTGCAGCTCCCCGCAGCTTACCAATCCGATGCACTGATGCTCTCAGGCGGGCAACAACAGCGCATTGCACTGGCACGTATGTTCCTCAAAAACCCACCGATTATTTTTCTGGATGAACCGACCGCCAGCCTCGATGCGATTGCTAGCGAGCAAATTAAACATAGCCTCGATGAGATCAAACAAGGGCGAACGGTGATTATTATTTCGCATAGTTTGTCACAAATTATCGATGCCGATTATACCTATGTCATGAAGGAAGGCTGTATTGCTGAACATGGAGAACATGAAGCGCTGTACCGTCAGGATGGGGTCTATAAGGAAATTTTCGATGCCATGGCCAAGAGCCTCAATATTGAAAAAATTGCCAAGACTTTTGAAGATGATACTGAGGAAGAAACGCATAGTTAGTTCTGGCACAATTTTTTAGAACTAGAATAAGCTTATTAAATAAAGAGTTAAATATGAAAACCGATTTCGAAAAACTATTAGAGAGCAAACATATGCTTGGATTTTTATCTCCCAACCCCTTTGAAGAGATTTTAAATTCAGTTACTAACATGTTTATCCAGCAATCCCCAAGTGTTCAACTGCTTCAATTTAAAATCGCTGGTGACCCTGATTGGTTAAGTGGTGCAAAACCAGCTGACCATCAGAATGATGTGATTTTAGTTCGAACAGGTTTTGCCGTCATGTGTGACTTTTCACTTCAAGATAATGAGGGAATTTATGATTTAAAGGGTGTATTTACTTGGGTCGGTGCAAATTTAGATGAGACACCCATCACTAAAATGTGGATGGATCTGGATGGTCATTTAAACGAATTTGGAAAAGATGGGAAACTTCAACAAAGAATCTACGAACTGGATGCATAAATAACTGATCAAAATGCGGCTATAAGTAAAATTTTTACATTGATATATGCCAAATCATCAAACAAAAACTCCAGCAATTTTGCTGGAGTTTTAAACATAAAAAATGCTTAAGGCTGTTTTAAGTACGGCCAAGCCGCTTTGAGATAAATAAACATCGACCACAAAGTCAAAATTACTGCGGTATACAACAGTGCATAAGCCAACATTTCAAGCGGCTGCCAATTCAGTAAGAACACGGTAATCGCAATCATTTGAAAAGCGGTTTTATATTTCCCGACCGTAGACACGGCTACATTAGTACGCGCACCTAATTCCGCCATCCATTCACGCAGTGCTGACACCGTAATTTCACGGGAAATAATCACAATCGCCGCAAATGCCATCGAAATTTCAGGTTTCCACTGTACCAACACGATCAGTGCCGCTGCCACCATCAATTTATCCGCAACAGGGTCTAAGAAACGCCCAAATGCAGAGGTCTGATTTAAAGTCCTCGCCAAATAACCATCGAACCAATCTGTCACCGCTGCAACGACAAAAATAGACGTCAACAAAATATGACGAGACATACTTACCGCTTGTTCAGCGATACCCATTACAGGGGGCCAATAGGCCACCAACAAAAAGACCGGAATTAAGGCAATACGCGCCAAGGTCAAGATATTAGGAATATTCAGGATGCGACCTGTAGTCATAAACACCGCCAGTTGTTTCCCTCATGTACGATGAAAATGCACACTTTTTTGAGGTTTAATCCATCGTTAATAGCGCCCACTTTATACGAATTGACCTAAGGTGTCACTAGGCAAACACGGTAACTGTTTGACGTGAAATTGCAATTAAACGATTCTGATCATCCCACAAATAGGCGGCTTCGGTGGAATATCCATCCGCAGCATATTGCGTTTCAACATGGTACTTCATCCAATCGTGTAACTGATTTTTCAGTGGATGCACATAGGTCAAATGCCATGTTAGCGAACTGGCAGGTGCCATACTTTTAAACATCGGTAGCACCCCTGGTGGCCAAATGTCCATCGACACCATAAGGTCGGCTACAGTCATGTCTCGATTTTCATGTAAGTCTGGATTAAAGCGATACCAGCCAGAAAAGTCAGGCTTTGGGCTGGCTGTACACGGATACTGCCCTGTGACCCAAACCATATCCAACTGCTTAAAACACTCAGGTGCAAGCGGGTGATGCGGTGCTGTTGTAAGACCATCAACCGATGGAAATGCTGGCGCTACAGGTTCTTGATGCACATGGATACTTGATTCACGCTGTGTCCCAAAGCTTGCCACTAAAATGCTTTGAACTGCATCATCTTGCCATAAACGCACTTCCAGGGTCGTAACCGACTTGCCTTGACGTAGAATCTCGCTGGTTAAACGAACTTTGGCCTGTTGTACTGGGCCAACAAAAGTCACGCTACAACTGAGTAAATGCTTCGTGTCATCGGCAAGAGTCAACAATGCTTTTTGCATCATTAAACCTGCGACCAGTCCACCATAAATCGTGCGTCCTTGTAACCAGCCTGTAGGAATATCAATCCATTCTTGTTCTGCTAAAGCCTGATAACTGTGTTGAAGCGACATGTGGCATCCTTGTTTTAAATTCCGTCTATATCTTTACAACACAATTCAACCAATGTGAATGATCAATGACCCATGGGTCAATAAGCACTTTTGCCATCGTAGTAGATGCGGTTCTACTCATGCAAAACTTTATAAATAGTACGGGCCATCACTTCACCCAAACCGGGGACTAGGGTTAAGTCTTTTTCGGAGGCTTTCAACACCCCTTGAATCCCACCAAAGTGCGTCAATAAATCGCGGCGGCGTTTCGGCCCCAACCCCGGAATCACTTCCAAAATCGATGAACCCCGTTTTTTATCACGTTTAGCCCTGTGTTTAGTAATCGCAAACCGATGTGCCTCATCACGTACCTGTTGTATCAAATGCAACGCTTTATGATCTTCAGGCAACTGAATTTTAGTTCCATCGGTAAAGTGTAGGGTTTCAAGGCCCGGTTTACGCCCTTCACCTTTTGACACCCCGACCATAAAGGCCTCTAAACCCAGCTCTTGCATGACATCCATCGCCATATGCAACTGCCCTTTACCACCATCAATCAGCAATAAATCAGGCAGCATGGCTTTTTTATAACGACGGGTCAGCGCTTGACGCATTGCGGCATAGTCATCACCCGCGGTAATGTCTTGAATTGAAAACTGACGATAATCGCGCTTACGAATGCCGCCACTGTCGAATACCACACAGGAAGCCACAGTTTCTTCGCCCATGGTATGTGAGATGTCAAAACATTCGATCCCATCAATCGGACGTCCCACCACTTGTTCAAGTTGATGGAAACGCTCATTCAGTTCAAAGTGATTGGCCAATTGCCCTTTGATCGCATGCTGCACATTCATCTGTGCCAGCTCTAACCACTCTGCACGTGTCTCACGCACGCTATGTTTAATCTGTACTTTCTTATCAAACTGTTGTTGTAACGCTTGTTCCAGTTCTTTTCGATCGGGCAATTCGACATTTACAATCACCTCACTGGGTACTTCATCTGCCACTTGGAAATAAAAGTTCGCTATGAAGTCAGCCAGCATTTGCCCCAAACCCTCTCCGAGCATATCTGGAAAATAACTTTTACCTCCGAGCATTTTCCCGTTACGCACATGCATAATCTGCACACAGGTCACCCCTGCCTGATAGGCAATCGCTAAAATATCGGCCTCACCTTTGAGCTTATAAATAGCTTGTTGAGACTGGACATCCCGTAACAGTGCCATACGGTCACGGTAAAACACCGCTTTTTCAAATTCTAAGGCTTCGGCCGCTTGCTCCATTTTCGCAATCAGTTCTTGATTCAGCTCTTTGGTGTCCCCTTGTAAAAAACGAATCGAGTTATCGACATCATTTTTATACTCTTCAGGGCTAATAAGTCCTACACACGGTGCTGAACAACGCTTGATTTGATACTGCAAACAAGGACGCTTACGCTGTGAAAAATAGCTATTTTCACACTGGCGAACATTAAACAGTTTTTGCAAAACCAACAAAGTATCCCGTGCATTATAAGCACTCGGATACGGTCCAAAAAACTTCCCAACTTGGTGTTTGCCTTTGCCCCGACCTGATGCAATCCGTGGATAAGGTTTATCGGCAGAGACAAAGATATACACATAGGATTTATCGTCCCTGAGCATGATGTTATACGGAGGACGGTGCAGCTTAATCAGGTTTTGTTCAAGCAGCAGCGCTTCAGTTTCGGAACGAACAACTAAGGTTTCGATGTCATAAATACGCGCCACCAAAGCC
>ENA-OFCE01001783-OFCE01001783.1-metagenomes-genome-assembly--contig:-NODE-1783-length-10248-cov-6.627784_pt1 | contig 10248 bp, 9 predicted proteins | sample MGYA00153388_OFCE01 | MGnify analysis MGYA00153388
TAGTCAAACTAAAACCCGCAACAGCAAGATAAGATTTATATAATGTAAATACTTCCTCTTTTAGTTTTGCTAACGCCTCAGAATTTTGCAGATATTCGCCCGATTTTCCAGTAGCGAGTGAGAGGATATCTGTTCGCTCGTCTTCGCTCGTTATATCTTCGGTATTATCTATCATTTAACAATCATATTTTAATCCGATAAAAGTACTAATTCACTCTCAATCAAATATCGAACTAACATCCAATACAAATCCAGGCAATACATCTTCCCCGCTTAGAGAGATCGGAGATTGCAAGATTTCTACTTCCCGTCCTGGTCGATAGATTTCTACCTGTTGCTTTTGCGGATCGATCGGCCAACCCAAGCGCACTCCTTCGTCGATACTCTTCCATCTTGGCTCGCACATCCTTGAGCAGGTCGCTCTTAGATCGCAGCTCGATCGCAAAATCGGGAACCACTGGAATAAAACCAGAAATATCGATCCCTTCTAATCGCGACTTATCGATCCATGAAACATCCGGCGATGGATTTCTGCCACCAAACGCTGTGAAATTATAGCCCGTTGATGAGTCAAATGCTTCACCCAATCCGGTTTGGCGATTCCAGATTACTACGTCAGCAGCTATGTTGATATTTCGTTTTCCAGTTTCACCACCTGTCGGAGGCATCACGATCAATTCTCCATCCTTGGTTAACTCTAGTCGCAGGTCGCGATTTAGCTCACAGAGACGCTCGAACTCCTCCGGCGTGACCCGCAGCTTCAGATCGGCAACGTTCAGCAATACTGGCGATCTAGTCTCCGACTTGGCTTCTAATGATTGCATCTTTACATTCTCCCATCTGTCGATCGATCCTAGTGGCTCCTAGCATTTCAATTATATATTGCACTACCGAGCCATGTTCGGGACAATCTCGTTTGGTCTAACTTGGCTCTATCCCCTTGAAATTCGAGCGACTAGCCAACTTACTACCAGTAAAAGATGTTAGCGGTAGCAAACTTACCATCCTCTAATCCGATCGTTTGGATGAGATGCGATCGCATTAGATCTAAGACGAAGCTTGCGCGCCGTCCTTCGGCGGTCGCATTCAAGATTAGACTACTGTAGAGAGTAAAACCTTTTTGGAGCGGGCATTACAGCCTCCAAATTCTCTCCCAATCTCACTCATAGTAGGCGAAGCTTGCGCGCCGTCTTCGGCGGTCGCCTTCAAGAGCGGACTCTCTCCACAAGTCTAATTAGCTTAGAGCAACAGTTTGAGCCTTAAAACTCCCAAACGATTTCACTCGCCGAAGTCCGATCGTCGTCTTCAGCCGCGCGAGTCTTGAGAAGACCTCAACAAAACCCCTGGTCTAATCCCAAGGCGCAGGACGTTCTAACAACGCTTTCAATGCTGTCAATTGCTGGGGATCTGGTTCCGCTTCCAGTTGTCGTTCAAATGCCTCAAATGTGGCATCGTCAACTAAAAAGAATTTGCGATCTAGTAAAAAGCTTGTTGCCTCACTATAAGCAGCATCGAGAATAAACTCCGTCCGACTCTTACCCTGAATCGCCGCTGCCCGATCGATCGCCTCTTTTTGGGCAGATCCCACTCGCAGGTTAATCGTGCCGCTGCGCCGCTCTGGTTGTTTGGTTTTGTTGGTAGTCATAATTAATCTAATTTAACAGTGCTGAAATTTTTTCAAGCGGGTACATCAACAGCAAAGGTTCGAGCTTGGACTCGACAAACCCAAATCGAGTATAAAAAGCTAGAGCGTCGGGCAAGCTATGGACGATAATCGCCCGAATCCCAATGATTTGCGCCGCTCCCACAATCCGCAAGACGGCATCTTTTAACAGCCCCGCTCCTATGCCTCGACCGCTCCATTCTTTATCTACTGCCAATCTGCCAATTACGCCGACAGGAATCGGGTCTGGAGCATTGTGTCGCAACGACCGGATCGCACTTTGACGGGCAACCGCACCAGCGGCAATACTATAGTAGCCCACGATCTGACCTTCGGTGGTGGCGATGATATAGGTCTTGGAGGCACCACTACTCTGGTTATTCCCAGCGTGTTTTTGCAACCAATCGTTCATTTCTTGGTTGGTGCTGGCAAACGAGCTAAGATTGTCTGTGTCTGCGAGTAATCGTGGTTTGGTGAGATGGCAATACATCTGCCTATTTTAGATTCTTGTATACACGATGTCAATACTCAAATCGGTGGGGCGATCTCTATGGATGAGCCAACACCTACTCACTTTGCCAACAGTACGACTGAAAACAGTCCGCTTGTCCTCGATGCGGATAATCTGATTCGGGTGTTTACCCACTTTTTGACTTTTGATATCGCTGATGGCGCGGCTAGTGCGGAAACGATTGTTGCCTATTGGAGTCAGGTTAAAGCTTATCTCCACTGGTGTCAGCAGCAATCTGTCGATCCGGCGGTGGCAAATCGCGAGACGATTAAGCTTTACCGTCACTATATAATTGGGCATGGGTATGGGCGGAATACGATCGCGTTGAAGTTAGCGGCAGTAAGACGCTTTTACGATGCGGCGATTGAGTATGGATTACTTATCTACAATCCCGCTCTAGGGATTAAACCGCCGCGTACTTCTACCCATCCAGCCGAAACGATTACTTATTTGGAACAAGATGAGGCGAATCGGCTACTCCAAGGAATCGACCACCGCAATGAGTTGAAGTTAGTCCGCGACCGTTTGCTGCTCGGTTTGATGACGATTGAGGGGACGCGGACGGTGGAGTTATACCGATGCAATTTAGAAGATATCAAACGGTTGGGAAAAGATGTGGGGTTGAAGTTAGATGGCAAACGCCGCGTGCGGACGATTCCTCTAACTCCCGAACTAGCAAAGTTATTGGATGTGTATTTGACCCTCAGACGGGCAGCAGGGTTCGATAGTACGTTGAGCGACCCGTTGTTCATTAATTTTTCCCATCAGGCTCCAGGCGGGCGTTTATCGCGGCGAGGGATGCGGTATCTGGTAGACCACTACTTGAATGCAGCAGATTTGAAACACCAGCCAGGACGGAAGATTTCGGCGCATAGTTTGCGGCATACAGCGGGGACTCTAGCGGTGCAGAATGGGGTGGGTTTGCGCCAGGTGCAGGAGTTATTGGGTCATGCGGATTTGCGGACGACGGCGATTTATACCCATGTGGGGGATAAGTGGCAGAATAATCCAGGTTTGAAGTTGGGGGTGAGCGTGTTTAAGCCAGAGGAGCCGAGTGGCTAGTTGTCGCTTAGTTTAACAATTCTGCGTTTCCCCCCAATCGGGATGGGATGATAACTATTTCACAACCGTGCTTAATGTCTTAAACATTGTCACCGCCTAGATTTCGGTAGTTATTACGAAACGTGTGTGGTTGCCCTGACTCAGAGTAGATCGGGGTTTGACTTTCAGGCTTAATGTGCTATTTTGTCCGAATACTGCATTTGCCCCCCAACGTGCTGCACTATTCGATCGATTCAGCCCGAAAGATGATATGTATGGTTCTCGATACCACGTTTAACCACTAGTAATCATTCATCCCCAGGCATCAGATCGTGAAAACTAAACTTTTTGTCACACTATTACTCGCCACCTTAACTTGTGGCGGGTTTAGCACTGCTTATCTCATCCCCGCTGCTGCAAAAACACCAGTAGCCAATACTGCCAATCGCGTCTATGCCACAGCGAATCCCGCTGTGGTGATGATTCGAGGGAATAGTGCCTTGGGGAGTGGCTTCATTATCAGTGCTGACGGTTATGTGATTACCAATGCTCATGTAGTCAAAGGGCAACCCAAAGTATTGACATTGATGATGGCGGATGGAAAAACAGAGATTCCAGCCGACTTGGTGGGATTTGGCAAAAACGGGCTGGATCTAGCATTACTTAAAATCAATCGTCGGGGTCAAAAATTCCCGACAGTTTCCCCAGCCGCGACCTCGGTGAGAGTCGGGGACAATGCCTACGCTATCGGTACACCGTTGGATGAGGCTTTCCAAAATACATTTACCACTGGGATCGTCAGTGCTATCCGTGAAGGTGGTAAGTATATCCAGCACAATGCTGCCATCAATCATGGTAATTCTGGTGGGCCATTATTAAATGACAAGGGTGAAGTAATTGGCGTGAATACCCTCGGATTTGGTCTAGCTACGGGTGATACCGGAATTAACTATGCAATTGGTGTCGATCTAGTCCGTCAATTTGTAATCGAGGCACGTCAGGGTAAAAGTTCGCCTGTAGCGACAATTGGTGATTAAGTTCGCTCTCGTGCTGCATATTTTACAGATAACTACCCGATCTAGATCCATAGATTGGATTTCAGATCTAGATGCTCACCTGCAATTAATTAGTAATTCCCATGAAACTAGCTCAACCCACATCGTTCGCGCTTGTCACAGCTACATTGCTATCTAGCCTCATCACGATCGCTGGCTCGTCAACGACTCAAGTGATGGCAAATACCAACCCGCAGATCGTCGCCCAAGCATCGCCGACAGTCCAGTTTTATTGTGGTAAAGCCGCAGATCGTAGCAGCAAGAGCGACCTTCCCGCCACAGTTGCCAAAGTTGCTGGCTCAGAAGAAGAAACCGTATTAATTATCTGGAAAAGCGAAGCTTTTAAAACCACACCCCAACAACGGTGCGAAACAGTCTCGCCCAAATTTCAAACCGCACTGCAACAAGGGCGAAATTATGTGACTTCGGGGATCGATAAAAAAAGTGGCTCGGGGATGATCTGTGCGATGTCCGATGCCGAACAACCTTGCGATCGCACGAATATGTTATTCACGCTCAAAACTTATCAAGATGCTGGTACGACGATCGAAGAACTCATTAGCGTACTAGGTGGTGGGTCGGGTGGGCCGATTTATCAAAGCGGTGGCAACCGAGTCGTCGATCTCCGCAATTTGGCTTTATTACGCAAAAAGTAGTTGACAAATAGCGATCGCTAATCAATTGTCGGTCTGTGGGTTGGTGGCGATCGCTAACTAACCTACAGATCTAAAATTTGGCTCGCTGTTGTCTAAATAATAAAAACTCTCGCTGTTAATAAATATGAAGATTAGCTTAATTACCAGCTTCATTCTGAGTGGAACGACTGTTGTAGGTATTTTACTGCCAATCCAGTCGATCGCCCAAACACCCGCAAAGGTGAGGTTTTATTGCGGTCAAACTTTCGATCCTGGTAGCAATGCGATCGTCCCTACGACTTTGGTTGCAAGCTCATCCAAACGCGAACCTGTAGCGTTGATTCAATGGAAATCTAAAATCAGTGGCAAGTTTGCACCCCAAGTTCGCTGCAATACGGTTTCTGCTAAATTTCAGCAGGGATGGGAAGCTAAACGATTAAATTATCTGACTGCGGGACTGGATAAAGCTTCTGGATTGGGAATTATTTGTGGTGTTAAAGAGCTAGCTACTCCCTGCGATCGAGCGAGCATGTTATTTACGTTGGCAAATGGTGCCGATGCTAATGAAACACTTGATAGGATTAACACAATTAAAGCTGGAACTGGTAGCAATCCTATTCCGCAAAGCTCCTCTGGAGATAGTGTAGTAGACATCGATTGGATTATTAATTAACTCTCATGTCACAAATGAACGGATTATTGAGTTGGTTTGCGATCGCTTTACTTCTCCCGATGCTTATCCGATCGTCTCCATCTCTAGCTAGGGATAAAACAGATAACGTTCAATTCTTTTGCGGTCGCATCAATCAATCTGGCACGATCGTTCCGACAACCCAAGCGGTAAGTAGTGGCACGAGTGAGCCTGTTTCGTTAATTCTTTGGAAATATACACCTCCGAAAGGGATGACTAATCAACAACGTTGTGAAACAGTGTCCAAGCGATTTCAATTGGCATGGGATCGCGGTACTTTTGATAAATTGATTGCGGGCATAGATCAAGCTAGCGGACTAGGACTAATTTGTGCAGTACGTTATAGCGAACGAACGTGCGATCGATCCAATCTATTATTGACGCTCAATAATGGCAGCGATGCTGAAGACATGCTCAATCGAATACGCGGTACACTGTCCAATCCAGACAAAGGAACGCCGATTTCTCAGTCTAGCGGTGAAAATGAGATCGATATGCAGTTATTAAGCGATCGATTAAAAAACAAATAGATAACCAGATCCCACGAATAGATCCCCGACTTCTTCGAGAAGTCGGGGATCTGAAGCAACGAAAACATCTTCAAAATATCAAAGACTAAACGACTCCAATGGAGCAATAACCGATATCAATAAGTCGATAGTGGCTAAAACAGCTAGACGCGATCGAATAGTAAAAAATTCAGACACCTGCCGACTTTCTAATACTCCCTCCGATCTTTATCTATAACGATATGAATAACCAAAATACAGAAGCTGAATTCTACTATAATCAGGGTCTTCTTGAATCCGCTCTCGGAAACAAACAAGATGCAATTGCCGATTTCGATCGAGCAATTGCTCTCAATCCTAATTATGCTGAAGCTTACTATAATCGAGGTATTGTTAAATCCGGTCTTGGAAATAAACAATCGGCTATTGCCGATTACGATCGAGCAATTGCTCTCAATCCTAATTATGATAAAGCCTACTTTAATCGAGGTGTTATTAAGTCCGATCTTGGAAATAAACAGGAAGCACTTTTGGATTACGATCGGGCAATCGCTCTCAATCCTACAGATAGCAAAGCTTATAATAATCGGGGCACTGTCAACTCCGATCTCGGAAATAGACAAGAGGCAATTGCTGATTACAATCGGGCAATATCTCTCAATCCTACAGATAGTAAATCTTACTATAATCGGGGCGTTGTTCAATCCGATCTTGGAAATAAACAAGAGGCGATTGCTGATTACGATCGGGCGATATCTCTCAATCCTAACTATATTGAAGCCTATAATAATCGGGGTGGTGTTAAATCTGACATAGGAGATAGTCAAGGTGCCATAGCTGACTTTGAACGCTCGATCTCTCTCGATTCCACCCCAGCTAAAATTCATCTGAGCCGAGGTTTATATAAATACAAAACAGGAGATATGCAGGGCGCGATTGCTGATTACAATCTAGCTATTAACATCAATCCTAACTATATTGAAGCCTATAATAATCGGGGAATTGCTAAATCCGATCTAGGAGATAGTCAAGGTGCCATAGCTGATTATGACCGATCGATCGCGATCGATCCGAACTTAGCTATAACTTATGTGAGCCGAGGTATAGATAAATACAAGCTAGGAGATAAACAGGGCGCAATTGATGATTATAGTCTAGCTATTGATATCAATCCTCATGATGCTAAGGTTTATACTAATCGCGGTGCTGTTAAATTAGAACTAGGAGATGAACAGGGCGCAAATGCTGATTTCGATCGAGCTATTATAGTAAATCCTAATCACGCTAGGGCTTACTATGGTCGGACACGAACTAAAAATTTCTTTCAAGAGCGAGAGCAGATAATATCGGATCTGATTAAGGCGGCTGAGTTATCTTATCAGCAAGGGCAGTTGGATTTTTATCAGCAGGTAATAGGGGAACTTGAATTATATGATATCAAAATGTAATCGGTGTTTTTGAAAATTGAAAAAGAGTTTAGATCGATCGTCAAAAGAGTGACTATACACGTCCATCCAATCCAATCATTCACCTCAACCCAAAAATCTAACTGTAATATTCCTCGCCAAGTTTCAATCACAATATTAATTAAGTATGAAAAATATTACTATTCTAATTATTTCCACAATCTGTTTATTGCCAGGAATACCGCTCCTGCAAGCAACAGCATTATCAAATCATCGATCGCACAACAACTCTTCCAACCAAATCGCCCAAAATAGCAATCCAGAACTCGATCGACTCGACGAAGCAACTAAGCAAGCCAGTGCCAATGTAAATCGGATCGCCAAAGACATCACAGTCCGCATCACCTCCGCCAATAATGGAGGCTCAGGTGTCCTGATTGCCCAAAAGGGTAATACCTACCTCGTCCTCACTAATGCCCACGTCACGAGGCGCACAACTCAATTTGAGATCCAAGCACCTGATGGGCAAAAGTATCCAGCTAAACCGATCGATGGTGGATTCGATCCTAAATACGATCTAGCCTTACTAGAATTTACCAGTTCCAAACAATATCAATTAGCTAACCTCGCCAATCCAGGTATCCTCAAACCGAATGATCGGAATATCTACAGTGCGGGATATCCATTCGACTCCAAAGATCTCAGAATCTCCCCTGGTGCAATTACTCAACTTTCAGATATTCCCTTTGATAATGGTACGCAAATCGGGTATGAAATCGCCAAAGGCGAAAAAGGTGTCCGTCAAGGGATGAGCGGGGGGCCGATTTTTGATGCAAGTGGGGTATTTTTGGGGATAAATACCATCGGTGCAGCACCGATTTTACCTAACTATACTTACAACGATGGAAGTAAACCTTTAGCCAAACTTGCGGCTAAATATCGCGAGGCTAATTGGGGCCTACCTGTCTACAATTTCCTAATCCAGGTGAAACCGGATCTGCTATATGGCTACAAATTTAAGGGGTTAGAAGTCGGTAAAATTCAACGTCAAGCCACCTTAACGGGGTATATGGCAAAGCTGAACGATACCGCCCGCAAACAGACAGTGCGAATTGAAAATAGTGGCGGTAATGGTTCGGGAGTGATTATTGCTAAAGAGGGCAATAGTTATTATGTGCTGACAGCCAAGCATGTAGTCGAAAATCAAAAAACTCAGCAACCAACTACTAATAATAAAATTATTACTTACGACCAAGATAACTATACTCCTACCAGTATCGAAGTAGCGACAGGACTAGATCTGGCAGTGGTGAAGTTCACAAGTCAGAGCAATTATCCTACCGCTCAACTGGGTCGATCTAGCCCTAATGATGACGATATAGTTTTAGCTGGTGGCTTTCCAGGGCGGGATAAAATTAATAGTCCACTATGGCAATGGCAACTCAATCCTGGTTATATTTTCGACCCCGAACAAGGCAAATTTCAAGCTCAAGATAAGAATTCTTTTGCTAAGGGTGGCTACGATCTAATTTATACCAGTATTAGCTATGGAGGAATGAGTGGTGGGCCTGTATTCGACACAGAAGGGCAAGTCATCGGGATACATGGGCAAGCCGAAACTACAGAAAAAGCCGAGACTCTCTTAGGAAATAGTCAGGGGATATCGATTAAGACTTTTATCGGGATCGCTGATAAGTTAAAGGTTAAACCGCAGTTATTAAAGATTGCCAATAACAAGCCAGCCGAATTAAATGCCACGAATCGACAGACAATAATTACAGCCATGCAAAATCTGACCCCACCTCAACCAGGAGATGATGGGGAACGGTGGTTGGCTTATGGGAATCAACTCTATCGAACTGCTCAATTCGATAAGTCTGTAGCCGCTTTCGATATGGCAACTGCGAAGGGGAAAGGATTGACGGGGAATTATGGTAAAGCATTGTCGCTATATCAGGCTAGAAAACATGACTTGGCTGAAATCGCGATCGCGCGAGCCATTGCCATCGTACCAGCAACTAAACGGGCTAACTACTACTATTTTTGGAGACATCAAAGTTCAAATTTTAGACGATTAGCAAAGTATGATGACGCACTCAAAGCCATTAATATCGCCATCGAATTAGAGCCAAACGATCTGCTTTTACGTAATGAAAAAGCTAATATAATTGCCAGTTCTAAAAAATACTTAGAAGCGATCGCTATATTGACCGATCTAATTCAGACTAAACCAGAAGCTTATGCTTATCTTAATCGGGGTCATGCTAAATTCGATCTAGGAAATAAACAGGGGGCAATTGACGATTTCGATCTGGCGATTGCCATTAATCCTCAATATGCTTTAGCTTACTATAATCGGGGTATTGCTAAATATGCTCTAGGCAATAAACAAGAGGCAATTGGCGATTACGATCGGGCGATCTCCATTAATTCTCAAGATGCTAATGCTTATGTTAATCGGGGTGTTGTTAAATCAGCTCTAGGCAATAACCAGGGGGCGATTAGCGATTTCGATCGGGCGATCGCGATTAATCCTCAATTTGCTGAGGCCTACGGGAATCGGGGTAATGCTAAATACAACCTTGGCAATAACCAGGGGGCAATTAGCGATTACGATCGGGCGATCGCGATCGATCCTCAATTTGCTCTGGCTTACAATAATCGGGGTAATGCTAAATACGTTCTGGGCAATAACCAAGGAGCAATTAGTGATTACGATCGAGCAATCGCGCTCGAT
>ENA-OFCE01001784-OFCE01001784.1-metagenomes-genome-assembly--contig:-NODE-1784-length-10246-cov-4.970170_pt1 | contig 10246 bp, 10 predicted proteins | sample MGYA00153388_OFCE01 | MGnify analysis MGYA00153388
CCGATTCTAAAGTACTCAAAATGGATACTAACCCCAACCAATTAGGACTCGATTTTAGAGATAAAAGGGCAATTTAGCCCACACTAAACTAGTTTTTCTCCTTATTTGAACGACCACAATCGATGGTCGTAGTTCACAATGCAAACAAGTTGCTACTTAAACACCTACATGTCCTAAAACATGCTCGTATCGATTACCAGCACTAGTTCTTCTCCCGACCATTCTTGAAGGAATTGCTCTACGAGTGGGCGATAAAATAATTCCTGATTAATCTGTTGATTGTGCATAAAGTAGCTCAATCGCAGCTTTATGGCTCCGCGCTTGGCAGTCTCTATGACTTAAATATGGAATCCAGTGTGCAAGGCTGGCACTTTCCGCACTCAGAATCGCTGCGACGATCTCTGCACAGTTTGTCAAGTGGCGAAGATCTTTTGGGATGATCCATTGACTCAACTGGTTGAATAGTTGACGCTTAGTGGGGTTGCGGTCATGATTCCAGTGGTGATGTTTTTTGCTAAAACAATTTTCCCACGGTGGAGATCCCCCCTTTTCTTGTCTTTTAACACTTTTTACTCTCCATAACCGTTTCAGGAGTTTTCTGCACCACTAAGCCCTTACAACACAATGGGCGAACGCCCATTTTTTAAGAGCGGATAAAGCAGAGCGTAAATGTATTTAACGGTTTGTTAGCCCAACGCCGTCTTAAACCTCCAGTTAGTTGTTGTTTGTTTAAGTCCCGTTAGGGCTTATCCTCAATGAAAGCATTTCAACTCTTATTTACGACTTAAAGTTGACGATCTATATTCTGAGTTTAATTGTTTTTTCAGTGATAGCTTATCTTTTAAGCCCTACCTAATCAGCATAGCCTCTGAGTAAGAAAAACCAACTGTGTTTTAACTGTTTTAATTGCTTGTAACGAGGAGCGATCGTCTTCGAGTTACTTGCATAGATAATAAATGCTGCTTCAGTTTCAATGACGCTTTTATAGTAATTGAAATAAACCTCGTGACTATCTCTATAAAGTGTAGCTTTCCCCAATAGTAAGTTTTCTATAAGCGTTGCTTCGCTAGCTCTACCTGAGATAAGGCGATTGACCACGCTTTGACGAGTTGATGAGGTTAACCAAAAGTTAAACTCTGGACTAATGCAATAGCCCGCCCATAAAGGAACTAGCAAAATTGATATGACAATAATTTTCTTCAGTCTACTTCTACTGAGTCTAATACCAGTAACTAATCCATAAATAATGAAAAAGGCTAAAAGCAAAATTAAGAGTTGATAAAAAAAATAACTGTACAAAGATAAGAATAATAGCGGGGCAAACAAAATAATAAACGCTATCCTAGAGATCGAACTCAAAGACTTAAATATTCGCATAAGTAACAACCTCACAAGTTTAATACTGAAACTTCATAATCAACGTCTTCATAGTTTTGACAAGGTGCGGTTATAAGGATATTGTTCAACAACAAAAATTAAAATTAACTGCTGCCATACTAGAAAGAATTTTTCAACCCCTGTATAGGGTTCATTACACCACTTTAATACAGGCATAATGCATCTTGATTCCTTAATTATATTAAAGATATTATAGTTGGTGAATATTAAATTAAAGTTTGATGGCTGTTTTTAACAGTTAAAACAGTTTGTAACAGTTGAAAATACTCAAAATTGTTATCACACTAATTAATCTCGATGCAAGAGGGGCGAGTCGGTACTTTGGAGCGCAAGGCATTACACACATTGCGCTATATGATCTTTCAGCTTTAACGTCCTCTGTCTTTTGATTTTTTCGATGATTTCACTGGCTTAGACTTAGTGCTTTTTGTTTCTGCTATTGGTGTCGAAGGTTGAGAGTTGGGCTGTTCTATCTCTAATTCTATCGAGGTTTTCATTTCGGCATTTGTTTGTATTTCTACGGATTGGGTATCCGTTTGCTCGACATCTGAATGGACTAGATTTTGGTCTTCAGTAATGTGCTTGATTTCTTCTAAGACTTGCTCGGTTTTTGACTCGTCTAGTTCTGTGACGATAGTGGCTTCTTCTACGCTCTGAGAATCTGGCTGCGCGATTGCTGGTTGCTCGATCGATGTTTTCGTCTCAGTGACTCGATCTAGTTCGCCTAGTATTTGCAGATCTTTTTTAGGATCGATATTCGGGACACCGATTGACTCCCATTCACCACTTTCATTCTTCTTTGCTGAAAACAGGATCTTGTTGGGGCGCAGCCGTCTAACTTTAAGAACATCATCGACGATATCGATCTGGACGCTTTTGTCCTTAAACTTGTTGTCACCAGCCAATTTTTGGACTGCTAAATCTGCTGCCCTAGTTAATAGCTCCTGGTCTTCTGGATTTAGATCGATCGATAGTGATTGTGCTTTGAGATTAGCTGACTGCATTAATTCTAGATTCTCTGGGGTTTTTCCGAATCTAGAGGATAGTAATTTCCAACTGCGATCGACATCGCTACCTTTTTTGATTTCTCCTTGATGAATGTAGCTAATTCCTTGGACAGCTCCGCGATTGGTGATCCGAAACCTGGGGTTAATTCCTTCTGCTTCTAATCTGTCGATCCACTCTTGAAGGTTGGGTGAATCCGTTAATGTTTTATCGATTCTACTTTGAAGTTCGCTAGGTACTGGTGTTGCTTTTAGTCTTTTAATTTTCTCCCAAGAATTTTCAACTGGCTTGAGATTGTAGGCTTCTTCTATTTTCCTTAAACACAGCTCCATTCTGTAGTAATCTTTGAAGTCAGGGATTCGTTCACCATGAGGAGTAATGGCATTAGCGACAATGTGAATATGGTCGTGATTGTGAATATGATGATGATTGTCAACGACTCTACCGTGAGCCACTGCGAAGTATTGGCAATCGCCATATCCCATTTTTTCCATGATTTTAACGACGATCTCTGATTTGATGTCGTTATCGACAATACCATCTTCTTCAGCAAAGCCAATGGAAAAATGTCTGACTGGTAATTTAGTTGTCGGTCTGAATTTAGCCACTGCGGTTAGCTCCAAAGCAATGTCATCGGCATTGTCACCCCAACATTGTTTTGCCTCGGATAATATCACAGGGTCTTTAGCTGGATCGAGAACATATCTAACTACACCACCGAACCCCGAACCCTTGGTAATTTTAGCGATCATGAACTTGCTCTAAGATGTGCAATGGAGTTTAATATTTGCTGGTTGATTCTCTTGATATCTTTGATGTCTTCAAGACAATGGTCGATCGATTTACCTTCAAGGTTTCCTGAGTTGATCGCTTTAGTAATTTGATTGAGATTTATCCCCTGACTATTGAGTTCTTTATTGATGGCGACATAGAGGGCAATCTCTGATTGAGCCAGTGCTTTTTGCTCTCCTGCTCGCTTGAGTGTTTGTTTGAGTTTGCCAATCGGCTGCATTGCTCTCCATCTGATATATTGAGTCATCGGCATTCCTACTGTTTTTGCCCTGGAATGGAGAACGTCGAGATCGTGGTTGCTGACTCTGATTTTAAAATTATTTACTTTGACATCAGGACTATTTGGTATTGTCATTGCTTTGCTATTGCTTATATAAGGGTGATATTGGGTGTTCCATTGCTGGAATATTCGTTAAGATCGACAGATCCTTCTTAGGGTCGATATTGGGTATACCGATCGATTGCCATTTGCCGTGTGGATCTTTTTTGGCTGATAAGACAATTTTATTGGGGCGCAGCCGTTGAACTTTAAGAATATTCTCTGTAAGGGTGATGATAACGTTCTTACTGCTCAACCGATCTCGACCATCTAATTTTTGCATTGCAAAATCTGCTGTTTTTGAGAGTAGTTCGTGGTCTTCTTGTTTGAGTTCTACTGGTAGAGATTGTGCTTTGAGAGTTGCTAGTCTCATTAACTTTTGATTTTCTGCCGTTTGAGGGAATTTCGATGACAGTAGTTTCCACCCGCGATCGATATCGCTACCTTTATTTAACTCTCCCTGGTAAATATAGCTGATGCCCTTGGTGTAGCCTTGAGGGGTAACTCTAAATCTGAGATTAATTTTAGATGCTTCTAACTCGTCGATCCATTCTTTAAGACTTGTCGATTTCGTCAAAGCTCGATCGATCTTGTCTTGGAGTTCTTGAGGTACTGGTGTTGTCTTTATTCTTCTATTTTTTCCCCAAGATGATTGAACTTGCGTCAATCCGTAATCTCGTTCTATTTTGCGAAGGCATAACTCCATTAGGTAATAGTCTTTGAAATCGCTAACTCGTTTACCAGTGACGGTGATGGCGTTGGCTAACACATGTACGTGTTCGCGGTTTGTAGCAGATCGATCGTGAACCACTGCAAAATACTGGCAATCGGCATACCCCATTTCATCTAGAATTCTTACGATTATTTCTGACTTGAGATCGTCGCAAATTTGTCCGTCTTGAGGAGCAAAGCCAATCGAAAAATGTCTGACTGGGAACCGAGTTTTTGGTCTAAATTTAGCGACCTCTTTTAGCTCTGATGCAATGTCGGCGATACTATTCCCCCAACACTTTTTAGCTTCGGGTAACATTCTATGCTCTTTGGCTGGATCGAGGAGATGTTCTACTGATTTAGTAAAATCTGAAGCTTTTGTAATGTTGGCAATCATCAGTTTGCTTTTAGTTTTGCGATGGAGTTTAGGATTTGCTGAGTCATACTTTTGATGTCGGCAATGTCAGCAAGGCATTGTTCTATGGGTTCACCTCTGGTTTTACATGAGTCGATCGATCTGATGATTCGATTGAGGTAGATTCCTTGTCGGTTGAGTTTATCGAGTATTTCATGGGAGATGATTAGTTCTCTTTGGGCAGTGTTTTTTTGCTCGGATGTCTTTTGAAGTCGATCGATTGGTTCTAGTCCTTTGAGTCTGATATATTCAGCTCTAGTTATGCCCAAGGCGTTTGCTCGAATCTGGATCTGGTTAATCTCTTTGAGAGTCCATTTTGCTCGAAATGCGCTGCATCTACTTCTTGAACATTCGATTTTAAATCTCGATGAAGACTACGTTCGATGTGAAATTATACACCGTTGTCTAAATCGTACATGTCTACCGTCAATGTTCTCTCTTTGTCATTTCTAGATATAGATAGAGCTACGGGTACTGCAAAACTATTGATATCTGCTTCATTAACATTTGTTCCTTGCTTTTGAAGATAAGTGTCCGCGTATTGTGCTGCGGATATTATTCTTTCGTAACTTAGCCTGGGGTCGCTAATGGCTCCTACTTGCTCTTTTACTGCTGGAGACTCTAAATACTCCTCGATTTTTCGATCTGATTGGTCGATTACACCGCGAACGAATGAATTTAGTTCTTTCTTGTAATCTACTTGGATATTTGAGAGTGTGTCCGTCGATCGATCGTAATTAAAGTTGACATAGCCTATAGTTGGTGGGCTGAAGCCTCCAATGGGATCGTAGCCTGTGGCATCTTGAATACGCGCACTGTAGAGCGTAACGTCTTTATCGAAAAGATCTTGTTGCTTCTGAGTTGACATCCATAAGTCTCGATCTGGATCTTTGGTGTCAAGGGTATTGACCTGCTGAAAACGTTGGTAGGGATCGTTCCCAGTGTCTATGAGATTCTTAAGTCCTTTTACTATTTCGAGGCTGCTTGATATCGAGTCAAGTTCTCTTATGTTTAGCTTTGGTACTGAAGTTTGACTTGCCATGAAGTCAAGTCTGTTTACTATATTGTCGGTTAGGTTCTCTTGGGCAACTGGATTTAGAAAAACTTCTCTTTCACCAGTCCCACTGGATTGCGCGTCTTTTCCGACGTACTCGTAAAGTTGAGCGTGGTATGTGTACTCTATGTCTTGTTTTTAAAATGTACTGGCTGCAAGTCTTCAATCCTTAGATCTAAACATCTGGTGGGATTACCTACAATTTGCAGCGAAGTGTTTTTATCTAGATCGTGAATGTTGATGCTTACCCTTTCAGTTTTGGCATCTTTATATATGGACATCGTTACTGGGACTGATTGACTGTCCATGTAAGCTCCGTCTACTTTTTCTTTGTCAAGGTAGGTTTCGGCAAATTGTACGGCGGCTACTATTTTCTCAGGAGCTAATCTTGGATCGTTACTGCTTTCCATGTTGGTAAAATTTTTATGTGTATTGAAAATTTATAGTAGATGCTGATTTTGATTTTGGTTTTGCGATCGATCCAACGGTAGACTTTAGCTCGATCGATACTGGCACCCTTGTAGCTGAAGCACCTTTAATTTCCAGTGAAGTTTTTCAACTGTTGTACTTTTATTTGTAACTATAATAAGTTGCGATCGTGATGCGACCACTACTTTTATGTAGCGCGAAAAAGCCGTGTTTCACTACATTGCTTCGTAGCTAATGTTGAGCATTTCAGATTTCTCCGATCGCTTCCGGCGGGTGTCCAGAGGGTGGCAACCCTATGGCTAGCACTGCCAGTAGTTGTACCGCAGGTGCAACGAGTCCGTCAGGACGAATGGCATTGCTAGCTACTCCGAATCCACCAACCACGCAGCCCACCAGCAACGCCCCCGTCACCAGCAGATTCAACTATAGCAAGGAATCCTACGAACCGCCACTAGAAACATCGATTGCAAGCCAATTAAGGGCGAAGTAAGGATTGATTAGGCGATCGACAAACGGATTCGTAAGGTAAAACAAGATATAAATATCCTGAAGCAATGTATAAATATCCTAAAACACGATATAAGTACGGATAAATCTATATTTTTTCAAGGGCTAATTTTCGATTATTGCCTCGATCGAGCGGTTCAATTTTAATGAATATCGCAAAACAATGGATAAATATCCTAAAACAATGGATAAATACCCTGAAGCAATGTATAAATATCTTGAAACAGTGGATAAATGTAGAGGTAGTCAAAGTATAGCTATTAACTATCTTTACGTGGTTGATTTATTTCAAAATGAAGTGATCGCTACAGTTTATTTTATTTTGAAACACGCGACTCGATTCTCCAAGGAGAGGCTTTCGCCAACGGGCAAGAAAGGATTCGATCGGGAGTGATAAGAAAAAAAGAGCAACACTCGATCGAGAATCGAGAATCAGTGAGGTGAGAAGACAAGCAATACTCGATCGAAGATAGAGGATCGACGAGCAGGACGAAAACAAAGCAACACTCGATCGGGTAGTCTCTCGATCGAGTGTTGAGGCGTATGTGAAAAAAGAGAGCCTTAACTATTTAGTTAAGGCTCTCTGGTCGTACTGAGAATAGAAAAAGATAGTGGTTCTTTAGATGCTGACTTCTTTTCGCTACCACCACCTGTGTTCGCATCTTTACTAACTGGTACAGATTCAGGGGAAGCTAATAATCTTAGTTCCATCGGGCAATATGGTATTGCAGAAAATCGCGCCTTCAATACTGTGGTCTTCAATTCCATCGGGAAGTTCGATCCGAGATTGACTCAAATCTACATCGGTCAAGTTAGCACCTTGAAGCAGTGGTCTAATACCCAAGATAGTTCCATTCAATCTAGCTCTAGTGAAGTTGGCATCAATCAAAGGGCATTCAGTCAGATCGACAAAGCTGAGATCGGCACCGATCAGGATAGATTCAACCAAAATTCCCTCAGATACGATGGCGTGACTGAGGTTAGCTCTACACAAATTAGCATCTTCCAGCCAAGCACTTCCCAAATTAGCTCTACTCAAATTAGCCCGATTTAATTTAGCTCCAAAGAGGATAGCACCACTTAAATTAATGCTCGACAACTTAGCATCATTGAACCTAGCAAAGTCAATTTCGACTCCACTGAAATCTCTTTCTCCAGCAGCATAACGCTCCAACAATTCTTCAGCAGTCATAGATCCTTACATCTCTAAACTTCAAATGTTTTTAATGCAACTTCCATCATTAATAATAGTGCCATTGGGTAGTATAGTCTCTTTGCAAAAGCAATCAGAAAATCTGGTATTAATGAGAGTAGCATTCTTCATATTGGTATTAACTAAGGTCATGTAGCTGAAAATAGCATTTTCTAGGAAAGCCTCTTATCATAATGCTTGGGGATCTGGTTCGATTCGATGTAACAGTCGATTGATGGCATCATGCGCTGCACCAGAGCTTGTGTCTGGTTGTACTCTTTCGGCTTCGCTACAACTATATGCCTTTTGTGTGGCAATGAGAAAGTTGATGTACTCTATATCTGTACACTTGGCTGGGTTCATTTCTCTGTTTTAGCTCATTTCTCCTCCAACTGCATAACTCATATAGCTATCTGGAGAAATATTTGGCTGGGAAATAAATAAGGGAACCTAACAATGACTAGTAAAATCTATACTTGAAGTATCGCTAAAATCTGATGTCATATCCTCTGGTAACAACTCTCTGTATGATTTCCATTGTAGCAAGTAGTCTATTTCATACTTTGCCAAGTCATGCCCGCAAATCAGTCAAAGTTAGTAACTATCCTACCAGTGGTAAAGTATTGAAGCTAACAAATGGAGATTTAATGTGTTACGTAGATCTGGTTGATGCTCGTGGCAAAAAGCACAATCTTGGTGCTGATTTTGACATTTGCAATCAAACTAAGCTAATAGATAAACAGGTCAAGGTTACTTATAAAAAGGCCAATATAAATGATTGTAAGAGTGCAGATCCCTGTGGTAAAACAAGAGTTGAAAACTTAATTGTAAAAATGCGACCAGTTCTTCAGAAGTAATTGCAGATATGTTTTTAAGGGCTTCACGTAAATTTCTTCCCCTGTATGAGTTTGAAGTTATTTTTAACACTCGATCGTTTAAGTCCCAATAGAGTATTTAGGTTCGAGCTTAATCGAGTAATACTAACTTAATCGTTAATATTACTCTCTTTTTGGATAAAGCTAAAAAACTACACCTTGCCAATTGGTCGGATCGAACTAGAGTCTGGAACGGAGCTAGGACAAGGTGTTTTTTGTGCCGCAGCTACATAGCTATAAAGTGTGGGCTTACTAATAGACATCAATTGGCAAATTTCAGCGATCGAATGCTGGCGATCGTGATACAGCTTGACAGCTAAGTGTTGCTGATTACGATCTAATGCTTTTGGTCTGCCTCCTAATTTACCGCGCGATCGAGCAGCCTCTAATCCGGCTTTAGATCGTTCGTTGATTAAATTTCGCTCAAATTCAGCCAATGCCCCAAATAAATGAAACATCAATTGTCCGGTGCTGGTGGTGGTATCGATGCCTTCCTCCAAACTTTTCAGACCAATGTCTCGCGCTTTTAATGTTTCCGCGATCGCAATTAAGTCTTTGATCGATCGTCCCAACCGATCTAATCTCCAGATTACCAATGTATCTCCAGCTCGCGCAATCTCTAAAACTTTTGTCAACCCTGGTCGCTCTGCTTTTGTTCCACTAATTTTGTCACTACATATTTTTTCACAGCCAGCTTTTTTCAAAGCATCTGTCTGAAGATCTAAATTCTGGTCGTTGGTTGAGACACGAGCATATCCAATCAGCATTTGTAGTTAGTCAATAAACTCGCACTATTTAAATTATACCTTACTTAGATTTATTTACTGAGTTTATTGACGTTCGTAATAACGATATTACGTGATTTAGTCCCTGCAAAAACAGCGTAAAGAAAGGGAGCGTTTTTTTTACCTCCCAAAATTAAGGAAATGGAAACGTCATTAAGTCGTTCGAACGACTTAATGCTTCAAAGTAACTTATTGACGTACTTGCTGAACCTACAAATTTGGTGCGGTAGCCACTTGTAGCCACACTACACGATCAAACTCATACACCGGATGTTCGTTTGCTTTACATAACTTTACAGCTTGCCAAAATATTTAGTTACTTTTAGTTACTTTTTTATATTGACAACTCGATTGATGTGGATGTAATATAAATCCAGTTCTGCTTACATGTATGAACCTAGTTAATAAAATCCGATAAAATTATTGTTTCTATATGTTGTTTTAATTGCACTATTCCTTATATGCAAATGTTAACTTCTGGGTGACGGTAATCGGTTTAGTAAAATCGACTATCGCTGTTTTTTGGCTGTAGAACTATGGAATATTCAGTAGATATGCCATAGTGCCTTGTGTAATTTCTCTTTTCTTTGAAATTAAGGAAAATTTTTAAGCAGGTATTAGACTCAGAATAATATAAACATATACTATTGTATTAAATGTGCTTTAGATGCCAGATAACCTAGCTTTATTTAGCTAAATGGCTTAGTTGCGATGATTATGTTTTTAAATATTTAATTAATATATTATATATGTTATTAATAATT
>ENA-OFCE01001787-OFCE01001787.1-metagenomes-genome-assembly--contig:-NODE-1787-length-10238-cov-4.266228_pt1 | contig 10238 bp, 8 predicted proteins | sample MGYA00153388_OFCE01 | MGnify analysis MGYA00153388
CGAATACGCCCAGCGCGTGCAGGGCGCGATTGCCGTTTGGGCTGATCTGAATGCCTGCGCCGATCTCGCGCATCTCTCCGGCCTGCTCGTAAACCTCCACGTCAAAGCCGCGCTGCAACAGTGCAATTGCGGCCGCTAGACCGCCGATGCCGCCGCCGGTGCAGCAGGTACCACGCGGCCGGCACCACCAGCATCGACAACAGCGGCGCGCTCAGCATCCCGCCCACCATCGGCGCGGCGATGCGGGCCATGATCTCCGAGCCGGTGCCGTGTCCCCACATCATCGGAACCAGGCCGGCCATCACGATCGCGACGGTCATCGCCTTCGGCCGCACCCGCAACACGGCGCCCTCGCGAATCGCGGCGAGCAGCGTCTGTTCGTCATCGGGTTCGCCCGCGGCCAGGCGGCGCTTGAGCGCGTTTTGAAGGTAGACCAGCATGACCACACCGAATTCCGCAGCCACGCCCGCCAGGGCGATGAAGCCCACCGCGGTGGCCACCGAGACCGAGTGGCCGAGTGCCCAGATCAGCCAGAAACCACCCACCAGCGAGAACGGCACGGCCGCCATCACCAGCGCCGCGTCGGTCGCGTTGCGAAACAGCAGGTACAGCAACACGAAGATGAGCGCCAGCGTCGCCGGCACCACGAGCTTCATGCGCTGCGTTGCACGTTCCAGGTACTCGAACTGCCCCGACCACGAGACCGCGTAGCCCGCGGGCATGGCAACGTCCTTCGTCACCGCGAGCTGCATGTCGCGCACCACCGAGCGCAAATCTCGTCCGCGCACGTCGACGTAAACCCAGCCCGACAGGCGCGCGTTTTCGCTGCGCAGCATGGGCGGACCCTCCTCGAGGCGGATCTGCGCGACATCCTGCAGCAGAAGTTGCGCGCCGTTGTCCGTCACGAATGGCAGCGCGCGCAGGCGCTCCAGCGAGTCACGGACCTCCCGCGGGTAGCGCATGCTGATCGGGAACCGTTCGCGCCCGACGATCACCTCGCCGACGTTGTCGCCACCGATGGCGGTCGCCACGATGGACTGCACATCGGCCACCGACATGCCGTGGCGCGCGGCAGCGGCCCGGTCGACGTCGACGTCGATGTACCGGCCGCCGGTCAGCCGCTCCGCGAGCGCCGACGAGACGCCCGGCACCTGCTTCACGACCGCCTCGATCTGCACCGCCAGCCTGTCGATGACGGCCAGCTCGGTGCCCGCCACCTTGATGCCGACGGGGCTCTTGATGCCCGTGGCCAGCATGTCGATGCGGTTGCGGATCGGCGGCACCCAGATGTTGGACAGGCCCGGCACCTTGACGGTGCGGTCGAGTTCCTCGATCAGTCGGTCGGGGGTCATGCCTTGCCGCCACTGGTCGCGCGGCTTGAACTGGATGGTGGTCTCGAACATCTCCAGCGGTGCAGGGTCGGTTGCAGTGTCCGCGCGGCCCGCCTTGCCGAACACGCGCTCCACTTCGGGCACGGTCCGGATCAGCCGGTCGGTCTGTTGCAGCAGCTCGGAAGCCTTGGAAACCGACAGGCCCGGCAGCGCCGACGGCATGTAGAGCAGGTCGCCCTCGTCCAGCGGCGGCATGAACTCGGCGCCCAGGCGCATCACCGGGATGGCCGTGAGCGCCAGCACCACAGCGGCGATCACCAGCGTCGCCCTGGGGAATCGAAGCACGGCTTCCAGCGCGGGCCGGTAAAGGCGCATCAAGAGCCGGTTCAGCGGATTGGAAGCTTCGTGCGGAATGCGCCCGCGCACCAGCAGGCCCATCAGCACCGGCACGAAGGTCACCGAGAGAGCCGCCGCGGCGGCCATCGTGTAGGTCTTGGTGTAGGCCAGTGGCGCAAACAGCCGGCCCTCCTGCGCCTCGAGCGCGAAGACAGGCAGGAACGACAGCGTGATGACGATCAGGGAGAAGAAAAGCGCCGGGCCGACCTCGACCGAGGCGTCGGTGATCAGCGACCAGCGCTCCTGAACCGTCGACAGACGGCCGTGACCCTTTTCGAATGCCTCGATGTGCTTGTGGGCCGCCTCCAGGAGCACGACCACACCATCGAGCGCAGCGCCACACGCCAAGGCGATGCCGCACAGGCTGAGGATGTTCGCATTCAGTCCCTGCCAGCGCATCACGACGAAGGCGGCTCCGACGGCGATCGGCAGCACGATGACGGCGACCAGCGCCGAACGCAGGTGGAACAGAAAGATCACGCAGACCAGCGCGACAGCGATGAACTCCTCGGTGAGCTTGAGCTTGAGGTTGTCGATGGAGCGGTCGATCAGCTTCGACCGGTCGTAGGTCTCGATCACCTCGACGCCGGGCGGCAAGCTCGGTTTGAGCTGCTCCAGCCTGGCCTTGACGCCTTCGATGGTGGTGCGCGCGTTCTTGCCGGAACGCATCACCACCACCCCGCCCGCCACCTCACCTTCGCCGTCGAGCTCGGCGATGCCGCGCCGCATCTCCGGGCCGACCTGCACGATGGCGACGTCGCGCAGCAGCACCGGCGTCGCACCGGCCAGCTTGATCGGGATGCCGCGAAAGTCGTCGAGCGACTTCAAAAAGCCACGCGAGCGGACCATGTACTCGGTCTCGGCCAATTCGACCACCGAGCCTCCGGCCGATTGATTGGCCTCTTGCAACGCCTGCCTCACCATGTCTTGCGTGATGCCGAGCGCACGCATGCGGTCCGGGTCGAGCACGACCTGGTACTGGCGCACCATGCCACCGATGCTGGCGACCTCCGCCACGTCCTGGACCGTCTTCAGCTCGAACTTCAGGAACCAGTCGTTGAGCGCGCGCAGTTGCCCGATGTCGGTCCGGCCCGTCCGGTCCACCAACGCGTATTGATAGATCCAGCCCACGCCCGTCGCATCTGGGCCCAGGGTGGCGGTGGCGCCGGCCGGCAGGCGGCTTTGCACCTGGTTGAGATACTCGACCACCCGCGAGCGCGCCCAGTACGGGTCGGCCTGGTCGTCGAACAGGACGTAGACAAACGAGTCGCCGAAGAAGCTGTAGCCGCGCACGCTCTTGGCGCCCGGCACGCTGAGCATCGTGGTCGTGAGCGGATAGGTCACCAGGTCTTCGACGACCTGCGGCGGCTTGCCCGGGTAGGTCGTGCGGACGATCACCTGGGTGTCCGACAGATCCGGCAGGGCGTCCACGGGCGTGCCGGAAACCGAGAGCAGCGAGGCCGCCACGAGGAACGCTGTCGCGATCAGGACCAGCACCCGGTTCGCCACCGACCAGCGTATGAGCGCGGCAATCATCGGGCGCCCCCGGTCCGGCGCACCGACACCAGTTCGTAGTCCATCGGTCCGCCTTTGATGAATTCGAAGCGGACGGTGTCGCCGGGTCTCACGTCGGGGAACGCCTTCGGGTCGGACTTGCCGAAGCCCATCGTCATCGCCGGCCACTGCAGCGCCGGCACCGGGCCGTGGCTGAAGGTGATGCTGCCGGCAGCCACGCTTTCCACCCTGCCCTCTGCAGAGAAGCTGGATTGCGCCGCGGCCGCAGAGGCTGCGTCGGGCGCCGGTTCGGCGCCCACCATGCTGCCGAGCACCGAGCGCAGGCGCGCCTCGGAGTCAACCAGGAATTGCCCGCTCGCCAGCACCTGCTCGCCCTCGGCGAGGCCTGACACCACCTCGAACTGTTCGCCCAGCTCGGCGCCGAGCTTCACCTCGCGCGGCTCGAAGGTGCCCTGGCCCTTCTGCACGATCACCACCGCACGGGTTCCGGTGCGGATGACGGCCTCGGACGGAACCACCAGCCGCGAAGCCGTCGGACCGGCGACCTGCAGTCGCAGCAGCATGCCGGGAACGAGCCTGCCGGCCTTGTTGTCGACCTCGAAGCGAGCCTGCAGGGTTCGGGTGACGGCATTCACCTGCGGCAGGATTTCCTGCATCGTGCCGGTGAAGCTCTGGCTCGGGTCGGCCTGCAGCGCCGCGCTGACTTTCTGCCCACGAATCAAGTGCACCGCCTGCGCTTCCGGCACCTCGGCGACGGCCCACACTTTCTCGAGGCCGGCGATGCGAAACAAGGTCATGCCCGGAGACACCGCGACGCCTTCACGCACACCGAGCTCGACGATGACACCGCTGGCCGGCGCGACCAATGTGTAGCGCGCCTGCGGCACGGCGCCCTCCTCGGCCTGACGCACCAGCTCCGGCGGGATCGACATCGCTCGCGAGCGCTCTCGCGCGGCGGCCAGCCAATCGGCAGGGGCACCCGAGCGCTTCAAGGCGGCGATGTCGTTGAGCGGACCGAGCCAGTCCGGCGCGTACACGGTGCCCAGCGCCTGCCCCTTGGCGACCCGCTCCATCGGCGCGCGCACCAAGAGCCGCTCGAGGTAGCCGGCCGTGCGTGTCTGCACGGCGACATTCAAGCGCTCATCGAACTGCACCGTGCCGACGGCGTTGAACGACGAGCCGACATCACGGCGCTCGACGAAGGCGGTCCGGGTGCCCAGGTTTTGCTGCAGTCGGGGGCTCACGCTCACGCCGGAGTCGCTCGCCTCGCCGGCGTAGACCGGCTGCAATTGCATGTCCATGAATGGCGACTTGCCGGGCTTGTCGAATTTCTGGCCCGGCACCATCGGGTCATGCCAATACAAGACCTTGCGCCCGTCTGCGGCGGCCGACGCACCGGCTGCCGCCGGGTCGTGGCCGGCGCTGCTGCGCCCCAGGTAGAACGCGGCGCCGCCGACCGCCAGTGCGGCCGCCAGAGCGACCACGCAAAGTCGCAGGCGGCTCATGGCAAGGCTCCCCGTGAAATCGGTTTGTAGACGAGCTGCGCCTGCGTCAGGGCCAGCTCACGCTGCAGACCGAGCAACCTGCGCTGTGCCTCGACCTCCGCGCGCCGGGCCTCGAACAGCATTGGCAAGCTGGCCTGGTTCGCGCGATAGGCCGCCAGCGTGGCCGCGGTGCGCTGCGTCAGCGCCGTCACTGCGCCGGCCTGGAAACGCTCGATGCGCTCCTGCAAACGCCGCGCATCGCTGGAAAGCGATGCGTACTCACCGGCCGCGGCACGCCGGACTTCCTCGAGTTCTGCTTCAGCCTTGTCGACGAGCGCCTGCCGGGCCGCCGCTTCACGGTCCTGACGCTCTGCGGGCGCCACCGCCAAAGGAACGCTGGCACCGAACGACACGAGGTCGGGCCGACCTTGACGCTGCCCGTACGAAACCTCGAAGGTCCAGTCCGGTCGGCGGTCGAGCCGCGCCACGCGCAGCTCCTGGCGCGCCACCTCGATGTCGGGCTGCCTGGCCAGCACGGCGGGGTGGTTGGCGACGAACGCGTCCAGGGGCGGCACGAGCGGCAGGCGCGGAACCTCGAGCTCGTCGGCCGCACGCCCGGTCCAGCGCTGCAGCATCGCTTGCGCAGCAGCTTGTTGTTGGCGCAGGTCCGCGGAGCCGTCTTCGGCGGCGCCGAGCGCGCTCGACAGGCCCAACACCTCGGCGCTGTTACCGGCCAGCGTGGCCAGGCGCCCCTTGCCCGCCTCGAGTTCCTCGCGAGCGTGCGCCTCGCCGAGCATCGTGAGGCTGAGCGCCTGGCCAGCGTGGTAAGCCGTGACGTAGGCCAGAGCGGTCTGCAGACGGGTCTGCGCGGCGCCGATCTGCTCCATCACAGCCTCGCGTCCGACCACGGCCTGCGCGGCAGCCCGGCGGGCGGCTCGCTTGTCCGCCGCCAGCCATTGCTGGGCGATGCCGATGCGTTTCATCGTCATGTCCTCGCCACTGAACCGGCGGCTGCCGGTTGCCGGCAGGTTGTCGATGCCGACACTGAGCAGCGGGTCGGGCTGCAGACCAGCCGCGCGGGCGGTCTCGGCCGCACTCACAGTGCTGGCGCGCGCCGAGGCGGTCAGTTGCGAACGTTGCACCGCCAGGTCGGTCGCCTGGTCGAGCGAAAGCGGTGCCGCGCCCGCCCAGATCGCCGGCAGCGCAACAGCAGCCAAAGCGGCTGCTCGAACAATGGAGGTAGACATGAAAAGCCCCGAGGACGAACGCAAGGGTGGCTGCTGCGGACGCGCCGCAGCAGGACCGGTGGGTCGACGGAGCGGGTCAGACCCGCAGTCTGAGTGTGGACAGGAAGATCGGGTCCGGAGGCGGCTGCGCCTCCAATCTGGCCGACTGCGGAACCGGCCGGGCCTGTTCGGCCCCGAGGGCCAACGGCAGTTCAAGCACTTGCGCGATTGCCGGGTGGCCCGCGACCGGCAGCTTGACGGCCTCGAAGGTACTGGCCGGGTCGGCCGAATGCTGATGACACATGGCCGGCTGGTCCGGATCCATGCCCGTGCACGGCAGACCCGCTTCCATCACCAAGGCCATCGCCTCGACGTTGCCCACTTGGGGGCAGACATATTGCGCCAGCACCAACTGCGAAAAAAGCAGCGAGCACGCCACGAAGAACGTGGTGGTCAAGCAGTGGAGGCGGCGGCGCGACATGACTGCGGGAGTGTAGTGGCGGGGGATTAACAAGACTTCGCCCGGCCCAAACCAGTGCACCCAGCGCCACCGAGACCGATGAGCGAGGGCAAATGTCCATACCCCTCAACGATGCGGCTTCACCATAAACAGGAAGGGTTGGCCAAAGCCAACCCTTTCATTCGTCTCAAAACCGGTGGTGGAGAGGAGGAGGATCGAACTCCCGACCTTCGCATTGCGAACGCGACGCTCTCCCAGCTGAGCTACCCCCCCGACACGTTGGAGTTTAGCAAACTCCGAGGCCGCTTTCGGCTGCGAACTCAACCCAGATTGGGCTGAGTCTCCTGGAAGCTATTGAGCGCCTGGACCCGACGCCACCAATCGGCAAAACCGGGCACCTCGAGGAAGGTGCCCATGTCGGGGGTGAGTGACACGTAATAGACGATCGGGGCGAGATAGAGGTCGGCCAGGCTGAGGTCGCCGGCGATGAACGACCCGTCGCCCTTGGCTTGCATCGCCAGCGTGATCACCTTGAGTCCATTGTCGATGCCGGCCTTGCGCATCGACTCGTTCTTGCCGCCGACGAAGTCCGGGAACAGGTGATAGGCGGCGACACCGGCCACCAGCGAGCCGTAGCCGTACGAGTCGGTCACCGACATCACCATGTCCATCCGGGCGCGAGCCTCGGGCGTGGACGGGACCAATGATTTGCCGGGCAACACGTCGTTCAGGTACCGAACGATGGCCGAGGTCTCGATGATGCGGTGGCCGTTGTGGTCCAGCACCGGCACCTTGCCGAACGGATGGCGCGTCAGGTGCTCGGGCTGTTTGGGCTCGCCGGACAGCACGTTCACCGGGACTTGCTCGAAGTCGGTGACGCCCTTTTCAGACAGCGTCATTTTCACAGTGCGCACATAGGTCGAGCCGTCGAAGCCCCAAAGAGTCATGCTGGCCATGTTGAATTCAATCCTTCAGGTTGATCGGCACGCGGGCAGCCGCCGAATCGATGTTTGGAAAACGCAGCTTGTACGTCGCCTTGCATCGGCTGCACTTTACTGCACCTGAATCAGCCCGGCTTCACCGCCACGAAGTGGATGGAGAGCACCACCACATCTGATTTTCTGGCTCTGTGTCGCCGCCAGCACCGAAGAACTCGCCTGCTGGCGTCACTGCAAAAAACTTCGAGGAAGCAGGCCGTTCAACCGGGCGCGCGGTCGGCGCTGGATGCGCTGCGGCCCGCGGCCGGTCCCAGCCAATCGACCGCCCAGTGCAGCGCGGCCTCGAGATGCGCCAGCGCCGCAGCCCCCGGCGACTCGCCCAGTTCGAACCGCATTCCACGGATTGCCAGCAACGTGCAGGGCGGCGACGCGGCCTGGTGCAACTGGCCATAGACATGCATCACGGCCTGCGGCGACATCGCGTGCGTGGTGTAGCTGGCATCCTGCGCTGCGCTCAGCAGGCTCACCGCGAAGGGCGCGGCGCCATCCAGGCTGGCATCGACGAACAGCACGCGCTGCCGCCCGGCCAGGTCGAGCGCATGTTCGACCTGCAGCTGATAGTCGTCGAGCAGCTCGACGGCGTCGGCCCACGGCTGATCCGGCGCCAGCGCGCGCAGGCGCTCGATCAGCAGCGGGCCGAGCGCGTCGTCGCCGCGGCTGAGGTTGCCCCAGCCGAACACCAACACGGGTGCCACCACCGCGGCCACTGCCCCCACCCCCAGCCCCACCCCGGACCCGGCACTCACGCGGCCAGGCCGGTGGCGGCGCTCAGGTCGTGCACCAGCTCGCCGAGCTGCGACTTCAGCACGCGGTCGATCAACTCGCCCTCGGGGCCGACCAGCGACACGTCCAGCGGCATCTGCCCCAGCGCGTGCGTGGCGCACGACAGACACGGGTCGTAGGCGCGGATCGCCACCTCGATGTGATTGAGCAGGCCTTCGGTGAGCTCGCGGCCATCCAGATACTCGCGCGCCACGGAACGCACGGCCTCGTTCATCGCCTGGTTGTTGTGGGTGGTCGAGACGATCAGGTTGCACATCGTCACCAGGTCGTCGTCACCCACCTCGTAATGATGGATCAGTGTGCCGCGCGGCGCCTCGATCACGCCCACGCCTGCGCGCTGGCGGGTGCCCGACGTCATCAGCTCGCCGCTCAGGATGTCGGGGTCGTCGAGCAGATCGGCAATCACTTCGATGCAGTGAAGCACCTCGATCATGCGCGCCCAGTGGTACGCCAGCGTGGCATGGATGGGCTCGCCCTTGCCCCAGTCGATGAACTCGCGGCGCTGCGCTTCGGCCAGCGGGCTCGGGATGAAATCGCAGTTCTGCAGCCTCGCCAGCGGCCCGACGCGGTACCAGCCCAGCTGCGGCCCCAGGCTTTTGAGGAATGGAAACTTCATGTAGGTCCAGGGCTTGACCTCTTCCTCGATGAGGTCGAGATAACCTTGGTCGCTGGCGCCGTCGAAGAGGATCTGTCCGGCCGCGTCGCGCGCCCGGATCACGCCGTCGTACAGGTCGAGCGCACCGTCGGCCCGCACCAGCGACAGCATGTTCGAGCGAAAGCTGCCGAAGCTGTCGTAGAGCGCCGGGTTCTGCGCGTGCAACTGCTTGGCGATGTCGACCGCGTCCTGCGCCCAAGCCCGCATCTGCGCCACGTCGCGCTGCAGCAGCGCGCGGTCTTCCAGGCTCACGTGCTTGTTGACGCCGCCCGGCACCGAGCCGGTGCCGTGCACACGCTTGCCGGCCGTGGCGCGGATCACCTCCTGCCCGAACTTGCGCAGCAGCACGCCCTTGCGCGCGATATCGGGATGCGCCTGCGCCACCCCGACGATGTTGCGGCGGTTCATTTCCGAGTCGAAGCCGAACAGCAGGTCGGGCGACGCGAGGTGAAAGAAGTGCAGCGCGTTCGACTGCATCACCTGCCCGTAATGCATCAGGCGGCGGATCTTGTCGGCCGACGGCGTGACGGGCAGAGCACCCACCACGCGGTCGAACGCCTTCGACGCGGCCAGGTGGTGCGACACCGGGCAGATGCCGCACAGCCGCTGCACCATCACCGGCACTTCCCAATAAGGCCGGCCCTCGATGAATTTTTCGAAGCCGCGGAACTCGACGATGTGCAGGCGCACCTGCTGCACACGGTTGGCCGCGTCGAGCAGGATCGTCACCTTGCCGTGACCTTCGACCCTCGACACCGGGTCGATCGCCACGCGGCGCAGGCCGGCGGCCAGGGCATCAGGGGTGGCGCTTTCCAGGTTGTTGGTCATGTCTTGAGGCACCTAAATCGGCGCCTTGCGGAGGTTAGCCACCAGCCAACCGCAGGCATCGTACGGAGTGAGAGCAGTGCGGCGAGGTGCCGGGTTCCGTTCATGTCCCCCGGGCCGGTTGACCAGCCAGCGCTTGGGGTCGAGTCGATCCGGCCCTTGATCCAGATAATCGCATCCAGCACCATCGGCCCGCAATCATCGCGGTCTACGAAATAAGTGTCCATGCGCGGGTTGCTTTCGCTATCAGGATCATAGCGGTAGATTTTGAACTCGGTCAGTCGGTTGGCGCCAACAGGCTTGGGCCAGGCCTTGCCATTGGTGAGACGGGAATTCTTGGGGAGTTGAAATTCAGCCATTAAACTGCTCCATATAGTCGTTCGATTTCAGCGGGCCAACGGTGTTCGGTCTCGAACATGACATGACCAAGATTTTCTTTCTGCCAAGAAATTTCGTAGGGAATCCCAATAACATATAGCGTTTTTGAAGATCCGATCACTCTAGGACGCCACTTTTCTTGCAAACGTGTATCTGAAGCTTTTCGGCCAATATGGAGAACTATACC
>ENA-OFCE01001789-OFCE01001789.1-metagenomes-genome-assembly--contig:-NODE-1789-length-10224-cov-7.157243_pt1 | contig 10224 bp, 9 predicted proteins | sample MGYA00153388_OFCE01 | MGnify analysis MGYA00153388
CGATGCGGCCTGGAAAGACGCCACCAGCTTCGGCGATGGCACCGGCAACTTCACGCACAGCTTCGACGGCGAACACACGCTGCGGCTGATCTTCGTGGCCGGCCGTGCGCAGCTGAGCGTGGGGCCCAAGACCTTCGCCGACCCCAGCGCCCCCGCCGTCACCGACGCCGTCGCCGCGAGCCTGCGCTTTGACTCGCGCGCGTTGGCGCACAAACAACCCTTCGGCGCCGTGCAGGCCGGCACGACGGTTGACTACGCCGTGAGCGCACGGCCCGGTGTGCAGAGCCTCACGCTGGTGATCGAGAAGCGCAGGCTTGAAGGCAACCAGGAAGTGCTGCAGTACAGCGAGCAAGCGCGCCTGCCCATGAAGAAGGCTGGCGAGAACAACCCGACAGGCGGCCGCGAACGCTGGAGCGCCAGCCACCGCTATGCCGACGTGGCCGTCTACGGCCACTGGTTCGAAGCCGTGATTGCCGGCAACACCTTCGTGCTTCAAAACAACCCAGACCCGGTGTTCTGGACGCGCGAAAAAGGCTCGGGCGGCGTGGCTGCGGTGAATGATCCCCCGCCTGCGGCCAGCCGCATTCGCCGCTTTCGCCAGACGGTGTTCGACCCCGCGTTCACCGTGCCCGCGTGGGCGCCGGACATCGTCTACTACGTTGTTATTCCCGACCGCTTTCGCAACGGCAACCCGCGCAACGACCCCCGACCCTGACCGTGGCCGAAACCTAGTTCAACGCCAGCAAGTACTTTGTGGGCGACATGTTCGACAGCACCATGAACTACATCTTCCGCACCGCCGTGCTCGAGTACGCCGCCGGCGGCAATGCCCGCACGCTGTATGCCCATCTCGAACATCTGCGCGAGGCCTACCCGCCGCAGGCCTTGTTTGCGCTGATGAACCTGCTGTCCAGCCACGACCAGCGGCGCGCCCTGCACGCGTTGGGCTGGCGAGGTGACGCGAACGACACCACCGACACCACCAACCCTGCCGGCCCTGCCACCATGCAACTTGCCAAACAGCGCCTGAAACTGGCCCTGGCCCTGTACTTCCAGATGACCTACCCTGGGGCACCCGCCGTGTACTACGGCGACGAGGTCGGCGTGACCGGCGGCGACGACCCCTTCAACCGCGCCACCTACCCCTGGGCCGACCTGGGCGGAAAGCCCGACGCGGCCTTGCTGGCCGAGTTCAAGGAACTCATCAAACTGCGCAGCGACCACCCGGTGCTGCGCCGTGGCAGCCTTGACGCACCGCTGTACACCGACGAACACGTCATCGTCTGGCTGCGCCGCCATCCGGGCCAGCTGGCCCTGGTGGCCGTGAACAACGCGCTGAACCCGCGCAACGTAAAACTGCAGTTGCCTGCCAACGCGCGTGCAGCACAGTTGCGCGCCACCGACGGCGGCGCCGACCTGGCGGTGCGGCAAGGCAGCGTCGTGGCCGAGATTCCGGCGTTGGGTGGGAGGGTTTGGATCACGCCTTGATCTAGCGCAGTCGCGCCACCAAGGCCGCCGCGGCCAGGACAGGCACCAAGATGATCAGGTTCGAGATCAGCCCGGCAAGGATGGCGTCGATGAGACTGGCCGAACCGCCGGGCATGGTGGTGGGCAAGATCACGGCCACGAAAACCACACCCAGGGCCAACGGCAGAACTCGCCCTGTGACGGCAGAGGTCCTGAGCATCGTGACCACCAGGGCGATCATCAATCCGATGCGAAACAGGTCGGTCAATTGCGAAAGCACAAGATCGATCACGACGGCGTTTCCTCGGGCTTTGCGCAATCGGATTGGAGCGCGGCAGTGTGGGTCTGCCGCGCTGCGTTCAAGTCATCCATGTTCGCAATGAAGACCGGGCCAACGGTCGACATTGCAACCGCGGCCCGGTCATGGAATCGGCTTTACTTGGCCGAGTCGCCCGCGAAGATGTCTTTCTTGTGGGTGCCGCCCGGCACGAACAGCGTACCGACTATCACGGTCATCACTGCAATCACGATTGCGTACCACAACCCGGAATAGATGTTGCCGGTCTGCGCGGAGATGGCGAATGCCGTCGCTGGCATCAGGCCGCCGAACCAGCCGTTGCCGATGTGATACGGCAGTGACAAACCAGAGTAGCGGATGCGGGTCGGGAACAGTTCAACCAGCATGGCAGCAATCGGTCCGTAGACCATCGTCACCAGGATGACCAGGTAGGTCAGGATGAGGATGATCGTCAGCTTTTGCGCCGTGAAGATGTCGATGAAGTTCTGTGCCTTGGCGATGGTGGTGTTGTCGGCCGGCACCATCGGATAACCCGCCTTCTTGAGCGCACTGTTCAGATTGCCGTCGAAGGTGGCTTTGGCCTTCTTCAATTCGTCGCCAGTCAGCTGGCGCGCGTCATAGGACTCGATGGAGGTGTCACCAACCTTCACGACCGACACCAGGCCTTCGGCGCCCTCGACGGTGGAGTAGTTCACCGACGTGCGTGCCAGTTGCGCCTTGGCTATATCGCAGGACGACGTGAACTTGACCGTGCCGGTCGGGTTGAACTGAAACGAGCAATCTTTCGGCGACACGGTCACCGTGACCGGGGTCTGGTGCGCGTTGTAGATGGCCGGGTTGGCAGTCTTGGTCAACAGGCCGAATGCAGGCAGGAAGGTGGCTGCAGCGAGCAGGCAACCCGCCAAAATGATCGGCTTGCGGCCGATGCGATCGGACAGCGCGCCGAAGACCAGGAAGCCGCCGGTGCCCAGGATCAGCGACCATGCCACCATGACGTTGGCGGTGAAGCTGTCGATCTTGATCACGTTCTGCATGAAGAACAGCGCGTAAAACTGGCCCGTGTACCAGACCACGGCCTGTCCGGCGACCAAGCCAAACAGCGCGATGAGCGCAATCTTGCCGTTCTTCCAGTTGCCGAAGGCCTCGCTCAACGGCGCCTTGGAGGTGCGGCCCTCTTCCTTCATCTTCTTGAAGGCGGGGCTCTCGTTCATCTGCAGACGAATGTAGAGCGAAATCATCAGCAGGAAGATCGAGCCGATGAAGGGAACGCGCCAGCCCCAGGCATTGAACGCCTTGACCATCGTCGGCTTGCCGTCGGCCATCAACACCGCAACGCCGTCTTTCATCAGGGCCACTTCGGGGTAGTTGCCGTTGACGTAGCCTTGCACCGACAAGATGACGATCAGCGACAGCAACAGACCCAAGGTCGCCGTGGTCTGGATGAACGCCGTGAAGTAGCCGCGCTGGTTGGCCGGGGCGTGTTCAGCCACGTAGATCGCAGCACCGCCGTACTCGCCGCCGAGCGCCAACCCTTGCGCCATGCGCAGCAGGATCAGGATGACGGGCGCGGCCGCGCCCCAGCTTTCGTAGTTGGGCAGGATGCCGACCAGGAAAGTCGAGATGCCCATGATGACGATGGTCATCAGGAACGTGTACTTGCGACCGATCATGTCGCCCAGCATGCCGAAGACGAGTGCGCCGAACGGACGCACGATGAAGCCTGCTGCGAAGGCGAGCAGCGCAAACACGTTGCGTGTGTTCTCGGGGAAGGCAGTGAAGAACTGGGCCCCGATGATCGCGGCCAGCGCCCCGTAGAGGTAGAAGTCGTACCATTCGAAGATGGTGCCGGCAGAAGAAGCCAGGATCACCTTCTTCTCTTCGCGGGTCATCGGACGGGACCGTTCCCGCACATTGGTTGTTATCTCGCTTGTCGCCATTTGCTTGCTCCATTAGTGTCCGGCTCGGTGGCCTGCGGCGAATGTGTTGTACCTTGCTTACGGCAAGATTGCGAGCCCCGAACCATCGCCTTGATGCCAGGGAATACCCTCAGCAAATAGTCGGGGTCCCGCATGGAAGCTTCACCGGGCCGAGTGGGTTCGACGAACAGGCAGACGCTGCCCGCCCGGCAAGGGGAACCCTCATGAAGCTTGCGCTGCTATCGGACATTCATGCCAATCTGCAGGCCCTGGACGCCTGCCTGGACCACGCAGGGCAGCAGGGCGCCAGCCGGTTCGCCGTGCTCGGTGACATGGTCGGCTACGGTGGCGACCCCGCACCCGTGATGGACCGCATCATGCAATTGGCGCAGGCTGGCGCCGTGGTGCTCAAGGGCAATCACGATGCGATGGCGCTCAACCCGCCGCAGAAGACCGAGTATCTGGGCGAGGCCACCGCCGCCTGGACCCATGCCCAGCTGACCGATGGGCACCGGCAGTTCCTGGCGGCACTGCCGCTGACGGCGCGCGTGCAGTCGTGCTTTCTGGTGCACGCCAGCGCCGACGCGCCGGGGGAATGGCGCTATGTCGACGACGAGCGCAGTGCCGGCGCCAGCCTGGCCGCCGCAGCGGCGGACCCGGAGGTGCGCTATGTCTTCGGTGGCCATGTGCACCACCAGACCCTGTACTACAAAGGCAGCGGCGTCGGATTGATGGCTTTCGCGCCGACTGCGGGCGTGCCGATCCCGATGCCGGCACACCGGCACTGGATTGCCACGGTGGGCTCGGTGGGGCAGCCGCGCGACGGCCGGCCCAGCGCCATGTATGCGCTGTTTGATCTGACTCATGCGCGCCTGACGTTCCACCGCGTACCGTACGACCACATGGCCGCTGCCGCAGCGGTGCGGCGGGCTGGTTTGCCTGATTACTTCGCCAAACGCCTGGAAGAAGGTCGATGAAGCTCATGGAACCCGGGTGTCTGCTGGACGGGTTCGTCATCGAGGATTGCATCCACTCGGGTGGGATGGCCCACATCTACAGCGTGCACTACGCCAACGGCGCAAGCGACCCCGGCTTCCCGATGGCGATGAAAGTTCCGCGCATGACCTCGGACGATGGGGCAGAGAACATCGTCAGCTTCGAGGTCGAACACCAACTGCTGCAGGTGCTCACCGGCCCGCATGTGCCACGCTTCGTTGCCGCCGGCGACCTGCACAACGTGCCCTATCTGGTGATGGAGTACGTGCCTGGAAAGACACTGGACCACTGGCTGCCCGGGTCGGACGCAGCCCCGGCCGCCGTGACGCCCGAAACGCCCGAGACGCTCGCCAGCCTGGGCGCAGCGCTGGCGCACGCCGTGCACAGCTTGCACCAGCAGAACACCTGCCATCTGGACCTGAAACCAGCCAACGTGCTCATCAAGGCCGACGGCAAGGCTGTGCTGCTGGACTTCGGACTTTCCTGCCACGCGCACTACCCCGACCTGCTGGCCGAAGAGTTGCGCAAGGCGGTGGGCTCGCCGGTGTGGATCGCACCCGAACAGGTGGTGGGTGTGCGCGGCGACCCGCGCAGCGACATCTTCGCCATCGGCGTCATCCTCTATGAACTCGCCACGGGGGAGGTGCCGTTTGGCGCGCCCACGTCGGACAGGGGTATGCGCCTGCGGCTGTGGATGGACCCCAAGCCCCCGCGGGCGCTGCGTCCGGACGTGCCCGAATGGCTGCAGGAGGTGATCCTGCGCTGCCTGGCACACGAAGCGGCGCAGCGGTATCCGTCGGCCGCGCATCTCGCCTTCGACCTGACCCACCCCGACCAGGTGCAGGTCACGGCGCAGGGCCGGCGGACCCGCGGCACGGGCTTCTGGAAGCATCTCAAGCGCTGGCTCAAGGCGGCCGGCAAGCACTACCAGCCCAGCCCCCTGCCCAGCCAGCAGATCGAGGAAGTCCCCATCGTCATGGTGGCGTTGCCACACGACGACGTGACCGACGGCACGCTGTACTCGCTGCGCCAGGCGGTGGCGCGATCGCTGGGCATGCGCCCCGGCGCCCGGCTGGCCTGCGTGACGGTGATCTCGCCCGGCGACACCAGCTACACCGAGAGCAGCAAAGGCGAAACCCAGGTGCACCGACGCCACCTGACGGTGATGATGCAGTGGGCCGAGGGGCTGGACCTGAACGGGCACCAGGCCTCGTACCACGTGCTGGAATCCAGCGACGTGGCTCAGGCCCTGGTGCGCTACGCACAGGGGAACCACGTCAGCATGCTCGTCATGGGCGCGGCAACTCACGGCCTGCAGATGCAGCGGTTCGCGGCCACCGTCCCGATCAAGGTGGCCATGCACGCGCCCTGCACGCTCATCCTGGTCAAGCAGCAACTGCCCTTCGAGCAGCTTGCTCGCTGAAAATTGCTGGCCGGCTTACCTTGGACTTCAGCCGCAGATTTGTTTGCAGTTTCGTCAACTGCAGATACGTCAACGGCGGCGCCACTACACTGCGCGGCTTGCGAGTTCGGCCATGCAGTGGGGCTGTGCGCCTGTCGGAGAACGCCGTGAAGAAATTGCTGACCCTGGCGCGTTGGATAGACGCGCTGAATGATCGATTTGCCAGCGTTGCCACCTGGGCCGTGCTGGCGGCCTGTTTGATCAGCGCGGGCAATGCCTTGGTCCGGTATGGCTTCGACTACAGCTCGAATGCGTATCTTGAGATCCAGTGGTACCTGTTCGCGGCAGTCGTGATGTTCGGCACTGCACAGGTGCTGCGCTTGAACGAGCACGTACGGGTCGACGTGCTGTACGGCCAGTACACCACACGCTACAAGGTCGTCATCGACCTGCTCGGCTTGTGTCTGTTCCTGTTGCCGGTCACGCTGCTGATCCTCTACCTTTCATGGCCGCTGCTGGTGAACCAGTTCACCATGGGCGAACGGTCGAGCAACGCCGGCGGCCTGATTCGCTGGCCCGTGACACTGACGCTGCCACTGGGCATGACACTGCTCTCGCTGCAGGCTATGTCGGAGATCATCAAGCGGATCGGCTGGCTGACGCATCAGTTCGAGATGGACACCCACTACGAAAGGCCGCTGCAATGAGCGCGGAGTCCTTCGCCCCGCTGATGTTCGCGGGTCTGGTCATCATCTTGCTGATCGGATTCCCGGTCGCGTTCTCGTTGTCTGCACTGGGCTTGCTCTGCGGCCTGATCGCCGTGGAGATGGGCTGGTTTCCCGTGGCCTTCCTCGGGAACCTGCCGCTCAATCTGATGGGCATCCTGTCCAACGACCTGCTGTTGGCCATCCCGTTCTTCACGCTGATGGGCGCCATCCTCGAGAAATGCGGTCTGGCCGAAGACCTGCTCGATTCCATGGGGCAGCTGTTCGGGCCGCTGCGTGGCGGCCTGGGCTACTCGATCATCATCGTTGGGTTCATCCTGGGCGCCATCACAGGCACGGTGGCCGGCCAGGTCATTGCCATGGCGATGATCTCGCTGCCCGTGATGATGCGCTACGGCTACAACATGCGCTATGCCACGGGCGTGCTCGCTGCGTCGGGCACCATCACGCAGCTGGTGCCGCCTTCGCTCGTGCTGGTCGTGATGGCCGACCAGCTCGGCCGGTCGGTGGGTGACATGTACAAGGGGGCCTGGGGGCCGTCCGTGCTGCAGGTGCTGCTGTTCGCGGCCTACACCTTCGCGCTGACGCGCATCCGGCCGACGCACTTGCCGGCGCTGCCCCCCGAGGCCCGCACCCTGGAGGGGTGGGCTCTGTGGGGCAAGTGCCTGCGGGGCATCGTGCCTTCTGCGGTGCTCATCTTCGCGGTGCTGGGCAGCATGGGGGGGCTGCCGGGTATCTCGACGGCGATCTGTACACCCACGGAAGCTGGCGCCATGGGTGCCGTGGGCGCCATGTTGCTCGCGGCCATGCGTGGGCGCCTGCAGTGGGCCCTGGTCAGCGGCGCCATGGCAGGGACCATGCGCATCACGGCCATGGTGGTCTTCATCCTGATCGGGTCGCGCGTGTTCTCGCTGGTCTTCCAGGGCGTCGATGGCGGCAAGTGGGTGGAACACCTGCTCACCGGCTTGCCCGGCGGCCAGACCGGCTTTCTCATCGTCATCAACATCTTCATCTTCCTGCTGGCGTTCTTTCTCGACTTCTTCGAGATCGCCTTCATCATCCTGCCGATGATTGGGCCGGTGGCCGACAAGATGGGCATCGACCTCATCTGGTTCGGCGTCATGATTTGCGTGAACATGCAGACCAGCTTCATGCACCCGCCCTTCGGCTTCGCGCTGTTCTACCTGCGAGGCATCTCCGACACGATGTTCAAGAATGGCGCCCTGCCGGCCAAGGTGGAGTCAAAAGACATCTACCTCGGGTCGATCCCATTCATCGTGCTGCAGCTCGTCCTGGTCGCGATCGTGATTGCGTTTCCGCAGACTGTCACCGCGTTTCTGGACAAGAAGGTCGTGTACGACCTGGACAAGGTCGAGATTCCCATGACGACCTCTGACAGAGCCGCACCCGACACCCAGCAGAGCATTGAAGATCTGTTCAAGTCGGCGGAGCAGCCTGCCAGCGCGCCGAAGTGAAAACTCCGCTGCGCGAGCTGCTGCAGCCGGACCCTGCTCACCCTGGCGCCTTTGACCTCGCGGCCGTGTCCGGGCCGTCGTTCCCGGTGTCGGTAAAGATCATGGCGACCGCCATGATGCTTGCGCTGCTGGTGTTCGGGGCGATGACTTTCCTGGGGCCTGCGAAGGGGCCGACCCCAGCCCTGGCAGCGGGTGAATGGGTGTTCCTCGTCGCGGTGACGGCCGTCATCGGCACCGGGTACTGGAGCATCGTGACCGGTCGAACGAGTTGCGACGGCCAGGCCATCGAACAAACCTGGTTGTGGCGCAAGAAGGTGAGCCTGGCCGACATCACGCAGATCAAACTGATCAGCGTGCCGGGCTTGAACTGGTTGGTGGTGCCCCGCTTGGTGGTGCGTACCGGGTTCGGACTGACGACCTTTCACGCCGGCGATCCGGCCGTCTACTCCCGCTTCAAGTTGCTTGCGTACGGGCGTTGATCGCCGTGCCTCAAGCCCTGAGGCGGTAGAAGGCCGGTGATGCCGCCGACGATGTCGTTCAGGCTTTCCAGGTGCTGCACGTTCATCGTCGACCAGACGGCCGTGCGTCTCCACCAGTCCGACGATGAGTGCCGTGCCCTGGTCGCGTGCAGCTTTGGCGGCGGCCAGCATGGCGTAGGTCTTGCCAACGCCGGCCGACGCGCCGCAGAAGATCTTGAGCTTGCCGCGCCGTGCGCGCGCCTCGTCGTGCTGCATCTGCTGCAGCAGCGCGTCGGGGTCGGGACGCTACTTTTCGATCACGCTACAGCCAGCCAGAGCGCCGGAAACGCCAGAACAGGAAACCCGCCGCACTGGCGATCGCGCCCAGCGCCATCGGGTAGCCATACCGCCACTTCAGCTCGGGCATGTGCTCGAAGTTCATGCCCCAGATGCCGGCCAACGCGGTAGACACCGCAAAGATAGCCGCCCAGGCCGCCAGGCGTTTGGTGGTCTCGGACTCTTCGATGGTGACCATCGACAGGTTGACCTGGATGGCCGTCGTGAGGGTGTCGCGGATGCCGTCGATGGCGCCGTTGATGCGCGCCAGGTGGTCGTGCACGTCGCGGAAATATTCCTGGCTGCGCGCGCACACCTCCGGCACGCGCCCGCCGTGCAACTTGCCGACCACCTCCAGCAGCGGCGCCACCACGTGACGCAGCACCGTGGCACGGCGTTTCAAGTCGTACAGCCGCTGGATGTTCGAGCGCGCCGCGCCGCGCTCGAAGATCTGGCTCTCGATCTGCTCGAGATCGACGTCCAGCGCTTCGAGGATCGGGAAGTAGCGGTCGACCACTGCGTCCATCAGTGCATAGAGCACGAAGCCCGCGCCCTGCTTCAGGTGCTCGGGCTCGCGCTCGCAGCGCTCACGCACGCCCAAAAAGCTCTGCTGGCTGTTGTTGCGCACCGAGAGCACGAAGTTGCGGCCTACGAAAACGGCCACCTCGCCGGTTTCCAACTCGCCGTTGTGCATCTCCGGCAGCTTCATCACGACGAACAGTGTGTCACCGTACTCCTCGATCTTCGGCCGCTGGTGGCCGTTCCGCGCATCCTCGACCGCCAGTTCGTGCAGGTCGAACTCTTGCTGCATCTGACGCAGTTCGTCGTCGGTCGCGTCGCGCAGCGCCACCCAGACGAAACAGTCGGGCTTTCGCAACCACTGATCGATGTCTTCGACCGGAATGTCGGCGAGCTTGCGGCCGTCCTGGTAGACCACGCAATTGATCAGCATCGGAAGTCTCTCCTCGTGTACAGCGAGGAATCTTCCCATGCCGCTTGCTCACCCGCCACGGCCCCGCCCGACCAGCCACCAGGCCACCCCCAGCGGGGCGAGGATGGTCAACAGCGAAAGGAGCGCGCCGATCCGCACGACGATCGTAAGCGTCCAGCCATCCCATCTTGATTCACGCCGAAGCTTCGATGAAGGTGTC
>ENA-OFCE01001793-OFCE01001793.1-metagenomes-genome-assembly--contig:-NODE-1793-length-10214-cov-5.427995_pt1 | contig 10214 bp, 7 predicted proteins | sample MGYA00153388_OFCE01 | MGnify analysis MGYA00153388
GCTCGCGAGCCTCTGGTTAGCGTTTCAATAAAGTATCAAGGTGTGCAAGACACTTGCCCTGGCACCGCACACGACATTTTGGCTCTAATCGCCTAGTGTGGGACGTGCGTTGGCAGGACAGCATAATTGTCGCTTAAAACTCCTGACTTACCTTTTCCGCCCATGACCACCCTCACCCTCCAGTCCTACCAGCAAGCCGCACTTGACGCGCTGCGGGCATTTGCTAAAAGCGCCCAGCTAAAAGGCGCGGCACTGGCTTTTGGCGAGGCGGCGGGGCGGCCTTACAACGCTGACCCGTTTGGCGCTGTGCCTTGCATTTGCCTGCGCATCCCCACGGGTGGGGGCAAAACGCTGATGGCGGCGCATGCGGTGAATGTGCTGGCGCAAGAATGGCGCGCTACCGATGCGCCGGTGGCGGTGTGGCTGGTGCCGAGTGACACGATTCGCAGCCAGACCCTCAAAGCATTGCAAACCTCCGGCCACCCGTACCGTGAAGCGCTGGAAGCAAGTTATGGTGCTGGCGTGCGGGTCTGCGTGCTGGAAGACCTGGCCAACATTGCCCCACCAGACTGGGGCCAGCGCGCCGTGGTGGTGGTGGCCACCATTCAGAGCTTTCGGGTTGACGACACCGACAAACGCAATGTGTACAGCTTTTCTGAAAGCTTTGAGCGGCACTTTAAAGGCTGTGACGAGCAGCGGCTGCGGGTGCTGCACGGCTTGCCTGATGCCGGTCGGCTGGTCGATGCCCATCTGCTCGTCGATCGACAAGTGCATGGACAAGTGCAGGAAGGGGTTGGTGCGCCCGTCTTCCACGGTGTAGACGGCCGCCAGCGCCGCGGCCTGGTCGGCCAGGTCGGCGTGGTATTCGGGGTGTTCTGCCGTCCAGCGCGCGGCCAGGGCTTGCATGGGCTCCAGCGGCAGGCCGGCCTGCTGGCGGGTGTGGCTGGCGCAGAAGAAGCGCCGCACGTCGAGTTGCGAGGGTTGGAACACAAGCAGAATTGTCGGTCCTTCACGATCACCCCACCCGCCCCGATGAACATCACCACCGAGCAGCTCTTCACCGACGCGCGCACCCAGAACGGCTACCTGCCCACGCCCGTGGCCGACAGCCTGTTGCGGCAGCTCTACGACCTGTTCAGGTGGGGCCCGACATCTGCCAACTGCAGCCCGGCGCGCATCGCCTTCGTGCGCAGCGACGCCGGCCGCGCCAGGCTGGCCGCCTGCATGGCTTCGGGCAACGCGCCCAAGGTGCTGGCCGCGCCCGTGACGGCCCTCATCGGCATGGACATGGCGTTCTACGACAAGCTGCCGCGGCTCTTTCCGCACACCGACGCGCGGGCCTGGTTCGTCGGCAAGCCCGATCTCATCGACGCCACGGCGATGCGCAATTCATCCCTGCAGGGCGGCTACCTGATCATGGCAGCGCGTGCGCTGGGCCTGGACTGCGGCCCCATGAGCGGCTTCGACGTCGCCCGTGTCGACGCCGAGTTCTGGGCCGGCACCACGGTGCGCAGCAACTTCGTGTGCACGCTGGGTCATGGCGACGCCAGCAAGGTGCTGGCGCGCAGCCCGCGGCTGGCTTTCGACGAGGCCTGCACGCTGGCCTGACAGCGCATCGGCTGCATCGGCTGAGGCAACCGCGGCCCGTTCAGTTCCGTTTAGTCCCGCTCAGTTCTGCTCAGTCCGGGCTGCCATCGTCAGGGTGCCAGCCCGGCCGGCGTGACGCTGCCTGGCGCTCGGTGCGTTCGCGGGCCCAGGTTTCTTCCAGCTGCGCGCGACCCTGCTTGGCCACCGCGATGAGCTTTTTCTCGTCACCCAGGTGCGGCGCCATCACCTTCATCAGCTCGATGCTGTGCTGGCGGAAACGCAGCGCCTGGGTGCGCGCGGCGTGGGGCTGCCAGCCCATGGCTTGCAGCACGCTGCGCCCGCTCATCAGGGCGGCGTCCAGCGTTTCGCGTTCGATGTGCTGCACGCCGCGCAGGTGCAGCGCGCTCCAGTCGGTGGCGTTGCGGGCGCGCACCACCAGCGTGGCTTGCGCAAAGTGCTGCTGCGCCAGGTCCACCAGGGCCAGGCACTGCACGCTGTCGTCCATGGCCACCACGATGACGCGGGCCTTGGCGGCGCCGGCCATGCGCAGCAGGTCCAGCCGAGTCGCGTCGCCATAAAAAGCGGGCCAGCCAAAGCGGCGCACGGCTTCGAGTTGCTCGGCGTCGTGTTCCAACACGGTGGCCGTCAAACCGCCGGCGTTGATGAGCCGGCCCACGATCTGCCCGTAGCGGCCGAAGCCGCAGATGATGATGGGCGCGTGCTGTTCGTCGTGGATCTCGTCCAGCGCCGGGCCGGCGGCCCGCACGGACATTAAAGCCAGCCGGGGCACCAGCCAGCGGTCCGACAGCACCAGCAGCAAGGGCGTCAGCAGCATCGACAGCGCCACGGCGGCCAGCAGCAGCGAAGCCGCCTCGGGTTCGATCAAGCGCGCGCCCAGGGCAGTCTGGAAGACCACGAAACCGAACTCACCGCCCTGCGCCAGCAGCACCACGAACACCGGCCGCTCGGCCAGCGGCACGGGCATGGTGCGCGCCATGGCCCACAACACACCGGCCTTGATGAGCACGAAGCTGGCCACCACGGCGGCGATCAAGCCGGGGTTGCGTGCCACCACGGCGAAATCGATGCTCATGCCCACGGCGATGAAAAACAGGCCCAGCAGCAGGCCCTTGAACGGCTCGATGTCGGTTTCAAGTTCGCGCCGGTATTCACTGTCGGCCAGCAGCACGCCGGCCAGAAAGGCGCCCAGCGCCATCGACAGACCCACGCTGTGCATCAGCGCGGCGGTGGCCACCACCAGCAGCAAGGCCGCGGCGGTGAAGATCTCGGGCGTTTCGCTGCGCGCAATCCAGCGCAGTGCCGGGCGCAACAACAAGCGCCCGCCGAAGATGATGGCCGCAATCACCCCCAGCGCTTTGGCCGCGCCCAGCCAGCCGCCGCCCGCACCGCCCGCTTCAACGCTACCCGCCGCGCCCGCCACGGCCAGCAGCGGCAGCAACGCCAGGACTGGGATGGCTGCCACGTCTTGCAGCAGCGACACGCTGAGCACGTTGCGCCCGGCGGTGGTGGGCATCAGGTTGCGCTCGTGCAGCACACCCAGGCCAATAGCGGTGGAACTCATGCCCAGACCCAGCCCGGCCACCAGCGCCAGCCGCCAGTCCACACCCGAGGCCAGCGCCACGCCGCCGATCAGCAATGCCGAGCCGAACAGTTGCACGCTGCCCCAGCCAAAGATGGGCCGGCGCAGGCTCCACAGCCGGCGCGGCTCCAGTTCCAGCCCCACCAGGAACAGCATCAACACCACGCCGAATTCCGCGAAGCCCAGCATCGCCTTGGGGTCGGTCACCAGTTGCAGGCCCCAGGGTCCGATGGCGATGCCGGCGGCCAGGTAGCCGATGATGGAACCCAGCCCCAGCAAGCGCGCCAGCGGCACCGCCACCACGGCCGCGGCCAGGTACACCAGGGTGGAATTCAGCCAGCCGTGCGCGTCGCCCATTGCGGCGCTAGTTTGTTTCGACCGGGCGGGCATCGCCGGGCACGTTGCAGACGGGCGCGGCTTGCATGGCGTCGATCTCGGGCCAGGCCGGCCAGGACTGAAGGAGCTGCGCGAACAATGCCGCATGCGCAGCAGCAGCGGCGGCAGCCAGCGCATGCCGCACAGCGCGGCAGTCTGCTCACAGGGGTGCAGGAAGGCGTCGAAGAAATAACGGTTGTAGCCGTCGGGCCGGTATGAATCTTCGAGGCCCCCGGTGGACGCCACCAGCCACAGGTGCTTGCCGTTCAACGCGCGTCCCCCGGGGCCGTAAGCCCAGCGGAAAGCGAAGACCTCGTCGAGCCACAGCTTCATCAACGGCGGCATCGAGTACCAGTGCACCGGGTGCAGCCACACCACCAACCGCGCAGTCGCCAACGCAGCCTGCTCGGCAGCCACGTCAACCAGATAGTCGGGGTACAGCGAATACAGGTCGCGCACCGCCACCCGGGCTGGGTCTATTTCGACCGCAGCCTGCAGCAGCCGCCGCGTGGTGCGCGAGTGCTCGAGCTGCGGGTGCGCGGCGATGACCAGGATCTGTGCCATGGGACAGTGCGGTTGACGAGCGTGGCGGCGTGCCAAATGCTCCCGCTACCATACCCGACGAAATGCCGACCCGGCCGTGCCTGCAAGGAGCCCGACATGCCTGTCATCGTGGTCGCCAACCCCAAGGGCGGGGCCGGCAAGAGCACCCTGGCCACCAATCTGGCGGGCTGCCTGGCGGCTGCCGGCCACCAGGTGATGCTGGGCGACATCGACCGCCAGCAGTCGTCCCGCCAGTGGCTGGACCTGCGCGCCAGGGCTGCGCCGCGGGCGCACGCCATCGGGGGCTGGGACGTGTCGGCCGACGACATCGTGCGGCCGCCCAAGGGCACCACCCACGTCGTGCTGGACACGCCGGCCGGCCTGCATGGCAAGCGGCTGGACGCGGTGATGCGCATCGCCGACCGCGTGCTGATTCCCCTGCAGGCCAGCCTGTTCGACATCCAGGCCACCCACGCCTTCGTGCGTGCGTTGCGCCAGCACCGTCGCGCCGACAATGTCCAGCTGGGCTTGGTGGGCATGCGGGTGCGCGAACACACCAAGGCGGTGGAGCAGCTGCACCACTACCTGGCCACCGTGCCGGTGCCGGTGGTGGCCTGGTTGCGCGATACCCAGAACTACGTGCAGCTGGCCGCCCACGGCCTGACGCTGTGGGACGTGGCGCCCAGCCGTGTCGAGCGCGATCTGGCGCAGTGGCAGCCCCTGCAGCAGTGGGCGGTGGCGTGAGGGCGCGGCCATGAGCTCGCCGGGCCGCTCCCAAGGGCGAACACCGGAGTGCGCAGCACGAAGGTACCCAGTGAGCTCGCCGGGCCGCCTCAAGGGCACATACCGGAGCCGTTCAAGGGCGAAGGCAGTCCAGTGAGGCGCTTTGCCCGGCTCGACGAACTGCAGGCCCTGCTCGGCCAGGAGCTGGGCTGCAGCGACTGGATGCGGGTGGAGCAGTCGCGCATTGACCAATTCGCGCAGGCCACCGGCGACCACCAGTGGATCCACACCGACCCGGCGCGTGCGGCGGCCGGGCCGTACGGCACCACCGTGGCACACGGCTTTCTCACGCTCAGCCTGCTGCCGGTGATGTTCGCGACCGCCTTCGAGGTGGCCGACGTGACCCTGGGCATCAACTACGGACTGAACCGCGTGCGCTTTCCGGCGCCCCTGCCGGTCGGCAGCCGGGTGCGCGGGCATTTCGTGCTGCGCGAATGGCAGACCCTGCCGGGCGGGGCGCAGCTGACCGTCGAGGTGAGCATGGAGCGCGAGGGTTCGGCCAAGCCGGTGTGCGTGGCCGAATCGATTTCGCGCCGCTTCGTGACGGCCGCCCCGGTGTGACGCCGCGTCACCGGCGCGGGCGGGCACCCCCAAGCGGGGGATGCGCCGTGCCCGAAGGCGTCGATCAGAATGAAACACACCCCACGCCACGGAGGCTCCATGAAGGTTCTGCTTGTCGATGACCACCCGCTCATCCTGTCGGCACTGCAATTGGTGATCCAGAACGTGGGTCATGGCGTGACGGTGCTGGGCGTCGACAGCGCCGCCCGGGCCCGCGCCACCCTGCAGGGCGACCCGGACTTCGACCTCGTGCTGCTCGACCTGGCGCTGGGTGACGCCGACGGCTTCGACGTGCTGGTGGAGTTCCGCGCTGCCTACCCGGCCGTGCCCGTGGTGGTGGTGTCGGCGTCGGAGCGCACCAGCGACGTCATCCGCGCCATCGACAGCGGTGCCATGGGCTTCGTGCCCAAGAGCTCGTCGCACGCCGAGCTGCACGAGGCGCTGCGCATGGTGATGTCCGGCTCGATGTACGTGCCGCCCTCGATGCTGAGCCTGGAATTCGGGCGCAGCCGGGGCGGCGACACCGTGCCCGGTGTGATGCACGGGCTGGGCGAGTCGTCGGTCGACGTGGTGCCGCTGGGCGCTGCCGCGCGGCCCGAAGCGCACCAGAAGCTGCCGTCCATCGAGGACATCGGCCTGACCCCGCGACAGGCCGAGGTGCTGGGGCTGCTGCTGCAGGCGCTGCCCAACAAGCTCATTGCACGCCAGCTCAACCTGTCGGTCGAGACCGTGAAGGACCATGTCGCCGCCGTGTTGCGTTCCCTGGGTGTCAACACCCGAACCCAGGCCGTGATGGTCGTCAGTCAGATGACCCAGGGGCAGGGCGGCTTCTACACGCGCAAGCCACCCCAGCGCTGAGCGCGCCGCACCGCACCGCACCTGACCGCACCGCACCGCACCGAATCCCCGCCATGCGCACTCCCGCTGCACCGTGAACATGGATTCGCCGCTGTCGTCCGCGCCGATCGTTGACCCCACCAGCCCGGCCCGCAGCCAAGATGCCGGCCATGTGCGGGCGCTCTTCGTGCAGTCCCCGGCCTCGCTGACCGGCAACCTGATCGGCGCCGTGCTCATCGGCAGCATCTTCTGGCCGCTGGCCGAACGCCGCCTGATGACGGCCTGGCTGGGCGTGGCCGCCGTGCTCTGGTTGGTGCGGCTGGGCCATTACCTGCGTTTTCTGAAGCAACGCGACGCCGCCGACGACACACTGCAGCAGTGGCGTGGCAGCTGGTGCGCGCTGGTGCTGGCGCAGGGCAGCATGTGGGGCCTGGCGGTGTGGACGTTCTGGGGCCTGGGCACGGCCTTCCACCACGTGTCGTTGATCCTCATCGTCTATTCCTACTGCCTGGGCTCGGTGCAACTGCTGGCCACGCAATGGCGCGTCTTCCTGGCATTCATCACGCTGGTGCTGGCGCCGTTGATCGTGCGCATCGCCACGGACAGCGACCAGCCCTGGCACCTGCAGCTGGCCGGGATACTGACGCTGCTGTTCGGCATCACCGTGCTGATGGGTCGCACCTACGGCAGTGCGCTGGGGCACGCGATCTCGCTGAAGGCCCGCACCGACGAGCTGGCGGCGCAACTGCGTGTCGAGATGAACGAAGCCGAGGCAGCCCGTCGCGCCGCCGAGAGCGCCAGCCGGGCCAAGACCCAGTTTTTCGCCGCTGCCAGCCACGACCTGCGCCAGCCGTTGCATGCAATGGGCCTGTTCGCCGAGGCGCTGCGCCAGCGCAGCCACGACCCCGAGGTGGCGTCGCTGGTCAACAGCATCAACGAATCCGTCGATGCGCTGGAGGGCCTGTTCAGCGAACTGCTGGACATCACCCGCATCGACACCGGCGGTGTGGACGTGAACCCGGCGCCGGTGGGCATGCGCGACCTGTTCGGCCGGCTGCGACTGCACTTCGAGCCGGTGGCTTTCGAGAAAGGCCTGATGCTGTCCTTCCACGGCGAGCGGCATGTCGCCCAGGCCGACCCGGTGCTGCTGGAGCGGGTGCTGCGCAATCTCGTCAGCAATGCCATCCGTTACACCGAAGACGGCGGCGTGCTGGTCAGCTGCCGGCCCTGGCAGGGCGGTTTGCGCCTGCAGGTCTGGGACAGCGGCATCGGCATCAGCGCCGCCAGCCTGCCACGTATCTTCGACGAGTTCTACCAAGTGCACAGCAATCGGCCGCTCGAGCCCCACCACCGCAAGGGTCTGGGTCTGGGCCTGGCCATCGTCAAGCGGCTGACCGAGCTGATGGGCTTGCCGGTCGCGGTGCGCTCGCGGGTCGGCAAGGGCACCGTGTTTTCCATGGACGTGCCCGTGGGCCGCGTGCCGCGGCGCGTCGACAGCCTGGGTTCGGACAGCGTGCCCGCCGCGAAGGCGCCCCTGGGCTTGACGCTGCAGGGCCGCTTCATCGTCGTCGTCGAAGACGAAGCCGCGGTGCGCGAGGGCCTGGTGGTGCTGCTGCAGGCCTGGGGCGCGCAGGTGCAGGCCTTCGACACCGTGGCGGCCGTGCAGGCCTGGCTGGCCGACCCGCAGGCCGAGCCGCCGGACCTGCTGCTGGTGGACTACCGGCTGCCCGAGGGCACCACCGGCATCGACGCGCTCACCTCGATTCGCCGCCGTTGGGCGCAGCGCCTGCTGCCCGCCATCGTCATCACCGGCAGCAGCCTGGGCGGCCACGAGGACGAGGCCGTGGTGCACGACTTCCACCTGCTCATCAAGCCGGTACTGCCCAACAAGCTGCGCGCGATGATCGCGTTCAAGCTGGGCGTGAGGTCCGCGGGCTGACCCCGTCAGCCCGCGACGGCGCTGGGCAGCAAGATGCGTTTGTCGACGTTCTGGATGTCGGTGTGGCCGCAGAAGGCCATCGTGATGTCGAGTTCCTTGTGGATGATCTGCAGCGCCTTGGTCACGCCGGCTTCGCCCATCGCGCCCAGGCCGTAGACCATGGCGCGCCCGATCATCGTGCCGCGTGCGCCCAGGGCCCAGGCCTTGAGCACGTCCTGCCCGCTGCGGATGCCGCCGTCCATCCAGACCTCGGTCTGGTGGCCCACGGCAGCCACGATGGCCGGCAGGGCTTCGATGCTGCTGGGGGCGCCGTCGAGCTGGCGGCCGCCGTGGTTGCTGACGACAATGGCATCGGCCCCGGCGGCCACGGCCAGCTTCGCGTCCTCCACGTCCATGATGCCCTTGAGGATGAACTTGCCGCCCCACTGTTCCTTCACCCAGGCCACATCGGCCCATGACAGGCGGGGGTCGAACTGCTCGTTGGTCCACGCAGCCAGCGACTTCACATCGCTCACGCCCTTGACATGGCCCACCAGGTTGCGGAATGTGTGGCGGCGCGTGCCCATCATGCCCAGCACCCAGCGCGGCTTGCTCGCGATGTTCAGCATGTTCCCCAGCGAAGGGATGACCGAAGCGCGCAGCTTGTTCTTCAGGTCCTTGTGGCGCTGGCCGATGACCTGCAGGTCCAGCGTCAGCACCATGGCGCTGCAGCGGGCGTCCTTGCAGCGCTGGATCATGCGCGCCATGGCCTCGCGGTCGCGCATCATGTAGAGCTGGAACCAGAACGGCGCGCTGGTGCTCTCGGCGACGTCTTCGATCGAGCAGATGCTCATGGTCGACAGCGTGAACGGGATGCCGAATTTCTCGGCCGCGCGCGCGGCGTGGATCTCGCCGTCGGCATGCTGCATGCCCGTCATGCCCACCGGTGCGATGCACACCGGCATCTTGGTCGCCACCCCCACCATCGTGGTGGTTGTGCTGCGGTCTTCCATGTTCACCGCCACGCGCTGGCGCAGCTTGATCTTCTGGAAGTCCTCCGAGTTGGCGCGGTAGGTGCCTTCGGTCCAGCTGCCGCTGTCGGCGTAGTCGTAGAACATGCGCGGCACGCGCTTCTTGGCCAGGACGCGCAGGTCTTCAATGGTGGTGATGACAGGCATAACGGCGTTTCTCCTTGGAGCGGCGATGCTAGCGAGGTGTCTCGCGTGGCCGCTGGGTTGTGGTCAAACCCGCACCAGCGAGCCCGCCCGCACGCCCAGCAGGCGCAGCCGGCGCTTCAGGTCCACGCGCTTCAGGCACAGCCCGGCGGCGTGGCGAATGGCGGCGGCGTCGGCCACGGCCGCAGGCAGGGTAAGGTCGCGCGTCACGGTCTTGAAGTCTTCGAAGCGCAGCTTGATGCCGATGGTGCGGCCGGCGTAGCCCTTGCGTTGCAGGTCCGTGGCCACCTGCTCGGCCAATTTAGTAAACACGCGCGTCAGTTCGGCGCGGTCGCGCACGGCGTGCAGGTCGCGCTCGAAGGTGGTTTCGCGGCTCATCGACACCGGCTCGCTGTGCGTCACCACGGGGCGCTCGTCGATGCCGTGGGCGGCGTCGAACAGCCATGCGCCGCAGGCCCGGCCGAAGTGCTCGGCCAGCCAGGGCCGGTCGCGCCGCGCGAGGTCGCCCACCGTGTGCACGTCCAGCTTGTTCAACCTGGCGGCAGCTTTGGGGCCGATGCCGTTGATCTTGCGCACCGCCAGCGGCCACACGCGCGTGGCCAGGTCGGCCGCGGTCAGCAGCGTCAGGCCGTCGGGCTTGTCCAGTTCGCTGGCGATCTTGCTCAGCAGCTTGTTCGGCGTGATGCCGATCGAGCAGCTCAGACCCGTCACCCGGCGCACGTTGTTGCGGATGTCCTGCGCCACCGCGCGCACGCCCCCGAAGGCATCGTGGCCGACGGTGTCCTGCGCGCCGGGCACGTCGGTCAGGTCGATGTAGATCTCGTCGATGCCGCGG
>ENA-OFCE01001795-OFCE01001795.1-metagenomes-genome-assembly--contig:-NODE-1795-length-10212-cov-2.583735_pt1 | contig 10212 bp, 9 predicted proteins | sample MGYA00153388_OFCE01 | MGnify analysis MGYA00153388
AAAGCAGAGCGAATCTCGCCGCGCAGCAGTGGGTCGAGCCACTTGTCCTTATTGGCCTCAGACCCGTAACGGGCGATGGTTTCCATGTTGCCGGTATCAGGCGCGGAGCAGTTGAAAACCTCTGCGGCGAAGGGCACCCGGCCCATGATCTCGCACAGTGGTGCGTATTCGAGATTCGACAGCCCTTCTGGCGCACGCGGGGAGTGCGGTAAAAACAGGTTCCACAAGCCTGCAGCGCGGGCTTTGGGCTTGAGTTCTTCAATGATGGCCGTCGGTATCCAGGCATTGCCCTTGGCACGGTTTTCAGCGATTTCACGAAAAAAACGTGCTTCGTTGGGGTAGATGTGCGCGTCCATGAACGCCAGCAGGCGGGCCTGCAGCTCTTGTACTTTGGGGGTGAAATTAAAGTCCATGTGGTCTCCTGATTGAAAAGTCGGTGTGTGTTGGGTGTTATCGCGGGTCTTAACGCGACTGTTGCTGGCTTTTAAGGGCAAAGTCCCAGGCCATTTTTGCCAGTACTGGCGCACCAGCGGCTGACGCGACAGCCTGCGCGCTGGACGCGGTGCCGGCTTCAACCCGTTTGGCAATGCCCTGCAAAATAGCCGCCAGCCGGAACAGGTTGTAGGCGAGGTAAAAGTTCCAGTCGGCTTTGAGCTGCCCGGGCGTGGTGATGCCGGTATGTTCGCAATACTTGGCAATGTAGTCAGTCTCAGTCGGAATGCCCAGCGCCGCAATGTCCAGCCCGCCAATGCCGCGAAATGCACCGGGCGGAATATGCCAGGCCATGCAGTGGTAGCTGAAGTCGGCGAGAGGGTGGCCGAGGGTGGACAGCTCCCAGTCCAGCACCGCCAGCACGCGTGGCTGGGTAGCATGAAACATCAGGTTATCAAGCCGAAAGTCGCCATGCACGATGGATGTCATCGCCTCGTCACGCGCTGTAAGGGGAATGTTGGCGGGCAGCCAGGCCATCAGCTTGTCCATCTCTGGGATGGGCTTGGTGATGGATGCCGTGTACTGCTTGCTCCAGCGGCCAATTTGCCGTTCAAAGTAGTTGCCGGGTTTGCCATAGTCGGCCAGGCCACGCTCTGCAAACTTGACTTTATGCAGCGCACTGATGACGCGGTTCATTTCGTCATAAATCTCGGCGCGCTGGGTGTTGGTCATGCCGGGCAGGGCCTGGTCCCACAGCACGCGGCCTTCAACGAATTCCATCACGTAAAACATGCGGCCGATGATGGATTCATCTTCACACAGGCAGTGCATTTTGGCGACTGGCACATCTGTGCCTTGCAGGCCACTCATGACCTTGAATTCACGCTCTACCGCGTGGGCCGATGGCAGCAGCTTGGCCACTGGGCCGGGCTTGGCGCGCATCACATACGATTGGGCAGGCGTGTTGAGTTTGTAGGTGGGGTTGGACTGGCCGCCCTTGAAAATTTCAACCTGCAATGGGCCTTTGAAACCCGGCATGTGCTTGTCCAGGTACGCCGTTAATGCAACCACATCAAAAGCGTGCTGCGCCGTGACCTCACGTGTGCCGACAAAATGGTCAAAGTTGCTCATCGTTGATAGCTCAAGACTTTTCAAGATCCGTGTCTGAAATGCGCAGCAAAGCTTCGCGGCTGCGCACCACCAAGCCACCCTGCTCGATGCGGATGGTGTTTTCGCGCTCCATCGCCTTGAGTTCCTGGTTCACCCGCTGGCGCGATGCACCTAGCAGTTGCGCCAGTTCTTCTTGCGCAAGCTGCAGGCCAATGCGCACCTCGCTGCTGTCCGACAAACTCGGCACGCCATAGCTGCGTGCCAAGTGCAGCAGTTGCTTGGCCAGGCGCGCGCGCAGCGGCAGGGTGTTCAGGTCTTCTACCAGGCCGAACAGTTGGCGTATGCGGCGTGCGTGCAGGCGCAGCATGGCTTCGTACAGTTCGGCGTGGGTAGCCAGGATTTTTTTGAAATCGGCTTTGGCCACACACAAGATAGTGGTTTCTCCGTGCGCGTAGGCATCGTGCGTGCGCCGATCGCCGTCGAATATTGCCACGTCGCCAAACCAGATGCCCGGCTCCACATAAGTCAGTGTGATCTGCTTGCCTGATATGGATGTGGAGCTGACGCGCACCGCACCTTTGGCGCAGGCTATCCAGTCTTCGGGCGGGTCGCCCCGGGCGGCAATCAGTTCGCCGTCTCGAAATCGTTTGACGTAAGCGCATCGGAGTATGTCGTGCCTAAGCGACGGGGACAGGCTTGAAAACCAGCGGCCACTGTTAATGGATTCGCGTTCTTCGATGGTAAGGATGGGGTCGTCCATGGCTTGTCTTTTGGGTGACTGGAGAAATGTTCATTGTCGCTTGAGAGACGGGTTTGCCTGGCTGGCATTGTCGCCAGCGTGTCGGCTTGGCCTGCGCGAATTTACCGAAAGTGCGGCGTGCGTTTGGCTAGAAAGGCGTCGATGCCTTCGCCGCCATTGGTGTGGTGCAGGTTGCGTACAAAGTGGTCGCGCTCTTGATGCAGCTGCTGGCTCAAGTTGTTGGTGGGTGCGTCATTGAGCAGCTCTTTGATGCTGGCCAGTGCGTTGGGCGCTCGGGCATTGAGCCGCTCTGCCAAACTCAGCGCTTCAGTCAGGGCGCTGCCGCTGCTGCAAACGCGGTTCACCAAACCAAAATCATTCAGACGCTGCGCACTGATGCGTTCCCCGCACATCAGCAGTTCGTTGGCCAGCTGGCGGGGCAGGGCGCGGCCAAGCGCCCAACTGCCACCACCATCAGGCGACAAGCCAACGGTGCTGTATGACATGACGAACACGGCGTTGCTAGAGGCCACGCAAAAGTCACATGCCAGCACCAGTGAAAATCCGGCTCCAGCGGCTGCGCCTTCAACTGCTGCAATGATGGGCTTGGGGTAGGTGCGAATGGAGTCAATCCAGTTGTGCAGGCCATCAATGCTTTGGGCTTGCACTTCTTTGGGTTGTTGGCGGTTGGCCAGCAGGCGCTGCAAATTGCCGCCTGCACAAAACGCTGAACCTTCACCCGTGATGATGACGCTGCGTATTTCAGAATTCGTTTCAGCAGCATTCAGCGCTTCAACGCCTGCGGCGTAGATCTCGGGACTCAAAGCGTTTTTAAACTCAGGATTACTGATGGTGAGGATCAGCGTTTGGCCTTCGCTGGTGCTCTTTAATGAACTTGGCATGCTTAGCTTTCCTCGTGCATCAAACTAAGTCCGATGGCACCGCGGCGGCGCAGCCACGGCGAAGGGCGGTAGCGCTGGTCGCCATACACGGTTTGCATGTTGAACAGCACTTCAAGAATATTCGTTGGGCCATATCGGTCGCCCATCGCCAAGGGACCCAGCGGGTAGCCCAGGCCAAGCGTGACAGCAGTTTCCAAATCTTTCGGGCTGCAAATGCTTTGCTGGCAAATGTCGCTGGCAATGTTGACGATGGTGGCCACGACACGCTGGGTAACAAAGCCGCCACTGTCGCGGATCACGCTGACGGCCTTGCCATCGCTTGCAAACAGGGCGTGGGCAGCATCTCGCATGTCTGTGCGGGTGGCTGGGTTGGTGGCCAGCACCCGGCGCTTGGTGGCCGCGTCGTCTACCAGCATGTCAATACCGATGGTGCGGGTGGGGTCCAGCCGCTCGACCACGGCGACGGTGGTGATGTCAAAACCCAGTGGTGCGACCAGCATCAGCGCCTGGGGGGATGCGGAAGCACCGGTTTCGATCTTTGCGCCCAAGGTTTTGAGCAGTTGCAATAGTTCCGAGCGGCGTGATGCGCGTGGCGATACCCAGATGGGTGGTATGTCTGCCATTGCAGGTGCAGGTGCTTCAGGCGTAACTTGCACCACGCCGCCTTCGTATTTGTAAAAGCCTTCACCCGTTTTGCGACCCAACATACCACCTGCCAGACGCTGTGCAGTGATGACGCTGGGGCGGTAGCGGGCTTCTTCATAGTATTGGTGGTAGACCGATTCCATGACTGGGTGCGACACGTCCAGTGCCGTTAAATCCATCAACTCAAATGGCCCCAGTTTGAAGCCTGCCTGGTCCCGCAAAATACGGTCAATCGTGGCAAAGTCTGCAATGCCTTCGCTGACGATGCGCAAAGCCTCTGTACCGTAACCACGGCCTGCATGGTTGACGATAAAACCGGGTGTGTCTTGCGCCAGCACGGCGGTGTGGCCCATTTGCTTGGCGTAGGCGCTGAGTTGCTGGCAAACGGCGGCATCTGTCTTCAGTCCGGCAATCACTTCGACCACTTTCATGAGTGGCACGGGGTTGAAGAAGTGGTAACCCGCAAAACGCTGCGGGGTTTTAAGCTTGGCAGCAATCGCCGTGACGGACAGGGACGAGGTGTTGCTGACCAAGATCGCCTTGGATGAAACCACATTTTCCAGCTCGGTAAACAGGGCTTGTTTGACATCCAGCCGCTCGATAACGGCTTCGACCACCAAGTCGCAGTCGGTCAATTCAAACAGCGTATGGACGGTTAAAACGCGGTTTTTATGGGCATCAGCGGTGGCTGTGTCCAGCCTGTTTTTGGTGACCAGCTTGTCCCATTGAGCTGCCAATTCAGCCTTGGCCTTTTGGCTGGCATCTGGCTGCATGTCGTAAAGTTTGACGGTGCTGCCAGCTTGTGCGGCGATTTGCGCAATGCCACGCCCCATGGCCCCTGTGCCCACAATGCCAACAGTTTGATAAATAGGTTTCATGAACATGGATTATTACGCAGGCTGCAAACTGCCCGACTATGCGAAAATCGTATCTAACTGTATCTATCATGTCGTTGTGAAAAAGAGTTTTATCGTTCTGTCGGGTTTGTTGTTGCTGTCTTCTGCCAGCAGCATGGCGATGTCGCTTGGGCGACACAGCGGCGCCACGCTCATTGGCAGGCCGCTGGATATTTCTGTTCAGGCTGTGGTGGAGGCTCAGGACAATGCGGGCAACCTGTGCCTGGAGGCAGATGTTTTTTATGCCGATAACAAGATCGACAAATCCCGCGTTCGTGTCACGCTTGAAAAATCGGCATCCGTAACGCCGCAGGCGCTGATTCGTATCCGTTCGACGGCCTTGGTTGATGAGCCCGTCGTGACGATTTATTTGCGGGCGGGTTGCCAGCTAAAAACCGAACGACGCTACGTGAGTTTGGCTGAGCTGGTATCTGAAGCCTTGCCAGACAGAAGTATGCCAGCGCCTATGCCATCGGCAGCGCCTGTCAGGTCTGCTGTCATTCGGCCCTTGAATGCGGCAACTTCGACTGTGGAGGCGGCAGCACCTGGCACCGCCAAGCCTGTCAAACGCAGTCGCTCGCGTGCATCAGCGGTGGCAGCGCCGATGGAAGCTGGCAGCGCAACGTCTGTTGAAACCGTGCCTGTTTCGCCAGCGAAAGAACAGGCTCAAACACCCAAGACAAAACAGCCGCGCGCGCCTGTCGCAGCCAATGACGGCAAGTCGGCTACTCCAGCAAAAGCACGTCTGAAGCTGGAGCCGCTGGACTTGGTGATTGAGCGTGACCCGCAACTGAAATCTTCGGCTGAATTGCTGTCTATACCAGCGGCTAACCCGCAAGAGCGTGCTGCGGCCAGTGCCTTGTGGCGGGCGCTGTCGGCGCAGCCGCAAGACATTCTTCGAGATACTGAAAAACTGGAAACGCTCGAGAAATCGGTACGCAGCTTGCAGGCGCAAGGCCAAAAAACCCTGCTGTCTATCGATGATCTCAATGTCAAGCTTCAACAGGCGCAGTCAGAACGCTATGCGAATGCGCTGATCTATGCACTGCTCGCTTTGTTGCTGGCGGCAATGGCTGGTCTTGCCTACCTGCTTCGGCATCGATTGTTCGGTCGACGTGCTGAATCAGGTGACAAGCCCTGGTGGCGCAAAAATGATGTCTATGAAAGTCACCACGAAGCATGGATTGACAGCTCGCCACCACATGATTCCTACGACCTGGGCGCTGGCCGGAGCAGTCCATTGGCCAAGTCAAAACGTCTTGACGTCAATGTTGACTTTGACATCGATCCGGCCGTTTTGAAACCAATGGCTATCCGGCCAGCGGTTACGCCGAATTTTGCTGATTCAGTACCTTTTGAGCATAAAGACAAATCTGGCTTTGGATCGAGCATGATGCATCCAACCCGAACCGCAAAGGCCGAGGAGTTGTTTGATGTGCAGCAGCAAGCTGATTTTTTCTTGTCGATTGGTCAGCACGAGCAAGCAATTGAGCTTTTGCGCAGTCACATTTCTGAAAACCATGAAACCAGCGCACTGGTTTATCTTGATCTTTTCAACCTGTACCACGAGCTCAAGCGACCCGCTGAATATGAGAGCTTGCGGCTGACTTTCATTCGGCGCTTCAACGCTCAAATTCCAGCTTTCGGGTTGTACACAAACAAGAACTTAGGGCTAGAGGCTTACCAGCTCGCGCTGTCGCGGATTGAAGCGTTGTGGCCTTCCCCCAAAGTGCTTGACATCATTGAGGAATCACTTTTCAGGCGACCCGACACCGACGCTGAAGCTTTCAATCTTGAGGCGTATCGTGAGCTGTTGCTGTTGTATTCGGTTGCCAAAGAAATCATCAGCCCAGAGTCCCAGGCTCTGATTGCCCCAAAGTTTGACTTGCCTGACCGACCCGATGACAGCGGCCACTCTAGGCCGATGACTTTTAAGTCCACAGCCATCCAGCCGTTATCGGCTAATTTGGCCGCAAACCAGCAGGCCGTTGGGCAAAACGAGCTGACGCAGACTTTGGCCGTATCAACCATTCCGCCTGCGTCGCAGCGACTAGGTTTGGACATCAACTTAAATGACCTCCCAACGCTGGATGTCCAAGCTGTTTCAAACATGGCGTCTGATGCCCGGTTTCTTGCTGGGTTTGATCCTGTCGCTCCGCCGACTCTTGACTCTGCACCCATACCGCCGGCCAAAGTTGCAACGGATGCTGATAACCTGATTGATTTCGAGATATTTGACGTGCCGCAGGCAGCATCAGAAAAAGCCAAACTGCCTGAGGTTTGAGTCTTTTAAAGCGTCAACGCCGCACCTGCAGTGCGCCAGGGTTGACGATGTTGGTTGGCGTGCCCTTGATGAAATTGATCACATTGTCAAACGCTGCGTTGAAATACATTTGATAACTGTCTAGCTCAACATAGCCGATGTGCGGTGTGCAAATGCAATTCTCCAGCCTCAGAAGGGCGTGACCTTGCAAGATCGGCTCTGACTCAAACACATCCACAGCGGCCAGCCCTGGCCGCCCCCGATTGAGCGCCGATAGCAGGGCTTCTGGCTCAATCAATTCAGCGCGTGAGGTATTGACCAACAGCGCGGTTGGTTTCATGCGGGAAAGATCATCCAGGTTCACAATGCCGCGCGTTTCTTCTACCAAACGCAGGTGCAAGCTCAATACATCGCTTTGCTCAAACAGCTCTGCTTTGCTGTTGGTTACTTCCAGGCCGTCCTGCATTGCTCGTTGTCTGGACTCTTCACGCCCCCAAACGAGAACACGCATACCAAAAGCCTGACCGTAACCTGCCAGAATTTTGCCGATTTTGCCGTAGCTCCAGATACCCAGTGTTTTGCCATTGAGCACTGTACCCAAACCGAAGTTGGCAGGCATTGAAGCCGATTTCAGACCCGCTTGCTGCCAGGCACCGTGTTTGAGGTGAGCCACGTAATGTGGAATGCGCCGTGCGGCGGCCATGATCAATGCCCATGTCAGTTCAGCAGGTGCAATAGGTGAGCCCACACCCTCAGCAACCACCACGCCCCGTTCAGTACAGGCACCCACGTCAATGTGCGCACCGACGCGGCCAGTTTGCGCAATCATTTTGAGTTTTGGCAGCTTTTCAATCAATTGCCTGTTGATGTGTGTTCGCTCACGGATCAGCACAATCACATCAGCGTCTTTGAGCCTGACGGAGAGCTGGCCGATACCTTTGACGGTGTTGGTGTAGACCTTGGCTGGGTAGGCGTCTAGCTTGGCGGCGCAATTTAGTTTTCTTACCGCATCCTGGTAGTCATCAAGAATCACAATATTCATAACAATATTGTGCCTGCAAGTTTTCAGCTTTTACAAAATCAAGTCAACCGATTCAATTGCATACATAAGCTTTGGCAGGACGCGATATGAATTTGACGCTATCCAGCCATGCGGTCAAGCTCGGCGCATACGTCTGACATGCGGCCTGAAATGACCAATCGTCCTGCACATGAGCGGTTTGCGCCGGGTTCAAACTGGCGGACAATTTTCAAACGCTGCACTGGCGCTAGAGCTACGCTTTTTCGCACGGGCCTTGCTTCAGTAAGCCTGAGCGTTTTGTACGGCTGCGCTGGGGCTCGGTAAGCCATGGCCGGGCTGAAGCCGGGGCGGCTAGAGGCCGACGCAGACTGCGCGGGTACAAAGAAAGCAGCAAGCGCCTGAATCGGCGCCAGCAGCATTGACAGCCCTGTGCTGCGACCAAAAAGCGGTGACAAACTAGCGATTCCCATCATGAACTCCTGAATTAATAGAGACTTGCGCCTCGATGTTTATTCCAATTCCCAATAAAAACGATAACTGCGTTGTTTCGCCTTGCCGTGCCGTAGCACTGTCTGCGGCTTCACGACTTGTTCTCGCTTTTATTGGAAGTTGGAATTCAGGCAGGATTGCGATACGACTGAACTTTGGTAAGTGGTCAAGCCGCAAAAGCCGCTGCAACAGGGTGTTGGCTCATCTCTATGCCGAGCCAAACGCCCGCCACCTGTTGCGTGGCCAGGTTTTTTTACATCAATATCGTGTTTCTAATCAGCCCCACCGCCAGCCCTTCAAGCTCAAAGGGCTCGCCTGGCTGAACCACAATGGTTTTGAAGTCCGGGTTTTCAGGCAGAAGCTCAATCAGGTCTTTGGTGCGCCTGTAACGTTTGACGGTGACTTCATCACCCAGGCGTGCCACCACGATTTGGCCATTTTTTGCTTCTTTGGCTTGCTTGACGGCTAGCAAATCGCCGTCCATGATGCCGATGTCACGCATGCTCATGCCGCGTACTTTGAGCAAGTAGTCGGGTTGCTTTTGAAACATGCTGGCCTCAAAAGTGTAGCTTTGCTCAATGTGTTCCTGCGCCAGGATGGGGCTACCAGCAGCAACCCGTCCCACCAGTGGCAGGACGAGTTGGGCCAGGCTTTGCAACGGCAGGGAAAACTGATGAAGGCGAGATTCATTTACGCTGCGCATGTCGCCTGCACGCAAGCGAATGCCGCGTGAAGTACCGCTAACAAGTTCAATCACGCCTTTGCGGGCCAGGGCTTGCAAGTGTTCTTCAGCAGCGTTGGCGGACTTGAAACCAAGCTCGGTGGCAATTTCCGCCCGTGTGGGCGGTGCGCCCGTGCTGGCAATGGCGCGCTGGATCAGCTCGAAAATCTGTTGCTGTCGAGCTGTCAGCTTTGGGCCGTCAGGCGATACATTTAACGGTCGGTTGGACGACATGTTTGAGAAGTGATTCAAAGTGCTCATGGTTGCCATCCTTGGGTGACGCTTGACTACCGGGCTCTAGTTAAGCTGTTTTAATATCCAGTAGCTGTATTTTTAGCCAGCTTTCTGCCAATTGCAAGTTATTTTTTAACTATTTATCAGATGCATCACAAAAAAATCATGATTTTGGGTACTGGTGGCACGATTGCCGGCATGGCCAGCAATGCTGCAAGCCATATTGATTACACCGCCGCACAAGTGGGCGTTTCCCAACTGGTCGGCGCTATCGCAGGCTTGAGCGCTCAGGTTGAGACCGAGCAAGTGGCGCAAATCGATAGCAAAGACATGTCTTTTGAGGTGTGGACGGCGCTGGCTAATCGTGTGCAACAGCACTTGGCGCAAAACGATGTACAGGGTGTGGTGATTACCCACGGCACCGACACACTGGAAGAAACCGCGTACTTTCTACAGGCTGTCTTGAACCCGGTCAAACCTGTGGTGCTGACGTGTGCGATGAGGCCTGCCAGTGCGCTGGCGCCAGATGGACCGCAAAATATCCTGGATGCAGTGACGGTTGCCAAACACGAAGGGGCGCAAGGCGTGGTGGTGGTTTGTGCGGTGGCCAGCATCGGTGCGGACATCGCGCCAGCGCCTGCGGCAACTGCGGCGCCCTTGAGCAGGCTGCGGCGGCGAGGGGTTTTGAGATCTGTCATGGCTTGTCTCCGGTTGTAAAAAATAATCAGAAATGATGTAAAAAAATCATCAGTAAACGTTA
>ENA-OFCE01001797-OFCE01001797.1-metagenomes-genome-assembly--contig:-NODE-1797-length-10201-cov-3.671003_pt1 | contig 10201 bp, 11 predicted proteins | sample MGYA00153388_OFCE01 | MGnify analysis MGYA00153388
CCCCCGAAGGGGGAGATTCGGCGTAAAAAAAGGATGCCGCTGCGATCGTTAACGCTCTAAAATAATTTATAAGCCTGATTGACTATAAATTATTTTAGAATTTACAATCGAACTCAGGTTAAGAAGAGTTAATTCTTGACGGATGGATGTGCCTGTATTGGGGTATAAAACTTGGGGCAGTTGCATCCCTTCTTAAAAATGCTGCAAGCACTTAAAAGTAGCACCAGCGTTAAAAGAGCAATATATTTGTTGACTTTTTTCATGAGTTGATGCTTTATTCACTAAAACGTAAAATCACGCTTTTTATGCATTACGAGGTAAGAAAAAATGGCCATACTCACTCCCGTCATATCGGCAAATAAATCCCACCATTCCGCAGAGCGGTAGTTAAAGAATTTCCATTGCAATATCTCTATCAATCCACCAAACACAAAAGTGGAAACTGTAATTTTTATGAATGTAGTAATTGAGAACTGATACTCGTCCGAACCTTTGCTTAAACCATTAAGCAAAAACACCGTGAGTACAAAGAATAATCCCAAGTGTACCATCTTATCAAATCCTTCAAAAAAACGAACTGATTTAGAAACATTATGCATGGGCATGTTGCACAAAACCAAAATAATAACAGACCAAATTAAAGATGGAACCTGATACTTAATGGATTTGATCATCTTATTGGCCTATTAATTTTCTGTACGCTTCTGCGGATAGCAATGTGGAGTGATCTTGACTTGCTAAACTGATTTTCACCATCCACCCATCGCCGTAAGGGTCAGAGTTTACCAATTCTGGGTTGGCGTCCAGTTTTTCGTTTACTTCCAAAACTGTTCCGGTAATGGGCATAAATAGATCTGATACTGTTTTAACAGCTTCTACCGTGCCGAAAACCTTCCCCTCGTTTACTTCCTTGCCTGCTGCAATATCCACGTACACGATATCTCCCAATTCATGCTGAGCAAACTCGGTTATGCCAATGTAGGCTTCGTTACCTTCAATTCTGACCCATTCGTGGTCGCTGGTGTATTTTAATTCTTCAGGAAAATTCATTGTATTGTTTTTTGCGTAAAAATAACAGGAATATTTTATATAAGTAAGTTAAAAATTTAAGCCCTTCAAAATAAAATCTAAAACCGTAATTTTGGGCAAAATGGTGAACCCCGGCATAAAACAAGATATCAGAAGCTTTTCCCTAGAAAAACTTAGGGTTGCTTTTGGGGATATGGGCGAAAAAAACTTCAGGGCAAACCAAGTTTACGAATGGTTGTGGAAAAAATCATCCAACACCTTCGGAGAGATGAGCAATCTTTCAAAAGAGTTGAGAGAGAAACTGGATACCAATTTTACCATAAATGCCGTAAAAATCAACAGTACGCAATACAGTAACGATAAAACCATCAAAAACACTTTCAAGCTTTTTGATGACCATTTGATAGAAGGCGTACTCATCCCGGCAACGGAAAGAATGACCGCCTGCGTATCTTCCCAAGTGGGTTGTAGCCTTACCTGTAAATTTTGCGCCACGGGTTATATGGAACGCAAACGCAATTTAAATGCCGATGAAATTTACGACCAAGTGGTGCTAATTGGCAAACAAGCCAACGAAAACTACGGCATCCCACTTACCAATATTGTTTATATGGGTATGGGCGAACCTTTGCTAAACTATGCCAACGTTCTAAAATCTATAGAACGTATTACCGCAGAAGATGGTTTAAACATGGCCTCTAAACGGATTACTGTCTCCACGGCCGGAATTGCCAAAATGATCAAAAAACTGGGCGATGATGAAGTTAAGTTTAATCTTGCACTTTCTTTACATGCCGCAAATGATACTAAGCGAAACGAGATTATGCCCATTAATGAGGCCAATAGCCTAAGCGCCCTTGCCGAGGCACTTAAATATTATTACGCCAAAACCAAAAATGCCGTTACTTACGAATACATCGTTTTCGATAATTTTAATGATGGTATAGAAGATGCAAAAGAACTGGCCAAATTTTGCAAACACATTCCCTGCAAAGTGAATATCATAGAGTATAATCCCATATCCTTTGCAGCTTATGCAAATGCCGATGGCGACAAGATTGACGCTTTTGCCAATTATTTGAAAAATTGCGGCGTTAATACCAACATCAGGCGCAGCAGAGGTAAAGACATAGATGCAGCCTGCGGACAGTTAGCCGTAAAAGATAAAGTGAATTGAGTTATGCTGGGATATTTTAAAGACTTTTTCTCTCTGATATTCCCGAAGCTCTGTTTAAGTTGTGGACAAGGTTTGACCAAGTATGAAAACTGCATTTGTATTTTATGCCTGCATCAAATGCCTTATACAAACTATCATTTAGAAAGTGATAATAAGCTACTGAAACAATTTTGGGGCAGGGTGGATATAAACGCCGCAGCAGCTTTTTTGCATTTCAAAAAAGGCAGTAAAGTACAAACTTTAATGCACCAGCTTAAATATCATAACCAACCAGAATTGGGTATAGAACTGGGACGTTTATATGGAAAAGTACTGGGTAGTGTTGACGTATATAAAGATGCGGATATAATTGTACCGGTACCATTACACAAGACACGGCTAAAAAAACGAGGTTACAATCAAAGCGAGCAGTTTGCCTTGGGCTTATCAGAAACTATGGACATTCCTGTAGATTGCAACGTTTTAATTAGGCAGCTTGCATCAGAAACGCAGGTAAGTAAAAGCAGGTTTAACCGTTATAAAAATATGGAGGAAGTTTTTATTGCCAAACCTATTCAAGCCTATAAAAAAATATTGTTGGTTGATGATACCATAACTACTGGGGCAACTTTAGAAGCTTGCACCCTAGCCCTAAATAAAGCGGGCTGCACATACATTAATATTGCAGGAATAGCTTTTACAGAATAATTTAAAATACCATATTTGTTGAAATGAAGAAATTTATATACTTAGTTACTTTTGGCCTGTTGGCGATTTCTGCTTGTAAAAGAGATGTTGCAATTGATGTGAATCCTGCTTACAAACTCAATTTTTCTACAGATTCTATATTGTTTGATACGGTTTTTACTTCTATTGGCTCAACATCAAGAAGCATAAAGGTATTTAACCTTTCCAAAAGCGATATCCAAATTAGTAATATACGTTTAGTGGGCGGCGCAACATCTCCTTTTAAAATCAATATAAATGGAGTTGCACAATCATCGGTAAATGATATTAGATTAAATGGAAAAGATTCTATCTATGTTTTCGTAAAGGCCGTAATAGATCCTAATCAAGCTAATGCACCATTTTTAGTACAAGATACTTTAGAGTTTTTAACAAATGGAAACCTGCAAAAAATACCTGTTGTTGCTTATGGGCAAAACGCTATTTATTTGAATTCAAAAACATTGGAGGCTGATTACGTATTCAAAAAAAATCTACCTTATTTGATTTTCAATTATGTAGAAATTGCCAAAAACAAAAAGGCCAGCATTGAACCGGGTGCCAGACTGTATTTTCATAGTGGTGCCGAAATGAATGTATATGGCACATTAGCTGCAAATGGAAGTTTAACAGATACCATAACTTTTTGCAGCGACAGAACGGAACGTATATACAGAGATGAGCCAGGGCAATGGAAAGGTGTACATTTTTTTAAAACCAGTATAGATAATACCTTGAATTATTGTACTGTCAAAAATGCAATTGTAGGCTTAAGGGTCGATTCCTTAAGTGACGATTTCAAACCAAAATTATTGATCACCAATTCCATTATAAAAAACCACACCATTGCTGGTTTAATGGCCTATACAGCACATATAGTGGGCATCAACAACCTTATATACAATTGCGGCAAACACCTAATGATAGGTTTGTATGGGGGCACTTATGAATTTTACCAAAATACATTTGCCAATAGCAGCAACAATTTTAGTAGGCAAACGCCATCTGTTGTTTTTAGCGATAATACAGAAGACGGGCTATTAAGGTATAAAAAACTAAATATAATTTTTACAAACAATATTGTTTGGGGAAATGCAGATAGCGAGTTTTTGATAAATAGCGCCAACTCCAGTTTGCTTAATGCAAGTATCCAAACCAATTTGCTTAAAACAACCTTGTTTAACAATGCAAGTGATAATGTAATAAATCAAGACCCATTGTTTCAGGACGTAAAAAAAGACAATTATTTTTTAGCGGTTAACAGCCCGTCACAAAATGCAGGTACAGATTTAAGTGCCAATTTTTACTACAATAAATTTATAAAAACAGATTTGAAAAATGTGCTTCGGGGTTTCCCATCTGATTTGGGATGTTTTGAAGTAAGATAATTTTTTGGCTTGTGGAATTGCCCCTTTAACAATCGTTTTTTCCAGCAATGTTTTACAGAAAATGCTAGACTTTGAAAGTTTAAACACCTAAATTTTTTCGAATCAAGCTTAACAGAAGATTTAAATGTCCAATAAATCTACCAAATACACATTCAAGCCCGATTTTATTAGTTTCTCTCTACTAAATTCTAAGGTTTTATTTGAAATTTTATCACGATAATGCTATTTAAAATAACATTTTTACAAGCAGACATTTTAAATATTATTAAATTCAAAAAAGTTCATTAAATGTTAAATTAAAGTTGGTGTAGTGTTAAACCTTTGGCATGTTATATATATTTTAGAATATAATTACAACACCAATTAACCAATACATTAAACCACAAACCAACAATGCTCAACTACATTGAACCCGTAATTAGGAAAGTAAATTTACTACAGCCAGTAGAGCAGAAAACTGCTGCATTAATAATTGCTAATGTTATTTTCATTACTGTACTAGCTTCAATTACAGTATTTTGTTTGCTTTTTAAATTTATTTAGAGAAGGACAAATCAACAAGGCGAGGAAAATCAATACGCATTTTCCTCGCCTTTTATGATATTAATGACAGTCAGAAATATGATTTTAACATCCATCATAAAAGACCATTCTTCCATATAAAAAATATCATATTTAACTCTTTCTTCCATTTGGTTAAAGTGTAATGTTTCTCCTCTAAACCCATTTACTTGTGCCCATCCTGTAATACCTGGCTTTGCAAAATGCCTCAACATGTACCTGTCTATAATTTCATTATATTGAGCATTCATTTTAATGGCATGTGGACGTGGCCCCACAACGCTCATAGAACCCATTAATACGTTAAAGAATTGTGGGAGTTCATCCAGACTCGATTTCCTTAAAAACTTGCCCAATTTGGTTATCCTGTCATCATCCTTGGATACTTGCACGAAATCTGCATCCTTGTCCACGACTTTCATAGAACGAAACTTGATGATTTTGAAGATTTCGTTGTTCCTTCCAGCTCTATTTTGCAAGAAAAATACAGGACCTTTTGAATCTAATTTAATCAATATTGCAATGATGGGTATCAGCCATGACAATAAAAAAATGCAAATAAATAAAGAGAAACAAACATCCAAAAGTCTTTTTTTAAATCTTGCCTGTATATCTTCCAATGGTTCCTCACGCAGGGTTATAATAGGGAAACCTTCCAGATAAGATATGTTAAAGGGAGTTTCCATGGTACCCAAAAAATCTGGAACAAATTTTAAACGTAAGCATTGTTTTTCAGCTTCTAACAAAAGATATTTGGCTTCTGGCATTCTATCAGGGGTTAATGAAACGTAAACATCTTTGACTCCAGAAATAGCAGCATCATTTAAATATCCAATGGTTTTAGAGTTCAGCGTTCCATTTTGATCTGTAAATAATGAATTTGTATTTTGTTCATCATCTAAAAAGCCCATAAATTTAAAGTTACGGCTCTGAGCAAAAAATTGACTGAGTTTATCGCCCGTTGCATTTCTGCCTAAAATGGCCACAGGTTTACCTATTCCATATTGCCGCGATATCATTATTTCAAATAATGAACCCAAAAATCGGCTAGTAAATAAAAACAACGTTAATAAACAATAAAATATCAACAGAAATTTGCGAGACAAATAATTGTCGTTAGTAAATGTGAGAAAGATTAGGAATATGAAAATATTTAAAGCCAAACTTCGCCACGTAACTCTTAAAATGTTTTCTACTGTTTTTACCATATCCATATGGTACATTCTGTAAATACTTGAGCTAACCAACCAGATTAGGTTAATAATAATTAGATATTTTTTATACGATAAGGGGTGCGGTTCATTGCCAAGTAATTCTAATATCGAAAAGCTTAACGTAAACGCAATGTTAAGCAACAGCAAATCTGTTACACTTAATATAATCCTTAGCAAGAATAAATAGCGTGTTTGTGTGTTAGGCATGTTTACATCATAGGCTAAAATCAGTCAAATATAATTAATCACCAATAATATTCGGTTTTATTATTAAACTATCTATTAGTTTATAATTATTTTAGAAGAAAGGTTTTATAAAATTTTCCGTTAAAAAAAAGCCTACAATAATCAATCTCTATCTCTACTTAACTTACTAAACTTTAACGTATTCTCTTGCAAAGCAAACTGTTCTCTTCTATTTTTTACAATACGTATGGCGGTAAACAAGGCTTCACGAAAAGACGATTCCGAGGCCATGTTTTTCCCCGCAATATCAAAACCTGTCCCATGATCTGGCGATGTACGCACCACGTTTAAACCAGCCGTAAAGTTTACACCTTGGTTAAAAGACAAAGTTTTAAAAGGTATTAATCCCTGATCATGGTACATTGCCAAAACGGCGTCAAATTTTGCGTAAGCTTTATTGCCGAAAAAGCCGTCTGCGGGATAAGGCCCAAATGCAAAAATACCTTCCTTGTTTGCGGCTTCAATGGCAGGTGCAATAATATCATTGTCCTCATTTCCTAAAAGACCGTTGTCACCAGCGTGTGGATTTAAACCCAAAACAGCAATTTTTGGTTTTTCTATCCAAAAATCATTCTTTAAGCTACTGCTTATCAGCCTGAGCTTAGAAACAATTTTATCAATAGTGATATTATCAGCGATGTCCTTTACGGGGATATGAGCCGTTACAACGCCTACCTTTAATTCATCGCTCATTAAAAACATCAATGAATCTAATCCTCCTGCTTTTTCCTGAATATATTCGGTATGACCAGCAAACCTAAACTCATCGCTTTGAATGCTGTGCTTATTAATGGGTGCAGTAACTAAAGCATCTATTTTCCCAGATATTAAATCTTCCGTTGCCTTTTGAAGAGATAGAAACGCATATTTACCTCCGTTTTCGTTGGATTCGCCTAAATCTATCTTCACATCTTCTTCCCAACAATTTATCATATTGGGTTTGTTGCGCTGTGCTTGTTCTGCTTGGTTAATCACCTGAAAAGAAAAATCATTAATTCCCAAAGCTTTGCGGTGGTAAGATGCCACTTTTGTATGCCCATAAACTATGGGCGTGCAGTATTTATAAATCTGATTGTCTAGCAGGGTTTTGATGATTACCTCTAAACCAATGCCGTTTGTATCACCAATAGAGATTCCAATTTTTAGCGGTTCGCTCATTACTTCATTTATAAATATCTGCAAAATAAAGATTTTTGGGCTAATACTAGTTTACAACCATCAAACTTTAATAAGTTTGTGCAAAAGATAGCGTGGCAATGAGTTTGGTTAGAGCAAAAAAACATTTAGGGCAACATTTTTTGACGGATAAAAACATTGCGCAAAAAATAGTGAATAGTTTACAATCTGCTCAGCTTTATAACCAAGTATTGGAAGTTGGGCCAGGTATGGGCGTTTTGTCCGACTTTCTGTTGGAAAAATCCGAATATCAAACCTATTTGATTGACATTGATACTGAATCGTTTTTGTTCCTTCAAAAAAAATATCCCCATTTGGGCGATAAACTCATCAACGATGATTTTCTAAACCTCGACTTTAAATCTGTTTTTCCATCGTCTTTTGCCATTATCGGAAACTTCCCCTACAATATATCTTCACAAATTTTATTTAAGATTTTAGATAACCACAACCAAGTGCCAGAAGTAGTGGGGATGTTTCAGAAAGAAGTTGCCGAGCGCATTGTAGCCAAGCCAGGCAATAAGCAATACGGAATTTTGAGTGTTTTTTTGCAGGCTTATTATAAATGCGAATATTTATTTACCGTTAAAGCGGGAGTTTTCAATCCACCGCCAAAGGTACTTTCTGCCGTTATCCGCCTCAGCAGAAATGAAGTAGCGCAGTTAGATTGTAATGAAAAGCTATTTTGGCAAGTGGTTAAAGCAGGTTTTAATCAGCGCAGAAAAACTTTGAGTAATGCTTTACAAACTATTATTGGTAAAGAAAATCAGGATGAACAAAAAATTTGGACATTGCGAGCCGAGCAACTTTCCGTTGCCGATTTTGTTTCCCTCACACAAACCATTTCTAATACCAGAATATGAGTAAACCAAAAATACTGGTGGCTGATGAACTGCATCCCGCATTTAAACAAGGAGCGCAAGATTTAGGATTTGACGTAGTTGATGCACCAAAAATTACCCGAGAAGAAGTTTTAAAATGCATCGCTGATTTTGATGGAATTGCCATTCGTACCAAGTTCAATATTGATAAGGAATTAATAGAGGCCGCTACACGATTGAAATTCGTAGCTCGTGCCGGTGCCGGTATGGATAACATTGATGTGGAATTTGCTCAACAACGGAACATTAAACTCATTAATGCACCAGAAGGAAACTGTGATGCGGTAGGCGAACACGCTGTTGCGCTCTTACTTTCGTTAATGAATAATTTACGAAAGGCAGATGCGGAAATTAGAAATGGCATTTGGGATAGGGAAGGAAACCGAGGATACGAATTGAAAGGAAAAACGGTGGGCATCATTGGATATGGCCACACTGGGCAAGCTTTTGCGAAGAAAATTAAGGGTTTTGGGGTAAATATCATCGCTTACGATAAATATAAATACCGGTATTCTGATGAATTTGTACAGGAAAACAGTATGGAACAAATTGTAAAATACTCCGATGTGCTAAGCTTTCATATTCCGCTTACGCGGGAAACCAAACAAATGGTAGATGACGAGTATTTGCTGCACTTCAAAAAACCCATATTTTTAATCAACACTGCTAGGGGCGAGATTGTAAATACGCAGGCCGTTCTGCGCTCCATCAACAGCGGAAAAATTTTGGGGGCTGGTTTAGATGTTTTAGAAATAGAGAAATATCCCGCCTTAGCGGAACAAAGCTGGTACAAAGAATTAATACAGAACCAAAATGTGATATTAAGTCCGCACGTTGCCGGTTGGACCTTTGATTCGTACCGCAAGATTTCCGAAGTGTTGGTTGAGAAATTAAAAAATTTGGATTTATAAAATCAAAATATTTATCTTCGTAGTAACATAAAAACAAGACTATGTATGCAAACGCACATAGTCTTGTTTGTTTTTTAAAGCTTGGCCAAAATGCCGGGCTTTTTTATTCAAATCCAATTAAAGATTATGACAGAGGTTGCATATTTTACCAAAGAAGGTTTAGAAAATTTAAAACAAGAGCTGCACTACCTTAAAACAGAGGGCAGAAAAAAAATATCGGCGGCTATAGCCGAGGCTAGAGATAAGGGAGATTTATCTGAAAATGCAGAATATGATGCCGCAAAAGAAGCACAAGGTCATCATGAGGATAAAATTTCTAAACTCACCAACACCTTTGCAATTGCACGTTTAATTGATGAGTCTAAATTAGATACTTCTAAAGTTTTGGCGCTATCTATAGTCAAAATCAAGAACATAAAAAATGGAGCAACAATGACCTACCAATTGGTGGCCGAAAACGAAGCAGATGTGAAAACTGGTAAGATATCCATCAAATCGCCTATAGCCCAAGGATTATTAGGGAAATCTGTTGGCGATAACATAGAAATAATGGTACCGGCTGGTGCAATGGTTTTTGAGATTTTAGAAATTAGTCGTTAGTTATGGGAAGCATTTTCAGTAAGATTATATCCGGAGAAATACCTTCTCATAAAGTTGCCGAATCATCTGATTTTTTGGCTTTTTTAGACATTCACCCTTTGCGGGAAGGGCACGTTTTGGTCATTCCAAAAACAGAAATTGATTACATTTTTGATATGGACGATGAGCATTATTTGAACATGATGCTGTTTGCAAAAATTGTAGCCAAAGCCATAAAAGTTGCTATCCCATGTATCAAAGTTGGGGTTGCGGTCATAGGTTTGGAGGTTCCGCATGCACACATACATCTTATACCCATGAACAACGTTTCTGA